>Ga0351902_1047_pt1 | contig 33157 bp, 55 predicted proteins | sample BONcelHT113001D5_FD_205828 | JGI IMG/M metagenome (GOLD analysis project Ga0351902, IMG submission 205828) | Enriched cells from coal bed in the Powder River Basin, Montana, United States - BONCAT cells T11 rep1 HSBNCT.T11.300.1.D5 ...
GCTCCGCAAACTATTATCGACTATATTGTGGTCCACGAACTTTGCCACTTTCATTATCTGGACCATACCGATGCCTTTTGGAATGAGGTGGATAAGATTATTCCCAATTACCGTGAGCGGAAGGAGTGGCTGCGGAAAAATGGGGCGGGGTTGGATGTTTGAGGGGTAGTCTTCGTGTAGAGGTTAACCAGAAAAACTGAGATGGGGAATCTATGAAAACCGGTAGAAATGATCCCTGCCCTTGTGGCAGCGGACTCAAATACAAGAAGTGCTGCGCTGACAAACAAGATGTCAGTGAACACCAGCGCGTCATGGGGTCGATCATGGGCGAACTGAAGGAACTGCTCAAGGATCAGAGCTTCGGTTCGCTGGATGAGGCCAACGCCTTCCTGCGTCAGCACATGCCACAGCGCAACCAGGTAGCGGTTGATGATTTCCATGGTCTCTCATCCGAGCAGATGCACCGGTTTCTGTATTTTCCGTTTGAGACTCCCAATCTGGTCTCTTTTCCGTCCTCTCTCGACAGTGATCCGCGGATACCGATCCTGTCCCTGTTCAAGCTGCTGGCTGACGCCATCGGCGAGGGCGGTCTGAAGGCAACTGCTACCGGCAACCTGCCGCGTAGCTTCTGCCGGGAATCGGCCAGGACCTTCCTGGGAGAAGAGGAGTATCAGAGGTGGTCGCGCTATGGCGAGTTGAGATCAGAACCGGATTTCAGGGAAATGCACACCACCAGGCTGGTCGCAGGGTTGGCAGGATTGATCAGGAAATACAAGGGGAAGTTTATCCTCAGTAAGGACTGCCGGAAACTGCTGGCTGAACAGGGGCAACCCGGCATCTACCCGCGCTTGTTTCGGGCCTTTGTCAGAGAGTACAACTGGGCCTATCACGATAATCTGGGAGAAATTCCCTTCATCCAGCAATCGTTTCTGTTCAGCCTCTATCTGCTGGCCAGGTACGGCGGTGAGTGGCGGAGCAGTGTCTTCTATGAAGACAATTTCCTGCGGGCCTTTCCAACTCTGCTCCCCCAGGTACAGCCGGTCGGCAACTACTATTCGCCGGAGGAAGTGGTGCGGCTCAGTTATTCGTCCCGCTGTCTGGAGCGATATGCCCGGTTCTTTGGGCTGGTGGAAATCGAGCGTAGCCGAACTGACCGCTATTCTGAAGAGTTCAGGGTGAGGAAACTGCCGCTTCTGGATCAGGTCGTCCAGTTTCATCTGTGAGATGATTATGGACAGTTCTGGGGACAGGCAGTTCTGGGTACAGTGTGTTTAATTCATTATCGTTGTCTGGATAATATATATTGTCCAAGAAATTACGAAATTCGAGGAAAACTGGAGGTTAAATGCCGTGCGGTATTAACGAGATATAATTGAGGATGAAAAAAAGGAACCAAAAAATAAACAGATATCCATAGTGATTATCAACTGCTAAAGCATCATGCGCCTTTATGAGGCAAAACGATTTATTTTAAGGCGATTCAGCGCTTTTCTGTTGATAACTGTCTTCAAAAGGGAGAAGGATTCCTGGTCCAAAGATCCGAACTGAAATGCCATACCGTCATCGTCATATCTTACTACCGAACCCTTTACAGATATTTCAGAACTTCTTGATGCACTTGGCAGAACAAACAGTATCTCTGCCCTTTTCCCGACTGGTAACCGTTTTTCAGTGCGGATGAACAAACCATTTAGGCTGAGATTTTCAGTAGAAGCCTCAAACGATTGTGCTCCTGTCTTTACCATGGCCTGGGACTCGAACCGGATTCTGTCGAACCTTCTATTTGGCATGGAAACACCTCCTTATCTAAAAATTTTATCCATTTCTGAAATTTAATACAAGAATAAATTTGCTGATATTTTAATCGTATATCTGCATATAAACACTGGTTTTCAACTGAGCCAAGAGTTTGGTAGATACTTGCTATAGAGGAAACCTGTCGTTAGTATCCTCCGCATAAATACCGATTCCGAATGTGGAGGTGCGCGATAAAAATGTTACGACTAGGAACCTGTCGGACTTAGGAAATCGAAGCGAAAATTGGCTGGGCGAGGACAGATTTTGTAGATTTTGCAGGGCAATATTGTTCTATTGACCAAAAAAGCGGCGGAATATGGACCGTCCAGACGGATTTGCAGCAGATTTACCCTAAGTCCGACAGGCTCTTAGGTCTGGCGACACTTTATCGATTCAATCCTCCAGACCCTCCACGATAGTTGCCAGACCCTCCACGATAGTTGCCTGACCCACCACGGTGGTAGCCGGACCCACCACGGTGGTAGCCTGATCCATCACGGTGGTATCCTGATCCGCCGCGGTAGTAACCGGACCCGCCGCGGTAGTAACCGGACCCGCCACGGTAGTAACTTGAGCCACCATAGTAGTGGCCAGGCCAACCATAGTAATAGCCGGATCCACTACCGTAATAGTAACCGGGCCCACCATAGATGTGTGAATAATTTAGGCTGATACTTGGTCCGGCGTACCCATATGAATATGGGTAGTAATCCGAACCGTAATAGCCGTAATCACCCGGATAGTAAGCGCATCCGCCCATCATTATTATGGCGGTTACTAGAAGTAGAAGTTTTTTCATAAGGCACCTCCTCTTGATGCCCCTTGCTTATAATTACTTATATAGAAAATAACGCATTGAACCATTTGAGGTTTACACAAAAGCCAGGTAAATGGAGTAGAAGGATTATCTGATGCGGTAACGCTACCCCTTAAATTTCTTTAGTGATAAGTGCGAAGTAGTATGTTTTGTGGCAAAACCAAGGGACTAGGCGATAAGGAGGTGGGGTGGGGGGGGGAGGAAATAAAAAACCGCCCTACCTTCAACGAGATAGGACGGTCTTTCTAAAAGGTGGTGCCGAAGACTGGAATCGAACCAGCACGAGGAATCCCCCACAAGAACCTGAATTTTAATTGTCGATTTGAAAGTGTTAGCAATTACTACGTTATTTTGATTTTTTATTATGACCTGTCATTTTTTTTATCGCATTTATGCGGTTGCTGAAGTTCTGTGCACGGTCGCGTAGCGTGTTTGTTGTCAGGTGGCTGTAAATCTCCGATGTGGTGGCGAGGTTGGAGTGCCCGACCAGTTCGGAGATGGATTTCATGTCGACTCCGGACTCATGGAGATGGGTCACATAGTCGTGGCGGAACAGGTGCGGGTTGTTTTTTTTATTCACGCCGGCTGCTTTTCCTGCTGATTTTATTCCGTCTCGAATGTCGACGTATGGTTTTTTGGTTAAGGGGTTGGTATAGAGGTAGCCCGTTTTCTTCTTCTTCAGGCGCTCTTTCAACTCTGCATAGAGGTGCTTTGTGAGGATTGGGAGAACCTGGACTCTGCCACCTTTTCGAATTACGGTGATCGTGCCGTAATCTATTGATTCGCCTCTCTTTATCGGTTTTGAGGGAAGCATTACCCGATTTGCTTCTATCTTGAGAGCTTCTGATTTGCGCAGGCCTGCGTTGTACATGAGTAGGCAGAGGCCGTAACGGTCTTTGGCCATGTGTTGGTGGACACCTTTATTGCAGGTCTTTTTGCCATACCGCTCCAGGTCTCCGATGGCCGCAATCAGAGCGTCAACTTCATCGGTGGAGTGGGGCAGAATAGGTTCAGCTCGCTGCGTCTGTTTCTTTGGGTAGAGCTTGATCCGGATGCTTCCCGGTTCCACAAGTGGCGGATCCTGGTCTTCTGCCCATTTGATCATTTTGGAGAGATAGGATAATTCTTTGTTGACGCTACGTTTGCTGAAGTGTTTGCGCCGGGCCGTGTCGTTAGCATCGTCATTTTCGACCGGTTGGCCAGGCTTGCCAGGGATGTAGGTTTCGGTCATGCGCGTTTGCTTGTATTGTTGGACAAGGGTGCCATTGATATAGGAAAGGCGGTAGGGGCCGAAGAAGTCTCCGAAGCGGTTCCAGGCTGAAAGGAAGTCGTTAAGAGTTCCGCCGGTCACTTCGGTTTTGTACCAGGCGAGAAAATCAGTATAGATTCCATCGAGCTTGGGGTTTGTTGATATCTGCCGATCCGGGCGCATACCCAGTAAAATGTCGTTATGGAATTTCTTGCATTCGTTTTCCGTGCCGTAAAATTGTGGGCGGAACGGTTTACAGGTATCTTTTCCTTTTTCGCGCTTCCGGCCATCGGGCCAGAATTCTAATAGCCACCATTTTGGACCACGCCAATCGGGGGGAAGATTCCTGTTTTTTGTGAGATGTGGTTTGTAGCTCATTATTTCCGCTTATCCAGTTGCGTGAGCAGTTTCAGTTTTTCATCCTGATCCAATCGGCGTACGAGGGTCAGAATCCGGGCGGTGGTGTCGTCGTCTTCGGAGAGGAGCTGTGATACCGGCTCGCGGAAGAAACGTGACATTTTCTCCAGGGCATCGCGGCGGGGTTCTGTTCCCTGGTAGAGATAGTTGTGGAGAGACGGCGGCGGGATGTTTATTTTTCTGGCGAGCTCGCGCAGTACGGCGCCATCTTCGATTTCTTTTAGTAGTAGGTCTTTGTAGCGCATTAATTCCCCTGGACGCACGTCCCATAGATTCCGCTGCCTTTTGCGCAAACCCAGCCTGGACCGCAATCGGTGCTGAATTGGCAGGTATTTCCCTTGGTTCCCCAAGTGTCGTCGTAGTCCCGGCTGTTTCTTCGAGCCCTGCTGTCGTTGTCATTTCCAGGGAAGACCCCTCCCATGCAAACACCTTCTATGCCTCCGGATTTTACGCAGGAGCTGCCGGGCATGCAGTCGGTATCAAACTGGCAGGAAAGGGCGGGCGTGGTCAGGGTGAGGAAGAATGAGAGCGTCAGGATGGTTTTCATGGGTGATCTCCTGTTTTACTGCTGGGGAACATGATGATGATCCTGGGTTTCCTGCCCGGATTCGAGCATAGCTTCGGTAATGGTTTTGCCTTGGTCGATTTTTGCATAGTATCGTTTGTTTGCTTCGGCGAGCAGCGCCGGTTTGTTAAAAATATCGGGGTACAATTGTTTGAATAGTGCTTGGGCTACGGCGTGTTCAGCACGTATCTCCTCTTCGGTCATTTGAGAAACAGGTCTAGGTGGGAGCGGTGCTACTGAACTCATAGGGAGTTGAACGGGAGAAGTTTCAACTTGTGCGGCAGCCGCAGGTCCGGTGCTTTGCCTCTTGTTTTTATACCATCCCGAATAAGTGAGACGTTCAGTTGTTCCTGTAAATCTGTTAATTCGAACAGGTGTCTGATTGTCTCCAGTTTTCATATGGTCATACCTATATGGGGTTGGCCACACGAAATAAATAAATCCCAGAATGATGCTTACTGATGATAAAGCGATAACGTTTTGTTTGGTGAATTGAAACCGTGAGGCCGATCCGGAGCTTTCGCCTTTTTGATCTCGCGATCTCTTGATCAGGTAGATGCCGATAAGGATGAGTATTGCCGGGACGACCATTGTGCCCATAAAATATAGAAGGTTTGTGCCATGATCTGCCTGTTCGGCTATCATTTTAAAAAACACCCCGCCACCAAAAAGAAGAAACACTATGCCTATCCCAAAAAGCATCTTCCCCTCCAGTTACTTCGATTTTAAAAACCTCGCAAATGCTTTCAAAATATCAACAATAAACCATCGACCGGCAGGGGGTAGGCTGCTAAACAGACGAAGCATGCTTGTCTCTGGCTTTAACAGGTCGTCCATTATGGGTCGATAGAATTCGGATATGTCAATTTCAAGAGCGGTGGCCAGGCGAGCAACCGCCTCTTTCCCTGCTGATCTGGCTCCGGACTCTATTTGTCCGAGGTTGTGAACCTCGGAGAGATCGGTAAGTTCTGCTTGGGTCAAGCCGCGGATGTGGCGCAGGCGAATCAGATTTGCCCTAAAACGGGCATCGATGTCTAGTTTTGTAACCATCTCACTATGTATCGGCTGGAGAATGGTTTTAGTAAACCGTTCAAATGGTTATCAATTTGATATTAATTCATATAAACATTCATTATATTTCATATTTAAAACGGTCGTTGTCACCAAAATGATAATAATTCTAATTAGCGCGATTGTTACGGTACTTCTGGCGGTATTGAAAATGCTTATATCCGCCCTTGTTGCAAAATACTGTACACGGAGGAAATATGAACGATCTGACAGATACCGAGAAGATATCACTCCTGAGACGATTTGTGAGACAACGATTTCCGTTGCCGGTTTTGCTGCTACTGGTAGTTTCAGTGGTTGAGCCGATGGCGGGATCGACGTTGTGTGCCAGGTATATCAATCAACAGCAATAGACCATGAGGGCCGGAGCGATCCGGCCTTTACTTTTGACCCTTCCTGTCCAGTTCTTCCAGTATATCCGCCACGTCATTAATGATTTTCCCCGCCTCAATTAATTGGTGCCCCTTGTCAAGTTTTGCCAGCTCCTCGATAACCTGTTCTGCCACTGAAGGCATGATTCCGCATTGCTTGAAATATTCCAGCGCTGCTTCTTTGACGGATCCTGATCCTGTTTTTGCGTAGGACAGGTTCGTGACTTCTGGTGGCCGCTTGGGCTCAAACATTTCACCTTCGCCGGTTTCCCACCAAGTGTCGCTGATCCGGTAATACTGTCGCAGGAGGGTGATCAGGGTTTCGGAGGGCTCTTTTCCACCCGACTCTATAGCGGATATGTAACCGCCGGCGACTCGTAATGGCGCGGAAAACTCAACTTGGGTGAGCCTGAGTGCTTTTCTGATTGCTTTAATTTTGACGTTTGTATTCAAAGAAAGTTACCTTAGATGTTAAAAATAGCGAAAAAGCTATTGACAGCTTAACTCAGATGAATTATTCTTATCTCAGATGTTGTGGATAGTATATTTATTATCGTAAATATATACCAAATTACAGTGAGTTGCGCAATGAAGATCGATTATCAAGCTACAAAACAAAATATTTTTGATACGGGGCGGACCGTTGCGGGATGGTCCAGGCTGCATGGTTTGAATGCTAAATCAGTGGCGGTGTTCCTCGTCGGTAAGTTTGTGACGAATAATCCTGGATCCGGGATTTATGCCCAGATAGTTACGGCGTTGAAAGAGGATGGCTTTCTGGTCCAACTGCCGGAAGATGATCACGACCAGGCTGCATAATTCATAATTATGTTGAACAGCCTATCAGCCTATTCGCTACTCGCAAAATACTGAAAGGGGACAGTGCAATGTGTCTGGAAATGCCTACTGGATTAACAACTTGTCAAAGCGTGAAGTCCTCAGCCATTTGCCACTGTTGCGGAAAGAGGTCGAGGCCGGTAGAGACTGATAGCGACGGAGAGCCTGATGTGTTGAGCTTGCCCCATGGTTGGTCACAAGCGCCCTTTCCCTGTGACCACAAGCATGCTGATGGGTCCGTAGGCTCGCAGTATACGTGTCCGGCCTGCAATAAGCGCTTGAATCGTGGCGAAACAGTTCGGATGCGGAACGGTTTGACTTGCCGGTTGTGGAGGTAGCTATGCCTAGAATCTCGCAGTGTCAAAAAGAAATGATGGAAGCCATTGGCGAACTGGAGCCGGTTTCAATTTCCCGGCTAGGGGTTACAAGGCGATCGTTCAGGACATTCAGCATCCTTGTCAAGGAAGGCCTGGTTGAATATTACAGTCGCGGAATGTTCGGGGTTAATTGGAAACTGAGTGATAAGGGGCGCAGGTTTGTTCCTGTTGCTGGAATGAGACAGGGCGTTAAGGCCGCTTTGGGAGAGTAGCAAAATGCGAAAAAAGGACGGTGCGTGATGGACCTGCAAAAATATTGTTCCAAGGATGCTGAAAATTACGGCATGGACAAACCCTTTACCCAAGGAGACATGACATGGGCAACAAACGGATGGGTGGCAATCGGCGTACCCGCCATCTCGGGTGTGTCTGAGAACGATATCTCTCCGATCATGGACAAATTGAGCAAGCCCGGAGGCGAAGAGACTTGGTTTGATTTACCAGAAATCAGTGTTGATACCTGTGAAGTTTGTCAAGGCAAAGTCGGGGGAATTGAATGTTATGAATGCAAAGGCCATGGACACGTCGCACTGAAACACGACTATGGCAAGGGCTATACGATGTATGAAGGCATCGTGTGCGGCTCATGCGAGGGTGAAGGAACAGTTTCCATTTGCCCGTTTTGTTCCGAAACGGGTGTCGACACAACAAAGGGCATGTTAATCATTGGCCAAGCTAAATTCAAGCAAAACGCTCTGTGGATGATTAAGGACTTGCCCGGTATTCAGATTGCCCCGACAGGCCCGACAACCTTCGCATATCTCAAGTTTGACGGCGGCCGGGGGTATTTGATGCCGGGGGTCAGTTCTAAATAAGGAGGTCGCTATGCCCTATGACGAGGATTGGCCGTTGGTTTTGCCTGGTGAGGAAGAAACCGTTGACGAGTGGATGCGCAGGGTTGAGGTTGCATGCCCTGGAATGAGTAGTGAGATTCCATTTTAAGTTGTCGCTGAGGAGGATGCTGTGGGTAGAAACAAGATTGAAAGGATGTGTTACGGCAATAGCACCTATGTCGCGAAGCGCGATGCTTTAATTCCTGATGCTGAGGCGTTTTGCGACAACAAACTGAAGGTCGTGGACAAGAAAGACCGGTCAAACGACTGGACGCGGTTATTTATGGTCACCATGGACCGGATGTGGCGCTTGAAGCAACTGACGGATATGTCCGAGCACATGACGGTGGAGCTGGCTCGGATCCACGTGGAGCAGGCGGCCCTGCAGGAGCAACTGGGATGTTAGTTCAGTGTGAACGGATTGTTGATGGGTTTCTATCCAACGGCACTCCCAGGAGTGTGGAATACCGGAAGGGATGTTTGGCGGTGTTTCTGTTCCGGGATGGAGGGATTTGTATTCCTCATCCGTTTGCCATGGGGACGGTCGAGGCGGATGCCTATTACGCGGGTATTGAACGCGGCCACCATGAGTGGGCTAAAAAAAGAATGGAGCCGAAATGATTATTGAACATGTTTTGACGACGGAGACGGTGGTGCCTGACCTGGCTTCATTTATGAGGCAACACCCTCACGCGCAGATTTTGAGGGTTGACGGCCGGGAGTGTTTTGGGAAGTGCGCGACGTGCGGGACGCCGATCCTGGCCGGTGATCAATACATCCAGTGGAATACCGGAATTCTTACTTGCGGCGATTGCAGAGGTTGATATGGCAAGAACTCTGAGCAAAGAAGACGTTGCGGCCGTGGCAGCTGAGGTCGTGAGGCAGATCCGGCCGATGTTGGGTATTGAGGGTCACGTTGTTGATTACTCCGAAGATGAACGGGTGAGCGGCCGGCGCGGCGCGGAAATTTCCGCCCAGGCCCAGGCTGTTGTGGCTCAAATGAGGGGGCGTCGTGGCAATGGTGGTTGAGTGTATGTGCTGTCACAGCCGTTTGGGGTTGAAGAGTTCCGAGGGCGGCCGGAGTACGGTTACGGGCGGGATCTGTGAGCGGTGCCTGGATCTTCATTATCCGCTGTATGCGGGACGGGTGCGAATGCTGCGGATGCAGCAGGCGGCGTGAGAGGGGTGTGAACGTGGACGCAGATCTATTTACCCTTGGTGAGGTTATTCTTTGGTGCGTTGTTTCCGCGATAGTCAGTCCGGTGTTGTGCTGCATGATCCGGGCAACGTGGCGGCTGCGGCGCGATCGGTTTTTGTCCAGGAACTTCGGAGGGCATTTCTAATGCGGAAATATCACAGTGTTTGTCCTGGGTGCGGTAGGTCGATCGAACGGGCCTATGGTGAGATGGGCGAGGGGTTGCTGTACGAGGATGGCTGTCAGTGCCGGGTAGAGTTGGCGCTGGGGGATTGGGCGGCGATTGGTTTGGTTTTGCTGGCCTGTTTGGTTTTGGCGGTGGGGTGAGACATGACATTCATTGAAGCGGTACAGGCATTAAAGGACAAAAAATGCAGGGGTATCAAGCGACTTGATTGGGGTGACAGTTCTGTTGTGTGGCTGATGGGTATGGAAAGTCTGTGTATTTGTGACCTTAACGCCATTGGGGATCCTGACCATCCTTCAAGAGAAATGTATTCCCCGTGTTCGTTTGCTGTTCTCGCTGATGATTGGACGACGGTTAATCAGAGGCTTCCTGATGGGTTATTTTCTCAGGTACCAGATGCTGAATCTGTGGCGTTTCAACTCGGTATCATGCGGAACGTAGAGCGCGAAATCCCAAAACGCAAACGGAAGTCAACTCAGAATTGGGTGCTTGTTCAGGATTACCTGCTCGGGCACACATCAAAGGGCGGCAGTACCTCATGTTGTATTCACTGCCGATGGATGGGCGTTGATCCTGACGGCTACACATTTCGTGGTGAAATATAACGGCTTGGCGGGTGACGGCCAAGGAGAAACCATGCAACCGAGATCAGATGAAAAAGTAGAATGTTCGCACTGTAATTACCTTTTTTCAGTTTGGGACCCGGCTTGTTTCTCCTTTGAAAAACTCAATGCTGTTAGGTTTTGCCCTCAATGTGGGCGCGTATTGTCGGTTTAACCAGCGAGGGGGAATCGAAATGGACTCAACAGCGATGCAGCTCCACAATAGAGCCACAAGGCGCGAATCCTGTGAGGATGTGCTTGGTTGCCTCGGCATAGGGAATGCTGAGAGATTGAACCACCTGGCGAATGATGCTGATTTTGAGGCCGCAACCGCCGGAATCATACTGGAGTCTATCCGCGACGGAGTGTTTGCCACCAGTGAGAGCCAGCGGCCTGTATTCATACAGGCCGATATCCTGCCGGAATCCGACATGACCGTTCTGATTTGTATGCCAGAATCGGACAATCCCGTATCGGTAGGATTCCATGATGGCGAGGCATGGTTTGATTACAACGGGGCTCCTCTGACAGGCAGAAACGCTGTGAACCACTGGATGATGTTGCCTGAGCCAATGGGGGAACTATGAGAAAACTGATTTTGGCGGCTTGCTGCATTAGCTTGTTATCTGGTTGCAGCGTGACCAAAAATGATATTTCCTATGCAACATCTCTCTGTCGAGAGAACGGTGGGATAGAGGTTATTAGGTTGGACGGCCTTCGATTCCGGACTGTTACTTGCGGCAATGGGGCCACTTTCAGCTATTCACACGATTTCAGATAACAATGATTGGACCGCTTCTATGCAGTCTATCTCCATCACGTGATTTTAACTCAATGTGTTGAAAGGAGTCGGAAAATGAACACTAAACCTGTTGAACAAACCTTGCATTCGCAAAACCAGCAGAAGCCTCGTGTTCTTGACCTGATCCGCAATACGTGCCGGGTTAAGGGGTACAGTCCGAAAACGGCAGGCACCTATGGAGATTGGGTTAAGCGGTTTTCCTTTTTTCATGGTCGACGTCCGCTATCGGAGATGGGCGAGGTTGAGATTGAGGCGTTTTTGACTCATCTGGCGATTGATCACAATGTTGCACCTGCCACACAGAACCAGGCGTTAAATGCTCTGGTCTTCCTCTATAAGCACATCATTCCCAAACAAATCGGAAATATCGACGCCGTGAGGTCGAAGAAAACAAAGCGGTTGCCGACTGTTTTTACCCGGTCGGAGGTGTCGGCCGTTTTTCAGCATCTGTATGGCGCAGACAGGATTATGGCCTCTTTGCTCTATGGGTGTGGATTGCGGCTGAATGAATGTCTGCAATTGCGGGTGAAAGATGTCGATTTCGAGCGACAGACGGTAACTGTCCGTGAGGGTAAGGGGAGTAAGGATCGGGTGGTGATGTTGCCCGCGGTTGTTTGCGGACCGCTGAAGGCTCACCTGGAGAGCGTGGCGGAGGTGCACAGACAGGATGTTGCGAACGGGATCGGTGTTTCCCTTCCTGGCGCTTTGCACAAGAAGTACCCGAAGGCTCCTTTTGCCTGGGGTTGGTTTTACATTTTCCCGGCTCGAAAGGTTTGCACTGATCCGCGTTGGGCTCCAAACGGGCCGGTGCGGCATCATATCCATGAGACTGTTTTGCAGCGCTCGGTAAAGGAGGCGGTTGGAAAGTCGCAGATCGTCAAGCCCGGCGGTTGTCATACCTTCCGGCATTCGTTTGCGACTCACTTGCTGGAGGATGGTTACGATATCCGGACCGTCCAGGAGTTGTTGGGTCATGCGGATGTGCGGACTACGATGATTTATACCCATGTGATGGGTAAGGGGTGCTCCGTGCGGAGCCCAATGGACAAAATGGAGGTTTGTCATGCCTGAAATAATCGGAGGTGGTTCGTATGCGGATCTGCTTGATTCGGTGCCGAACATGACTGAGGCCTTGCGGCGCTGCTACCTACTTGCGGGCCAGGCGCCGGAGTCAGCCGCTTGGGAATTGAAAATTGATTACTGCCATTTCTCACGGATGATGCGGTCTACTGATTCACGCTCTTTCCCGCCGGATAAGATCGAGCTGCTGATGAAGCGGATGGGTAATCAGTTTCCCCTGGATTGGCTGGCACATCGAATGGGCCTGGTCTGTTATCCGCTGGAGTTGATGCAGGTGCTGGATGGGATTAAGGCGGCGCTGCAGGCTGAGGGGCGGCCGGCGAAGTTTGCGGTTGCGGAGCTGCTGCGGGCCGTCGAGAGCTTGCGGGCGGCATAGTATGGGGTCCGGGCGGGAAATAAAACCTACTCAGAAGTCGCCGTGTGAGTGGTGTGCGGCTGCCAGGGAGTGCGACAGCGAGAGGCGAACGGATGTAAAGGCAAAGTTTGTCGTCTCTCGTTACAGCGGAGGTTTGCTGTATCACTGCCCTGAGCATGAGCCGATCTGGTTTAAGGGTATAGAGGGGTGTGCGCCGTAGGAAGGCAAGGATGAAGGTTGAAGTATGAATTATGAAGGAGGTGAGGTGGTGACGGCGGTTAAGGTGATTACGACTGAGGACAAACAGCGTGCGGTTTTGTTGACAATCGGGCTGTGCTGCATTGAGGCCGTGATGAAATTGGAAAAACCTTCGAGTTTTGTTCACAACAAACTGAATGCGGCCTGTACGGCCCTGGCGAGGGCGACCGATGATTATGTCAGTCATTCTTTTCAGGGTGAGAACATGGCGAAGGCCGAGGCGGTGTTTGACGCTACGGAGCGGCATGTTCAGCGGTTGTTTCGGTTGCCGAAGGTGAAAAAAGAGCGGGTGAGAGGCCGGGACGGCAGGTTTTTGGCGGCGTGATTATTACGGATAAGGAGGTTTCAGCGTGGCATTGACGGATGGTGATACCGTAAGTTTGGACAACCTGAAGGGTGGCGGGGTTCGGCAGTTATTCGATGAAGAGTTGGATAAGGTCTTGGCGAACATCATGGACCCGAATACCGAACCGGAGACGGTCAGAGTGGTTACGATCACGGTGAAAATTAAGCCGGATCGGGATCGATCTACGGCGATGGTGGCGATTATCCCCAGTTCGAAGCTGGCGCCTGCGGTGGCGTTGGGTACCCGGATGTTCTTCGGCAAGCAGGGGGGGAAGGTCCTGGCCTGGGAGCATGATCCCACACAGATGTCCCTGCCGATGAATCGTGATGCTGTTTCGGTGGTGGATGGCGGGAAGTCGGCGGCTGGGGAGTAGTTAAATGCGGGGACTGAAGGCGAAAGCGCTGCGGCAACTGGTGTATGGGGATTGGGCGGTACCGCGTACCCGGCTGTATCGGTCCGGTTTTGGTGTGCGATTCAACCAGGGCCTGCGTCGGAAGTACTTGATGCTGAAAAAATATTTTAGGTAAAGGAGATCTGCATGATTAAGGCGTTTGTTGAGAAGATTTTGGACCTGGCGGTTATCGAGCATTACTTTACGTCTGATGGCCGGGAGTTTACTTCGAAGAAAATGGTCCCCGTTGAGGATCCGGGTTTTCCCATTCTAAAGGTCAATACGTTGAAGGGTCTGGTGGATTATCTGAAGAGCGGCTTCGATGGGGAGGAAATCGGCGGCGATCCTGCTCGGGTCGCCCTGCACATCATTTCCCCAACGGTTGTGCAAGCTTTCCTTCCAGTTTCGGGGGCATGGCGCAATCGTGATTATATTATTTCCGCGACATGGGATCAGACACCATTTCCTTTCGGGGATTGGCTTTCCCAGGAAAGTTTCGTAATCAAATTGATGGCGACGTTCAAGCAGGATGAGGATCTGGACAAGATCCTTGAGGTGGCCGGGAAGATTTGCTGCGAGGACAAGGCGGAAGTGATCGATGATGGTGTTACCCAGGCGGTGACCTACCAGCGTGGGGTTAAAAAAGAGAGCGGGAAAATTTTACCGCTTCGTCCGGTTCTCAGGCCGATCAGAACGTTTACCGAAGTAGAGCAACCTGCTAGTGAGTTTGTATTCAGACTCCGGAGCGAGCCGGTTACGTTGTCACTCCATGAGGCGGATATGGGCGCATGGGAGATGGTGGCGAAACATAATATCAAGGCGTACCTGGAAACCGAGCTGCCGGGGATACCTGTTTTCGTGTAACTGACTTTGGGTCGGTGGGGCTCTCCAATCCCTGCCGGCCGTTTTTTTGAGGGGTGTGATCATGGATAAAAGCGAGGGGTATCTTACGCATCCGTGTCAGGGGTGCGAGGTTGGGTATCAGAGTTGTGAGTTGTACTGCCAGTTGTTGGAGCGGTGGAACATGCGGCACATTGGAGATGTCGGGTGATAATTTGTCCCGAGTGCGGTGCCGAGCTGCGGCATGAGTGTGGGTGCGCGACCTGCCCAGTTTGCGGGTGGGGGTTGTGTGGTGGATAAGGATCTGCTTTCCTTTGCCGTCGTGACAATCCGGAACAGGGACGGCCTGGAGATCGATATTACCGACGACCCGGCGGAGCGTGTTCGCCGGGTCGAATCCGGGCGACTGGTGATGTCCGGCCAGGAGATTGAGCGCCTGAAGGCTGCGGGGATGACTTCGGACAAGGCGGCGCTGCTGGTGCCTTTTTTGACGGCGTTTCCGGGCGGAATTGTGGAGAGTATTGAGCCGAGTAGTGGGCCGTATCCGTGGGATACGGTGGAACCGGTCCAGGTGAAGGAAGAGAAGGATGGGCAGAGATCTTGGTGGTGATCGGAGACGATAATGAACAAACAAGAACATCTTATGACTGTATTCGCGGAAGAACTTGGCGAGGTTGCCATGGAGCTTCTGGACCTGCAGAAGCTGATTTTTAAGGCACAGCGATTTGGCATTGACGAACAGCGCGATTTGCCGACCAGTAATCGGCAACGGATTGAGGCAGAGTGGCAGGATCTGCTTGGGGCCGTGGAGAAGTTGCGCGAAGTCGGAATTGAACTGAAGCCGGATATTGCAGCGATCAGCGCTAAGATGGAAAAGGTTGAACTGTACTGCGGATACGCCGAAAGCCTGGGAACGTTGAACGCATAATATCAAGGGGGAAAAATGTTGCGCTGGATACCGCCTGAACAGGCGCCGAAAGACGGAACGGTGATTGTCGGTAAATTCAATGATACTCATCCTGAGCGAATTGTCTGCATGTGGGACACGCTTGAGGATTGTTGGGTTGGGGCGTATCCGCAGAATGATCCGGCGGATGGAAGGTTTTTCGAGAATCAGCATTTCCATGCTGATGATCTGGAAGTGTGGGCTGAGTTGTGAGCTTAAATGAATCTACAAAAGCCCGATATTTCGTGACGGGAAATAGAATTTCTCCGTTTGTTTGTGTCCTTGGGGAATGGAAAGATAATGCGGCGCTTATCAGGTCAGTTCGGGCGGGAGTGCCGATACTGACGCGGGAGATGGTTGAAGCCGAACATGAATTTTGTGCAAACAGTACCAGAAGCACGTTTGTTTACTGGAAATCGGTAAGGGAAATGCTTTGGACGCATAAAAGCCCTGACCTCGAACATGTCTATGATGTCCTCGTTCAACGTCTGAGGAGCAGGAGCGAGCGGATTAGGAAGGTTTTGGCACTATCTGTAAAACGCACAGCCGAGAAAGAAGAACAGCGCTCAAGAGATAGAAGCATTGCGGAGCTAAATAAGCTGAGGCGCGAGCCTCTTCACGAGAGGATTTTATGCAAGAGCCAATCATAATCGAAAAAGTGGCAAATGGATTTATTGTCAACTTAGCCCCGATGGATAGAGGTCAGTTTATCTCTCGGGAATCTGCTCATGTTTTCGAAAGTATGGAGTCATTGCAAGAACATATTAAAGAGTATTTTGAGTGATGATTTCAACCAAGTTTTTCCCGGCGTTATTGATTGTCCTGGATGTGCTGGCGGCGGTGGCCTATGCCTGCCACGGGGCGGATGAATGGCGTAAAGTTGTGTACTGGGCGGCGGCTGCCGCGTTGACGTATGTGGTGACATTTTAAGGGGGGCGTAATGGCTTCAAGTCGCAAAGGGATACTGGCGGAGAAGAACGGCCGTTTCCGGATCCCGGCTCAATTCGGTTTTAATTTTGAGGAAATGGTGGTGGATAATTTCGCCGGCGGCGGTGGTGCCTCGATGGGTATTGAGGCGGGCTTGGGCCGTCCGGTTGATATTGCAATAAATCATGACCCGGGGGCGGTCGATATGCACCTGGTTAATCATCCACTGACCCGGCATCTGTGTGAATCGGTGTGGGATGTCGATCCGGTGGAGGTTACTGGTGGCCGTCCCGTTGGCCTGGCGTGGTTTTCTCCGGACTGTAAGCACTTCTCGAAGGCCAAGGGTAGGAAGCCGGTTCAGAAGACGATCAGGGGCTTGGCCTGGGTTGTCTTGAAGTGGATAGGTAAGAAGCGGCCACGGATTATCATGCTGGAGAATGTCGAGGAGTTTGTTACCTGGGGCCCGCTGGTTAAAAATGGCGATGGTGAACATTACCCGTGCCCGAAGCGGCGGGGAAAAACCTTTCAGGCTTTCGTGAAGGCAATCCGGAAGCATGGCTATGAGGTCGAATACCGGGAGATGCGGGCTTGCGATTACGGCGCTCCGACATCACGAAAGCGGTTCTTCCTAGTGGCTCGCTGTGACGGTGAGTTGATTGTCTGGCCGGAGCCTACTCACGGGGATCCGAAAAGCGCAGCGGTGAAGTCAGGGAAGCTCAAACCGTGGCGGTCCGCTGCCGAGTGTATTGAATGGAGTAGGCCGTGTCCCTCAATTTTCCTGTCAAAAGAGGAAGGGAAGGTTCTGAATGTGCGGCGTCCCCTGGTGGACGCTACTCTACGGAGGATTGCCCGTGGTGTGATGCGCTATGTGGTGGAGAGTCCGGAGCCGTTTATTGTTTCGTATTACGGAGAGAAAAAAGGCGGTGGTTTCCGTGGGCAGAAGGTCACTGAGCCACTGCGAACGCAGACGACGGAAAACAGGTTTGCCGTGATTGCTCCTCAGATTGTGGGGATAGATCATCGAGGGGCGGGAGACTCTTCCGTGTGGCCGGGAGACTCTCCGTTGACAACGGTAACGGCTGAGGCCCGGCATGCGGTCGTAGCGACCTTCCTAGCAAAACACTATAGCGGGGTTGTAGGCTCCAGTATTTCCGCTCCGGTTGGGACAATAACCAGTGTAGACCATCATTCCCTGGTGGCGGCCAGTCTTATACGGCATTTCGGGGAGAGCGTCGGTCAAGCCGTTGATGCTCCGGCACCTACCGTTATGGCTGATGGCGGCGGAAAGACCGGGATCGTAGCGGCCAACCTGGTCCGCAATTTCGGATTATCTCATTCTGCACCTGCAGACTCACCTTTGCTTACTGTCACATCAAAAAAGAAAGATTCTCTGGTAACTTCCCACCTCGTGAAGCTTCGCGGTACCTGTAAGGATGGACAGGCGGTTACTGGTACGATGCCCACGGTTACAGCCGGTGGCCTCCACCTGGGGGAAGTCCGGGCGTTTCTTATCAAGTATTACGGTCAAGGGACGGGGCAATCTCCGGTTGATCCTATTGCTACCATTGTCGGGCGTGACCGTTTTGGTCTGGTGACGGTGAAGGGCGAAGAGTACCGGATTGCTGATATCGGTATGCGGATGTTGGCTCCAAGGGAATTGTTCAATGCCCAGGGATTTCCGGCTGATTATATTATCGACCGGACGGCGGACGGCAAGAAGATCACGGCGACTGAACAGGTCAAGCGCTGCGGGAATTCTGTTCCTCCTGCGTTTGCGGAGGCTTTGGTGAGGGCTAATTACCGTACGTCGAAGCAAATTCAGGATGGCAAGGGGCTGCTATGCGCATCCGCACAATAAAACCGGAATTTTTCATTGATGAAGACCTGCAGGACCTGGAAGCGGACAATCCCGGGAAGTATGTAATGCTGGTGTTCGCTGGGTTGTGGGGAAATTGTGATAAGCAGGGTGTTTTTGAGTGGCGGCCGAGAATATTGAATCTTCATATTCTACCCTTCCTGAAATTCGACATGGCAGAGACCTTGGGTATTCTCACGGAGGCGGAGATTATTATCCCTTTTGAGGTTGATGGCAAAAAATATGGTTTTATCCCGACATTTACGACACACCAGAGGATCACCGGCAAAGAAGGAACGGAACCGGCCAAATTACCCAGCTATCCCGGCAAGATACAACCGGGACCAAACGGGGACACACCGGGGACACAACAGGGAAATGATAGAGACACGGTAGGGATGACAGGAAGGGAAGGGAAGGGAAGGGAAAAGGAAGGGAAAGGAAGGCCTGCTAGTAAACAGAGTCAGTCAGAACAGACAGCCCAGGCTCCGAAACCGGAAGCGAGCGAGCAGGCTGTTGTGAGCCTGACTGAAAAGTCTCTCCGGAGAAGCGTGGAGGAAAAGCGGGACTGGTTGGTGAAAAGCTTCCCTGGCGCCGACATCGACCTAGAGCTTGAAGAGCTGGTGGCGAAGTATCGCAAGGAAACGATCGGTTCTGATCCGTGGCTGTTGGTGCTTCGCTGGTTTCGGAATATTCCCGACGAGAGAGCGAGTCCGAAGGCTGGCGGCGGGACATTGGCAGAGGAAACGAGAGAGGCAAACAAGCAGGCCTGTAGGGATTTCGCGGGAGGTGGAGCTGATGGTTGAGGCTGATAAGTCACGTTTTGCCACGGTGATGTACTGGCTGGCGGAAAAATATCCGCTGATAAAGGGGAAAGGGGCCATCAGGGAAGAAGTCCCGCGTGAGTTGGGCCGGAAGGATTTGGGAGACTGGTTTGAGTCGTTGAAGGATCTTCACATCGAGCGCATCGAGTGGGGGGCAAAGTGGCTGTTTGGACACTCCCGGTTCTTTCCGAAACCTGCGGATCTGCGAGATGCTGCTGAACAGGCGCCGGTACCGAAAGCCCTGCAGTTACCTGCTCCGACACTGAAACCTGATACGACGCCTCCTGAGGTGCGAAAGCGGGAGGTTGTTGAGCTGCTGACTCGGTTCGAGGGGAAGTTTGGGAAGTCGGAGAGGGAGGCGGTTCGTGGGTGATTCCCTTTTTATTCAAAATTATGTTGAACAATGATTTGAATTGCGGTATGTCTTTAATTTATGGATGAGGAAAGATCAAAAAAACCGGCTCACGATAATATCGTTGGCGTCGGTCAGAAGGTGCTCGTCGGTATGGAAGATGTGATGGGTTACGATATCTGCCTTTTGGAAGATCCTCGTCATGAAGTGTTTTGCCGCAAGTTTGCCGCGAACAATAATGCAACAAAATCATACATGATAGCCTTCCCTGGCTGTTCATACGAATCAGCAAGAGCGGCAGGGAGCAGATTGTTAGCAGAAAACAACATCAAGGTCCGGATAGCGCAGATTCAGAAAGAACGACTAGATCGAATCGAAGTGACGGACCAGAAAATAATTAACGAGCTGGCGAAATTGGCCTTCACGAAAGAGGATGATTTTTATCATGAGAATGGCAGGGTAAAAGCTCCTCACGAATTGGATCCACATGATGCCGCGGCGGTTCAATCGCGGAAAATCAAGGTTGTGGAGTTGTTTGACGGTAAAGGGAAAGACGCAGTGGCTATTGGGACTGCCACGACAACAGAGTTTAAGTTACATTCAAAGACGGACGCGCTGCAGCTATTGATGAGACATCGAAAGATGCTGACGGATAAGGTTGAGATGGATCATGGCTTCAAGGATCTGTCAGACGAGGATCTTATCAAGAGGGCGAAGGCACTCCACGCCGAGTTGGGGATAGGTGATTAGTGGCTAGTTATCAGGATCTCATAGATATCTACGAGGAACTGGACCGTCGGAAGCGGCGGAAGCGGTTCTTCGAGTATTATCCCGATAGCGGGCCGCTTCGGCGTGATCTCTATAAGAAGCACATTGCGTTTTTTCGGGCAGGTCTGTACTTCCGGGAACGGGCAGCTATTGCCGCGAACCGTATCGGAAAAACAGAGGGCATGGGCGGCTATGAAGTGGTTGTTCATGCGACAGGCCTGTATCCGGATTGGTGGCCCGGGAGACGTTTCGATCATCCGATTGATGCCTGGGCTGCAGGTACCACAGGTGAGACGACGCGTGACATCATCCAGACAAAGCTGGTTGGTCCTCCGGAAAAAGAATCAGAGTGGGGAACTGCGCTGATCCCGGGTCATCTGATTCAAAATTATGTGAGGAAGGCCCGGCCTGCAAACTCGCTGGAGGCCGTTATTGTTCGACACGTTTCAGGTGGATCATCAATTATCAATTTCAAAAGCTACGAGCAGGGCCGGAAGAAGTTCGAGGGTACGGCGAAGCATGTTGTGTGGTTCGATGAAGAGCCGCCGATGGATATTTATACGGAAGGATTGATGAGGACGATGACCGTTGACGGGATCGTCCTCTGTACGTTTACACCACTGGAGGGCTTGTCAGAGGTTGTTTTGATGTTCATGCCAGGCGGAAAGCTGCCGGGTGTGAACGATATGATCAGGCACGTTACCTTCGCTGATTGGGATGACGTGCCGCATCTTACTGAGAAATCGAAGCGTGAATTGTATGCCGCGTTACCTCCTCACCAGAGAGAGGCCCGTTCAAAGGGCGTACCTTCACTGGGGTCTGGAGCAATATATCCTGTTGCAGAGGAGATTGTTTCAGTAAAGGATTTTGTGATTCCTCGCCACTGGCCAAGAGCTTATGCAATGGATGTCGGCTGGAACTGGACGGCGGCGCTTTGGGGTGCTTTGGATCGCGAATCAGGTGTTGGCTACCTGTATTCCTGCTATAAGCAGGGAAAGGCTGAACCGGCAATTCACGCCTCAGCTATCCGTTCGCGAGGCAAGTGGATCCCGGGCTGCGTCGATCCGGCTGCAAACGGCAGAAGCCAGAGGGATGGAGAGCGTCTGATCAATATTTATCAAGACGAGGACCTGGATCTGGTCAATGCAGACAATGCTGTTGAGGCTGGGCTTTATGATGTATGGACGGCTCTTTCTTCAGGGACGTTGAAGGTGTTCAAGTCGATGTCACCATGGTTTGACGAATACCGGATCTACCGTCGAGACAAAAACGGGAAGATTGTTAAATCAAATGATCACTTGATGGACTGTACCCGCTACCTCAAGAGAACCGGATTCAGCCGGGCGATTGTTATGCCGATATCGAACAATGTCATTATGAATGTGAATCCCCGGGTCAGTGGAAGGCCCAGCGCAATGTGCGCATAGGAGTCAGGTATGCAAACCAATAGCAGTAGTGGCGTACCACCGGCAGAGCTTGGTGATTTCGAGAGCGCTCAATCAGAGATGCAGCGCTTCTGGTTCTCCTGCAGAAACGGCCATGAGGATTATGTCCGTCGCAACCGGAGGAACTACCGCTATTTTCATGGAGACGGCGGACACTGGTCGGACGATGACCGTGCCTTCATGGAATCTGTCCAGGGCCGGAAGTGTTTCGAGATTAATCTATCGAAACAGGCCGTCTTGACCGCGGTCGGGGAACAGATAGCTACCCGTGCTGATATCACGTATAAGCCTAAGAAAGGTAAGGCCTCTGCGGACACTGCCGTTATTTGGTCGAAACTGGCAAAGCATTTCCTTGATCAAAACAATTTTCACATACTCGAAACAGACGCTTGGGAATCCGGACTGATAGCAGAACGGGGATATTACGATATCCGCATGTGTTTTGACGGAAACCTGAATGGCGAGATCAAGATTACTCTGCCGGATCCTGTAACAGTTATTCCCGACATATTTGCTACCGAGTATGACCCTAAAGAATGGCCGGGCGTTATGCGGTTCATGTGGCTGACGCTGGATGAAATAGCAGGAATGTATGGAGACGAAGCCCGCGAAACAGCCAAAAAAGACTGGGAAAACTATCGTGACCGGCCTTTAACTGATGAATTCCCCGTGGAAAATGCTTCCGATTTGAATTATGGCTTTGGCACCTCTCCTGGAGCATATTACCAGTGGTGGGACAAGGAAACCGGAGAACTGCGACTTCGGGTTATCGAGCGCCAGTTTTACAAGCGGGAGATGGCACTTCATTTCATAGACATGACCACTGGGGATACTGAAGTAGTTCCGCATTCCATGGGAATCAAAAAGGCACGACAGTATGCAGCCGATAACGGCCTGCTTCTTCAAAAAATGGAGGGGAAGGTGCTCTATTGGCGTGTCGTGACAGCAACAACAGTTCTGTTTGATGAACAGAGTCCTTACAAAACCCCGACCATTATTCCTTTCTTCTACCTGTTCAATAAGGGAAAAACAGGGAGTATGATTGCGGATGCAATATCTCCCCAAGACCTCCTGAACAAATCAGTATCGGCGGTTGTTCACTACCTGACGACCGTAGCAAACTCGGGCTGGCAGGTGGAAGAAGGCCAGTTGACAAATATGACGACTGCGGATCTGGCAAATGTCGGAATGAAAACCGGTGTTGTTATTGAGAGGAAGGCTGGGACACAGCCGCTTCAAAAAATAACACCGAACACATTCCCTACCGGCATGGATCGTCTCTGTGAAAGAGGCGAGGCCTGGGTTAAGGCTGCCACGGGGATGAGTGATGCAGAACAGGGACTTAATTCTCCAGAGGTGTCCGGTATCGCAATCGGGATGAAACAGTTTCAAAGCAAGCTGCAGCTGGCAAAGCCCTTATCGAACCTCCAGTTTACCCGCACGTTGGTCGGCCGGAAGATCATAGAGCTTGGCCAGCAATTTCTTACCAATGAGCGTATTTATAAAATTACCGGCCAGGATGATTATGGCCGGCCGAAGGAAGAGGAGTTGATTATCAACCAGGTTGATGAGTTTGGGAATATTCTAAACGACATCACCGTGGGCGAATATGAGGTAGAGGTCTCCACTCAACCGATGGCGGCGACGTATGAGGAGAGCCAGTTCAAGCAGTTGGGAGAGATGCGCGAGAAGATGAAGGTGGCTATCCCTGATGATGAGATTGTCAGAAGATCAAATATATCAAATAAACATGACCTGGCAGATCGTATCGCGAATCCGCAGGACAATGGGACACAGCAGGCCCAGGCCGCCATGCTGGAAAAACAGCTCGAAGAACTATCGGCAAAGGTTGAACTGCTCAAGGCGCAGCGGACCAAGGTTGTGGCGGAGGCAACAAATACCAATATCCAAGCAATGTTTGGGGCAACGAACGCGGGTAGGGTTATTGCCATGACTCCCGGGGTGGCGCCATTAGCCGATGAGTTGATGTTGTCGGGAGGATTTGAGGACCACAACGCGGCGCCGGTTATTCCCCAGAATGTGCCACAATTGACGCACGTTCAACCGATTACGCCGAAGAATACCAGTCCTAATTTTCCACCACAGGCAGATCGTGGTGTTACAGCCGGTATTGAAAGCGGAAATATCCCTACTATACCTTCTATTGCAGAGTGAGGGCGGAGATGGCTAGTAATCCACTGAAAAAACTGGACCCGGACTGGAAAAAGAAGCTGTCTGACTGTATGAAAGAAATCGGGATGCTCGATATGCCGTTTGGACAAATTACCGTTCATATCTCTGATTCCAAGGTGTCTGAGGCGCTGAAGCAGGAACGATACAAATAATTATTGACTTTCGCCATGGTTGCGTGATAATGGCCAAAATTGAATAGAACGCGGTAAGTCGAAACCTTTCAAGGTAATTGAGACCCGCACCTTCAGTCGAAACATGACTATCGGTGCGGGTTTTTTTCGTTTTATGCTGTTCAAAATTATTGTGAACGGATGGACATATGAACAGAGTGCAACCGATTTCGGGGAGGTCATGCATGGGAAAGATGGACGCACAAGAGAGGAAGTGGCGGACCGAGGAAGACTTGAGAACCCTTGCAAACGCCGAGGAAATCAAACGAGATCCGGAAAGAATGAAGGCCTGCAAGGTCATGGCAAAACAGCGCATGACTGACCTGGAAGGTGTTGTTTCCGGCGGCGGGGCCAAGGCTAAGGGGTAGGACAACTATGTAATTTTGGAGGAGGACCACGTGGACGCAAGAGACAAGACAAATGAAATGACGGAAGAACAGTTGGCCGAAGCACGGGGCGATGTATTTGTGCCGGAGGATAGTAATGAAATCGTGTTGAAAGGCGATATGGACCCTGGAATCCTGGCAGCTATTGCCGGAGATGAGGGGGAACCGGTAGATGACGAAAGTGGAGAAAAGGGCGCTGCTAAAAAGGACGACGAACAGGGCAAGAAAGACGACTTCATTCCGAAGGCTCGTTTCAACGAGTTGAACAATGAAAATAAACAGTTGAAGGCACGCCTGGAAGCTCTCGAAAAGGGCGGTGGCGATCAAATAGTAGTTGAGGAAAAGAAAGAAACTCCTCCGGACTTACGGACTCAGTTGAAAGAGCTCCGTACCTTGCAGAAAGACGCCTTACTGGAAGGCGACCATAACGAACACTCCAGATTGACCGACGAAATCGATTCTATGCAGATAGCGATTGCCAAGGCTGAAATCCAGGCAGAACAGCGACAAGAAAAAACTCAGGCCGAATTGGTTCAGGACCTGGATAAGGCGGCCTCTGCGGCAATGGCGCTTTATCCGTTTCTGGATAACAAGTCGGACGCTTGTGATCCGGTTGCAGTTGTCGCGGTGAGAAGTTGGCGGGCACAGCTTGAGGCACAGGGGCTGGCACCTGCGGAAGCCCTGCGCCAGGCAGTAGAGGATCTGGGACCAAAATTTGCCCAGATTAACGGTGTCGTGATCGACCCGGATAAGGCCGAAGATGTTCGCAAAGCAAGGAACCTGGAAGCTTTGAAAAGAAATTCGGACGCTTCCTTGAGACAGCCATCTGTATTGCCGGGAAAAACAGAGAAGGATTCTTTCGTCATTAACGTCAATGACCTTTCTCCGGCCCAGATGAAAGCCCTATCTGAGGACCAGAAGGCCAAATTGAGAGGAGACGTTCTCTAAGGCTTGTCCACTTACGGACAGAGACCGATGCCCCTTAGTGGTCGTTTTCGCCCTGGAACGGCGCAAAAAGTTCCCAGTGACCGACGCCCCTGTGAAGAGGTCGTTTCCGCCAATGCGAAGGCGCAAAACAACGCAAATCCAATGAGTCACAACGAAACGACAACTACATAACAAGGAGCGACATTATGGGAATGACAAATTTCGGGCAACTCGATCCCGACAAGATCAAGTTTATTCAGAAGGAAATCCGTCATGAGACGGAAGCATCTTCGTTTCTCCTCCCGCGCTTTTGCGGGAAGGGCTTCAATTACCCCATTGAAAGAATCACCGAACTGCGCAGGATGGAAGGCGGCGGTGAAGAGTGCATCATGACCCTGGTTAACCACCTGGTCGGTGATGGCGGGGTAGGATCCACTGGCGGCAAGCGTGAGGGCCGTGAAGAGCGGATGCACAAATCTCAACAGAAGATCCAGATCGATGAGATCTTCAACATGGTCCGCAGCGAAGGCGAGCTGGCCGAACAGGCCAGCGTGGTTCAGTTCCGCAAGGAAGCCAAGCCGGCACTCAAGTACTGGCATGCCAACAGGACCGATCAGCTTTTGATGCTGGCTGCTTCTGGTATTTCCTTTGCCTACAACCTGGATGGTTCTTTACGTTCGGAAGTGCTCGATGTCGAGGGAGTGCCGATCAGCTCCGACTTCGTACAGCTTCGCTATGCCGCCGATATCAAAGCCCCCTCTGCCAAGCGTCATCGCCGATGGGATGGTACGGCCAAGAAGCTGGTAGCCGGTGATACATCCGCGGTGGCCGTAGCTGACGTTCCCAGTTATAAGATGCTGCTGATGGCAAAGGCATATGCCAGGACTCACCGTCTCATGCCTCTCCAGGCAGGCGGGAAGCAGTGGTATGTGGTTCTGATGCAGCCCTATTCTCTGGCGATGTTGAAAAACGATCCTGACTACAAGAACGCCGTCATTACCGGCGGGGTTCGCGGGGATGATAACCCGTTCTTTTCCGGCGCAATCGCAACCATCGACGGTCTTCTGCTGGTTGAGTACGAATATGTATTCAATACCACAGGGGCTTCTACTCGTTGGGGCGCTGGGGGTGCTATCAACGGAACCAGGACTTTGTTGTGGGGTGCCCAGGCTCTCGGATATGCAGACCTCGACCAGGGCGGCGAACCGCGCTACGAGGAAAAGGTATTCGAGTACAACACTCAGAAGGGGATCATGGTCAGCAAGTTCGGCGGAATTCTTCGGCCGCAGTTTTACAGCACATTCGACCGAAGCGTCGAGGATTTTTCCTGCCTGGCCATCGACCACTACATGGAAGAATACTAAGCAGCATGGGGAGGTTTCGGCCTCCCCATGAACATTTCGAAGTAAAGGAGAAAAACGATGGGTGTTACGAAACATGAGGGGGTACAAGCTCCTTCGTATAAAGAGGCTGAATTTACGTTTGAGGATCTGGTTAGCGCCGGGTTTGTTCCTGCTATCGATCTGCCAAGTGACGCGGAGGTTATCGACGGTGCCATGGTAATTACCGAGGCATTCGACTCCGAGACATCGGATACCGGTACCGTCGGAGACGCGGAAACGGCCAATCGCTATAAGGCCGGTATCGACATGACGGCTCTCGGCACGTCAAAGATTGCCGCAACAGGGGTGCTTTGCAATGACTCCAATCGCAGGCAATTTGGTTTCTCCTGGACAGGTGTAGGAGAGCCTCCAACTGAAGGCAAAGGTAAACTCTGGTGTCTGTATATCCAGAAGAGCCGAGCTGATTTCGTTCAGCGGTAAAAATTCTTAAGGGGGCAGTTGCCCCCTTAATTCCATAAGGAGGTAGGTTTTTATGTCGGAAAAATATTGTGTTTTACCAGGACAACAGCCAGTCAGGCTCGCCTCAACTACGGGTCACGTCATTATCGTTGGAGAAACGCCTCGGGATATCCCAACTTTGTTCATCGAAGAAGCACGGGGCAAGGGCTGCTATACCGAAAAAGAGGTCGCGGACATCAAGTCCCGCATAATGGGAGAGGCTTCGCCAGGCCAGAAAACGGACAGCGATTCCCAGCAGGGCGAGTTTGGAGCCTTAATGGGCCAGGGCCAGCAGGGGAGTCTGTCGACACCGGACGCAGGAAAAGCCGGAGAGGAAGCTGATCCAAGGGTAGAGGCAATCAAAAATGCCACTATTGAGATCCTTAATATTGGTAATCCCGAGGAATTGACCAGCGGAAACAAGCCGAAGGTTGAGGCTCTGGAAGCAAAACTGAGCTATCAGATAAGCGCACAAGAGCGCGACGCGGCATTTGAGGCCATTACCGCAACTATGTAGCCACCATATTAAGGAGTTTGCAGATGAAAGACCTGAAGGGGCTGGTTGCACGAATGCGAGATGAATTTCTCGATGATACTACGGGAGCAGAGACCGGCGACAGTAAGTGGTCGACTCCGAATCTGGTTTCGGCACTCAATTCTTCCGAAAGGGAGTTGTGCCGAAAACTGTTTCTCTTGTCAGAATCGACAACTCCGGACATCTGCCAGGTTGCCATTACACTGGTAAACGGTGTTTACCCACGATCATTCTCGATCAGTGACAAGATTGTAAGGATCGAACGGCTGAAGTATCCCGGAGTAACCAAGCCCCTTCTGCAAAAGACAATACAGCACTTCGACGATAAGGATCCCGGCTGGGATGAAATGTCCGGAGTTCCGACAATGTATGCGGTGGATTTCGAAAGTTTTACCGTGACGTTCAACCGGCAGCCGGTAGCGGTTGGGACGGTGAAAATGGGTGTAAAGCGGTTGCCTCTTAATGATCTGTCCGAAGTGAACATGGCGGCATTCCCTGAAATCAGGCAGTACGAAGATGAATTGATCCATGGGGCACTGAAATGGGCTTACTTGAAGGACGATTCTCGCACGTTTGACCCGGTTCGGGCCGGAGTGTGGAAGAAGACTTTTGATGATGATATTGCCCGGATAACTCAGGACAAGGCGGCAATGAATCCACAAGAACATATCTGCCGGGCGGAGCGTTTCTAGTGAGTATCGTAACCTATAAAGCCTATGGACGAAACAACGTCGACAATGCACTTAACGTTGGTGCCCAGGTGCCGAAGATCCGTGCGGTTATCTTTACCGAGCTGGTGGATCTGGTCAATGCGGATCCGGATAACAACGGCGGCTGTTCGCTTCGGCCGGGGTACCTGCAGCGGTATGACGGTGATGTGCGGAGTATGTTCGCCAATGATGACATCATCCTGTACCAGGAAGGCCCGGCTCTGAAGCGGTTCAATCCTGCCGATTACTCCTCGTCGTTTCTGAATCTCTCGCTTGATCCCGATGTCGACGCTAATTTCTGTGACGTGAACGGGCTGGTGATGTACTCCGATGAAACCATTCTCCGGAAGGTTTACGAGGGTGCGGACTATGGCCTGACGGCTACGACGGAGGAATTCAAAGTTACTACGCCTGCCGGGCAAGTGATGGCGGAGTTTTACCGCAAGCTGCTGGTGGGTGTGGGGAGTGAGTTGTGCGTCACGGATCCGGATAGCGTGGATTATATGGATTCGCGATTGTGTCGCTTTCCCTTTGGCGGAACGATCCTGATGATCGCTCCGGTGGATAACGGGGTGTATTTATCCACCGATACAAAGATTTACTTCCTGGCCGGTGGTAACCAGATGGAATGGAGCCAGCCGAGGAATGTGCGGAAGGTCGCCGATTACCCGGCTATCAAGGGTACCGCTATCCGAATGAAGGCGGAGAAGACCGGTTTGGAGAAGGTTGATGGTAATCTGGTGATGTTCTCAACGGAGATGGGCTACTGCTATGGGTTGAATGACGGGGTTTTGTTGAACGTGACTGAGGAGCGGGTGCGGCCCGGGGTGTTTGCAGCCGGTACGGCGGTGCTGCGTGAGGGAAACACGGGTAGGCATTACCTGGCGGTGCTGCGGACTGCTGCCGGTGCTTTCCATGGTGAGGTGGTGAATACTAAGACCCAAGGGGCTGCTCGTTACGAAGGATATGATTTCCGCGCTGTTGTTTGTCACAAGGGGCGGTATTTTGGTTGCAATGCAAACGGGATCTTTGAGTTTACCGGTAAGAATGACGATGGTGCGGCGATCCAGGCAAGCGGTTTGAGTGGGATATCAAATTGCGGTAGCAATACGGAGATGTTCTTTCCTGAGGTTCATTTGACACTACGTTGTGAAGGAGAAATGGAGTTTTCGTTGGCCGTTGATGAAAAGGCGCCGATCACTTACCCGGTTTCCTGGGGCGAGGGAACGGAAGGTATCCACCGAAAGCTCCGGAAGTTGGCAAAGGGTGTGAAAGGTGGACAGGCTCAGATAGGCTGGCGGAACGTGGACGGGTGCGATTTCTACATGCAGCAGGTTGAGCTGGGGATATTGCCGACTAATAAGAGAGTGAGGTAGGGATAAATGAACTTGTTTAAAGGTTACTGTTATATCTATTTTCCATGGTTATTCAGACCAGGCACCTGCTCGCTAGGCCATAAACATTACAAGTTAACGTGGTGTTTGCGGGGCGGCAAGTATACGAAAAGAGATTATTACGGCAACCGTTTCACAGCATCCACAATGTGCTTTTTTAAAAACATTCCTTACTATTTTAACTATTTAATGCGTCGGAAGGTGAGGTAGCTCATGGCTGATATTGATAGCTTTACCACGTATGTCCAGGGGCAACTTACTAGCGTCATTGCTGCGGCAGAAGCGGCGGCTGGCGATCTTGAAGCTGTGGCCGAAGGATATGTTGATTTCTTCACCTTCAATCCCCCTCCAGAGTATGACGACGCAACACAGATGGTTGCTTACGCTCCTGCCAGTGTTGTCATGGATGCTGTTGACCCGTTTTCCGCTCCGACTGCTCCAACCTTTCCGGTGATAACCGCTCCAACCGTGACCACCATTGACCCGGTGGATTTCACCGATGCAAACGCGGCGCTTGCCAACTTTGATCTTTCCGCTTTTGACCCCGCAGCTGTTGATGGTGAGATAGCCGGACTCGCGGCGAAGGTGCTGGCGTTCATTGACTCGGGAGGCCCTGGAATCAGCGAGGCGGTGCAGACGGCCCTGACGGACAACATGCGGGAGCGGGATCTTCAGATTCTCGATGATGTTCTTCTGCGAGTAAGGCACTCGGATGCTCTCAGCGGATTTCCTTTCGCGACTTCGATTACTGATGCCGGGGAAGCTGAACATCGTAAAAAATGGCAAGACGATTACTCGAACCGCAACCGGGAAATCACGGCACTCATGACCGAGCGGGCGCACCAGACGGCAATGAACGGACTGAACGCCGGAGTCCAGTTAACGCAGATAAAATCCGGCCTGATTACCGATGTCTGGAAACTGCATTACTCGATGCAGGGCTTGATCCTCGAAGAGTTCAAAGTGTTGCTTGTCGCGGAGCAGACGAGGGTAGAGACGGAATTGCGGAAGATTCTGGCTGACTACGAGATCTACAAGATCCGCATGACGACAGAGTTCAACGTCAAGCTCGAAGAGTTCAAAGTGCTGGCGTCTGGAGAGGAAGTCCGAGTGCGGGCAGAAACAACTCTTGCCACAGCCAAGGCCGAAGTTGCCATAAAGGCGAACGAACATCTCTTGCGGGCGGCTGTGGCGGAGGTCGAAGCTCAACTCTCAAAATGGACCAACACAGCCAACATTCTTACGGAGCGGGGCAAGGCCAACATACAGCAACTTGCCAGTAGCAACACTGTCAGGGTACATGGAGCGGGGCAGCAAGCTCAACTTTATTCTGGAGTGGTTAACGCTTGTGCTCAGATGGTCAATACAGTTCAAGTGAAAAAGACCTGATCATGGGTATTCTTCCTGATTGGCTGGGAGAGGGCGGGTTTATTGCCGTGGCGGCAAATCCACCACCGAATCCCCAGGGGGCGAGCTATGCTCGGCGGCCGACGTCTGTTCGGGAGCTTTCTTTCCAGGTAGCCACGGTATATCCGGCCAGGGTCGCCGATCTGGGGTATGAGGTTGTCCGTCGCGTAGCATCTCCTGGTTCGGTTTCGTACCAGGACACCATCAAATTTCCTTCCAACATTTCAACAGCACAGTATTCCGGCGGGCAATTACGGCCGCCACAGGTTCAGAATCTTAGCTATCAGTAGGAGGCCTCATGTCCGCCACAATCGTTTTTACTATCCCTGAACCAGCAGCCGGAGAGGATGTTCCGGTAAGTGTCGTTTGGTATGACTCTGCCGACGGTTCCGGTTTTGCCTCAATCGGTGAGAAACTACTGAATGACCAAACGCCGAATCCCGAGACCGGCAACCTCACTTATGATCCGGTGACCGGCACCTATAGTTGGGAGCTGGCAGCGGCGGATACTTCACGGTACCAGCTGATCAAAACCAAGAGCGCCGGCGGGATTGAATGTTTTTCCGGGGTACTGATGCCGCCACTACCGAGTAACCCGGTGTTGCAGAGCGTCTACGGCAGTGCCAAGGAGTTTGGTGTGGCGACCTGGAGCGTGGGCGATACTGTGGAGATGACCATGACTCAGGATCAAATGGTTGACGGCGTGATTCTGGAACCGGTTACCCGTACGGTCTTGGTCGATGCGAACGGCATGTTTGTCCTGACTCCGGATAAGGGAGTGAAGGTGAAGGTTCAGGTGAAGAATCAGGGTACCGGGAAGATTTACTTTTCCAAGTCGTTCACTGTTTCCAGTGAGGACCAGAAGAACATAAAGGACTACTGATATGTTTGCTCTGCCGAAATGGATGACCGATATAAAGAAGCTGTTTGCTACGGCTGACGGGAAGGTGCTTGGCCGAGTGGATGGGGCTTGGGAGTTTCTTTCGTCGTTCGTGCCGTCCGCTCATAAGGCGGGCCATGCGACAGGCGGGAGCGACGCGCTAACTCCTGCTGACATTGGAGCTGTAGATACAAGCGACTCACGACTGTCGGATGCAAGGACACCACTATCACATTACCAGGACGCAAGTTCCATTACCGTTTATACGGAGAATTTCGGCGGCAATCTCTCTGCCGCAGACGACACGACACAGAAGGCGCTTGAGACCTTGGATGCCCTTGTTGCGTCAGGAGGTACAGGCGGAGACTCTGGCCCAGGAGTGCTCGTTTTTAACTATACACACCTTCAAGGAGGTCTCTAATGGCGGCAAATATTACTCCAATTTTCCCTATAACTCCAAGGATTGAGACACAACAGATAGCCACAGCCGATGGAACAGATAAGAAGTTGATCTTCGCGCCATCAACAAATGGTTCAAGAGTTAACATAATAGGAGCATCTTCTACCGACACGGCGATTATTACCCTCAATTTCTATGTGTCAAAAGATAGTGGTTCCACGTTCAGCTTTTTAGGTTTTCTTACCATTGCGGCTGGTTTCCAGGGGGTAGTTTCGTCGGGGATACCTTGCTTTGATCTTGCCGTAGGAATGGCAATCCCTAGCGGTTCCGATATTTACGTTGCCGCATCAGCGGCAGTTACAGTGGATAAAGTGGTTAGTTTTAGCGTGATTGGAAGTGATTACTGATGAACGATTTTGTTGCTCCAAATATTACGAAAATTTCGTATTGCGTCGGTGCGGACAACGCTCCTGATGTCAAGAATATAACTATAAGTCAAGATATGCTTTTACCGTCTGTGCAAGATGGCGATATGGTTACTTTCTTTGCAAAGAACCTTACAATTGATGCCGGGGCTACGTTAACAACAGAAAATCGCTGTAAAGGCATGAGAATTATTTGTTTCGGGGATTGCACTATCAGCGGAAAAATATCAATGACCGGTAGAGGTGCTTTTGCCGCAGGAGAAGACGTTACTATTGACATAGCAACACAGTCATTATTCACCGTTAAATTCCCTGCTGAATTGAGGGCAATAGACATCTATTTGAAAAACTTTTTTAACCCTGCCAGTGAGTTCTCTGATAT
>Ga0351902_1048_pt1 | contig 32617 bp, 30 predicted proteins | sample BONcelHT113001D5_FD_205828 | JGI IMG/M metagenome (GOLD analysis project Ga0351902, IMG submission 205828) | Enriched cells from coal bed in the Powder River Basin, Montana, United States - BONCAT cells T11 rep1 HSBNCT.T11.300.1.D5 ...
ACCTGCGGCATATGCTGCAAGTCGTGCTGGCCAAGCAGGGGTATGTCGTAGATGTCGCTTCCGATGGTGAAGAGGCCCTGCGCATGGCTCTGGAGTCCTGCTATGACTTCATCCTTTGCGATATCCGGATGCCGGTTGTCGATGGACCGCAATTTCTGCGGAGATCGCTTGAGTCCGGAATAGGCAGCACAATCATCATGATGTCAGCCTACGGAACCGTGGATACGGCCATCGAATGCATGAAGATGGGGGCCTATGATTATATCTCGAAGCCGTTCAAAAACGATGAGATCATCCTCGTTCTGAAAAAGGCTGATGAACGGGAACGCTTAAAAGAAGAGAATCGGCGCCTGCGGGAAGACATGGAAAGGGAGTACTCTTTTTCCAGTATTGTCGGGAAAACCGCCCGGATGAGAGAGATATTTTCCCTGGTTAAAAAGGTCTGCGATTTTAAAACCACCGTGCTGATTCTCGGAGAGTCGGGTACCGGAAAGGAATTGATCGCACGGGCGATTCATTTCAACAGTAATCGCAAGAAGGCGCCATTTGTCGCCGTAAACTGTGGTGCTATCCCGGAGAACCTTCTCGAGAGCGAACTCTTTGGCCATGTCAAGGGCTCCTTTACCGATGCCGTTTGCGATAAGGCCGGTCTTTTCGAACAGGCTGATTCAGGAACTCTTTTTCTCGATGAGATCGGTGAAATGCCCCCTTTCCTCCAGGTAAAACTGCTGCGAGTCCTGCAGGAGGGGGAGATTCGCCCGGTGGGTGCAGCAGCGGCGAAAAAGGTTGATGTAAGAGTTGTGTCGGCGACCTCACGAGATTTGACAACGGAAGTTTCTTCCGGCCGGTTCCGGGAGGATCTGTTCTACCGCATCAATGTATTCTGCATCAACATTCCGCCGCTGCGTGAGCGAATGGAGGATATTCCTTTCCTGGCGAACCATTTTTTGCAGAAGTATTCAGCAATGCTTGGCAAAAGCGCCGTCCATCTTTCCCCCGAATGTATGACGAGCCTTATGGGCTATGCCTGGCCCGGGAACGTCAGGGAGTTGGAAAACTGTATCGAGCGGGGGCTCGTTCTGTGCGAAGGAAATTTCCTCGATGTAGAGTGCCTGCCGGAGAACCTGCGGAAGGAACGGGATAGTTCCAGGATATTGCCGTTCTCCCCTGATAATTATTCACTGAAGAGGGCCGGCGAAATGCTGGAAAGGGAATACATCCGCAAGGCACTGGAAAAAACGGGAGGCAACAGGACTCACGCGGCAAAGATTTTGGAAATAAGTCATAGGGCACTGCTCTATAAAATAAAGGAGTACAAGATGGGTTAGGATAAATTATCTAAAATTAATAAATTACTTGTAATCATGAAACGGCTATGCAACTATTGCATGGCTTTTTTTGTGCGATACACAGGGTGCTTGAGATTATTCTGTTTGACAGGAGGTCGAATGGATGCTCTTTCGCGGCAGGGCATTCGGTCACACGGGCCCAAAAGTGTTTCGAAAAGCGGGCACGGTTTTACCCTGCTGGAGCTCTTGATTACGCTAGCCGTTGTGGCGATACTTCTTACAGTATCCACGCCCCTTTTTGCCTCGTTATATGGCTCGTGTTGTCTCAAGTCGGTGATGTGGGAAATTGCCGGCATGATCAAGGAGGCAAAACAGTGTGCCCTCAGTGAAAAGTACTATGCGATAAGCTTTGATCCTGTTTTGGGGAAAATATCGCTGCTTTCTGGCCGAGGGGATGATGGGAAGTGGAATACCGCGGACGATGAAGTCGTAAGAACATTGAAATTGAGAGACAAGGGCGGGGGGCTTTGTTTCGGCTACGGTAGCTATGGCCAGATTCCAACGTATGCAGCTTCGGCTGACGGGATCACCTTCCCGAACAATAACACTTTGATTTGTAATCCCGATCTTACGAGCAATGCGGGAACTGTTTATCTGCGTTCGAGCCATGGCGGTGCCATGGCGTTGACAATGAATTCCAAGGATTTCGGTTATACGTTGCGTCGATGGAATGGCTCAGGATGGGTAAAGATGTAATGGGTCGGTAAAAGACAAATTCACTGAACGAAACATTTTGGAAATAGCCATAATTGTCTGGCCTGCTATGCAATGATTGCATAGCGAGTCAGGATAAAGATATGGCTATTTTAAAAACTAATAGCAATATCAGTATGTTTGATGTGTTTAATAATGGGCTATTGGTTTGGCATATTGATTGCTTATGTAAAAATTAATTAAAAGTTGCGGAGGTTATGTGAAACGAATTTTGCCAGTTGTAGCAATTGCCATTCTTTTAAGTGCCGGTGCGGACGATGCTGTTTCGGCAAGTTCGGCAAAAAAAACCAAGTGGAAAGCACCTGGTTCTTCTTCAGACAGGGCAATGATTCACAAGTGTGCTTCCTGCCACTCCCTTTCGACAGAGGAAGCGGGAACAATATTCAAAGGTCTTGGTGAAGTGAAGGCTGTGAAGATCTCCCCTGTGAAGGGTTTGTATGAAGTCACCATGCAGCAGGGTAATCGCCAGGCAGTTGCTTATCTGGACTTCAGCAAGAAGCTGCTTGTTCCCGGTCCGATTTTTGACACGGTTACGAAAAGTTCCCTTACGCCTCCACCGGTGGAACTGCCAAAGATTTTGTCCAAGGAAGCGCTCGATGCAATTCCCCTTACCAACTCGATTGTCATGGGAAATACGAGTGGGAAAAAACGCCTGATCGTTTTTACCGACCCTGATTGCACGTTTTGTGAGCGGCTCCATGGGGAGTTGAAGAAGCTTGTGGTTTTGGAGCCGGACCTGGCCATATACATAAAAATGTTCCCGCTCAAGATGCATCCCGAGGCATACAGTAAGTCGCGAGTAATCTTGGGTGCCAACTCACTTGAGCTGCTCGAGAAAGCTTTTTCAGGAGAGAAAATGCCGGAGCCTGGGGATAAGGACCTGAAAACACCGGTTGACGAAACAATAAAGCTTGCGGAATCATTGGGAATTGACGGTACTCCGGCGCTGCTCCTGCCAGGGGGACTCCTGATATCCGGTGCAAGGGATGCTGCATCTCTCCAAAAGCTGTTGAAGGATTAATTGGGTCCTGATGGGGCTGCTAGCAGGGAGGTACTATGAGAAACGTTATTTTGATTGCGATGTTGGTCATAATGCTGGCGTTCGGGGTTGCGGCGACAGCTCAGGAACAACATGGTAAAAAAGAGGGTGCATCTCTGCTGGTAGTGGGGAAGGTTTCCCAGATAACCGCGCGCATGTTGACTATTGAAGGTCAGCAGTATCCGATTTCCATGTTCGCTCGGGTCTTTCTGGGTGACCTGAAGGGGAGTGAGGGTTCACTGCAGTCGTTGGCAAACATCGGAAGGATTGACCAGGCCAAGCTCTACATTCTGGGGGGCAAGGTTGAGAAAATCGTGGTGATAAGGAATCAGTAGGTTGGCGACGTAACGGAAGTTGATAGTTAATGATGAGGTGGTGCGCATTCGTACCCTGTACACGGATATGGCGAGGTGGATTATGAAGGCTCTCTGGGGTAATATTGGTCGTTTGATTCTTTCACCGCTGGTTATCGGGTTGGTGATTTTCATAGCACTTGTATCCTGCCAGGGTGCGCATGCGACAACGCTGTACATCGTTCCTGACTCTGGGACGAATATATCAGGGCCTGCGGGAACTACAAACCTCTCTTCCGGTAATACGGCTCGGCTTAGCAATAACTTTTATAATACATTTTTTTCAACTACCGCACCCACTGCCAACAACACCAGGTTGAGGGCGAGATATACCCCCTCAGGCACTTGGTATCCTTTGGGAAAAGTCTACTTCAATCCTGCCCTCTCATCCGATGCGACCATCTCTGCAGATGCAACCGGGAAGTTCTATCTGGTGAGCAGCGATGCAAATGACGCTTTCAGGTTCCAGCTTCGGGATTACGATCCCTCTGGGGCAAGCGCTGACGGAGATTTAATATCCCAAAGCCCTGAGTACACCAATGCCTCGACGAATACTACAACGCCCAAGGCATTTACCGTGGCGTTCGATAATGCCCAATATACACTGAATCAGGGCCATTACCTGATGATCGAGATTTGGTTTAAACCCTCGGCAAATTACCGTGAAGGGTATGTCTACTGCAATGCCAACAATACCGCCAATGACGGCACACCCCCTCAGTCACGCATAGATGTCGGGATTAAGCTCACCATAACATCCTCCGCCGGTTCCAACGGCAGCATCTCCGGCCCGACGACAACACCTGGCACGGCCTTGGTTGAATGGAACTCCAGTCCGACCTATACCATTACCGCGAACCCAGGTTACACGATCCAAAGTCTCCTGGTCGATGGTGTCAGCGTTCCCGGTGCGACCGGACAGACATCCGACTCCTATACCTTCTCTAACGTGAAGGGGAATCATACCATTGATGCGCTTTTTGCCGTTTCGTATTCGACCTTCAATATTTCACCCGGTTCGGGTGGATGTATCTCACTTACCAGCCTTCCACCCTGTTTCTGGCCGGGAGGAAGTACCTATTCTTACACTGCAGTGTCAGGTACCTACCCGTTTGTGGTAACTCCCGATAGCGGCTATGGTGTGGAGTGGGTCCGTGTGGATGGTGTTGACCAAGGGGTTCCGCTTGGCCAGACAACGCCGTTCAATCTGGATGTTAATATCGGTGCTCATAACACCCTCTCAGCATCATTCCTTCCTTACTACACGGTAACGGCAAACGCCGAAACCGGGGGAAGCATTTCACCTTCCGGGTCGACTGCCGTGTTGAAAGGGCAGGCGCTGACCCTTGATATTACCCCGGGCAACGGCTATCGACTCCTCGCTATCACCGACAACGGGGTAAATGTCGGCAACACCTCACCCTACACAATAACAAATATTTCAGAGGATCACACCGTTGTCGCTACCTTTCAGAGAACCTACACCATAACAGCTTCCGCTGGTCCCAACGGTATCATTTCTCCGATCGGAGAGGTGATTGTCGACAGCGGCGGCAGTCGCAATTTTTCCCTTACCGGCGACCTGGGTTTCAAGGTAAGTGACGTCCTTGTTGATGGTATCTCGGTTGGCGCGGTGACTTCCTACACCTTTTCGAACATTTCCGCCGATCATACGATTTCAGTTACCTTCGAAACCGCACCGCTGCCAAGCACCTATTGCGCCATTCCACCCTTTATTACGACTCCTGCACCGCCCAGTGTCATGTTGATGCTTTCGGTTGAATCTCCGATGGAAGGCGCCGCCAACCCAACAGTAACCTGTACCGGTAAGCCTTCTGCGACAAACTACGCGTGCAGCTCCAGCGGTCTCGGTGCCTATGATAATTCCCGTGAATACTACGGCTACTTTGAGTCCGGGAAATGCTATACCTATTCGGGTAGTGGGGCCTCCGGCCTTTTTACCCCATCAGGGGCGGCAACCAACCATCAGTGTCCAGCCGGTACAGCCTGGAGCGGCAACATGCTCAACTGGAGCACCATGCTTGCGGTGGATGCCTTCCGTAAAGCCTTCACCGGCGGAAACCGGGTTGTGGATGATGCAAGTTCAACCATACTTTTGGCTGCCGTGAATGATGGCAGCTGGTTTCCCGTCAATCCCACGATCAGTAATGCGGAACGGTATATGCCGGTGAGCGGTACAAACAAGACCCGGACTATTGTACGGCAGGGCGCCGGCATCGGTTTTGGTGTTTGTAATGAAGGTTTTACCTCTTGCACGGTTGGCCGGACAGGGAGTGGTGAAACGCAATGGCCCACCGCCGGCAGTAATACCAATGCAGTCTACAGCCTGCGCATCAAAGCCTGCGACGCTACCGGAGGCGCGGAATCCCGCTGCAACTCCACCACCAACAAGCCGGAGGGGACGATTCAGAAATACATGGACAGGATGCGCTTTGCCCTTATGTCCTATGCGGCAGATAATGATCAATCCCGTGACGGCGGCGTGCTTCGCTCGGTCATGAAGTGGGTTGGCCCGACTATAGCCGAGGGGATGCTGTATCATGACGCATCCGGCAATGTCGTTACCTGTAATACCGCCGGTGGCTGTGTGAACCCCGAGCGTGAGGTGGAAACAACAGGGATTCTACGCAATAATCCAGCAGGCGCGACCAGTGCAAACAGTGGCATAATCAATTACATCAATAAATTTGCTTATACTAGTGGTTATAAGGCCTATGACCCGATGGGAGAGATGTTCTATGAAGTGGTGCGCTACTTCAAGAATCTGACGCCATCGGTAAATAAGTATTGCAGCGGTTTGACGAGTTTTACCGCCGGATACGCGGACGGTTTTGCATTCCATTGCAATTCGTCCAAGACCAATGCCTGGGGCTGGCGCGAACCTGCTCTCTACTCCTGTTCCCAGAACTTTGTCGTGGCGGTGAATGATGCCAATCCCTGGCTGGATAAGCGAATCCCCGGATCGGCATTTAACGGAAATTATGGCGGTTCCGCCGGTGGTGGTAATGATTGGTGCGGTTCTTCCCAGGGTGCTTGCGACAGCGACTTCCTTGATGGTGCAATCCAGGTGAATGTTGAGGGGTGGACCAACAAGGTAGGCGATATCGAGGGACTGACCGGACTAACGCTTAGAGTTGCTTGCGAAGTGAACGATACCGGCGCCTGCATCGGTGGATTTGCCGGTGGCGGGAAAAATGTTGTGATTTCCAAGTTGGGGAGAATAATCGGAACGCCTCCCGGTCCTGGTAAAGAAAACTCCTACAATGTTGCCGGACTTGCCTACTACGCCCATATGACGGATTTGCGACCCGATCTCGCGGGAATGAATAATCTTACTACCTACATGATAGACACCCAGGAACCTGGGGGCACCATGCTGGTTGGACCGTTTAATATGCTCTACTTGGCGGCCAAGTATGGCGGGTTCAATGACATGGATGACGACCAAAGTATTTCCCTTGGCGGCAAAACCTACAATGCCCCCTACAGGAATATTTCCTCCTGCGGTGGGGTGAGTTCTACCCCCAATACCCTTTGTTCCGAGTGGGACGCTGATAACGACGGCAACCCCGATAACTATTTCTTTGCCTCCGATTCAGGGCGAGTCGAAAACGCACTGAATTCCGCCTTCAGTAACATTCTTACCAGTGCATCGTCCGGGACCGCCGCGGCTGTTGCAAACAACAAAAGCGGCGAGCGTGGAGCAAATATTATCCAGGCGCTTTTCTATCCACAATGGCCCAACGACAAGAATATCAAATGGCTGGGCGAGGTGCAGGCTCTCTGGTACTACCTCGATCCGGTTATAAACTACAGTACTGTCCGCGAAGACTCGGATGGCGATTTTGAGCTCAATCTGACAAAGGATCTGGTGCCGTCAAGCGATCCGTTTGTGACCAACGCCTTGTGGAAGGCGGGAGTGGCCCTCCATCTTCGCGCTGCATCGGATCGCCAGATTTATACTCTGTTGGATTCATCCAAGGAGGATCTAACCGACTCGGCCAACGCATTTACTACAACTCGGCGGGCGGTGTTAAAACCGCTCCTGGACATCGCATCTCTAACCGATACCGAGGCTGATTCACTGATCAACTACCTGCGCGGTGTTGATGGCGGAGCCTTTCGCTCTCGCACCGTTACCAGGGGTGCAACTACCTCCTGCTGGAAATTGGGAGATGTAATCAACTCTACACCGCAAGTTCAATCATCAGTGCCGACCAATGCCTTTCAACAAATTTATGCTGATAGCAGTTACAGTGCTTTTATCCTGTCAGATCAGTACAAAGGAAATAATATAGTCTATTCTGGTGCCAATGACGGCATGATGCATGCTTTCAAGCTTGGCGATGTGCACAGGATAACCGATACCACGAAACCGTTTCGTATCGCCGGGATTGTCGATAGTACCGATCTTGGAAAAGAGGAGTGGGCGTTCATTCCCAAGAATTCCTTGCCCTATTTGAAAAACCAGGCAGACCAGAACTATTGCCATCAGTATCTGGTTGACGGCGCTCCGGTACTCTTTGACGCATCAATAGCCGTGCCTGATGGTTGCACCGCCACAAACTACTGGGATTGTGAGAAGAAGACCACGTTGAAGGGGGGCACCGGGGAGGATAAGAATGAGTATCTACCGACTGAAACCAGCTGGAAGTCGGTACTGATCGGCAGCATGGGCCTTGGCGGCGCCTCACGGAATGGCACTTGTAATGAAACGCTGAGTCATGATGCTGATTTGACGAATAATACTGACTGCGTGAAGACACCTTTCGGAGATAGTGGTTTCTCATCGTATTTTGCTCTCGATGTCACTGCTCCTCTGACGCCAAAGCTCATGTGGGAAATTTCCGATGGGAATTTGCCCTCCGCGGACAGGGGCATCGGCCTGACGACTCCGGGCGTGGCGATTGTGCGGATAAATGCCCAAAGCGGCACTCCCGCCAAACCTGACAGGAGCAAGAATGGACGCTGGTTTGCAGTGTTCGCCTCCGGTCCGACTGGGACTATTGATACCGCTACACGACAGTTTCTCGGCCGATCCGACCAGAATCTGAAAATCTATGTAGTTGATATCGGCAGTCTTACGCCGTCGAGCACCTTTATTAAAAATACCAACTACTGGGTGTTCGATACCGGCGTCAAGTATGCTTTCGCCAACTCCATGAGTGGAGCTGCCGTTGACCTTGATCGGTCCAGTTCAGCACTGGAAGGCAATTACAGCGATGATGTCGTCTACATTACTTATACCAGGGCCTCGCTTGATGGTGACAATTATCCTGTTAGCTGGAACAAGGGTGGAGTGATGCGTCTGGTCACCAACAACAATCCTGATCCTGCAACATGGTTCCAAAGTTCACTCATTGATGGTATTGGTCCGATAACGACTTCCATCGGTAAGTTGCAAGACAGGAGTAATAAGAAATTGTGGGTGTATTTCGGTGAAGGGCGCTATTTCTATAAAGGAGATGAGTTGAATGACTCGCGCCGGATTTTCGGGATCGCCGATCCTTGTTACAGTTACGACATTTCTCATATAAATACCCTGAGTACCACTGCCGCCAATTGTCCGGACATATCGGTGAATGGCAGCGGGGTCCCGATTACCCTGAAGAATCAGACCGATACTCCGAATGATCTGCTTACAGACGAGAATGGTTGGTACATAACTCTGGATGGAGCTTCGGGGACAGCAGGGGCGGAACGTGTTGTCAGTGACGTCACGGCATCCTTGAACGGTATTGTGTTCTATACAACCTATGTCCCTGACAGCGATATCTGTACGAACGGTGGGGTAACGTCGTTGTGGGCAACCAAGTATAATTCGGGAGGGACTCCTCCCTCCGGCGGATTGAAGGGTAAGGCTCCGTTGCAGACTTCTAGCGGCGGCATAGCAATGATTGATCTTGCGACATCCTTTACGCAGAAGGGTGGGCGTAAGCTGAGTGCCGGATTGAGCCCCTCAGGAATGGCGCCGAAGGGACGTTTCCCACCGCTGCTCCAGCCAAAGGCTGTCAAAAAAATTCTGAATATTCAGGAACGCTGAGATCATGGGCAATAAACGGAAGGATACCATGGCCATACCACACGATCGCATAATGAATACGTCAGGGTTCACCCTTGTGGAGTTGGTTGTCGTAATTGCTATCATTACGATACTTCTTGGTATTTCAACGATGGCTTTCCACGACTGGATGGTGAAATCGAGGGTTGAAGCCCAGGTCCGGCAGATTGTGGCTGATATCAGCAATATTAGAGTCCGAGCCATGACGAGGAAACAGCGCTGCAGCCTTGAGATTTCAGCAAACAGTTATGTATTCAGGTCGTATAGCTCTGAAGGGGAGTCGCTTGCGTCAGGAGCAATTGTCCCGGGTGGAGGAAATGTTTCCTTCGGATTAAAGAGTGGTCCATCAACCTATTATGCCAATCAAAGATATGAAATTGATCAAAGAGGTATGCTGGACACCGCGGACACCCTACCGATATTTCTGGAATATGATGGGAATGCCAGTCTCGATTGTTTGAACTTACAGGCAATTCGGGTGAACGCTGGCAAAAAAAATACTGCTGGGGATATGTGTAATGATAAGTAACGATCGTGGATTTACGTTGATTGAATTTCTCGTCGCCTTGGTAATACTGACTGTCGGTTTGTTGGGACTGCTGAAGTGCATTGACCTGTCCATGGGAAAAAACCTTGAGAACATCTTCCGAACCGAAGCGGTAATGCTTGCTGATGACAGGATGATGCTGAAACGTTCTGTTTCATTTGCCTCACTTTCGACAACAGTGGCGAATCCTCCTAAAATATCTTTGGAGCGCGGTACTCGCGGAGTTTTCAAGAACTATTCAGTGCAGGAAATAATTACCCAATCGACGCCCAATTCCAAAGAGATAGTGATTAATGTTTCTTGGCAGAAAAAAGGTCAGAGTTTTTCCCATTCAATTTCTTCATTTGTGTCAAAATTTTGAGGTGCTGCGTGAAACGCTTCCATGTAACTGAGAGAAATAATGCCGGATTTACCCTTGTCGAGCTGATTGTCACAATGGCGGTTTTTATAGCGGTTATCATAATAGCAGCCCAGTCGTTTGATACCATTCTTTCAAACTCAATCAGGGTTAACAAAAGCGAGGAAAGTAATATTGAAGGGATAATCGGACTTGAGATTCTGCGTCATGATCTGGAACAGATGGGCTTTGGTTTGCCCTGGCAATTCAAGACAGGAACGGCAATCAGCTATACTGAATCCGTGGATACAAAGGGAGCAGAATTGAATGATGCCCCAGGTGTACCTCGAGCATTCGCCGGGCGTGACGGATTTGGTGAGTATGGATCGGATTTTCTTGCCGTCAAGGCATCTACCGTGGGTGTCGCGAGAGCCTCGCAACGCTGGACTTATGTACCCTTTCATAACCTTAGTACGGCAACGGGCAGGGAATCACGTCCTGTCAGTTGGCCTTCCCTTAACCTCCAGAACGATGACAAGGTGATTGCAATACGGACAAATTTCAATGACGAAACGGATGACCATGTTCTTGTCGAGAACTCGGGTGGTACTTATTCTTTTGATTATAAAACCGACGGGACCATTGATGGCGCGTTTTTGCCGGAAACAGACCAGCAAACACACCTGTTGTATGGCATAACGGCTGCCGGGCAGACCCCTCGCATGCCTTTTAATCGAGCCGACTATTTCGTAAATTATTCGTCGGTTGGGACGCCGAAACCACCATCTTTTTGCGCTGAAAATACAGGCGTCCTCTATAAAGCTTTAATAAACCATGCAGGCGGGATATATTCCTATATGCCTCTGCTTGATTGTGTTGCAGATATGCAGGTTGTGCTTGGATGGGACACATCCGAGAAGGGCCTTGCCAATACAGTTGATGCATATACATCTCTTCCTGCCCAGGATGGCACTGTTTCCTCTTCGCCTGCCGGCGCAGGTGCGTTGATTAAAGGCTGGCTTACCGCTGATAGTGGGGATCCCGGCAAGGTCCCGAGAAATATTCGAGAGCATTTGAAGGTTATCAAGCTATATATCCTTGCGCAAGAGGGGAGGCGTGAGAAGACCTATACTTTTCCGACCTCTACAATTCTAGTCGGCAAAGAATGCAGATCCGCTGAAGCGGGTTCTATCGATTGTGGAGCCAGTCTCACACGCCCAGCCTACGCGCTGTCGGCAGAACAGAGGCATTTTCGTTGGAAACTCTATCGTCTTATTGTACGACCTAAGAATCTAGTCAGTAACCAGCGTTAATTTCGTCTGAGAGGTTTTATATGAGGTGTATCCGAAACCAAAAGGGTGTTGCATTAGTAACTGCTTTGATGTTCACGGCACTATCTCTGGTGCTGTGTCTGTCTCTTCTTTATATGATTACAGTCGGAATACAAAGCTCGGGTGCTCTCAAGAGTTACAGAACTGCTTTGGACGCAACCTATGGTGGAACTGAAATAATGGTCAAGGATATTATTAATGCATCATTTGGCTATAATGACTATCTGATTGTGCATACCGGCACGACGTTTCCCGATTTCCTCAAGACAACAATGGGTTCTTTGGCTTCGAATGCAACAGTCTCCACGTGTATGCATGAACGTTTGACCTTGCCACGGACACAATGGAGTTCCGCTTGCGCGGATGTGACACTTAATCCGAAAGATACACCGGATGTTTCATTTGAATTAAATGCGGCATCCGGTTCACCATATATTGTTTATACAAAGATTGTCGATACCATGGAGCGAAAATTTCTCGTACTTGATGGTGCGACTCAGAAAACAGTCGTTATGGCCGGCAATTCCGACACAAGTACACTTTCCTTGGAAGGTGGATCCACTACGGAGGGAGGCCAGGTCACCGTACCTCATTATCCCTACGTTTACAGGGTCGAAATACAGGGTGAGAGAAAACAAAACCCATTAGAAAAGGCAAATGTTTCAGTAATGTATGCTTACTGACGATACGTCAATAACCATCGGATGAATTGTACTGCCGAGCCATTCGCTGAAAATCGTGCATGTGCACAGTACCGGTGGATTTACTTTCCAAGGTTGTCTAGTGTGTTTAGGACCTTAGAAACGATATGTTTAAAGGTATGATTTTATATGTAATTACAATTTTAAACTAATTACTGTGAACTTCTGAAATTATCTTGACATTTGTGTGAATTGTTGTAAATTCCATTAAAAATCCCTTCTATAAGGATTATATACATGAAGCACAATAATAATGTCAGGAAGATAAGAGAAGAAAGATTAGTGAGCAAAATGGAACTTGCTCGTTTGGCAGGCGTTTCTGCTGCAACCATTGATCGCATTGAGCGAGGTGAGGTGTGCCGCATGGAGACGAAGAGAAAAATCATCTTCGCACTCGGGTTCACACTCGCCGACAAAGACAAGGTTTTTACGGATTACTAGGGACAGGACTCAACCATGCTCTTTATGAAAAGCAGGGAAATTGTCGGAATAGACATAGGATCAAGTTCCGTTAAGCTGGTACAGCTTTCCGAGCAAAAAGGCAGCTATTCGCTGAAAAATGCCGGTATCCTGCCGTTACCCAGCGAGGCAATTGTCGACAATAGTTTGATGGATACGACTTCTATTGTTGAGACAATTCGCGACCTGGTTAAAAGTTTGGGAGCCAAGGTGGTGGATGCTTCTTGCTCGATTTCGGGTAATTCGGTAATTATCCGAAAGATATCACTCCCGGCAATGACTCCCGAGGAACTGGAAGACCAGATAGCCTGGGAGGCAGAACAGTATATTCCTTTTGATATTAATGATGTGAATCTGGATTTTGAAATTCTCGATTCGGATCTTTCTGCAACCGGGAAAATGACGGTTCTTCTCGTTGCAAGCAAAAAGGAAATAATCAACGAGTATGTGTCTGTTTTTAACGAAGCAGGATTAAAACTGGTAGTTGTAGATGTGGACTCCTTTGCGGTGCAGAATATCTTTGAACTAAATTATACTCCCTCTGAAAATGAAGTGGTGGCACTGATAAATATCGGTGCCAGTATTATGAATTTGAATGTCGTAAAGGGAGGGGTTTCTCTCTTTACGCGCGATGTGCAAATGGGTGGGAATTTTTATACGGAAGAAATTCAAAGACAATTTGCCGTGAGCAGTCAAGATGCCGAGCATATCAAAATAACTTCTGACTTCCCCGACAAGGCACGTTTGACAGAATTAATCTCTCGTGTCAATGAAACCCTTTCGTTAGAAATTCATCGTTCTCTTGATTTTTATAATTCAACTGCAGAAGACCAGAAAATTGGGAAGGTCTATCTTAGCGGAGGTTGCGCCAAGGTAGCCAGGCTTGCTGACGCCGTTAGCCAGCGGCTTGGTATGCCGGTGGAATTGTTAAACCCCTTGCAGAAGATTCTCTGTAATGAAAAAGAGTTTGACCCTGAATACCTTCAGGAAATAAGTCCGTTTATTGCAGTTGCAGCCGGACTGGCAATGAGGAGGTTAGGGGACAAATGATAAAGATAAACCTATTACCCGTTAGAGCGGCCAAAAGGAAAGAGACGGTACGGCAACAGGTAGTTATTCTTGCAGGTACACTACTACTTGTTCTCCTGTTGGCCTTGGGTGCTTATTCTTATTACCTTATTCGCATCAATTCCACCCAAACGGAGATAAGCAGGGTCGAGCAGGAGTTAGCCGAGTTAAAAGTAAAGATCGGAAAGATAAAGGAACTGGAGAAGCTTAAAGCGGACGTTACCAAAAAGCTGAACGTTCTAACTCAACTACGAAGAGAAAAAACCGGTCCTGTTAACAGATTGCTTACCATCAGTCAATCGGTTCCCGATACACTTTGGTTGACTCGCTATGCCGAAAGTGGGGCATCAGTGACAGTAAACGGGATTGCCTTTAACGAGGAACTTATTGCTGATTTTATGCGACGATTAGAAGTGTCGCCCGATTTTAAGAATGTCGAGCTGATCGTTTCAGAGCAGGTCATAATTTCAGGAATGAAATTGAAGAAATTTGAGCTTAGATTTAGCCTTGAGACTCCACAGGGGTAATTGCTGGAAGTCTGTATGCGGTACCCACATTCGTAACGGGGATATATTATGGATCTTGGAATTGATAGGATTGTAAAGCTTCCGAATAAGCAAAAAATTGCTTTATTGATTATTCTTCTTCTAGCGGAAGGTGCGCTGCTTTTCTTTTTTCTGATTCAACCGAGATATAAGGAATTGAAAGGTCTGGAAGAGAAATTAGCTGACCTGCAGCAAAAGGTCCAGGAGGACAGAAAACTTGCCGCAAAGTTGCCAATTCTGCTGAAGGAATATGAGCAATTGAATCGGCAATTAGCTGCCGCCCTAACCGAATTACCGAATGAGAAGGAAATACCGGGACTTCTGACCAGTGTGACTGATGAAGGAAAGAAGTCAGGCCTTGATTTTCTGGTATTCCGCCCCCGGCCCGAAGAGCCGAAAGATTTCTATGCTGCCGTACCCGTTGATATTACCGTATCAGGGACTTTCAGCAGCGTCGGAAACTTCTTTGCCGCAGTGGGTAATCTGCCTCGGATCATGAATATCAGCAATGTCAGTTTCTCTGATATTAAAAGCTCGGGTGATCGAACGTCGTTGAAAGTAACCTGCCTTGCCACAACATTCCGTTTTCTGGAAAAGGACGAGCAGAAAAATGATAAGAAACAAAAAAAGTAAGGTTGTATTCTTCACGGTTTTCTTTGCCTTGACCTCTCTCAGTTTGTTGGGCTGTGGGAAAAAAGAGTCGCCGCCAAAGGCGACACCACAGGCAAAGAAGCCAACTGCAATAAAGCCGGTGATTCAACAGCCGCTTTCTTCATCGAAGGTTGTTGCACCAGCAGCTGCCACGGTAGATTTTACGACAAAGAAGGACCCTTTTAAGGCCTATGTTGCTGCATCCAAGGGTCCTTTGGCACCGAAAAAGAATCGGTACGGTCAAATCATCCCGATACTGAATTACGATCTTAACCAATTCAGTGTCAAGGGCATTATCATCGGCCTCAAGCAGAACAGTGCATTGATTGTAGACCCCACGGGGAAACCTTACGTTGTCAAGGCCGGTATGGAGATTGGCCGTAATGAGGGTAAAATAACAAAAATTACTGCAACCTACATTGAAGTGTTTGAACAATATCGTGATGAATCAGGTAAATTACGGAAGAATACGACAAAGCTTATGTTGCCCAAGAAAGAATAAGGAGATTCACGGATGAGAGCATTCACTGCAATCAATAGAATCAAGCTTCTGCTAGTAATGAGCCTATTTCTGGTGTCCGGGTGTGCACAAAATGCCTATTCCGTTAAAGAGGATAGTGTGACCGGCAGCACTATGGTGATTCTCCGTGATATCACTGTTTCTGGTCAGGGACAGCAGACAAAAATTGAAATTTCTGCTGATAAACCCTTGACGTACACTTCATACTCTCTCAAGGGTCCCTATCGGACAGTTCTGGATCTTTCTCAGACTGACCCTGGGACAGCTATCGTGCCGCAACTTGCAGCTGGTTCGTTGATAAAGAAGATGGAACTCTCAAGTACTGATTTGAGTGGTGGTTCTTTCGTTAGGTTAACCATTGAAACCTCGAAAGAAATTGAGTTCATCGTTGCAAGTGACCCGAATGACCGGAACAAGCTGGTTGTCAGCATTCCAGATTCACCATCTATGGCGCAGGATACGGGAGTTATCGATGTATCCCCATCTGCTGCAAACCAGGCGAATGCAACCCCGCCAGCCCCCGTTACTACCGTCCCTGTGGCACTGACTCAGGTTTATAAGGACGACTCTTCTTACGCGACAGTAACAACTCCGCCTGCCGATACAAAAAGGGGAGGGACGCGGCCAATCTTCTCCGAGGCAACGCTGAGTAATCTGGATGTGACAAATAACGGGATAGTGATTCATACAGGGATGAAGGTTGATAAATATAAGTACTTTCAATTGTCTAAACCAGAACGACTTGTAATAGATCTCTATAAGGTAAAGAACGCACTTACCGACAAATCAGTTCCCATTAACTCTTTCGGTATAGAGAATGCCCGCCTCGGCACCTATCCTGACAAGGTCAGAATCGTTCTGGATTCGCAGCGAACTGTTTTTCCTGCATTTTCCCTTGAAAAAATGGAAGATGGATTGTTGTTGCGCGTGAAAGAGCAGCAAACCGCTTCCGTACAACAACGCACGTCACCATCCAGCGAAGTTCCCACGCCAGTGGCCGCAAGGGTAAAGCCGGCTGTCAAAGGAGCCGCTTCTGTTGAAGCTGTCGATTTCCAGGTGCTTGACGGGGTTTCGCGTGTTGCGGTGTCCTTGTCTGGTGACTGTGATGTCAAAGGACCCACCAGGATTTCTGATGGATTGATGCTGACTTTTTCAAAGTGTCTGCTGCCGAAACATTTGCAACGACCTTTTGATACGAGTGCTTTTCCTGGTGTCGTCAAGAAAATCACCCCTTATCAAGTCAAGTCTGGAGGGCATCAGGATACCAGGATCCAGATTGCACTTCGCGAGGATGCACCTTACTCATTCCAAAAGAAAGGAGATGTTTATCTCCTGGAAGTCACGAATCCCCCGCAGACAGACATGCCGGTTGCACTAGCTCCTGAGCGAGTTCCTGTGATAGTTTCTGCTGCGAAAACACCAGTACCTTCTACTAAGCCGGTTACGATAAGTTCGGTAGCACAAAAACAGCTTTACCAGCCTGACGTAACTGACAAGCGATTAAACAAGAAAGTCTATACCGGCAAAAGAGTAACCCTTGAGTTTGCAGATGCTGATATTCGAAAGATATTTCAGCTCATAGCTGAAGTGAGTAATCTGAATTTTCTGGTTGGTGATGACGTTTCCGGGACCATCAGCATCAAGCTGGTAAATGTGCCTTGGGACCAGGCGTTGGACGTTATCCTCGAGACCAAGAGTTTGGGCATGAAGCAGGATGGAAATATCGTATTGATTCGGCCCATAGGTAAAATAATGTCGCTTGCCGATGAAGAGCTTTCGGCAAGACGTGCCTATGAAAGAACCCTTGAACTTCGTACCAAAATATTCGATATCAATTTTGCCGCGGTAGGTGATATAGCCGGGCAGTTTCAGTCCTTCAAAAGTGAGCGAGGCACGATCTCGGTCGACAGCCGTACTAACCGGGTTATCGTAACGGATATCGAACCTGCGATTGAAAAAATGGCCAGTTTGTTAAAGGCCCTTGATATTCCCGAAAAACAGGTGCTTATCGAGGCCAGGATCGTTGAAGCCAGTTCCTCATTTACCCAGGATCTCGGTATCCAGTGGGGCATTCATTACCGAGACGGTTCTGCCTCCATGTTCGGGATTAACAGCCTTGATACCGGATTTGGTGGTATTGTAACGAACGTTGCGTCCTCGGTCGGGCTACCAGCTGCCTCTGCCGCGGGAGGAGCGCTCGGACTTTCATTCGGTAAATTGACCAGTAATGTACAGGTTGACCTGAGACTTTCAGCCGCTGCTGAAGCTGGCCAGGTAAAAATCATTTCCACACCAAAGGTCGTTACCTTGAATAATAAGTCCGCGAAAATCTCTCAAGGCCAAATGATCCCGTATTCCACTGTTTCCGCGGAAGGAACCAAGACGGAATTTGTTGAGGCTGCCTTGACGTTAGAGGTTACGCCCCATATCACTGCCGACGGCAGCGTTTCGATGAAGATTAAGGCCTCGAATAATTCCGCGGGTAGTGCTGCAACCGGTGTTGCCCCTCCGATCAATAAAAAAGAAGCCACAACCGAGTTGCTGGTGAAGAGTGGCGAGACAACGGTCATTGGCGGGATCTATGTTGATACCGATACGTCTACCGATAGTGGCGTGCCGTACTTGAAGGATATCCCGCTGCTTGGCTGGCTGTTTAAATCGAACAACCAGCAAAAAAATAAAAGTGAGTTGCTGATCTTCATAACGCCCAAAATTGTAAGTTGATATTATCTAAGGGGAGGTGCTGTTCAATGTCGCGAATAATAGCTTTGTTTCTCATGGTTTGTACTCTTGGTATTGCTGGTTGCGGTGGTGGAAATGATGGGGCCGGTGGATTGAATGGGGCGGTAACCGTCACTGGTTCTCAAGTCGCTACCGATTCCTCGAGTAATGTTACCTTCACCATTCAATATACACATCCATTGAAGACTGATCTGATCGGAGTTCCCATTAACTACACCGTAACAGTGGATGGCGATATAATCGATCATGTCGCGACTAACTTTAATAATTCCGGTATTTTGAGCGTGACTTATTCTGTTCCCAAAGTAAACTTTGAACGGTCAGTGCATTGTGTTGCCAATTCGGCCAATCTCATCGGTAGTGCTACGCAGAAAGTGGCTGCCCTGGGTACCTTGGAAATTACACCGCTTTCCGCGACGTTTGCTGACTCGGAAGGAATCGGTACTACTAAGACATTCACTGTTTCCGGCGGCGCGAAACCATATAGTTTTGTGGTAACACAATCTGTTCCAGGACTGGTAACAGCTGTCCCTGGTGCAAGCGGTATAGTTCTTACCAGGGCAAGTGAGGCTGCCGGTACGGTATTAATTGAGGTGACGGATAACCTGGGTACGAAGGTATCTGCGCAAGCTACCCTCGTGACGTATGTCCCTCCCGCCCCGTAAAGGAGCAGCTTCTCTCTGATTTATTCAGAAATAGATCCAGAAAATAGTTTCAAACAAATGCCAGGGTATTCCCTGGCATTTGTTTTGGTACTGTATTTTTGGTGATTTTTCTATTATGCTACGAAATCGCAATTGTAGCAGAACTATTGAGGTAATAATCCGAAAATGGAGCAAAGGAAATGATACGTTATTTGACTGCCGGCGAGTCACATGGTCCTCAACTGACAGCGATACTTGAGGGATTGCCTGCCGGCCTGAAGATATCAGCAGCTGATATCAATTGTGACCTTGCCAGACGGCAGGGTGGTTATGGACGTGGTGGACGAATGCAGATCGAAAAGGACACCGTTGAAATCCTTTCCGGCATTCGTTGGGGAGAGACGATCGGCTCTCCCGTCACCATGGTGGTACGAAATCGTGACTGGGAAAACTGGAAGGAGATCATGTCTGCCAGTGAATCGGCACGCGATGATAAAGTACGGGTGACCCGTTCACGTCCCGGCCATGCAGACCTTGCTGGTGTCATGAAGTATCGACAGCGGGATGTTCGGAATATTCTGGAAAGATCCAGTGCCCGGGAAACTGCTGTCCGGGTGGCCGTAGGCTCGGTCGCAAAAGCATTGCTTGCTGAATTCGGAATCCAGGTCCTTGGTTATGTATCGGCAATCGGCGGTATTACGGCAGCAGCTCCAGATTTATCGGTGAAAAATCTCAAGAATTCAGCATTGAATTCAGATTTCTATACCTTTGATCCGGCTGCTGAATCGCGCATGAAAACACTGGTGGATCGGGCGCGCGAATCGGGAGATTCGGTCGGTGGAGTTATCGAGGTTGCCGTATCCGGGACTCCGGTCGGATTAGGGAGCCATGTTCACTGGGACAGGAAGCTGGACGCGCGGATTGCCATGGCTGTGATGAGTGTACAAGCGATAAAAGGGGTGGAAATCGGAATGGGCTTCGAATCTTCCGCTCGACCCGGGTCATTGGTACACGATGAAATATATTACGATTCTTCACGACTATCACAGGGAGAATTCAGCGGTTATTACCGCAAAACCAACAATGCCGGAGGAATAGAAGGTGGCATATCGAATGGCGAACCGGTTGTTGTTCGTGCAGCGATGAAACCAATCCCAACCCTCTACACGCCTTTGAAATCGGTGGATTTGTCGACCCATGAACCGATAGAGGCAACGGTGGAGCGATCAGACGTTTGTGCGGTGCCGGCGGCGACTGTTGTGATAGAGGCTGTTGTTGCCATTGAGATTGCAAATGCCTTCTTGGAAAAATTCGGTGGTGATTCCATAGCGGAAATACACTCCAACTACGACGGGTATCTTGAATACCTGAAAACATTCTGACCATGAATGTGATTCTGACCGGCTTCATGGGGACCGGCAAAAGTAGTGTCGGAAAGCTGCTGGCAGCACGACTGAATTTTACTTTTTGTGACCTTGATGCACTCATTGTTGCCCAAGAGGGCAGGTCGATAAACTCAATCTTCTCAAGTAACGGTGAATGGTATTTTCGCACAGTGGAATCAACCGTGTTGAAACATGTTTTGCAGAAGTCTTCACGAGTTGTTTCCACTGGTGGCGGTGCTGTAATCATGAAGGAAAACCGCGACCTGATGAGACAATTCGGCGTGGTAGTAAATCTTGTCGCATCCCCTGCCACCATATTGCAGAGACTTCAGGATGATGATGAACGGCCTTTGCTGCGCGATGCCAAGAGCCTCCCGCAGATACAGAAGCTTCTTATGGAGAGGGAATCATTCTATTCAGAGGCCGATATTAGAATTGACACTGAAGGAAAAAATGTGGAAGATGTTGCCCGTGATATCCTGATTTTTCTGGAAAGAGGTGTATGATTTGCTCAAGCTTTTAGTCAGCCTTGGAGAGAGGAGCTACACCATTCAAATAGGAACCGGGCTCCTTCCTGCTTTGGGTGAGATGTGCAATGAACTTGCGCTTGGTTCCACGGCCGCAATTGTAACGAATTCCACGGTTGGAAGTTTTTATGCCGAGACAGTAAAGGAATCTCTCGTTAAGGCCGGTTTTGCCACACATCTGATTGAAATTCCTGATGGTGAATCCCATAAGAACTCTGTAACTCTTACGAGTATTTATGATGCACTTCTCGACGCCGGCCTGGGTAGAGATTCTTTTCTTGTTGCTCTCGGCGGCGGTGTAGTTGGGGATGTTACCGGGTTTGCCGCGTCTACCTTTCTGCGCGGTATCCCTTTTGTTCAGGTTCCGACAACCTTGTTGGCGCAGGTTGATAGTAGCGTTGGGGGTAAAACCGGGATCAACCATCCATTGGGTAAAAACCTTATCGGTACCTTTTATCAACCAAGTCTGGTCCTTATCGACACTGCGACCCTGAACACTCTTCCGGAAAGGGACTATTGTAGTGGCTTGGCGGAAGTCATAAAATACGGCGTGGTCTGTGATAGAGATTTTTTTGCCTTTATTGCCGATCATAGTGAACTTCTCCGCGCGCGCAACATGGATTGCTTGACGGAAGTAATCAGAATTTCATGTTCCCTGAAAGCTTCCGTGGTGGAACGCGATGAAAAAGAAGGTGGCTATCGAGCGGTTCTCAATTACGGACATACGTTTGCTCACGCAATTGAACGTCTTACCAACTATGCTACTTTTCTCCATGGAGAAGCCGTTGCCATTGGCATGGTTCAGGCTGCAAGGCTTTCCGAGTTGAAGGGCTATGCTGACCAACATGATACAAAAGCTATTGTTGACCTGATTCAATCTCTTGGTCTTCCCGTTGATTTGGTTAGTTTTTCCGTAGATGAATATTATCAGGCTTTACTAAAAGATAAAAAAATGCGGTCACGAGGAATTAACTTCGTTTTCAATAAAGGAATAGGTGACTCCGTTATTGAAAATGTATCCGACTGGGACTTCCTCTTGCAGGTTGTTCACGGGGAGGTGTGAGGATGGAAAAGGAATCGACCTCTTTCTGGGCGGACATCAAGAAATATGAAGATCTCCTGTCAAAGGATTCGCGCTCCTATTGCTTTGCGCCTTTGTCTGAGTTGTACCGTAAGCTAGGCCTGCTCGATGATGCTGTCGCGGTTGCAAATCGCGGTATAGAAGCCCACCCGGAATACATCGGCGGCTTTATGGCTCTTGGTCGCGCACTTTTCGAGCAGGGCAATCGGGAACAGGCCAAAATAGCCCTGGAGAAGGTTGCTCTGGCAACGCCCGAAAACTTGCTTGCTCAAAGGATTCTCAGTCAGCTCTATCATGAGGAAGGGAACCTTTCTGCGGCAGAAACAGCTCTCAACCTATTGGTTACTTTTAATCCTGAAGACAGGGAGAGTGCTCTTGCTTTAGAGGTATTGCGGCGATCGATTACTCCGGCCGGGGAAGCCGTGCCTTTACCTGACACTGCGCTGCTTATAACAGAAGAATCCACTGTGGCAGAACAATCGGAGGTTGATTTTACGCCAGACGCTGAGCAACCAGCCAGTTCCCTGGAATCTGACGACTCGAAAGCTTGTGCCGATTATGAAGTCGCCGAAGTCCCGGCAACTGCTGACGAGCATACTTTGACGACCGGTGAGTCCCCTGATGCTGAAGCGGGGATAGTACCGCTTGCAACAGTAACCCTGGCGGAACTGTACGAAGGTCAGGGATTTTTCGAGAAAGCCCTGGAAGTGTATTCAGATCTTTTGCATAAAGATCCGGATAACCAGCTTTTGCAAGAACGGGTCAGCCAGTTGATGGTTCGCCGGCAAAATGAATCTGATCGTGGGTCGGATGCTGCGTTCTGTGAAAAAACGGAATTGCCAACGGCGGGTTTGAGGCAGAATGTTCTCTCTGGTGAAGATTCCATGAGTCAGTTTCCCCGTGAACTGGAGCAAAATGACGACGTTTTGGGTTTGTTGGGACTGTGGCTTGATGCTGTCAGGAGGCGAAAGGAATGTCGATAAAGAATGTATTGAAGGAAATTGTAGAAAATGTTGATGGCGCGCTCGGTGCGATTGTGATGGGCTATGATGGCATTCCGCTTGATGAATATATTACCGAGGCTTCTCCCATCGACCTGCAGGTATTGTCTGTAGAATATGCCACTGTTCTCAAGGAAATCAAAAAAGCAGTTGTTGTTCTCGGTTCAGGAACAATGGAAGAGATTGCGATCAATACGGATGTCTCCCGCGTTATAATTCGAGTACTCGACGATGATTTGTTTGTCATTCTTGCCATCCTCAACGATGGCAATTACGGTAAGGGGCGATATGTCCTGAGACAACAATCTACCCGGATACTGGAAATACTCCAATAATGATGCAATAATCATTCGTAAGATCGTCCGTATCGGCACGGCGTATCCGCCGCACATGCGACATAATCCAGCGATCAATATCTCAATTCCAGCGTTCATTGTACCTTGGGACTCCTATGAAGATATTAGTTATTCACGGACCAAACCTGAATCTCCTCGGAACTCGCGAACCGGAAGTCTACGGGACCACCACCCTCGACGACATTACCACCTCCCTTACGCATTTGGCAGCTGAATTGGAATGTGTTATTTCTGTGATCCAATCCAATTCCGAAGGTACGCTGGTTGATGCCATTCAAGCCTCCCGGGAGAATTTTCAAGGGATACTCATCAATCCTGCGGCCTACACCCACACCAGTGTAGCGATACGCGATGCCCTTTCCGCTGTTGCCTTGCCAACGGTAGAGGTTCATCTCTCGAATATTCACAAGCGCGAAGAGTTTCGCCGCCACAGTTTTATTGCCCCTGTTGCGGTAGGCCAGATTTCCGGTTTCGGTTCTGACAGTTACCTTCTTGGCTTGCGTGCTCTGGTTACTTTCCTGAAGGATCAGACTACAGCGTGATTCTGAGAGTCCTTCGTGTTTTGGCTGGAAAATGACACGTTTATTTCGTGGATTGGCCGATTTTAGCAGGGAAAAAAGGATTGTAAAGAGGGAATGCTTGTGTTAAAAAACAGGGTCGCTGCAGCCAGGGAATTGTTGCAGCGTTTTGATATGGATGCCATCCTTATTTCGGACATGAAGGATATCAGATATCTTTCAGGTTTTACCGGTAGTGAGGGTCTTCTCCTTGTGGGAGGAGATGAGATGAGTCTCCTGATCGATTTCCGTTATACATCCCAGGCGAAAGCAGAGACGACAGGTTGTACGGTCATTGAGTTTCGAGAGAAAAAAAACACTCTCGCTTCCGTTATTTCAGAGCAGCACATCAAGTCACTCGGCGTTCAGGCTGAAAAGGTTTCGGTTTCATTCTATAACGAACTTGTTGCGCACCTTTCGACCATCCGGTTTGTCCTGTTGGGTGCTGAAGTAGCGTTGTTACGGATAATCAAAGATTCTCGAGAGATTGAGTATCTGGAGAAAACTGCTAAGCTTGCTTCGAAAGCCTTACTTGACATCGTGCAGACCCTTACGCCAGGTGATAGGGAAAGAGACATTGCCCTTCGCCTCGAGTTTGCCATGCGCACTGCCGGGGCTGATGATACGGCTTTTGATTGTATCGTTGCCTCGGGCGAAAGAGGGGCTCTCCCCCATGGAAGGGCAACAACGAAAGAGATATGCCAAGGAGAATTGGTTACCATTGATTTCGGCGCCTTGCTTGATGGGTATAATTCCGACGAGACGGTAACCGTCGCAATTGGCGAACCGAACGAGAAGCAGCGTCAAATATACCAGATTGTCAAAGATGCCCACGATAAGGCACTGGATGCTGTCAGGCCGGGCGTGACTTTCCAGCGGCTCGACTCGATTGCTCGGGATCACATAGATGAAAAAGGATATGGCGACTTTTTCGGTCATGGACTTGGGCATGGTGTCGGACTTGATATTCACGAAAAACCGGTCGTTTCGTTCCGTAATGAGGAAGTGGTGCGTGAGGGAATGGTTTTTACTATTGAACCCGGCATTTACCTTCCCGGCTGGGGTGGTGTCAGAATCGAGGACTTGGTAGTCGCAACCCCTGACGGATGTCGCCTGCTGTCTGCTGTTCCAAAGGATTTAATGGTGCTCTAAAAGTACTTTTCGGAAGAGATGTCTTCCGTTATGCATACTGGTCCTACTGCTCCGGCTGGGACATTCAAAAAGGAGAAACAAATGGATATCAAGGATATCAAATCTCTCATAAAGATGGTTACCGAAACCGATATCACTGATTTTGAGCTGGAGTCTGGTGGTGAAAAGATCAAGATTCAACGAGGGAAAAGTGTTGAAACGGTACAGTATGCCCCTCAGCCAATGGCAATGCACCACCCAATGTCGATGCATCAGCCAATGGCGATGACCGCGCCGGTTGCGGCTGCAGAGTTGCAGCTGGCTACGCCGCCTGTCTTGCAAGAGTCGGATACTTTGCGTGCCATACCATCACCCATTGTCGGTACGATATATCATGCCCCGTCACCTGATTCTCCCTGTTATGTTGAAATCGGTCAGACTGTTGAAAAGGGGCAGGTTCTCTGTATCGTTGAGGCAATGAAGCTGATGAATGAGATTGAGGCGGATTTCCGTTGCAAAATTGTGAAAATCTGCAAGGAAAATGCGCAACCGGTCGAATATGGCGAGACCCTGTTCCTGGTGGAGCCATTGTAACGTCCGGATACACGGCTCTTTTCCTCAATTGATACCAGACAGGCAGTATGCTCTCTCCCGATTGGAGATTATTGGATGTTTCATAAAATACTCATAGCAAATCGTGGTGAAATTGCTCTGCGGATTATCAGGGCTTGCAAGGAACTGGGAATAAAGACAGTTGCCGTATATTCTACGGCGGACAGTGATTCTCTTCATGTCAAGCTGGCAGACGAAAGCGTCTGCATTGGTCCTGCCTCCAGCCTTCAGAGTTATCTCAATATTAATGCCATCATCAGTGCTGCAGAACTGACCGATGCTGAAGCCATTCATCCCGGATACGGCTTCCTTGCTGAAAATGCCGCCTTTGCCGAAATTTGCGAGAACTGCGGCATCACATTTATTGGCCCTACCTCCGATAGTATGCGGCTGATGGGTGACAAAATCAGTGCCCGACAGGCAATGATCAAGCAGAAGGTGCCGATTCTTCCGGGCACCAAGGATGCTGTGCAGGATGTGAATGAAGCGGTCAAGGTCGCGAAGGAAATAGGTTTTCCCGTCATCATCAAGGCGTCAGCGGGCGGTGGCGGCAGGGGGATGAAGATTGTCCACTCACCGGCTACCCTCCCGAATGCATTTGCCACTGCCAGGGCGGAAGCCCAGGCGGGTTTTGGGAACCCCGAGGTCTATATAGAAAAATATTGCCAGCAGCCCCGCCACGTTGAAATACAAGTCCTGGGGGACAAGCATGGCAACGTAATCCATCTTGGTGAAAGGGATTGCTCGATACAGCGCAGGCATCAGAAGTTGCTGGAGGAGGCTCCCTGCTCTGTCCTTACTCCGCAACTTCGGGCGGCTATGGGAGATGCCGCGGTCCGCGCCGCCAAAGCTGTTGATTATAACAGCGCCGGGACGATCGAGTTTCTGCTGGATTCTGATGGTAACTTCTATTTTATGGAAATGAATACCCGGATCCAGGTGGAGCATCCCGTTACCGAGATGGTCACCGGGATTGATATTGTTCGTGAACAGATTCGGTCTGCCGCTGGTCTGAAGCTTCGCTACAAACAAAGCGACGTTAAAATTACCGGTCATTCTATTGAATGCCGAATTAATGCAGAGGATCCCTTTAAGTTTACTCCCTGTCCTGGTAAGATTACCTCGTACCATACCCCTGGGGGGCTCGGAGTTCGTGTCGACTCTTTTGTGTATGACCAGTATACCGTGCTTCCCCACTATGATTCACTCATATCAAAGCTGATTGTTCATGCCGATACGAGGGAAGATGCCATTCGACGAATGCTTCGGGCTCTTGATGAGTATATTATTGAGGGTATAAAAACAACGATCCCGTTCCATAAGCGAATATTGACCAATAAGGACTTCATCGAAGGGAATCTGGATACCGGTTTCCTTGAAAGGATGGTGTTTGAGTAACATGGACTTCCCGGAAGAGCTGAAATACAGTAAGGAGCATATTTGGGTGCGGGTTGAGGGGGCACGGGCGGTTGTTGGAATTACCGACTATGCTCAGAACGAATTGGGTAAAATCACCTCTGTTGAACTTCCTGAAGTTGGCGATGAGTTTCAGCAGGAGGACTCATTCGGTTCAATCGAGGCGAGAAAAACTGTTGCCGAGCTGTATGCACCGCTCACCGGATCGGTTCTGGAGTTAAACGAAGAATTGCTTGATAATGCGGCACTTGTTAACGAAGACCCGTATGATAGTGGCTGGATTGTCGTGCTATCATTGGATGATCCGGAAGAATTGATGATGCTGCTTTCAGCAGAAGAGTATGCTGATGCACTGGAAGAATTCGATTGAAAGTACCAACCATTTGAGGGAAAGGGGATGAAAACCGGTGGGCCTGCGTATCGGACAGATAGATTATGCAAACTGCATCCCCATTTTTTCAGCACTACAGAAGAACTTTGATTGCAACGCCTATCAATTTGTCCGGGGTACTCCCGCGGTACTGAACCAGATGCTGTTGTCCGGGGAAATTGACCTCTGCCCATCCTCATCCATTGCCTATGCCAGATCAGCAGAAACTCTGCGCCTCATTCCAAATCTTTCCATAAGCTCTATCAATACGGTGAAAAGCGTCAAACTTTTTTCCCGATTTCCTATTGAAGAACTCGATCGCATGCCCATCGGGCTTACGGTTGAATCAGAGACGTCGGTTGCGCTCCTCAAGATCATCTTTCAAAAATTTTACCAATTCACAAATAAATTTGTGCCGGTAGTGATAGATGGCTGTTCGGTGCCGGAAAATGCCTGTGGAGCGATTCTTGTCATTGGCGATACTGCGCTCAAATGGAGTTTGAACTTTCCTGACCTGTATCAATACGATCTTGGTGAGCTTTGGTTTTCCCTTACCGGGCTTCCTTTTGTTTTCGCCCTGTGGATGATACGTGATGAGGTCGTAGGCAGAAGACCGAAGGAGGTCGCACGTATCCGGGCTGAGTTGCTTGAGGCAAAGGAAATTGCGGTTTCATCATTGGAGAGATTGGCTTCAGAGTGCACTGATTACACGTGGATGAGTCGGGAGGCGCTGCTTGATTACTGGCAGACGATATCGTATGACCTGACTCCATGGCATCTGGATGGAGTGCGGGCATTCTTCCAGTACGCCAGAGAGATCGGCATTTTGGAGAGAGAACCGACTATCCGGTTCCTCGAGGAGACGCAAAAAGGGGGAAGTTGATACCTTCCCCCGTAACGCATGACTTCCTGAAAGGCTGGATTACTTCTTCTTGCCGGCTGCTTTCTTGGAGGCCTTAAGCGGGTTGACTTTAAGGTCTTCAGTCTTAAGCTCGATCTTTACATGGGTGGCGAAATTGCAGATACCGGATGTCCACTTTTTATCCGGGGCTGGGTATGCGCTACAGACCTTGCCAATCGTTCCATCGACAATTCTTTCACAACCTTCACAATTCTCCACGATGGTTTGGCAGGAGCCTCCGCTGAATATGCAACCCTGTTTACCCCAAAAAGTACACTCGGTACCTGGGAGTACCGTTTGACACTGCATTGTACATCCTCCTCTTTTTCGTCTGTAATCGTATTACATTAGCCACTGTAGCAATTTTAAAAGAAAGATGTCAATAAGAAAAATCCGGGTGCAAAGTCCTTTCCCTTGACTCGTTAATACCAGATATATTACCTTGAATACCAGGTTTCGACTTTTTCTTTTGGCGTGCCGCAGGTCTTGTCGCCAGCGGTCTTCCCGGTATGTGTGGCCCGGATTCCCTTCCCCTCATGCTGATTGGAAAGCATCAGGATCTGTCAAATCTCTTTCTTGCAATTGATTAATTTTTCAGGAGGATGCATGGAACATATAGTCTTTGGCACATCGGGCTGGCGAGGAATTCTAGGCGAAGAGTTTACCTTCCCAAATGTTCGAAAAGTAATTCGCGCCATTGCAGCCCATGTGATAGACGAGGGCGAGCGGGAAAAAGGCCTTGTCGTTGGCTTTGACAGCCGTTTCATGGGGCAGCGATTTGCGCAGGAGGCGGCCAGGGTCCTTGCCGGGTCCGGAATAAAAACCTATCTGTGTGACCGGGATACGCCTACGCCGGTGATATCCCAGGTGATTCTGCAAAAAAAGACCGCCGGTGCGATAAATTTTACTGCAAGTCATAATCCTTACGATTATAATGGGATAAAATTTTCACCTTCGTGGGGAGGTCCTGCGCTTCCGGAGACGACGCGTGACATAGAACGTCGGATTCATGCTGACTCGGGAGACGCAGGTGCCGGAAGTGACACGCTGACGGCATTGATTGACAAGGGACTGGTTCTTGTTATTGATCCTCGTGGTTCCTACCTGGATGATCTGGAAAGTAAAATTGACTTTGATGCCATCGCCACGATCGGCGGCATTGCCGTTAATCCTCTTTATGGGGCAGGGAGGGGCTATCTTGATGAACCACTTCTGCGCCATAACGTTCCCGTCAGGTTGATCAATAATTATCCGGATCCCTATTTCGGCGGCTTCCCGCCTGAACCGGCAGAGAAGTATATTCCGGATTTTATTTCTCTGGTGAAAGGTGATCCTGATATCAAACTCGGGATTGCAACGGACGGCGACGCCGATCGATTTGGAATTATCGATGGTGACGGGTCCTATATTGAACCGAACTACATAATCGCTCTTTTGCTTGATTATCTGGTACGGAGCAAAGGCATGCAGGGTGGGGTGGCCCGGAGTGTTGCAACTTCCCATCTGGTCGACGCTGTTGCCGCGAAACACGGGGTGGAACTTTATGAAACACCCGTCGGTTTCAAATATATCGGGGAACTCATCAGTCAGGACAAAATCATCATCGGCGGCGAGGAGAGCGCAGGGCTCACGATTCGTGGGCATGTGCCGGAGAAGGACGGAATCCTAGCCTGTTTTCTGGTTGCTGAAATGGTTGCCCGGGAAGGCCGCTCTCTTCGCGAGCTTTTAGAACGGCTCTATTCAGATGTCGGGCGTTATGTTACAAAGAGAGTGAATATTACTCTTTCTCCTGAACTGGACAAGGGGTTTGCCGGGAAAATGGGAGCAATCCCCGCTTCATTTGCCGGCATCAAGGTTGAAAAGCTGATAACCATTGACGGCATGAAGTGTGTGCTGGCTGATGGCAGTTGGGTCCTCTTTCGCAAGTCGGGTACGGAACCGGTAGTGCGTCTGTACGGGGAGTCATCATCGGAGGATAAACTTATGGCGCTTTTGGATGCGGCCAGGGATTTTATCCTGCGGTAGTTTTTTCAGCAGGCACTCAGGTGGTATTCTGTGATTCGTGCATGAAATAGTTATTCTGGGCAGTAGTACCAATAGATTCAACTATCTAAATAAATTCAGCCTGTTGGAGGTTTGTATGTGGGATTATACGGACAAGGTTCGTGAACATTTTTTGAATCCGCACAATGTCGGTGAAATACCCGATGCTGACGCGGTTGGCGAGGTCGGCAGCCTTGCCTGCGGTGACGCATTGAAGCTGTACCTGAAGCTCGATGAGAAGAAGGAACGCATTGTCGATGCAAAGTTCCAGACCTTTGGCTGTGCCAGCGCCATCGCGTCATCATCCGCACTCACTGAAATTATCAAGGGAAGGACCCTTGATGAAGCGCTTGAGGTTTCCAATCAGGAAATTGCCGAATTCCTCGGGGGCCTTCCCGAAGAGAAGATGCATTGTTCGGTAATGGGTCAGGAAGCCCTTGAAGTTGCCATCGCCAAGTATCGTGGCGGGCCGATTCCCGGCCATGATCATGATCATCTTCATCCGGAAATGGAAGGTGAGGTTGTTTGCAAGTGTTTCGGCATTACCGACCAGTTTCTTAAAAAGGTCATCAAAGATAACAAGCTGCATACTGCCGAGCAGGTGACACACTTTACCAAGGCCGGCGGTGGCTGTGGCGGTTGTGTTCCGAAAATTACCGAGTTGATTGCCGAGGTAATGGGCGACCAGCCGAAAGAGGAGCGCAAACGACCGGAGAAACTTACCAATCTCCGCAAAATGCAGCTTATTCAGGATATCCTCGAGAAAGAGGTTCGTCCGCAGCTGTGGGCGGATGGTGGCGATCTCGAACTTATTGATATCGCAGGAAGTACTGTCCAGATCGCCTTCCGCAAGGCATGTGCCGGCTGTGTCTCATCCGGACATACCGCCAAGTTTGTGGAGCAGAAACTGCGCGAGTTTGTTGCCGAGGACATCAAGGTTGAGGAGGTCGAGGGATGAGGGAAGTCTACGTTGACAACAATGCCACCACCAAGGTCGATGAGGCTGTCTTCGAGGAAATGCGACCCTATTTTTGTGAACTCTACGGGAATCCCAGCTCCATGCATTTTTTCGGCGGTCAGGTCCAGAAAAAGATCGATGAGGCGAGAAAGCGCACGGCAGCACTCCTTGGCGCCCTTCCGGAAGAGATCATCTTTACGGCCTGCGGGACGGAAAGCAACAATTCGGCGATTCGATCAGCCCTTGAGATTTTTCCGGAAAAGCGCCACATTGTCACAACCAGAGTCGAGCATCCTGCGGTGCTTACCCCCTGCCGTAATCTCTCAAAGCGCGGCTACCGCATTACGGAACTTTCCGTAGACGGTAACGGTAACCTGGACCTTGATGAACTCCGCACAGTTGTTGACGAAGATACTGCCATTGTTTCGATCATGTATGCCAATAATGAAACGGGTGTGGTCTTTCCCATTGAGGAAATCGGCGCCATTGTGAAAGAGAAGGGGGCGCTTTTCCATACTGATGCAGTGCAGGCGGTAGGAAAGATCCCGATGAATATGGCGAACTCGACCGTGGACATGCTGTCTCTTTCCGGCCACAAACTGCATGCGCCAAAGGGCATCGGGGCACTGTATATCCGCAAGGGCGTGCCGTTCCGGCCGTTTATGGTGGGTGGCCACCAGGAAAGAAGCCGCCGGGCCGGAACTGAAAACTCTGCTGGAATAATTGCATTGGGAAAGGCCTGCGAACTGGCCGGTGAATTCCTGAATGAGGAAAATACCACGGTAAAAACGCTGCGCGATCGCCTGGAAGCCGAGATTCTTCGCTTGGTTTCGAATGTCCGGGTGAACGGAGGCGGAGCCGTGCGTTTGCCGAACACAACCTCGGTTGCGTTTGAATTCGTCGAAGGCGAGGCGATTCTGCTTCTTCTCAACGAGAAGGGGATCTGTGCCTCTTCGGGAAGTGCCTGTACTTCCGGTTCACTGGAGCCCTCACATGTCCTCCGTGCCATGGGGGTACCCTTTACCTGTGCCCATGGGTCGATACGCTTTTCTCTCTCCCGTTTTTCGACCGAGGATCACATCGATACTATCATCAAGGAGCTTCCTCCCATTATTCAGAGACTCCGAGAAATGTCGCCATTTGGCCGGGAATTTCTGCAGAACAAATGATGGCTGCCATGTGACAGCATAATTTGGA
>Ga0351902_1049_pt1 | contig 32616 bp, 17 predicted proteins | sample BONcelHT113001D5_FD_205828 | JGI IMG/M metagenome (GOLD analysis project Ga0351902, IMG submission 205828) | Enriched cells from coal bed in the Powder River Basin, Montana, United States - BONCAT cells T11 rep1 HSBNCT.T11.300.1.D5 ...
GGTTTGACCCTGCTGGTGATTTTGCCGGCCAGGTTGAAGCGTTGCTTCCACCTGGGGTTGTCCTGATTGATTTGGGGAAGGTTAAGCCTTTTCAGGCCAAATATCGCCTGGAGGTGGAGGCGGCGGCCTCGGATATTCTGCTGTACGCCCCCTTTGCTATGCCGGCGGACCGGGAGAACTGGCTGCTGGATGCCGTGCTGTACGGAGCCGAGTTTCGCGTCGATCAGCTTAGTCTGTGGCAAGAGGAGCTGGGGCTGGCTGACGCCGATCCAGAGGTGCTCCAGAGCTTTGCGACCTTTTTTCGCCTGGCGAAGTGGCGGGACCGCTTTGCTGCGGTGCATCCCGGCGGCGGCGAGGCGGTGGCGATTGCCGCGACGGCCCTGGCCGTGCTGGCGGGGCAGCGGACGCCGGATCTTGAAAGCTTGGTCCGCCGACTGCTGGGGGAATTAGCGGTGAATAATCAGGTTTTGTGGCCGCAGATCGAGAAATACGGCTTGGCGGGATATTTTTGGCAGTATTGCAGCCAGGCCTTTGCCTACAACAAGTCGGGGGCCGGGATGGCAGGGCTGGCGGCCCATGTGATCCTAAGTGCTGCCCGGGCTGACTTTGCCCGGGAGTTGCCGGTGAATTGGCAGGTGGAGTCGGTGAGCGCCAGTCATTTGCAGACCTGTATGCTGTTTGTCGAAGGCTGGATGAACAGCGTCCAGGATCGGGATGCCTTTGCCGCCTTGGCCCAGCGCTTGCAGGATGAGCTGGGGGCGGAGGAGTTTTTGGGCGGATTTTCCCTAGAGGAGCTGCTGCCCTGCGATGTGCTGCCCTGTGTCGACCGCCTGCTGATAGCCAAGCTGGCCGAGCTATGCGCCCATCACACCTTGAACGGTCAGCAACTGGCGGTGTTCATCGACCAGCGGCGGCGCTTTTTCTGGTTTCCCGATTATGCTGCCGCCTATCAGGTGCTGGCCAGCGCTGTCTTTTTAATCGAGGAAAGACAGCGGCGGGGTGACCTGCTGCCCCTGGAGGCGCCGCTGACGATGCTGCAGCGCTATTGTGATGAATACTGGCGGTTTGACCAGGCTTACCGGCATTTTATTTTGGCTTGGGATCAATGTGCCATGCGGGATGAGTTGGGAGACTTGCCCCAGCTGGCGGAGGATGCCTATAGTAATTGGTATTTGCGCCGCTTGGCGCTGAAATGGTCCGAGGCGGCGGCCAAGCTGCTCCAGTCTGGCTGGCAATTGCCGGAGCAACCGGCTGGCCGGGAGGTATGTCTGGGGCAAAGCAGCTTTTATCGAAAAGTTGTCCGGCCTGCCTTGGGGCAACGGGGTAAAACCTTTGTCCTGGTGACCGATGGCTTGCGCTACGAAATCGCCGCCGAGCTTGCGGCGGGGCTCTCCGGCGAGGATCAGGCCATCGGCATAAATGCTGTAACGGCCGAAGATGCAGCCGATGGCATAGGAAATCAAGGATTTTATTTCCCGTGTCAGATCCGCCTTGCGGACGGTGATATCTTTTTCCTCCACCTCTGGGGTTAGTTCATCTTGCAAGCCATATATCTCGATGAAAATGCGGTTTAGTTCTTCTTCGTTGGCTTTTAGGGTGTTGAAGCGGTCATTGCATTCCGCTTCCCATGCTTTAAATTTGTCGGCGATTAATCTTGTCACGATAACTCCTCCTGAATTCCAGCTTCAATAATCTCAATCCATTTTATTAATGTAGCCTCTTTCAATATCATCCTTGCCGACACCTTGTACTCCTGCAATTTTGCATTTACCGAAACATCTTCAAAAATATAAATATTGTTCCCATTCTCTTTTTCTACTTTAAAGCGCCCGTGCGCAAAAGCATTTCTAAGATGACAGAACAAACTCATAAACTGATTCCCTAAATTATCATAAATACATACTTTCTCTTCAAGTACATCCGCTGAAAAATTATTTAACATATTTGCCTTTTCAAGGGATTGCTTCATATCGCCTAAGGTACTTGCCGAAAAAAACAAGCTCGGATTTGTGCTTGCATTTTTTAATTTGCGATTCAGCCACACGGGTTTTTTCCATTGATTTTCCCAACCGTACATTTCAAGCGTTTTACTCATCGCACTTAAGCGTTCGCACGGTGAGAGAAAAACAAAAAACAGGATTATACGAGAAAACGCGCTGTCTGTAATTTGTTTCAAAGAAATTTCACTAATCCAATTTGGATTCTTTTCAGTGAATACATAACCGCCAGGTGTTTTCTTTGCTTTAGAACTGACCTTTACTTTCCCCACACTAGCGCCTCCTCATTTTAGATTTAATCAAGAGTGATCGCATTTAAACCAGCGGATGTCCTTTAAATTCCCAGGATGTTTCAAAATTATCCCAGTCCATTTTAGATGTTTTAATATTAATATCAACTATGCAATCTACAGTTGCTTTATGTGCCTCATTTTCAATAATAGGGGTTGAAGCTATATGGCCAGCTTCATAATTTAGAGTTGGCGATAAGGCGTCTAAAATTTTTTTACAAACAATTGTATTAAGAAATGCAAACACGTATCGCTGTTTACTCTTATCAGTGAAAAATATACAACATCCTGCAACATCAAAAATAAAACCCTCGGGATAATATCGAAATGCGATGCTTCCACTACTAATTTTTGACCAACTGATACTTTCTTTAAAGTATTCGCTAATACTTTTTATCGTCCTCGTTGGAGACTTGTAGAGACTAATTGCATATTGCTTCACATCGTAACCATCTCTCTCATAATTGATTACATAATCTGCATTTCCATACCATTTTCTAAATTCCCCACCTTTATTATAGGGAAACCATTTCATTTTTGAGTTTAAGGCGTCTTCTGCTTTTTTATAATTGAATCCAAGTTTTAGGTAACTTACTTCATACCATTGTCTTAAAAATCTATTGTTATCAGATGTTGCCATACCTTGACGAGTATCCCCTGTGTTCTTTAACCTAGTCCCCAATGCAAATGCATTAATAAACTTCGCACTCACCCAATAAGCAATCGGCGCACCGGGGATTTTAGTGAAGTTGTCTTTTAAAGCGTAATGGAGAAGGGGGAAAGGGGAATTGGCCCGAAGGGCCTCGGCGGCCTCCAGAGTTTTTTGTTGTTGGCTGGCCATACCGCCTTTGACTTCGGGTGAATTCAGCCATTCTATAGTTTCTAAATATTTAGTCTCTTTTTCCTGGGCATTGTTAAAATCGGTCAGGCGGACATAAGACGCTTTAAAGTCAGGGGTATTTGATTTCCGCATGACAAAAGCCGTTGACTGAACCACCTCACCACCGATTTCTTCAAAGGCGCGCGGGCCAAGATGCACCATATTCACCGTGTCGATTTGCAACAATTCTTTGCGAAGCTTTTCGTAACTAGATAAAAACATCCACGCATGTTGAGTTATCATGGCAAAAAATGCATTCTGTTTGGTATTTTTTTGGCATCTTTCCATAAACGCCGCAAAGAGATCTGACTTGGCATTGGGATAGTTGCTTTTTAAGTATTCGGCCAGTAGCGGATTCATATTCCCTGACCCCATATATGGGGGATTGGTGACCACAATATCGTAGCTCTCAGCCAGTAATCTGCTTTGCTGGACGAGATCGCCAAGCCGCTCCAGAGAAAATTTTTCATTGGTCAGCAGCCCTTTGACTTGTTCCATAGCTGCGGTGATGGCTTTGGCAAACCAAGGATAGTCGATATCAGGCGGTGTAATCAGGGAACCAAAATTGCCTGCCCCTTTAAAACATGTCAGGGTGGCTTGCAGCTGTTGCCGATGGGCTGTCTGGTCTTTATCCCCCTGTTGCCAGAGAGAGGGAAAGTCCTCCAAATCCAAACCATTACTCTCGGTAATGGAGCAAATCCGGGGAACAATACCGCTTCGGACAATGGTGCGGTCATAGGAGGCCGCTTTCATTAACACGGCGAAAGAGGCAAGCTGGGCGGCCCGGCGGTCGATATCAAGGCCGTAAAGATTATGCTGTAGAATCAACCGCGGGATATCGGATGGCATATACCCCATTTCCAGATAAAGGGCATAAAAAACATCAAAAGCATAGACGAGAATGTGGCCTGACCCGCAACACGGGTCAAGAAAAGTTATCGCCTCGGGCTTTAACCCCTTGGGGGCTAAGGCAGCAAGCCTCACCTCCACCTCGGGCTCCTGGGGGGCGGACTTCAGGTAATAAGACATCTTTTCCGCTAGTTTGCTGGTGGGGTGTCCCTCCAGCCACATACGCCCTAGGCTGTTTTCCACCATATAGCGGACAATCCACTCCGGGGTAAAAAGCTGGGTGGCGGCGGGGATATCTTCTTTTTTTACTTTGACATTCTTTTTTAGATTGGCGTAAACTTCATTCTTTTTCTCGGAAATATAATACTGATAAATCCAGCCGCAGATTTCGATGTCGGCAAAGTCCTCCGCGGGGATTTTATTGACCAGCTCCGCGATGGCGCTACCTTCCGCCAGCAGGTTATCCGGCAGCAGGAGCTCGCTGACATCGTCGATGGCCTCGAAGATAAAGGGCATGCTGCCGGCCAGGGCGTTGCACTGCTTGATAAAGAGATAACGGTAGATGGCCGGGTCATTGTTGTCCCGTTGCCAAGCCTGGATAGTGGCCTCGTCCACCTCAAGGGCAGCCCGTTTGTATTCCCGCAGCAAATCCGGCTCCCGGCGCTGCGGGTCCACCGAGGACAGGACCCGGACCCCGGAGGGCAAGAGGCCGGTTAGCTCCATGTAGCGCAGGGCGACCATCCGGTTAAACCAGGTATAGGCGGCCTCGTCAATGGCGGCGGCAAAGTTGGTGGCCAGGCGCTGGGCCAACCGCTGATGCAGGGCCACGACAACGGTCTCGGCCTGCGGGCCGGCCCCAAAGATATAGCTACTGCCCTGCTGGGGCGGTAGCTGGGGGCTTTGCTCCGGGCGAAAGCCCAGCTTAAAGGCCCGCAGCTCCACTTGCTTGGTCAAGGTCTCCCGGGCCTTGGCGGCCACCTGGGCAATGCTTTGCTTGTTCATCGTATCTCCCCTTCACGGTGTTCTCAGGATAATTGCAGCAAAATCTGTTTGCCGGCGGCGATTTCTTGCATCAAACGGCCTTTTAGATTGGCCAGATAAGCGTCGATCTGGGCCTCGTCGGCCATGGTCGGCGCCACTGGCAGGGCGCTGGCGTGGATAATCACCACCGGCGCCGCAGGAGGCCCACCGGAAGTATCCGGGGCAGGTTGATCAACGGGTGGAATCAACTCGGCATTATGCTGCTGGACGATGGCGGCCTGTCCGGCAGTAAAGAGCTTGGCAATATCCGCCTCAAGGGCGGTAAGTTGGATCAAGCTTTGAGCCTTTTCCACTTGCGCCTTTTTGGCGAGAAGATCATCGATGATCTTTTTATTGAAGTCAGCCGGATCGCGCAGCATTACCCCGGCCTGCTCCAGCAGTTTGGCTTTGACTGTATCCAGGGCCTGGTTCAGGGGCTGGCTGGCCGTCTCCAGCAAATTGACCCAGCAATCGCTAAAATCCTGATTTAGCTGGGGCAACCGGTGCAGCTGACTATAGGGCTCGGTGGCGGTGACCACCTGTTCCAGCTCCTCGGTGTAACGGGCCAGGTCGGCATTGTCACAGTAACTGGCGTTATCCCGATAGATAGCCAGCAACCGGAGGCTTTTTTTGAAATGCTCCTCGGTTGGAGCGCCAAAAAAATTCATGGCATTTTCCAGCAGAGGGGCCTGGGCAATCAGCTCGGGGCCCACCTGGGGCAAAGCATGAAAAAACTGGGTGCGGTCGGCCATTTCGGCAATCTGCCGGTAGCTGGTCAAGGCTTGGTGCAGAATGTGCTTGCCCGGCAATTCCGGCTCCTGCTGGAGGCGGCTCTGTTTTTGCGTGATTTCGACAACCCGCTGGGCCATGGCTTTTTTGAGCCAGGTAAAGACAGCATCCTCGTCAGCGGGCAAGGTGGAGTGCTGAAATAGCTCCAGGGCCAATTGCCGGGCATAGTCCAGCAGCTCGCGGGGCAATTCCAGCCGCGGAACCAGCACCAGCTTGTCAAAGTGGGTGCTGCGGGTCAGGTAGTCCACCAGAACCTTGTCGGCACGGTCGATTTCCGTACCGGCGTATTGCGGACTCAGCTTGCGCCCGGCAATCAGCTCGGCCACCAGCAGCTGAATATCAAGCTCCCGCCAGCCATAGGGACGGGCTCGGAACTTAAGCAATATACTGCGATAGATGTGGGAGCTGGCGCCTTGCAGATGATAGAGCAGCTCTTCTTCGGCCAAGCTGTTGCCGGAGGCAGCCCCAGCAAACCGGCCCTGTTGCAGGGCGGTGGCGACACTGCTGGCGTCACCGGCATAGGCGGTAATGTAGTCGAGCTTGGTGAAAAATCCGCGGACTACCGACCCCATTCCGCTTTTGATGACATCGGCCACGCTGCCGCTGACGGCTTCCACTTCGGCTCCGCAGGCAAAGACCCGGGCCTTTTGCACGGCTTTGCGCAGGCCCTCGGTGCCTCGCTCCCGGCGGCGCTTCATCTCCTCGCCTTTGGCGCTGAGAATCTCTTTGCGCCCATCCAAATCACTGGTGGTGGTATTTTTGCGTTTGTAGACCTCGATCTTCAAAGAACGCTCCAGTTCACCCAGCCACTGGCTGTCACCTGCGTCCAGCAAAAAATAGGCGTCGGGGGTATTGGCGGATTTAAAGGCATATTCGGTAAAGACAAGATTTTCCGGAACTGCCTTCAAAGGGGTGATGAAGCGAATCCCCAGCTCCGAGCCTGGGGCGGCGTACACGGCAATTTCATCCACATAGTAATTAGTCGTCATGGCGATCTTGTCGTTGACCTGATAGGTGCGCTTATCGTAGATTTCGTTGATCAACTGATCACCGATTAATTTAACCATTTCCCCCAAGTCCACTGGGGTAGCGGCGATTTCCCGCTCGATGTCCTGCTCTTCGTTGGTTAAGAACTGCCAGCTGTCCCCTAGGCAGCGAATGAACATCTCGTCCTCCAGCCGTTTAAGGGACTCCTGCACCTCTTGGCGCAGCAGGTATTTATCCTCGTCCACCCGGGTAATCAGCAAGCAGGTCAGATTGTCCAGGGTCGCTTGGAGCATATCCCCCACATGGCGAATCATAAAAAGAGTCCGCAGCACAGCCAAATCCTGAGGTTGCAAGCGATCGTTACGGCCAGCCCGCTCAAAGACATTGCGGACGTGAGTCTCCAGGACAGACTGAATCGTTTCGTACATGCCGCTAAAGGGAATCAGCGCCCCCTCCTGCTCCTCGGCAATGACCCGGGCCGCCTCCTGATACGAGGCCAGCATCGAACGCTCACCCATGGAGACATGGGCTCCGGCGTAATTGTAGAGACGGACGCATTCCAAAACTTTTTGCAAGAGGAAAAACTGATACGGAATAAAGGGATATACCTGGGCAAACTCCGCATCATCGGTAAACCCGGTGAATTCGGCAGTTGCTTCCCCCGGGGCAAAGGTAAAGAGATTGCGCAGGGCGGCGGCGTTGGTGTGATGAAAAACCTGCAAAGACTGGGTAGCCACCGGCGTTTTGGCCAGCAAGCGGCGCTTGATGACTTCGTCCACATTGGCCCCGGTCAGGCTAAGGCGGGTGCGAAAACGGCCGGCGATTTTGGAAAAATCCCGTCCGTTGACATTGCTGACCGCATCGATGGCCTCTTGGGAAGTCACGACTAGCCAGGCGCTGCCACCACATTTGTTGCCCAGCTCCTCGGCAAAGGTTTGCAAGTCGAGCATTAAATTAACGTCGTCGGCAATGAATTGGCCAACCTCGTCAATAATAAAGACAAAACGATGCTCGGGGGACTTACTTTTGAGGTACTTCTTCACTTTCTCGGCAAAGTCGGAAATCGACAAGGTCAGGCTGCTATCCAGCATGGAAAAAAAGCGCTCCACATCTTCCCTGTCTCCGCCAACAGCGGCGTAGGCATCGGCTACCTGGCGTTTTTTCAGTAGGGCATTTTTTCGCAGCTCTTCCCAGGGCCTTTTTTCCTTCTCCAAAATAGTCGCCTTGAAGGCATCGTACAGCCCCTCTTCCACCAACTGCTCCTCGAACATGGCGATAACAGGACGGCTGCCGAAATAGCCTAAATAATCGTAAAACGCCCGAAGAAAGACCCGCAGCATGACATCCGGTTTGTTGCGGGCATCAGCCGGAGCGATGGCGTCGATGTTAAACAAAATAACATCAGCCGGGATGGAAGCCACCTCGCCCAGCAGTTTCTGAAGCTGGGGTGAGGTCGTCTTACCGGCAAATTCCGCCAAGGCATCCACGCCGTCCAATTGATAGTGCTGCAGCAGACATGCCAGCATTTTAATAAAATGGGATTTACCCGAGCCAAAAAAGCCACTCACCCAGACCCCGGCACTCTCGGGATGCAGATCGGCGCCGGTATACAGCTGGAGCAGACGCTCCAGATGGGCCCCAGCCTCGGCCGTGAGGACATATTCCTCGATTTCCTGGCGCAGGTATTGGGTATCGTCCTGTCCGACCCGGATCACCCCTTGGATTTCCCGCTGAATTGGCTTAAGAAACATTTCGGAGATTTTCATTTTATGCACCCTTTCCTGATCTTTGCGTGTTGACCTGAATGGCAAGGCGGTCCTATTCCGGCGGCAGTAAATGAAAGGCCCGGTAATGATTGCCGTCGGAAAACTGACCAAACAAACTAAGCTGTGCGGCCCGGTAGGTGCCGGGGTAAAAGAAGATTACCGGGCAGCCGTTATGCCGCTCAGCCAGATTATTGATAATCGTGTGGGAGCGAAGCACCGGCCACGCCTTGCCCAGCCCGGATATAAAAACGAGGCGCGGGCTGTGCTGCCGAATTAATTGCAGCAAGTCGTCTGTCAGCACATCAGCAGACAAGGTATCGTAAAAGGCCTGTAATACATAGTCGGTGGTTTCCTCCTCCTCCAGGCGAAAGAAATCCTCCAAGACCCCTTCCGTGCTAAGGCGGGCGACAATCAACGCAAACAGATCCACCGCCAGCACCGGGACATAGGCTCCGGTTAATTTGTGTTCCAGATACCGCAGCCGCTCCCGCAGCAGTAGCTCGTCCTGGGGATGATAATCAAAGATATAGATATTGCCGCTACCGGTAAGGCCGACACTCAGCTGATCGGGCTCGGCCAGCATCGGTAAAAGACGGTCGAGGCGAAGCTGCAAATCGCCGAGATAATCCATCATCATACCCCCCCGCCGATTGACTGCATAAACTGACGGCCATAGGGGGCCGCCCTTAATAGATCGTGGGTCTCAGCCGACACAAAGGGCCGGGTCAGCACGCGCTCCCGGGTATTATTAATCAGACCGGCCTGGGCGAGGATGACAAAAAATACCGAGCGGAGCTTTTGCCGGGTGCTGTCGCGCAGGGCCGCGATATTCGGGGCAGCTGGCGCCTTGGTATCGAGAAAACGACTAACATCCCCGGCAGCTAGGGCTGTAGCCGAGGCGGCCAGTTGGGGCGCGTAGGTTTCCTGCAAAAACTCGGCAAACAGCCGATGCTCCAGACACAAGGCATACAAGGCGATGATGCGGGCGTCTGCCGTATCGCCGCTAGCCAGGATCGTCTGCATCGGTCTATCTAGCTGAAGCAAACGGTTGTTGGCGGCATTAAAGATTTTTCTAAAGCTTTTGTCTGTGCGCCGCTGCAAGACATTATCGCTGGCAGCCTGCAGTTGCAGCTGTTCCACGCTAAGGCCCTGCAAATGGAGCTTGGCCAGCTGCCTCAGCTCATAGAAAAGCAAAGGTTCGCCGGTTAGCCGCAAACTGTAGCCCGATGCCGGGTGATCGAAGTAGTTATCTGAATCCACTGGCCACACTCCTTAGTCACTACATTCACAAATCTTGTTTTAAGGCGCTGGTCGATGCGAGCATCTTAATATCAATGAGCTGCGTAATTTTAGCCTAACACGCCATGAACAGCCAAGCTACCCATCAAGCGGAAAAACTGCTGAAAGCAACTATGATCTTCCTCGACAATCCGGGAGGCAGGCGCCGGCTGATTATCCACACCTAAAGCCGCAAAATTAAAGGCATGAGTGGCCTGGTGCGTACCGCTCCTGTCAAAGACATGGACTGTCATTTGCTGGCGGCAACAAAAAATGATGACCCGAGCCAAGGAATGATGCCCGGCCTGGACGACTTGGCGAAAAAATGCGCCGGGGTCGTCCTCACTGACGGAATCCAGGCTCACTCTCACCACAGCAACGGGGCTGCCGACCCGAGAAAGCAATTTGTGCCAGGCATCGTCGATCCGCTCTAGCTGCATTTCAAAAAGGCTAAAAAGCTCACAAATAAAGGTATTTTTCCATGCGTCAATTGTATCATAACGGGCGTAAGCGTAGTACTCGCCAAGCATTTCCTGCAGCATTTTTACCTCCCGTTGGCATGGTTCAACCCCCGAAGGCAGATCAGCAGTATTGCTACTGGCATGCCCCTTGCCCGCTGCGGCCAATGCTTCCATGCTAAGCGCAGAAACAACCGTAATCCGGCCATCTTTATCAACCTGGACGATCTGGCGGGCGGACAACTCTTCTAAAAGAGCCCTGGACAGATTGAGGCCCTGCCTTTGCAGCCAGCTATCAAGTTTGTATTCAGCGGCGAAGGACTGGCCGGGAGCCAGGCTGCCTAAAGCGGTGGCAACCACCTGCCAATACTCCTGCAGAGGCGAGTCGACTTTGACGATAACATCATGCATCGACCGATAATTTTTTTGTGGATAGCAAATCAAGCGGTGCCTCTGTGAAAACAAAGCAACACATTCCTGGAGCAAGTGCGGTGTCCAGCCAAGACCGAGAGGCGCCGAAGGCACGCCAGCATCGCCGGCAACTCTGGCTACCGGCAGATAAGCTGCGGTGGATATGGCGCGGGCGATTGCCTCGTCAAGTTGCTGCGAAAAAACCGGGTCCGCAACAAATAATGAGCGGAGCATTAGTTTTTCGTCATTTACCTGAACATATTCACCGCGAATTTTTTCAAAAACATTGCCATAAGTGCTAGTACCGAAAAAATTCTCGAAGAAATCCCGATACGCATCGATGGTAAAGCTGGGCCGATCCGCCAAAAAGCAGGCTCGGGTAACTGCTTCCGCCGTTATATCCTGGACTGAAATGGCGGAATCGGCAATCAAGGGCCAGTTAAAATTAAAGACCGTATCGAGATAATGCTTAAGATAGCAAAACATGTTGCGGGGAGCGGTGAGCAATGATGCCAAGGCCTCGTCCAGTTCCCCTGTCTGGGGCAAAAGCTCCTCACACAACTGCCGCCCGTTAGCGTATCCCCGCCCCTTGGCTAGCGCTTCTTGGATGACATGGCGGCATCCACTTATTAGCGCTTCGTCTCGCACCAGCAAGGCAGTGTGAATATATTCATTGGCGCCAATCTTAATGATATGGTTAGAATAAGACTCCAGGGCAACAACCAGGTATTGCCGGTCTAGGGAGGAAAACTGGTCATAGATCTGGGCCAGACTGATCGGGGCGCCCTGAGCCAATAAATACTCCGCAACCATGCTGATAGGGTTGGTCTGGATGCGTCCTACCTTGCTGAGCGTCAACTTCTTGGTGCAAAATATATCGCCATAATAATAATTCAGCAAACCATTAAGGTAATACCAGTTGTCTACCCCGCAAGCTGCCAGTTGCTCCCTAAACTCTTGGAAAATATCTGAAATCAGGAGGTGGTCTTCGGCTTGGCCCATAATGTAGTCCTTGATCTGCCCCATCAGAGAGGATGAAATGCGGACATTAGCTGCGGCGATATAGCGGCCTTTACCGCAAAGTACCCCTTGATCTGAGATGCGGGCATTAATCGCTCGGTTATTTGGCGGGAGCTTGTCATCGGCAAAGGTCTGTAAATACAGGCTGCGAAAACGGAGCATTTCCGCCTCGTCATAAATATTCATCCCCTCCGGAAAATGCCTCTCCAAGATTTCCTGATATTTATTCCCCTTGGATGCGGACAACCGCAAAATATCCGGGTTGTCGCTGCTTGAGCGATACCCTTTGGTTAAAAGAAAGGCCCGGAATGGCTCGCCAGCTAGGCACGCAAGGTCAGCATCTTCCAGATAACCAGCAATTGCCTCACCCTGGGCAGCAATATCACAGACATCGCCGATTTTATCTTCGATGATTATTCCAAGCCGCCTGGTTATTTTAGAAGCTGTAATGCCACTATCGATAATCAGAAGATCTGTCTCCGGTAGATAAGCAAATTCTTCTAAATCTTCTTGCACCTTGAACAGATACTCGATGAGCGCTATATCGTCAGCATTATCGAAAAGCCTCGCAAACATATCTGTGACTTTTATTACCTTGGCGTTTTTTGCCAGTACTTTTTTAAAAAATATTTTATACTGCAATAACCATAAATTTAATTTGCGAAGCAACTTGCTTTCGATTTGCCTGACTCTCTCCCGGGTGACGCCGTATTCATTGCCTACTTCCTCCAATGTCTGCCCTCTTGCACGCAAAACAAGGGCATCGAAACGCGGATTTGCTTTAATTAAAGCATAGCTTTCCAAGCAAAGTTGGCGGTCAACTAGTTGAAGATGACATGTTTCATCAATCTTTTTTGCAAAGTCGCTAATGGCGCTTCCATCCATCGACATTTCAAAAGCACCGCTTGCCAAATAGCCGTCACGCAGCAATGGTGATAATAACTGCCACCACATTGAGTATGCTTCAAGATCGACCCCTTTTAATTCGGCGACTGTTGATATTTTTTGCTTCAAGCAGTAATCAAGAAAAGGGATAAACCTTGGTTCACTTAGCACCTCAGGTACTTTAGCATTTGCAGCAGCGGGCATTGCGCTGACTTTTGCGAAAAAGGAAGTATCTTTTCTCGCCTCAATTTCCGTAGCGCCGCCCGCCTCCATCGCCAAAAGATAGACAAACTGTGACAATGGCGTTTCTTTGCGCTGCGCCGCTATTAACTGCAGGCACAAAGTTTCGCCCTCGGCACTATCAAGCAGTTCGGCTAAAAAGGCACCGTTTGCACTGTCATCCCACTGGGGTATTAGCGCTCCTTGCGCACAATATATAGCACGTTGCTGCGGTGGCAAGAAATACCACCACTGGATAAAATCTGTAAGATTCGCCCTGCCTAAATCAGCAACACAATTAATCTCTTTTAAAGCAAAGTATTCAAGCAAAGCTTTATACTTAACCGGGTCGATTATATCCCTGACAAGAACTTCGGTGGTTGTGCTAGGCAAGCTTGCGATTATCGTCGGCAGCAAATGCCTTGTTTTTCCTGTCAGAGCTGGACTTACTCCGACCGTCGTAACGCGCACTAATCGACCCATGAAGTTATATAGTGCGTCAGCGGTTTTTGAATCGTTTAATAATTGCAGGCAGAAATCTGCACCTAGAACACTTGAGGCTTTCTCAAGTTTGCCCAAAAAAGACTGCTCCCTAACGCTAAAGTTATTTTGCTCAAGCGCACGCCGTAGCGACATTACCCCTAATGCCGCGTTTTTTAATATTTCCGTCATTTTTGCAACAAAAGTATCTGAATACCCTGTTTCTTTAACCACTAATGGCTGTATTTGTACCTCTGGCTTTAACTGTGCTTCGCCCTTTTCCGTCATAATTGCATGATCCGTTCGCTGCTGAAGAATCTGCTTAACACGATCTATAATTGAGTTTAATCCACGCTTGCTAATACTGCAGTAACCTACTACTCTTGCAACATGTGCAAAATTTTCAAAGCCACGGAAATTCTCTATCCCGGCATCGACACATTGTTGACAAAAATTACTGAACGAGAACTCACGGAAGTAGTCGTCCATTCTCATTGATTCGGCTCCCGGTAAATTGGCAAGCTTTACCAATAAGGCACTCAATTCTATCGCTGCTAGGTTGCTGTCTTGCTTTGGTTTGGAGCAAATTACTTCTGTGTTTTTATATTTTCCAGTGGAGCTAATTCCATCTTTGTCGACGGGATCTCTTGAAACGCGCATGGCCTTGTCATGCAAAACCGCTGGAGTTCCCTTGAATGCATCTTCACCGATTTGTATCAAGCTGGTAGGAAGAATTACATGCGCCAGGGAAGTGCAACTAGCAAAAGCCAACCTTGCAATGTCAGTGACTCCTTCGGGAACTATCACTCTTTTTAATAGTGTACAACCCATAAAAGCGCGCGCGCCAATCATTAGCAATCCATCGTTAAGTTCTGCACACTCCAGGGAAACACAGTTTTTAAAGGCGCCGGCCCCTATTTCGCATATACTTCCGGGGAAATTTATGGTTTCCAGCCACAGACAGTCACAAAAAGCTCCAGCCCCGATCCGCGTAATGCCGTGGGGGAGTCTTACTTCCTGCAAATCTGCGCACTGATAAAAAGCCATCGCTCCGATGGCCTTCACCCCATCAGGAATAATCACCTGGCTCGCCTTGCCAAGATACTTTTGCAGCTCGCCTTTTTCTGTTATGCGGAAACTTTCGTGCATCACCAAATCGTAGCTCCTTATGCCAATCTTATATGCCTTAATCAAAACAAGCAATTATTATTAAATATCTAAATTTTTGTCATACACCAAGCCAACCTAAAAGGCGCAACGAGGCTTCTGAGTCTAAAATCAGCGGCTCTTCCTCGGATAATTTCCCCAACCCACCAATCCCCTTGGCCTCTGTATCATGTATCAGCGGACCTGCAAATCTTTTATCACCGATTCTCCTCAAGCCCTCTGGTAGCTTAGCCGACGTCAGGGAAGGGCAACCGTCAAAAGCTCTCTTATCTATTGCTTGCAAACTATCAGGAAAAATAACAGTGGTTAATGCTTTGCAGCCTTGAAACGCCTCTGTGCCTATAGACCGCAGACCTGCAGGTAGCGTGACCGTGGTCAAAGCTTTGCAGCCCGCAAACGCTTTCATGCGTATTTCTTGCAATTCCGCAGGGAAATTGACCGTGTTCAGGGATCGACAACGATGGAACAATTGCGATTCGATCACCTTCAAATTCACAGGTAAGGTGACGGAAGTCAAGGAAGTGCAGTCGCAAAACGCTTCCGCCCCGATTTTTTTGATTCGTTGGGGGAAAGTGATTGATTTTAATTTTTTGCAGCGACTAAAAGCCTCCCGCTCGATTTTTTGCACGCTCTCCGGGAAAGTAACTGAGGTCAGCGAGACGCAGTCACAAAATGCCCTCTCCCCAATTACCTTCAGACCCTTGGGGAGCACTATCGACTTAAGACTAAAGCAATCGAAAAAAGGTGAAGTGCAATTCAAAAATGACTTATCGCCGATTTCCTTTACTCCTTCTGGCACCACAGCCTCGCTGATTGTTTTGTCCAAAACTTCCACCAGGCAATTATCCTCGATGCGAAAAATTTCTTTTGTCATTGATTTCATCCCTTTCCCTTGTTATTTTTTGCATCCTCGCTGTTAGGAATAATTGCCGACAGCAAGTTCGCACATCAAATTAAAGAAAGTCCGGAATTGGCCTTTTTCGCGACTAAAACCATCTACCGAGGTCGCTGCACTGGCAATTTCCCCATAGATAAACCGCGGGCCTATCCTAAATCCCTCTGCAATATCCCTAAAAAAGATGTCCATGTGTTCCCGCTGAAACCGGATCAATGTGCGAATTGACACGATGCCAATTTCGGCATTCCTGCGGTTAAACAATTCTTCTGCATGACTTGCAGGGTAATCGTTAAAAGACAGTGTGGCGATGGCAACTGGCGTCTCAAATTTTGACATCAGCTTGAAATCATGTGCATTATTGACGTGTAAACGCATTCCAAAAAGACCGACGAGTTCTTTAATAAAGCTATCGCAAAAAGCACTTTCACTATCGCTCCGCAAATACTGATAATATTCACCAAGCATATCCCGAATAATAATTTCTTCTGCCCGCAATGTGTCGAGAATAGCCTTGGCTTTTAAATCGTCTGCTTCTTTGCGTGAAGATGCGCGTTTGGCATTTTTCCTCTCAGCACCCCCCGCCACACCTTTTGGTGGATTCGATAATTCCTGTTTTGTTATTACCGGAACTACAAAATTTGTACCGGCAAAAATATTTTCCCCAATTTTAATTTTTGAAAAATCTGCTGTTACCTTTGTTAAGGAGCTACAGCCAGCAAATGCTCTATCTCTAATTTCGCTCAATTTGGCAGAAAGCGTAACCTCTGTTAGGGCCGCGCAATTACGAAAGGCTGAAGCGCCGATTATTTGCAAAGATTGAGGAATGGACACCGCCTGCAGGGAAACACAATTAAAGAAACAACTTTCGGGCAATTCCTCTACCCCTTCAGGAATTTCGATGCTCGTAAGTGCTGCACAATCCTCAAAGGCGAAAGACTCGATTTCTGATAGAGTACCCGAAAAACAAACGCAATTTAGATTTGAGCATTCAAAAAAAGCTCCCCTGCTAATCGTTTTCATATTCTCACCCAAAATCACTTTGACTATAGATGTATTTCCAGTAAAAGCACGAGGGCCGACTATTTCTACTTCGGCCGGCAATATAACCGTTGCTTCTTTGCCGTGGTAACTCTCTAAACAAGTGCCGGTGCAATCAAAGGTAAAACAATCCGATATACTTTCCTCCTGCATGATTTCTCGCTTGTCGTCTTGGATTGCATAGGCGCTGTTAGCATCCACGGTTATCTCATCTTGGACAGGGGTGTCTGACTTGTCTGGTTGCTGCAATGCTGATTGTATGGATATATCCCCTGCCGAGGGATTCCCTAGCTCGATACCTTGCTGTGCCATACTACAGGGCCGGCTACTCCCATAAACCGGGGCAAACTTTCGGTGGGACGGATTCACTGGAGGAGGCTCAGAAAATATTAGGGCCGGCGGCCGAAGAGTGGCATACTCTTGGCGCGGCTTGGATACTTGGCGAGAGATATTGTTGAAGCTATGTCCGCTTCCGATGCTTTTTCCAGTTGAGATGCTATCCTTTTTTAACAAAGGGCAATCGGCGAAGGCATCCTTGGCGATCTGCCTGATACTTTGAGGGAGGATCACGTCATGCAAAGCAGAGCACCCCATAAATGCCCGAGGCCCTATCGTTTCTATCCCTTGCCCTAACTGGACTATTTCCAGGGAAACACAGTTTTTAAAAGCGCCAGGGCCGATTTCGACAATACTTCCGGGGAAATTTATGGTTTCCAGCCACAGACAATCACAAAAAGCGCCAGCGCCAATCCGCCTTATGCCTGGAGGGAGTATTACTTCCTTTAATTCTGCGCACTGGTAAAAAGCCATTGCACCAATGACCTTCACCTCATCAGGAATAACCAACTGGCTCGCCTTGCCAAGATACTTTTGCAGCTCGCCCTTTTCTGTTATGCGGAAACTTTCGTGCATCGCCAAATCTTAGCTCTCCTTATTTTTCCTTACCGAGAGTTATGCCTTGCCTAGTTGGCGCTTATCAACTATTGTAACTCAGTTGACTTGAGGGTCTAATTCTCATCATCGTCGAATTCAAAGTCCTGCTCAAAATCATAAGAGTCAGGGCCGTCAGTGAAAAGGACGAGATCATTGCAGGCAATTGCCAGAGAACACCATGCATAGAGGATATCAGCAGCTATTCCTTCCAGCTGGGCAGTGGTGTCACCGCGATTAACCTTTAAAAAAGCATGAAGCTGTGTCATTACCGGGACTAACTGATCCAACTCATTGCGCAGCCCAGTTAAATCCCCGCAAAAATCACATTCAGCTTCCCATTCGATACCACAATCCTTTCTCTCGTCGTTGATATATTCACCCACGCTAATTTCCGCCCACGCTGGGTTTTCACAACCCCCGGGAATGTAGGCAATCGTGTGGTCTGGCTGTCCGCAAAGTTCAGGAAAGTGCGGCTCTTCCTGATAAAATGCTTTGCCTCTGTTGAGGGCGTCTTGCACTAAATCGCAGATAGCCACAATTTCGATTTCTGATAATCCGCTGAGAGAAATGCCAGCTTTATTTGCATAATCGGCCAGTACCCAGGCAAATGAGCGCAAAGCTGTATATTGCTTTGCATCTCTGATGTAGCAATGCAAAATTTCTTTTTCCCGATCATAATCGCTGCGAAAAGCATCTTCCTCCACCCGAAAGACCCGGGCAAACTTCCGAGCAAGCTCGGAGGTAGGGTAATCAGAGACATCAATACCTGCAGAAAAATTTTCCAGTTCGTATAGAACATTAACTGTAAAACTCATTCCAAGCTGAGCAAACGCTTCGAGTTGCGCCGAGACCTGGTGCAACTGTTCGTTCACATTATAAAAACCGGAAGCTGTTTCCTCGTTGACTGGCTCGACAGGCTCCATGGCCATAAGTATTTCCATGCGCTGTTTAATCTCCGAACTCATTGTCTCAGCACTCTCGGTGTCAAATTGTGATATTTTTTTCTCCATAACATTCCCTCCAAGTTTATATTTCAATTGTACACATTCTAGCATGTCATCCTGATTGTTCATAAGTTCCCAGATTATAACGAAAAAACATCTGCGCACTGTAAAAAAACAGCCAACTGCAATATGCGTAATTCCACTGTGCTTTCGGACTCTACCCAAAACAATAAAAATTCTTCTGCTGTCGACAGGTTTGAAAGTTATAGATTACATATTTAACCATAATGCAGGGCGAACGCCACCTGGATAGATGACATCGCTGCCATGCGAAAAGACGACGCCATTAATAACAACGCCCGCCGCACCGAGAATTATGGCGTTGTCGCTAGGCGCGGGCGAGCGAAGCCACCAATATTTTGCTGCACCATCAATGAACCGACATATTTTCTCTTCATCTGATTTAAAAAACTCAGAAACTTCTTTTGTGCTCAAAAGAAACACGCCCACTTCATCAAACAACGGAACTTTTTCATCAACGACACGCTCATATAAACCTAAAAACTTCTTCACCGTCTTCTTTTTAAGCTTTAAGAAAACCTTTTTTCTAATTACTTTCTTCTGTTCTTCAGGCGAGAAAGATTTCCTAAAAAATTCCCCATTTAACCATGCCCTGATTTCACTATATTTCCATCTTGATCTTATAAATGAACTAAACCGCCTCTCTTCTAACAACCAACGGGACAAAAGCAATCTCCGTCCATCCTCATCTTTTAAAATTAGCCATTCGATAGGTTTACCCTTCCATGAACCAAAAAACATGCTTTCAAAACATGCACGATCTATAGCCGCATTGGCGTACTGCCCTTCGCTTTGTTTTTGTTTTGATTCACCGGCAATGCGTTGTTTTTTTTCTCTTACATTTTTGCTTTGGCTAATGCCTAGGTCATTGCTTTGACTGGCAAACGTGCAGGTACGCATCTCACCTTTGGGAGTGCGGTGGCTCCGAATGTTCAAAGAACCGCTGCCCGCAGAGATGTCCAAAGTCCCTTCGAAAACAAGGTGTCCAACGAGACCTTTAACCATTTCTTCTAAAAAAACATTGCCATCAGGGCGCCCTGATCTATTCTCAGGAATGTTGAATTGACGCGAGATACCGGCGCCCTCGTGAACTTTGACTAGCATTGGCCCACTTTTTATTCCCCGAGCTTGACGAAGCTCCGCAAGCATATAAGAGACATTATCAGCCATGTTCTTCCACGATTCTTCTAGAAAAGCTTCGTTATTGTAGAGATACTCACTCATTTTTTCTGGAACGGAATCTAACTCCCTGTATGTCTTCGTCAAGATCCCGAGGTCTTCCCCGCCCTCCAGAGCTAAAATTGTTTCCAGCACAATATTGCCAACATCCCATGTAAAACTTAACATATTTTATTTCTCCTTTACTATTGTAGGCAAATCTTATACTATGAGCCAAAATAACGCCTTCATAATCTCCGTCATTGATTACTACAATCCTCATCCACCACTGTTTGCCCCTTCTCGCACACCATCCGCCCCGCAATGCTCTGTCCGGGCTCCTCGTATTCAAGCTCAAAGCTCAGCTCCGGCCAATCAGCGGCCACCTTTTGCAGCCACATGGTGGGAGGTTCCCAAGCGGTAAAGAAACCATATAAAAGCTCGGTGCCATTGTTTTCGACCAGGGCACTCTCCCGAAAAGAATTTTCATCCTGCATTTCCCACTTGGTGCCCCAATGTTCGATACACCAATCATAACAGGTATCTGCATCAAGTACTTCTTGGGGAATCGGATACAAGCAATGCAGGTAATAATCCTCTGGGGTTTCTTCCCACTGACGACGATTCTCTTCGACCATTTGGGCTGCCTCTTCCGAAGTTTCGGTTGCCAGCATCGCCGCAGGCAGTGGGGAGAAAGCGGCCTTTCCCTTAAAAGCACCGTCAAAAGCTTCTAATTGGGACGCCTCACCTCGGACATAAAAATCATTACAACAAAAATTTGGCATCGTTAGCACCTCACTTGATAATATTACCCTTCTTTTTTTAACCCTTTTTTTCAATCTATATACTACTTATATACTGCTTCTTTAGATGAACATCGACTAATCGTATTTTTTTGCATCCGGACTACCCCAGTTGCCAATGCGACAATTCCGCCAAACATCGAGAACAACGGTCGTTTTGCTAATAGTAGACGAAAAAGCCTCCCCATCGATGCTTTTCAAACTCGCAGGCAGGGCAATGTAGGCAAGGGTACTTGCGGCAAAAGCACGATAGCCAATGCTTTGGACTCCTTCTTGAAGGATAGCTGAATCAATTTTTTTGTCGCCTTCATATTTATAACCGCTCACCGATGTTCGACCTGCTGGAATGACAATGTCGGTAGAAGAGATATCATTACTGACTATCTCGGCAGGAGCTATATTGCTGGGTGATTCAACCTCGATTTTACCCAGATGCTCTGTTATCACGTGTATACTGCCTCCGCCATATAGCTTGGGTTTGGTGGCATTATCTTCAACGACCTCGCCAAGTTGTCCGGCCCTGGCTCCATCCACCCGCACCATGCTACCGACAGTAATATCACTAATGTCTGCAAGATATACATATGTGCGGCCATCGTCAAACTTGACTTTGACATATTTCTTTATTGCCTTGGACTTAGTTGTCTTTTTTTTCTTTGGCGTTGTGATGGGATTGACCTGGCAGCCATGAAAGGCCACGGGGCTGATTTCCCGATCCTTGGACATAAAACTCAAGCCATCAATATGAGAGCAGGCAAAAAACGCGTAATCCCCAATAGCCATGACGCTGGGTGGAAGGTCTAGCTCCCGCAAGGAATAACAATTGGCAAAGGTACCCGCCTGAATTTCGCTGATTTTGCCACTCAGCTTTACTTTTTCCAGGGAAACACAACTCTCAAAAGCACCAGCCCCTAGCTTCTCCACTGACAAAACAAGCTCTTTTAAGCTGGCGCACCCGGCAAAGGCTCGTGGCTGGACAGTTTTTAAATTCTCGGATTGGATACTTTCAAGGGAATAACAATTGCGAAAGCATTCCGAAAAAAGGTTGGTTGCCAAACCTAAGAATCGGACAGACTGCAAAGTGGTGCAATCGGCAAAAGCCCTTGGTGAAATCTTTTTAACTCTGGCAGGAATGACGAGGTTTACTAAAGAGGTGCAGCCAGTAAATGCATTCTTCTGTATTTCTACTATGCTTTCGGGAAATGTGACAGTGGTAAGGGATGTGCAGCCTTCAAATGCGCACTCGCCGATTCTCCGTAGCCCTTCTGGCAAGTTGACCGCAGTCAAAGATGCGCAGCCTCTAAAGGCCCAGTTCTCGATGTACCGCAAGCCTACAGGAAAGGTGACTGTGGCAAGGGAGGTGCAGCCCTCCAATGCACTGCACCCTATTTCCTGTAGCCCTTCCGGAAAGGTGACCGCAGTCAAAGATGTGCAGCCATCAAATGCACTGCTACCGATTTCCTGCAGCCCTTCCGGGAAGGTGACCGCAGTCAAAGATCTGCAGCCAGAAAATGCACTGCTACCGATGCTTTGCACGCCTTCGGGGATAACGACTTCCGTGATAGATTTCTGCACATTTTTCAACTTTCCATCAATAATGCAACAATTTCTGTCTTTAGCAATCCGCATAATTTCATCTCGCGTCGCCTTGTCTAAGTTTTCGCATCCAGTAAATGCATCTTCACTTAAGTAAGAAATGTCAGCATGTAAATTTATTTGCTTTAAAGCCTTACATGCTTCGAAAGCTCTAGCCTCAATGATGTCAATGCTTTTAGGCAGATGAACTTTACCAAGGTTTATACAGCCTGCAAATGCGTTCTTCATTATAATTATTATGCCTTCCGGCAAGGTGACCGCAGTCAAAGATGAGCAAAATTCAAATGCACTCTCGCCGATTTCCTGCAGCCCATCAGGGAATGTGACCGCAGCCAAAGATGTGCAGCCCTTGAATGCATAACTATCGATTTTCTGCAGCCCTTCGGGCAAGGTGACCGCAGTCAAAGAAGCGCATTTTCTAAAGGCACTCTCGCCGATTTCCTGCAGCCCATCAGGGAAGGTGACCGCAGTCAAAGATGTGCAGCCATCAAATGCAATACTACCTATTTTCTGCAGCCCTTCCGGGAAGGTGACCGCAGTCAAAGATGTGCAGTCAGAAAATGCACTGCTACAGATTTTCTGCAGCCCTTCCGGGAAGGTGACCGCATTCAAAGAAGTGCAGCCATAAAATGCAATACTACAGATTTCCTGCAGCCCATCAGGGAAGGTGACCGCAGCCAAAGATGTGCAGCCCTTGAATGCATAACTATCGATTTTCTGCAGCCCTTCCGGCAATTTGACTGCAGTCAAAGATGCGCAGCCAGAAAATGCCCTCTCGCCGATTTCCTTTACCACGTCTGGCACTACGGCGTAGCTGATTGTTTTATCCAAAACTTCCAATAGACAATTATCCTCGATGCGAAAAATTTCTTTTGTCATCGATTTCATTCCTTTTTCCTGCAGCCCTTCGGGCAAGGTGACCGCCGCCAAAGAAGCGCAGCGCCGAAATGCATATTCGCCGATTTTCTGCAGCCCTTCCGGGAAGGTGACCGCAGTCAAAGATGTGCAGCCAGAAAATGCAAAACTACCGATTTCCTGCAGCCCTTCCGGGAAGGTGACAGTGGTAAGGGATGTACAGCCATCAAATGCACTCCCACCGATTTTCTGCAGCCCTTCCGGCAAGGTGACCGCCGCCAAAGATGTGCAGCCCTCGAATGCATAACTATCGATTTCCCTCAGACCTTCCGGGAAGGTGACCGCAGTCAAAGATGTGCAGCCCTTGAATGCAAAACCACAGATTTCCTGCAGCCCTTCAGGAAAGGTGACCGCAGTCAAAGATGCACAGCCTTCGAATGCATTCCAGCCGATTCTCTTTATCCCGGCAGGCACCACAGCCTCGCTGATTGTTTTATCCAAAACTTCCAATAGACAATTATCCTCGATGCGAAAAATTTCTTTTGTCATTGATTTCGTCCCTTTCGTAATTATTTGCATCCGCCGGCGATTGATCTCAGGGCTGGGCCACTGTCCTTGAGCAACCGACGCATAGCCTTGGATGAGCGTCTTGCAGGTGCTGCCGTAAAGCCACAAGACAAAAGATAAGCGGCAATATTCAGGTTATCCCCGCTAACGGCAGCCTGAAGCAGAGCTTCGCCGCAGCGAGAGATATCGGCACCTTTTTCGAGGAGCAGGAAGAAAGTTTCCTCCTTCCCTTGGATAACGGCATACATTACAGCCGGAAGTGATCCGTCGGCTTCGTTGTCTTTGTCAATCTGGGCGCCAGCTGTCAGAAGAGACAGGGTCATCGCCCGGTTGTTGTGGCCGGCAGCATAGCCAAGGGGCGTTATAAACCAATGTCCACCTGTAAAGTCAGGATCCGCTCCGGCCTCTAGTAGAATATTGACAATCTCAAGATTGTTGTTGGAAGCGGCTTTCATCAATGGAGTTTCGATATCCAATGGACTAAAAGTATTTGGCTCGGCACCGTTTTGGAGAAGCAGACTCACCATCTGTGGGGAATTAGCTTCCACAGCGTGGGCAAGGGGCACGATCCCAAGGGCATCGGGGAAAGTAATCCCAGCGCCGGCCTGAAGCAAGGTCGCGACAAGGGGGTGGTTGGCTGTGCGCACCCCATAAATCAGCGGAGTATATAAATCCCACTTGCCGAAGATATCAAGGGACGCTCCCTGCTCGATTAAGTATTCGGCCACCTCGGTTTGCTGATATTTTGCCGCCAGCATCAGGGGTGTGGCAAACTGCCAATCACAATGTTCGTATGTGGAATAATTAAAGGCTTTATACTGCGTATAATCGGGGCGCGCATCAACATCAGTGCCAGCAAGAATCAAAGCACGACATTGCTCTAGGTCGCCGGTAGCCGCCGCCATCGCTAGGGGGCCATAGCCGGCAGCTTCCTGCATACCCGCCAATGAAGATAAATCATACTCTGTCGTCGCATCCTGGTAGAGGTCAATGTCTCTGGAGCCATCGATAGTTGATCGACTCGGCCAGGACGGGGAGATGCCAATATTTTCAGAAGTTATTTCGCCATGGATATGCGGATTGAGCACAGAGGATATCTGATTATTAAAAAGCCGAAAGCATTCAGTGCAGTTGTGGCTATCGGCCTCGCCTATCACGATGGAGGTATAATCCGGTATTTCATCAAAAATGCTTTTTCCTGGTTGCCAGAAATATTGACTAAAAGAAAACTTCTGGCCATCTTCACTAGCCCCATGCCCATAGGTCAAGCCATCAAGGACGAGTCGCATATAAAAATTTTCAGAATCAGTCCCAACTTTACGGTACAGATCGGCCAAGAACTTTTTAAGACCCCAGGTGCTATCTGCTTCCAATTCTGCTCGGATATACCCTTGCATTTTAAACATCTCCCCATCTGTTCTGAATTTTTATTCTGCTTGTACGAATCTGCACATTTCGAATAGTTTTGGTTAGGAGAAGGGCACACAGGATGCCGGGTGGCTATGGCTTAGCTAAACAGCCGAGAAAAACGGCCTTACCCAGGGCCACTCCTGGGGAAATATGAATATCGCTCAGAGCGCTGCATCCAATGAAGGCCTTGTCCTCGATCATCAGCAGACTTGAGGGGCAATTCAGCTTCGTAAGGGACGAACAGTTGTAAAACGCCTCCGCCTCGATTACCTCCAACCCCTCCGGCAAGACCAGGCTTGCCAATTTTGTGCAATTGGCGAATGCTCTGGCGCCGATTTTTTTAACCCCGGCGGGAATGATGATTTCCCCAAGCTCGGCACAGCCGCTACAGACACCCTCCTCAATATTGACAAGACCAACGGGTAAGTGAACTTTTTTCAATGCCAGGCAATTGGCGAAGGTTTCTTCTTTTAACTCGACCAACGACTCAGGCAATTTTATTTCAATCAGCTTGGAGCAGCCGGAAAAGCACTTTGTGCCAATTTGAACTACAGAATCCGGGATAGTGATGCGCACTAATCCTGTACACCCGAAAAAGGCCTCGCTACCGATTTCCGTTACCCCCTGTGGGATTACGATTTCTGCCAGCTCATCACAAAGTTTAAAAGCCCTGCTTTCTATCTTTTCCAGGCCTTCATGGAAAGTAACCTTTTTGAGGGCATAGGCCCCCTGAAAAGAGCCTTTTTTGATGACCTTGGTTGCCGAGGGAATTTCCACAGTTGCAGTATTTTTTGCTTTAATTTTCTCTGCAAGGGAAGGGGAATATTGCTTTTCCTCTAGCTGCATTTTTAGCTGGCCATCCCCATCTTCCCCCAAAATATTGATCGTAAAGTCAGTCCGGCATCCAAAGAAGGGATATTTGGCGATTTTCTGCAGCTGGTTACCTACCTGAAATTCCTTCAGGGAATAGCATCCCCGAAAGATCATGCCCCCGATTTTTGTAACACCGGGAGCGATGACCCTTTCTAGCTTTCCGCACCAGGCAAAAGCTTGGTCATGCAAGATTGTTACTGTCGCCGGGAGCTGGATTGTCTGCACATCCCCTACCTGACTAAAGGCCAGAGATGCAATTTCCTTAACTCCATCGGGCACGCTGATGGCTAAGCCGTTAGTGCCCGGCATGTCAACCGAGGCTGACATCCCTTCCTTCAGGCAAACCCTTGTCAGAGTGGCGTCGTTGATGTCAAAATCAAAAGAATTATCCGTTGCTTGAGACATTTTTCTCACCTTCTTTCTAAGTGGCCTGCCCGCCAAGTGCCGCATCCATGCTATGTCTCTGTGACGGGGGAATTTGATTGGTCAGGTCTTCTATAGATTAAATTTAGCCTCTGAATCCCTCTTTATTTGCTCTAAATTAATCATACCACCTAATGTGGACATCAATCGGTAGTATGAATCCAAAGAGAAAAATATTTTTAAAAATTTTGTTGCCACGTTGTTTAAAGGCAGCCACCTGATGCCGGCAATGCCCGCCGGGGGCATCAACTACCTTGGAAAAGTGAGCAATAAGGCGGTGAATCCCGGCGCTTTATAAGCTTGCAGTGAAAAGCAATTCCTTTGTGGCCACGCGATGGCCCGTCGATGCCTCCCACACCTGGCAATAGTAATCCAGCTGAGGCAGGTAGAAAGCAGTCAGCTCTGCTTGGTGGGCTGGGTCGATCAAGTGGTCGGTTTTGTAATCCACCAGCTTCCATTGCCCTTGATGACTGTAGATAAGATCGATTGCACCGGCAACCAACCAGCCGTCAGCATAGTAGCGAAAACTGAGCTCAAAATAGGCCTCCGTGGCGGCCAGAAGTTCCTGCCAAAAAGGTGTGGCAAGGACTTTGCCGAGCAGCGAGGTCAGCTCGGTTAACTCTCCTTCCTCCCGGCCCTGGGTGAGAAGGATTCGGGTTAGTTCCAGTTGCCATCTTTCTTCGGCTAGGGCTGAAGGAGCGATGCGCTGCTGCCCTAGCAGCTGCAAAGATCGATGGACAGCGGTGCCCCAGCTCGTCCCCTTGCCGGCGGAGCTGCGCCGGGGGCCCGCCACAGCGGATGACTTGGTCATCCCGGTGACACTTGCTACTTGATAGCTGGGCTGCTGCAATGTCTGGCGACTGTTAGCGATTTGCCTTCGCCATGTGGGAAATGCATCGGGCTCCACGGGGATGAAGGCTTCTGCGGCCACGGAGGGCGAAGTGTCCGGACGTCCTTGGGCCGGAGCTGGTGTTGTAAAGCTTTCTTCCACCGCCGCCGTCAAGGGGGCCCACGGGTTATAATTGTTGTATTGATCGATCCTGCTGATCAGCAGGGTATCCTTGGCCCGAGTAGCGGCCACATAGAGCAGGCGCTGTTCCTCGGCTTGCTGATACAGTTTTTCATCTAGGGACAGGCTGTCCCAGTCCATGGGGCTGGCTAAAGCCGTATTTGTGAAGCCATTGGGGCTTTCCCGCATTAGGCGCAGATAGCCGGTGGCACCTCCGGCCTCGCGCCTTGAGTGAAAATCGGGAGTGTGATTGCCGGCGCCGGTCGGGTCGGCTAAGACGACCAGCTGCCCCTCTAGTCCTTTGGCTTTGTGGAGATTCATCAGCCGCACGCTAGGTCGGCGTCCGCAATAGAGGTCCAGCTCTGTTTCCGGAGCGATGCCGCCGTCTTGGGCCACCAGGGTAGCTAAATAATTGGCGATGTCGGCAAAACCGAGGCATCCGGAGCTGGCAAAGGAGGCCAACAGCTCCAACACGTGGAGAGCGGCGAGAAATTCACCCTCCTTGTCCACCTGACTTAGGACCAGCGGTCCAAGACCCAGCTTTTCGGCAATCCGGCAGACGGCCGCTAGCGGAGGGTGGCTATCGGTGCAGGCATATAATTCGCGCAGAGTATCGAGACAATCGGCGACCCGCTGCTGCCGCATAGCCGGATTAGGAGCCGGACTCGCCGGTGTGGGGGCGAAGATGGAAAAACATCCGCCATCTTTTTTAAATTCGGCCAAGGCCACATCGGATACCCCGAAAAAACCGCCCCGCAGCACGGCGACGAGCAACACTTGATTGGCCGGATCCGCCAAGAAGGCGATGGCTTTGGCCAGCTCTTTCACAGCGCAGGAACTGGCTAGGTTGCCACCCCCGGCAACGGTGTAGGGAAGTCCGTGGCGCATCAATGCCGCTGCATAAATGGCGATTCTTTTTATATTGCGAAAGAGCAGCAGTGCCTCGGCCAGATCAAAGCCATCTTCTTGCCACAGTTGCTTTAATGTGCCGGCCAGGGCATCGCCATGCCGTGTCAGAAAATATTCGGGCGCTCCTTTGCCCCCCCGCTCGACCTGGGACAGCCACACTCCGGCGCAGGGACTGCTTGCCGCTTCCCTGACGGCCTCCATCACAGAAAAATCTACCTGGTGGGGCTGCGTCCCGGTGGCAAAGAGCATCGAGCAAGCGTCATCAACCCAGTCAACAATTTCCGGCACTGAGCGGAAGTTGGCTGTCAGGTACAATACCTCGCCTCCGCCCGTGTGCAGCAATTCCTTGACCTGGCTATAAATACTGATATCGGCGCGACGAAACCGGTAGATTGACTGCTTGGGATCCCCGACGACGAAAAGCGAGCCGGGGCGGAGGCTGACATGTTCCCAGCCGTTGACTGGCCCGGGGACGGCGCAGAGCAGGAACATCAGCTCCGCCTGGAGCGGATCTGTGTCTTGAAACTCGTCCACCAACAGATAACGATAACGTTGGGCGAAGTATTCCCGCACCTCCTGCCGATCCCGCAGCAGATTCCCGGCTTTGCTCAGCAGCATCGCAAACGTCAGCTGGCCTTGGGCCTCAAGCTGGAGCAGGTACTCATCGGCAGCCTCGCGCAGAATCGGAATGGCGACAGCGTAACGATAAGCGTGCCATTGCCGGACCAGGGGAGTGGCATGTTCGGTGGCAAAACTGTCGTAGAGTCCCTGAGCTGCTAAAGCTTCATCTTTACTGGACCAGCGGTTTTGCGTCACCTTTTTCTCTCCGGCTAGGATTTCCAGGAGCGACATGGCTGTCGGCAGGTCGGTCAGATCGCGATAACGGGCGAAGGTGATTGCCCGGCGCACGGCTTTTTGGACAACGTCATATCCTTTGTCCGGAGCCGTCAAGGGCAGTAGTCTAGCCAGATGCCCTTGGATTTTACCCCAGGCCACCAGAGCCGCGACGGGGTCAGGCAGCGGGACTGAGTCTACGGGAAAGGTCAAGTCCAAATTGTCCACAATCCGGACAAAGCCGGCATAAAGCGACGTCAAGTCTACCCCGGTGCACTGTAGCTGGCTCAGCCGAGCATCCTCGGCCAATTTTAAATGCTGGACGAAATTCGCAAAAAATCGGGCCCGATGCACGTCTTCGGCGACCTCATCCACTTCGGTGAAGTCTGGAGCCAGCCCCGCTTCGACTGGGCGCTCGCGCAGCATCCGACCGCAGAAGGAATGGATGGTCCCGATAAACAACTGATCGAGATTGTCTAGAGCCTGCCGGCAATTCGGGTCGCTGGACTTGGCCCATTCTGCCTCGAGTCTGATCTGAAAGCGCTCGGCCATTTCCCCCGCTGCTTTGCGGGTGAAGGTGACTGCGGCTATGTTCTCGACGAGGATTCCACGGCGGATCATTGCCAGCATCCGCTCGAGCATGCATGTGGTTTTGCCTGAGCCGGCGCCAGCTTCGACGAGGAAATTTTTGTCGAGATCCTGCACGATTTGATCACGGGCGGCCTGATCCGCCAAAGGTTTATCTATCAATTTCCTTCAGCCCCTTCCACCCTGCCAGCAAGTCGCAACCGTTGTGTGTTCCATCCTGCGTTTTTCCTGACAAATTGTCACACGCCGCCTGATAATCGCAATAACGGCAGTCCCCCGACTCCATGCAATATGTGCCGTGCTCCAGCATTTCCAGCAGCAGGTCCACCACCGCCAACAATCCATCTTCCTGCCGTGGACCCGTCTGCCGCCGGTAGATCTCACCTTGCCCCTTTTCCGTGGGGAAAATATAGCCAGCCTCGACGATCCGCGGGTCGGACTGGCCTGAGAGGCACAGCACTTCCCGGGCGGCTATAGCGTACAAGCCAAGCTGTAGCTGCGTGCCGCCGGCAAAATCACCCGGGTCTTCGGATGAATAGTTGAAGGTGCTGCCCGTTTTAAAATCCCAGAGACGACATGTGCCGTCAACAAGTAGATCGATCCGATCGATGGTGCCGTGCAATCCTAGCTTGCGCCCGCTGGGCAGCTCGATTTCGATGGGAGCGGCTTCGTCGCCGAAAGCAGCCTCGCAGAGGACCTGATCGATTAGCGGCGCCAACTCCTCCTCCACCTGATAATAGATCGACAGGTCGCGCACAAGGCTCTCCTTGGTCTCGGTGAAGGCTTCGGGCGAGGGCGGGGGGTTGTCTTGGGCAAAAAGAGCGAGCTGACTACTTAGGATATCCCGCAGACGAGGCAGTGACGCCTTTCCTGCGGCAGCGTACCGCTCCTCGCCATATACCTGAAAAACCCGGTGCAGCAGACTACCCCGACTAGCTGGATCCAGCCACTCGATCTGGCTGTCCAAAAGGTCCGGAGACGGATAAAGGCCCAAAATGTCGTGGAGAAAATACCGGAAGGGGCACTTAGCATACCGTTCCAAGCGGGTGGGGGAAACAAGTGCTGCCGGGGCAAACTCGTGACTGCAAGCGGATAGATTGCCGGTATAGTGATTAAAGCTGCCATCCTGTCGGGCGATGGCCGCGCAGGTGCCTTCCTGAACGCCCGGAAAAAACTCGCGAAGAAGCTTCTCCTGCCCGGCCGGCGCTAGATGATGGCGCACTGCTAGGCACCAACCAAAATCATCCTGATTCCAGCGCGGGTCATCGGGGACAAATCCAGTGTTGGGTGGCAGGCAGGCGGCGAGGTCGGCGTAGTCGGCTGCCATATTGCCGGATAGCTGACGATGCAGCTGCAATAGTACCGGCGAGGGCTGTTGCCCCCGAGTTTCACAAGTATTGAAGCTGGCATAGCTGAGGGATACGTGACCGCTCAGATTAGCCAGCGCTGCACGCAGACGCGAAAGCCGCTCCCGCGGCCGATCTTTGCTTAGTGGCATCTCCGGGGAGAGGCGCCGGCGCTCGCCGTCCAGCAAAAGCGGGTCAGACAAGGCTGTGCCGGGGAAAGCCTCGGCGGAATAACCGATAAAATAGCTGCGGGGCCGTCCAGTTAAGATGTAATGGTCGGGTCTGGCGACGAAAAGCTTGCCTGGCTCAGGATTGCCGGGGGCCAGGCGCAGGAGCTGTAGATAGCGCTCCAGCTCTGCCGCAGCCTGTGCCACGCTACAGCAAGGGTGAATATTCCAGGCAAACTGGCGTAGGCTCTCGCAGCAGGATGTGGCGAGTGGCAGCTCGGCATCGCGTCGCACTAGCTGCATTGCTGTCGTAGCAATGGCGGCGCACATACTCCGGGGGCTTGCCGCTAGACGGACGCACTCCTGCAGGTGTTTTAGGATTATCAGCAGGTCGCCGGATTCGCCTTCTTGCTGCGGCGTCGCGGCGACTGTCTCGATGATAGCGGTCAGGCCTGCCGGGCCCGGGGCCATATTCAGCTGACGCAGGTATTCTCCTCCCCGCCTGAGACCGCTGCCCTGCAGGTCACCGGAAAGAAGCATTTCCCAAATGGTGCGGGGCAAAAACCCGTCCGCAAACCACCGGGCAAGGTGACCGGCAACGCGCCCGCCCCGGCAGGAGAGGGCCGGAATCCCTCCTCCCATGACCACTGGCACATCGTAGCGTTGACATGACTGGTAAATCGATAGCTCTGCCGTGGCGGAGGCCGGGTAGACCGTCGCTTGATCGAGGGGGAAGCCGCCCTGGAGTAAATCATCCAAAATCCGGCGGGCTTCGTTGAAACTGCCGTAGGCGCGGTGCAGGCTCAGCTGACAATCGCTCTGGACCCACTGGCCGGCGGGCAGCTGGACGTCGCTGGTCGAAGTCTTTACCCGTCCCCCACCCTCGCCCCCGGCCTCTGTCCGGTAAAACAGTCCGGGGGCGACTCGCTTGGCGACTACAGCATCATAAAATTCCCGCTCCAGGGGGGCAAGGCGCTTCCCCGGCAGGACAATAAAGACAGTTTGTGACCATGGCTGAATCCACGGAAACAGCGCCGGTTCCCGCTCTGCTTCCTGCCAATAATTGATAGCTGTGTGTAACAGATCGGCCGAATCGACGAAGCGGTGGCGGGCCAAGGCCTTTTCATAAGCAGCTAAGATCCGCCGCACCTCATGGCCCTTGACGGGGTCAACAAAGGCCTCGCTGTCCAGCGTCTCGGCCCGAATGCCCGACAAGCGCAAAGTTTTGCACAACTCCAGGATGTGCCCCGGCAAACCGACACTCTCGTAAAGTAAAGCAAAGTATTTCAGATCGCCCTGCTCCCACATGTCATCTAATAGCTGGGCCATCAAGGCCAGCAGCTCCTCCCGCAGCGGGAGACGCTGATTACGGGCAAAGAGGGCGGGGGCGGCTATCTCTTCGGCCACCGAGCTCAAGGTGACGGGACGGCAATTGAGGCAAGCTCCCAAATGCAATGCCACTTGATCGAGATAAGCGTGACCCATGGCTAAATCCGCACCGAGGATCAGCTTTTCCTGTAGCAGATGCCGGTGAAAAAACTCCGTGGAATTCTGGACGTGCATCAACCTTCCCCCTCGCAATAATCCCGCTTTAAATTTGCGCGGCACAGTTTCCGGCAATGTCAGCAGCGCCTATGCAGAGTTATGATTTTTTGCTTGATATAGATTATGATAACTGATATGGAATA
>Ga0351902_1050_pt1 | contig 32394 bp, 22 predicted proteins | sample BONcelHT113001D5_FD_205828 | JGI IMG/M metagenome (GOLD analysis project Ga0351902, IMG submission 205828) | Enriched cells from coal bed in the Powder River Basin, Montana, United States - BONCAT cells T11 rep1 HSBNCT.T11.300.1.D5 ...
GCAGGTTCCCCGGAGAAAAATTATCTTATTGTTATTGTCCTGGGAATGCTCTTTGCCATCGGACTCGGATTCATCATTAACAGAATTGTCCAGAAACAGCTAGGGGACGATCCCAAACACATGGCGGAAATCGCCAGGAGTGTTGCGGCAGGGGATCTTTCCATTGAGATCGATATGGAGGGTAAAGACTCTGACAGCATTCTCGGCTCAATCAATGAAATGATCCGTGCCATTAAGAGTTTGGTGGGGGATACCCACATGCTTGCACAGGCAGCTACGGCAGGAAACCTCAAGACACGAGCCGACGAGACCAAGCATAAGGGCGAGTATCAACGGATCATCGTTGAGGTCAACGGTATGCTCGACGCAGTACTGGAGCCGGTTCACCACGCTGCTGAGCGTATCAGTCAGCTCAGCCGCGGTGATATTTTCGACGAAATAACCGAAGGGTATAATGGAGATTTTGCCGAGCTGAAGGAAAGTCTCAACCGAATGAGAAATGCTCTGGAGTCACTACGACTCGACGTACGTGAAGTTTGCATCGCTTCCTACGAAGGACACCTTGACGTGCGGGTCGATACCGGAAAGCACGAAGGTTTCTTCTCGAAGGTTGCGGGCGGCATGAACAACATTCTGGAGAACATGTCCGCTCCGTTGAAGGTTTCGATAGAATACACCGGAAAAATCAGCAAGGGCGAGCTCCCGGAAGTGATTACCGAAGAATACCGGGGTGATTACAACAACATCAAGGCAAATATCAATGCCCTGGTCGATACCATGAGTGGACTTCGCGGAGAACTGGGCAACCTGATCCAGGGGAGCAAGGACGGTGACCTCAGCGTCAAGGGCGATGTTTCCAAATTCTCCGGTGAATGGGCCGACATCGTTAAAGGGCTTAATGATCTCATTTACGGTTTCGGGGCACCCCTCAGGGTCATCGCCTCCTATCTCGCCAAAATAAGCAAAGGCGATATCCCACCGAGAATCGTGAACAACTATAATGGCGCCTTCGACCAGATCAAGAATAACCTGAATACCTCTATTGATGCAGTCCATGCCCTGGTAGCTGATGTGCACTCACTGGTAGAGGCGGCCGTTCACGGAGATTTTGACCTGCGGGCCGATGCCTCAAAACATAGCGGCGAATACCGCACGATTATAGAAGGCATCAACAAGACGCTCGACACGGTCGTGGAGAAGAATGTCTGGTACGAGGCGATCATCGACGCCGTCCCTTTCCCCATCCATGTGACCGACATGGACATGAACTGGACCTTCCTCAACAAGCCTTTCGAGAAACTGCTGGTGGAAGCAGGTCAGATAAAAGACCGTGTTTCGGCCCTGGGTCTCCCCTGCAGCAATGCCGCTGCAAATATCTGCAACAATGATGGCTGCGGCATAAAACAACTCAATAAAGGCGTTACGGAGAGCTTTTTCGACTGGCACGGCTCCAAGTGCAAGCAGGATACCTCCTATCTCCTCAACAAGCGCGGCGAAAAGCTCGGCTATGTTGAGGTGGTGCAGGACCTGTCCGCCATGATATCCGTAAAGGACTACACCCAGGAGGAAGTCGACCGACTGGCCAACAATTTGCTGCTGCTGGCTGATGGTAACCTCGGTTTCGACCTGAATATCAAGCCCGCGGACCACTATACCAAAGAGGCACACGAAAACTTCAGCAAGATCAACAGCAGCCTGAGTGTCGTCAAGGAAGCTGTCGGAGGGATGATCAAGGATACCGAAAATCTCGTTCAAGCAGCACTCCACGGTGATTTCGAAAAACGAGCCGACGCTGCAAGACATAACGGCGAATACCGCACCATCGTCGAAGGCATCAACAAGACGCTCGACACGGTCGTGGAAAAGAATAGCTGGTACGAGGCCATCATCGACGCCGTCCCCTTCCCCATCCATGTGACCGACATGGACATGAACTGGACTTTCCTCAACAAACCCTTCGAGAAATTGCTTGTGGAAGCGGGCCGGATCAAGGATCGTGTTTCGGCTCAAGGTCTCCCCTGCAGCAATGCCGCCGCAAACATCTGCAATAACGAAGGCTGCGGTATCAAACAGCTCAACAAAGGCGTTACGGAGAGTTACTTCGACTGGCACGGCTCCAAGTGCAAGCAGGATACCTCCTACCTCCTCAACAAGCGCGGTGAAAAGCTCGGCTATGTGGAAGTGGTTCAGGATCTCACCGCCATGATTTCCGCAAAGGACTACACCCAGGAAGAAGTCGACCGGCTGGCAAACAATCTTCTTCTCCTGGCCAAGGGCGACCTCGGTTTTGACCTCACTATCAAAACAGCTGACAAGTATACCAAGGAGGCGCACGAAAATTTCAGCAAGATAAACAACAGCCTGAAGGAAGTTAAATCGGCCATGGGCAACATAGAGGAAATCGCCAAGGAGATTGCTGACGGAAATCTCATGATCAAGGTCACCCCGCGCTCGGCGCAAGATGAACTGATGATTGCCCTTGCCGCCATGGTTGAAAAACTGAACCGGGTTGTCAGCGATGTGAAGAGCGCTGCAGACAATGTGGCAGCAGGAAGCAGGGAGATGAGCACCAACGCGGAACAGATGTCTCAGGGAGCGTCCGAACAGGCCGCGGCGGCAGAAGAAGCATCTTCGTCCATGGAACAGATGTCGGCTAACATCAGGCAGAACGCCGATAACGCAATCCAGACCGAGAAAATTGCCGTGAAATCATCGGAAGAGGCAAACGAAGGCGGTAAAGCTGTTGCCCAGACGGTTACTGCCATGAAGCAGATCGCCGACAAAATCAACATCGTAGAAGAAATAGCCCGGCAGACCAACATGCTGGCACTGAACGCCGCCATCGAAGCGGCCCGCGCCGGCGAACACGGAAAGGGCTTTGCCGTGGTTGCCGCAGAGGTGCGAAAGCTTGCGGAGCGAAGCCAGTCTGCTGCCGGCGAAATCAGCGAACTTTCGGCAAGCAGTGTTGAAGTCGCTGAAAAAGCAGGTGCCCTTTTAGCCAACATTCTGCCGAGCATCGAAAGGACTGCCGACCTGGTAAAAGAAATAACTGCGTCAAGCCGTGAGCAGGATACCGGAGCGGAACAGATCAACAAGGCCATCCAGCAACTTGATCAGGTAATCCAGAAAAACGCCAGCGCTGCAGAGGAGATGTCTTCGACGTCCGAAGAACTTTCTGCCCAGGCAAGTCAACTCCAGGGGACGGTGACCTTTTTCCGTACCGAAGAAACGCTCTCCGCCGCACCAGGCAGGACAGCAGCTCCGAAAAAGCAGACCGCTCATTTTCAGGAAAGAGTTGCCCCAAAGGCTAAAGCAAATGGGTACCACACAAAGAAAGCGGCAAACGAATCAGGTTTCTCCTTCGACCTGGGAACCGACAATCTTGACGATGAATTCGAGAAGTTCTGATCCGGATACGACAACAATTCCGTGAGCCCAACGCTGTGATACGGGTTCACCCTCCCCTGCTCCCCTGTTGTCTCCCAGGGGGGCAGGGAAACAAAGCACCTCCAACTCTCTTGTGCAGGATCTTTACTTTATGAGTACATTGATGAAAAAGCCTTTTCTGATCTGCTGCTTCCTGATTATGACGGCTGCTGCACCGTGCCTGATCAGTGATGACAGCATACGGCTCACCACCGCCGCTATCTTCGTCCTTGCCCTGGCTGCCGCTGGCCATTTCCTACTGTCACGATCACCTGCGAGGGTCGATCAGGAGCTGTTGGGTGACGATTTACCACAACCGGAAGCCAACCCCGACCCGAACAATGAATTGCTGAGAAAACACCTCACTTCAAATACCCAGGTGCTTCCCGTCCTTATCAAGCAACTGGAATCAGTAATCCAGGAAACCGAAAATGCCGTCCTCGAAATTGGTGAAGGATTCATGGATATCGTCTCCCGGGCCAGGAGCCAGGCCTCCCGGTCTGCCACTGCCTTTAGCGAATTTTCCGGCAACGAGGAAAGGAACGACACAACGCTGATCATGAAAAGTAAGGAAGCTCTCTCTTCCGTAATCGGGAACCTGAGGAGTGTAAGCGACGTGGCCCGGCATACGCTGATAAGTATGCGTAACACCACCGATACCATGGAAAGCATCCGGCAGGTTATCTTGGAAATTGAATATATCGCCGATCAAACCAATCTCCTGGCCCTCAATGCATCTATTGAAGCAGCACGTGCCGGAGATCAAGGCAGAGGATTTGCGGTGGTTGCCGATGAGGTTCGGAAGCTGTCGGCTCGCTCGACAACGGCTGCCGCACAGATTGGAAAACTCATCCGGGCCGTTGAATCAGGCATGCAGGTAATGTATGCGGAGACCGAAGGTAATGCCGGACACACAGAAAAACTTTCCCTCCAATCGGAAAAAATCATCAATGAAACGATGGACCGGCTTAACGAATCGATGAACCACGCAAAGGATGAACTGGACGGCCTGGCAACAGACACAGATGCCCTTGCCCGTGACATCAGCGGCATCGTCATCTCCATGCAGTTTCAGGATATAACCCGCCAGAAAATTGAACATGTAATAACTCCGCTCCTCGCCATCGACGGCACAGTAAAAAAAATGATGGCCCTTCTGAATGGAGACGAGGTTTCTGCTGCTGACGCAGCCTCTTCGGATGATCTCTCCTGGATGGAGGATATGTACACCATGGAATCGGAACGACAGGTAATGAAAGAAACCCTTTCCAGCTCAGAACCGGAAATCTGGTAACAATATGAACGAACGAACCCCGATCAGGAGCTGTAAATGAATGACATGGTCAAGATTGCGCTCGGATTCAGGTCAAATTTGACAGAACTGATTGAGACAAACCGCAGACGTAGCAGGGCTACGTTGAGGATTTGCTGATTGAAGTTCGGTTAAAGATGGCCTGAAGATGAGATGCAAGATGCCCATGGTATTTGTTTGCAGCTCCTTAGGACACATAAAGGAGAAAGACACGATGGCTCACACACTGTTAATTGTCGATGATTCTGCATCGATGCGGCAAATGGTTTCATTTACCTTGAAGGATGCCGGATACGACGTTATTTCAGCGAGTAACGGCAAGGATGCCTTGACAAAGCTGGACGGCTCCAAGATTGCAATGGTGATTACTGACCTGAACATGCCGGAAATGGACGGAATAGAATTGATCCGCCAATTAAGAGGTCTTCCCGGGTTTAAATTTACCCCGATTGTGATGCTCACGACGGAATCGCAAGACACGAAGAAAATGGCAGGCAAACAGGCTGGTGCCAGCGGCTGGATTGTAAAACCCTTCCGGCCGGAACAGTTGCTCGATACCATCAAGAAATTCGTCAAGTAGTTTTCAGCCGGAAAGTTTCGGCAGGGGCTGGGCTGGAACTTCCCCGAAGCCTCTCGTAATCTGTCACCACCCTTTCCACGGATCAGGCATCCTGCCGGCTTCAGGCGCTTTCCTTGCTGTCGCCATCTTGCCATGAAGCCGAACGAGAGACTCCGGGAAAGCCCCAGCCCAACGCGGAACAGTGTTGTTTCGGAGTTCCCGGATGAAGACTACATCCCTGCTAAAAAAAGGTCTGACCATGGCACCACAATGCTTTTCCGCTTTCACGAGGAGATTCCATGAACTGCAGCCTTGAACAGGCAAAAGAAACCACGACACTATTCATCAGTGGCCCAATGACCATCGAAGATGCCGCAAACTTGAAAACTTCCCTGGTCGATGCGCTGACCTCCTCACTCCTGATTGAGGTTGACCTTAGTGCCGCTGATGCAATTGACCTCTCCTGCCTCCAGGTACTTTGTTCAGCCCACCGGGCGGCTGTTCAGGCCGGAAAGAAACTATCTGTGAGGAGTCAGGCTGACGCCCTGATAACCTGTCTCGAGGATGCCGGATTTCCCCGCCATTCCGGATGTCTCCAGAAAGAAGGGGAACCCTGCCTGTGGCAGGAAGTGATACTACCCTGACCGAAACAGGGCTCGAACTTTGAATGTACCGACAAAAGCGGAAAGGGATTTACCATGGATATGGCACAAATGCATAGTGAGGCATTCAAGGAAGAAGCCTATGAGCTGCTGACTGACCTTGAAACCACGCTTCTGGAACTGGAAGAACATCCAGGCGATGCCGAACTGATCGGGTGCGCTTTTCGCGCAATGCATACCATCAAGGGATCAGGTGCCATGTTCGGATTTACTGACATATCCGAACTCACCCATGAGGTCGAAACCGTTTTCGATCAGGTCCGTAACGGCACGGCCTGCGTTAGCAAAAACCTCATAGACAAAACACTCAAGGCAGGTGACCTGATTCGATCGATGCTTTCGAACGACGGCAGCCTTGACGAAACGGAGCGACAGAATCTGATTGCCACCTTCCGCTCCATGGCCGTTAGCTGCCAGGTCGTGCCCGCGCAGAGTCGCGCCGAGGTTGTCACAACGGCAACCAAGATTAACGCTGAAGATGAAAAGCTCTACCGTATCAGGTTCAAGCCGTCTCCTGACATATTTCTTACCGGTACAGATCCGCTGATCCTCCTGAGAGAACTGCGTGAACTCGGCACCTGTCGAATTATTGCCCATCTTACCGATATCCCCCCTTTTGACGTCATGGACCCGGAGCGCTGTTACACCTATTGGGATATTATTCTCTCGACCGCCAAGGGAATCAATGGAATCAGGGATGTCTTTATCTTCGTCGAAGACGACTGCGAACTCAGCATCGATGTAATCGATGACTCGGGCAGTGCCATCGATAAGCCGACCTACAAGAAGCTCGGGGAAATTCTGGTGGAACGTGGTGACCTGACAGCGGAAGATATGGCAAACGTGCTGAAAAACAAGAAGCGCTTTGGCGAAATTCTGGTGGAATCCGGTTTGGCTGCTCCCTCGAAAGTGGAAGCAGCGCTGGTGGAACAGCAGGAGATTCGCGAAGCGCAACAAAAACGTCAGAGCGCGGAAACAGCAGCTACCATTCGCGTACCATCGGAAAAACTGGACATGCTGGTAAACCTGGTGGGTGAACTGGTGACCGTCCAGGCGCGTCTTTCCCAGACCGCAGCGCTGCGCAGCGACCAACACCTGGCCCACATTGCCGAAGAAGTCGAGCGTCTCACCTCGGAATTGCGTGACAGCACTCTTGACATACGCATGATGCCAATCGGCAGCACTTTCAGCAAATTCCGGCGACTGGTGCGCGACCTTTCCCAGCAACTGGGTAAAGAAGTCGAAATTCTCACCGAGGGTGCCAACACCGAACTCGACAAAACCGTCATTGAGCGACTTAACGACCCCCTGGTCCACATCATCAGGAACAGTATCGATCATGGAATTGAGTCACCAGAGACCCGCCTGGCGGCAGGAAAACCACGTCAGGGAACCGTGCAGCTTACGGCCGAGCACTCCGGAGACAGCGTTCTCATAACTATCAAGGACGACGGCGCAGGACTGGATAAAGGGGCGATCAGAGCAAAGGCCATCGAGAAGAAACTGATTTCCGACTCGGTCGACTTAAGCGAGCGAGAGCTGTTTGCGCTCATTTTCGCTCCCGGCTTCTCAACAGCCCAGAAGATTACCGGAATTTCCGGGCGGGGCGTCGGCATGGACGTGGTCAAACAATCCATCGAATCGTTACGCGGCATCATTGATATTACCAGTCAGAAGGGGAAAGGAACGACCATCAGCATCAAACTCCCCTTGACCCTGGCAATCATCGAAAGCCTCATGGTCAAAATCGGCGAAGATTTTTATGTCATCCCACTGTCACTGGTGGAAGAATGTGTCGAACTGACCCGGGGCGACATTGAGCGGGCGCATGGCAGAAATCTGGCAAATGTGCGCGGCACGATGATACCCTACATTCCACTCCGGCAAAAATTTCAGCTGGGAGAGACAAATATCGCTATCCAGCAGGTGGTTGTCACCGAGGTAGCCGGCGAACGGATTGGCCTTTTGGTGGATTCAGTCGTCGGAGAACATCAAACGGTAATTAAATCTCTCGGCAAGATGTATCGCGATGTCCAGGGAGTATCGGGCGCCACCATATTGGGGGATGGCTCCGTAGCACTAATCCTCGATGTGCCACAACTTGTTCAATGGGGATAAGGAGCGAAGAACGCTGCATGCATGATACTTCTCTGAAAACTACCGGCAGTCTCGCCTCGAAATCCTCCGGCATGAGTACACGTGAATTTACGCTGTTCAGTCAGTTTATTGAAAACACCTGCGGTATTCGGTTATCCGAGGCCAAAAAATTCATGCTGGAATCCAGGCTGCAGAAGCGGCTGCGATATCTCGATCTTGGTTCGTACCGTGAGTATTACGACTACCTGGTGAGCAAGCAAGGGCTCCGGGATGAACTGGTCAGCATGATTGACGTCGTTACGACAAATAAAACCGATTTTTTCCGGGAAGCTGCTCATTTTTCCTACCTGACCGAAGCGGTCCTTCCCGGGATACCCGAGGTTGAAATACTGAACGGAGTCAGGATCTGGAGTGCCGGATGCTCCAGCGGAGAGGAACCGTATACGCTTGCCATGGTATTGACTGAACATGCCCGGACCTGTCAGGGGTTCCGGTTCTCCATTCTTGCCACGGATATCTGCACCGATGTTCTTGAAAGTGCCCGGCTCGGCATTTATGAAGAAGAAAAGACTATCCCGATTCCCTACGAAATGAAAAAACGCTACCTGCTGCGCTGCAAGGACAAAAGCCGGGGTGTTGTCAGGATCTGTCCCGAACTTCGATCCGCGGTAACGTTCCGTCGTCTGAACTTTATGGAGGAATCATTTGACGTCGGCAATCCGCTGCGGATCATTTTCTGCCGGAACGTCATCATTTACTTCGACAGACAGACCCAGGAGAGGCTGCTCAACAAATTCTGCCGCTACCTGCTTCCCGGTGGCTACCTTTTTCTCGGCCATTCGGAAACGCTGAGCGGTCTCGACGTTCCACTCGTGCAAGTCAGCTCTACCATCTACCGAAAGTCGGCATGATGGTAACGCCCGGGACTCTTCCCAGAATTTACCTGAAACCAGGGGAATTCCATTTCGCCGTAACGCCGACCATAGTTTCCACCGTGCTCGGATCATGCATCTCCGTAACCATGCACAACTCGGAACGCACCATGGGCGCCATCTGTCATGCAGTATTGCCGGATGAGTTCGTTCCTGGAGAGCCCTACCGTTATGTCGATTCTTCCATCGCCGCCATGGTGCGGTTGTTCGACCGGTATCGAATCAACAGAAAGGACATTGAGGTTAAGATTTTCGGAGGATCGGATATCCTACCTCAGGGCGAAAACGGCTACCGGTACATGACAGTCGGGCAGCAGAATATTCTCCGTGCGAATCAGATTATCGAGCGAGAGCAGCTTCGTTTGATCGCTTCCGACGTGGGGGGAACCCGAGGCAGAAAGCTTCTTTTTCACACCCATTCCGGTGAAATATATCTTCAACGACTTCGAGATAACACGAGGTAACCCTATGAACGAAAAAAAGATCAAGGTTCTGATCGTGGATGATTCGGCGGTCGTCCGCCAAACCTTGGCAGAGATACTTTCATCAGACCCGCAGATCGAAGTTATCGCGACTGCGGCTGATCCCTTCATCGCTGCGGAAAGGATTCGCAACGAGCTCCCCGATGTCATCACCCTGGATGTGGAAATGCCGAGGATGGACGGCATTACCTTCCTGCAGAAAATCATGAGCCAGCATCCGATCCCTGTCGTGATGTGTTCGAGCCTCACCGAAGAGAGGTCTGAAACGGCTCTGAAAGCCCTGGAATGCGGCGCTGTCGAGATCATCCAGAAACCGCGTCTGGGGGTCAAGCAATTCCTCGAAGAATCAAAAATGCTGATTTGCGATGTGGTAAAAGCGGCTTCACTTGCCCGCCTGCGGCCAATCAGATCCTCGTTGAGAAAGGTTGCCCCGAAACTTACCGCAGACGCGGTCCTTGCCAAACCCACCTCAAAAGCAATGATCAGGACCACCGACAAGGTTGTCGTAGTCGGTGCCTCGACCGGAGGTACGGAAGCCCTGCGGGTGTTCCTCGAAGATATGCCGCTCGACTCCCCCGGCATCGTGATAGTTCAGCACATGCCGGAAAACTTTACCCGCTCTTTTGCCGCCCGCCTTGACACCCTGTGCCGGATCTCGGTCAAAGAAGCGGAAAACAATGATACGGTTATCCCGGGCCGGGCCCTCATTGCCCCGGGAAACAGGCATATGCTCTTGAAAAGAAGCGGTGCGCGGTACTTCGTCGAACTGAAGGATGGTCCGCTGGTAAGCAGACATCGGCCATCCGTAGACGTCCTGTTCCGCTCTGCGGCTCGTTATTCGGGGAAAAACGCAGTTGGCGTGATCATGACAGGGATGGGGGACGACGGGGCGAAGGGAATGCTGGAAATGAAAGAGGCGGGAGCGGTAACAATTGCCCAGGATGAAGCAACGTGCATCGTATTCGGCATGCCGAAGGAAGCGATAAAACTAGGCGGAGTTGACAAGATTCTTGCTCTGGAAGATATAGCTCCCGCAGTAATCAGGGAAACAAGCTAGGCAATCAAAGTGCCTGATCACCGAACAGGCGGGTACCGTCTCCTGCCACAGATTGTGTGCAGGAGACGGATGGACGCCTTGCTTTTACTGTCCAACTTAGCCGAGAGACCGGCTTACATAGGGAAATTCATTGAATTCCCCTGCCACTTCCATGACGCCAATAAGTTCTTTCAAGGTCCTTGAGTCATTGGGCAGCTGATAAAACTGATGATAGCCACCCGGAGCGGTATGGGGAGAGGTAAGAAGAATATATTCATCATTACCATGGGTGACGGAATCGAATCCCGTCATGAATACGGCAAGCTGCATTTGCTTCTCAAGTGCCGGGATAACCAGGTACGGGGACGTTGTATCGAACATTCGACCTCCAATGTTTTTGTTTACAGGTTCACACCACGAGATACACGGAATACTTGTTGGGGAAACAGGTCCCCTCTGCTTCCGTAACGTCTTCATACCGATACGTACTATTCTTATCGTCAAATCGCTGAAAAAATCAAGAAAAAATTCCAACAGCCCGTACTTAATAGTTTCCATCCGGAAACTCCAAAATAGTGCTATCCCCATTGGGCTGGGGCTTTCCCGGAGTCTCTCGTACGGCTTCATGGCACAACAGCGACAGCAAGGAAAGCGCCTTAAGCCGGCAGGTTGCCCGATCCGTGTCTCGGCTGGCGACCGATTACGAGAGGCTTCGGGGAAGTTCCATCCCAGCCCCTGCCGAGACTTTCCTGAGGAAAACTAGATAATGAAATGTAGGGCATGACCACAAGCTTCCGTGACCCGACCAGGATACTATGCGGGGGTGATGAAAGTCACAAGAGTGAATCCGTCAAGCGGGCGATATTCTGCAGCACCCGTTCCGTGAGCGTGCGACGGCTCCAGACCTCGGCGGAAATGCATTCGCTCCCGGCAAAGTATGCCTCCTGAAGCGCCTGTACTCGAGCAACAATTTCCGAATCGTAGACCAGTAGATTGATCTCTTCGTTCAGGGCAAAAGAGCGGATATCCATATTGGTCGATCCTATCACGGCGATGCAGCCATCAATGGTCAGGTGCTTTGCATGGAGGAACCGGGGTTCATAAAGATGGACTACCACCCCTGCTTCCAGAAGGTCATCGTAATAGGCACGCTGAGCAAACTGTGTAACGAGTTGATTGGCGTGTTTGGATACCACAAGATGAACCGCAACACCGCGCCGCGTTGCGGATCGCAGCGCCTGAAGAAATGGTTCGTCGGGAACAAAATATGGAGTCGTGATTACAACACGTTCTCGCGCGCCATAGATCATGGCAAAATGAGCTCCTGGCCATTCTGTCGTCGATAACCGGGTCCGCTTGGCACTACCTGCACCAGGGAAGAACCGGTAGCGGAAATTTCACGGGAGATCTCGTTCCTGTCAGGTTCACGGCCCGTTTCAAAATAATAGTCGGCAAAATAGACCGCCTGCAGGTGACGGACCACGGGACCTGTCAGTCGTACCATCAACTCTTCATTTGGATACCCTGGTACGAACTCAGGATCAGTTATATTCTGTGACCCGGTGTAGCCGATGCGACCGTCGATAATGGCAATCTTCCGATGGTTGCGGAGATCGAAACGGGCTGCCCTGCTTCTGAAAATCCCCACCGGAAGGGTCGCATGCACTTCGACACCTTTCGCACGAAGTACCTGAGCTAACCCCTTCAAAGCCTGCTTCGAACCAACCGCATCAATCAACAGGCAACAGGACACCCCCCTGTCCACTGCCGCAACAAGGGCATCGGCAACTCGCCGGCCGGCAACATCATCCTGAAAAATGTAAAAGAGCAGCCGCACATGCCTTTTGGCTGAAGTAATATCGTCGATAATGCGGTCAATAACGGTACCGTACTCGGGAAGCAGCTCAAGGGTGTTTCCGGCAACAGCCTCAAAGTCTCCAAGCTGACGGGCAAGAGAAACGATCGGGGTCAAATTTGCCGGGAGAGTATCGGATTTTACAACCTCGGCACCGAACAGTTCCTGAGCTCTCCGGATCGTACGGGATGCCCGAATCTGCATTTCAATTCGCCGCCTGGGAAGGTAGATACGACCGAACAGGGCATACAGAATCACTCCCGGCAAGGGAAGAAGAAAGATCAGCAACAGCCAGGTTCGCGCAGAAGCAGCAGTCCTCTTCTGCGGCACATACACCAGCATGATAAAACGGATACCCCATTCACTGATCAGGTACAACAGGGACCAATTCACATCAGACATGGAGAGCCATCCTTCCCCACCGACACTGAATGCCGCAGGAAACTGTCACTATTTCAGGTGCTTATGGTTGAAAATATGCTCAGTGCAATAGCAGTACTGTCCCTCGCATTCGGGACAGTACCGGAAGTCCATTTGGGGATGGGTCTTGTCGGTGATTCCGCACACCGTACAGCAGTGAAAGGGTTTATCATTCCTGACCACCGCACCGGTTGCCCTTTTCATCACCTTTCTCTTGCCGGACCTGATGGATAGCCTGATGTCGCGTGCAAAAAATATCAGAAAATTGCCCACCGAGGCAAGCACCATCATGCGGGCTGGCCAACCGCCCACCAGGAACAGATAACCGTATCCAAGCCAGGTGAGGAGAGCCAGCCATTTGACCCTGACCGGAAGAACAAAAAACAGCAGCAATTGGAAATCCGGGAAGAGGAAGGCAAAGGCCAGAAAGACCGAACCGCCGATAAAGGCATTGCTGACCGGATATGCCGGTGTGACAAAAGCAGCGGCAACCATCAGGCCGAAACCGAGCAAGAGGAACAGATTGTAGCGAAAAGCCCCCCACAACTCTTCCAAGGCAGATCCCATGAGATAAAAAAGATACCAGGCGAAGAAGGCAAAGAGCGGATTCTGTACCGGAGGATCAAGCGGGAACGTAGCCAGGCGCCACCATTCGCGTTGAATAAGGCTGTCTGCCGTAAGCCAGATCTGGCTCCGATCCAGCTTGCCCATCATGATGAGCACATAAAAGAGTGACTGACCGGCAATCAGGTAAACGGTACTATTCGGCAGCGCATATCGTCCGAATTTTCTTTCCAGTCTGTCAATCATACTCATTGCCCTCTATTCCTCTCCGTTGTCCGCTCGAGACAAAATTCTCATCGACATCATAGCAGTCTGCCCGCAAAGTGGCAATGGCGCCAGACGGCGGGACGTGTTCGTGAGGCAAGTTCTTAGCGCAGCAGACCAGGCGTCTCCTGAAATGGATTTCATCAGCCATGCCTGTAATCTGTCGGCCTCAAATAAAAAAACCACAGGGGGTAAACCCTGTGGTTCATAGTGTCCTTTTTATATAGCAGTATTGTGTTTACTGCAATCTTTTTTTACCGGCTGTTGCGCGGTTCGCTATCCCTGATGGACTAATTCACCGCAACCAACCGTATCTCCGAATGAGTCAAAAACTTTCTTCAAGTTTGATGCTTTCGCAAAAAGTTGAAATGTACGATGTGCCGTCATTTCCGTGAAAACGGGAATCCAGGAATTACAGTGAGTTACAACTTCACTGGATACCCGCTTTGCTCCTTCGCTAGGGCTACTGCGCACAAGCCGCGGGTATGACGACTTTTTTTCGAGTTTATCAAGTTTGCCGATACGCCGTCGTCCGGAAGGAAAAAACATGGTCCAAAGTATCCGGGTAGCATCCATTGCACGATGAGTACTCTTCCAGCCGGCTTTGCGTAACGCTGACACTGTTCATGGCAATCGCGTTGCGGGTATTTGTCTGAAAACTCATAATGTGCGGGATTGCACGGGCGCTCACAATTCCGAGAAATATGATGGCGATGAATGACACTATCGCCAGGAAAATAATGAATCCGATCGAGAAAAAGTTTTTCTCGACCTGCTGCCGACTGCTGCACAACGGGCAAGTCTGGGCGTCGAGATCGATATCTCCACCGCATACTCGACAATATTTGAATGAAAATTCAGACATGTTCCCGGCAGGCCCTCCCAAGATGAGTTCTTGCAGGCAACAGAAACCGGTATTCGGGGCCCTGGTATTGTCCCGCTGTCAAGACTCTTCTTTAGACGCATTTAACCAGGCACACTACACGGTTTTGGTGTAATGTTCAATAATTCTAATGTTTAAAATTTTACCGTTTCCGGCACCTGACAGACACGTGACAAACAAAGAAACCGTTACCCTCCCCTTGCCGAACGGCAGGAATGGATGACGGTTTCAAGATAGTTTTCATCCGGAAAGTCTCGACAGGGGCTGGGCTGAAACTTCCCCGAAGCCTCTCGTAATCGGTCGCCACCTTTTCTACGGATCAGGCAACCTGCCGGCTTCAGGCGATTTTCTTGCTGTCGTCATCGTGCCATAAAGCCGTACGAGAGACTCCGTGAAAGCCGCAGCCCAACGGGAGATAGTACTATTATTGAAAACCAATAGATTATCATCCAGAGTTCTCGGATGATAACAAGATAGACGTGGATAGTTCTGTTGTCAGGACTCTGTCGAGCCGCCTTCAGCTACAAACTTCGATTGCTGTTTCGCGTGGTCGGTGGCAATAAGCATGTAAATAGCAGGAACAACAAACAGGGTGAACAGGGTGCCGATGGAAATTCCGGTCATGATCACGAGGCCCATATTATAGCGACCAACAGCTCCGGCTCCGGAAGCGGTTACCAGAGGAAGGACGCCAAATACCATGGCAGCGGTGGTCATGAGAATCGGTCGTAGTCGGATACCGGCCGCAATCTCAATGGCCTCCCGTTTGCTTTTTCCTTCTCGTTGTTGATCGTTGGCAAACTGTACGATAAGAATACCGTGTTTGCTGATGAGACCGATAAGCGTGACCAGACCAACCTGAGTATAGATATTCAAGGTAGCACCACCAACGCCGAGGCTGATGAAAATCATCGCACCGCATATGGACATCGGAACACTGACCAGGACAATGAACGGATCGCGGAAGCTCTCAAACTGTGCGGCCAGGGCAAGGTATATAATTATCAGCGCAAAGAAAAACGTTATCACAAGGGCGCTTGATTCCTGGACGTACTGACGAGACTGTCCGGCATAATCGATACTGTATCCTTGGGGAAGCAGTTCATCGGCAAGGGTCTTCAGTTTGTCTAGTGCCTCCCCTAGGGTGACACCCGGAACGGGTACCGCGGAGATTGTCGCGGAATTGAGCTGCTGGAAGTGATTGAGTGATTCCGGCACGACCTTGGTTTCCAGGGTACCAATGGTGGCAACCGATATCGGGGTGCCGTTTTTGTTCTTGATGTAATAATCGCGCAATTGTTCGGCATTGAGCCGCTCTTGCTGCATCACTTGGGGTATGACCTTGTAGGAGCGGCCGGAGATGCTGAAATAGTTTACATAGCCGCCGCCCAGCATCCAGCCGAGGGAAGAACCGATATCAGCCATGGAAAGGCCGAGTTGCGCAGTCTTGTCGCGATCGATCACCAGGGTTGTCTGCGGCTTGTCGACTTTCAGGTCATTGTCCATATAGGCAAAGAGCCCGGTTGCCAGAGCCTTTTGCATGAGTGATTCGGATAACTCGTACAACTTGTCGTACGATTCCGTAGTCCCGACCACAAATTGAATCGGTAAACCTCCACCGCCGCCCGGCAGCGGCGCCGGCAGAAAGGAAACGCCGCGGCCACCGGCAATTCCTCCCAGTTTCATCTGCACATCGGGATTCAGCTGCATGGAAGTTCTGGTACGTTCGTCCCAAGGCTTCAGCACCATGCCGCCGATACTGGAGTTAAGGCCGCTGACGCCGTCGAGCTGGAACACATGGTCATTTTCGGGATAGGAAGCGAATATATCATACACTTGCTGCGTATAGAGCTGAGTCTGCTGCAACGTCGCATTAGGTGCGGTGGTTAGCATGGAGATAACAATCCCCTTGTCCTCCTGGGGGGCAAGCTCGCTCTGCGAGGTGGCATAGAGAAAATAGATACTGACCAGGATGATAACGGAAAACACGGCGGTGACAGCCAGGGTATTGAGGGAACTGTGGAGCAGACGCTCATATAACGTACGAATCTTTTCGAATTGCGTGTCGATAAAATTGACGAAGCGGTGTTTTTTGCTCTTGTCATGCGGCTTCAGAAAACGGGAACACATCATCGGTGACAGGGTGAGTGCAACAATGGCGGAAATACCGACCGCTCCGGCCAGGGTAAAGGCAAACTCGGTAAATAGTGCGCCGGTAAGCCCGCCCATGAAGCCGATCGGCACATACACCGCAATAAGCACGACCGAGATCGCCACAATCGGCATGGCAAGCTCTCGTGTCCCCTGGATAGCTGCCTGGAAGGGCGTCAAGCCCTCCTCCATGTGCCGGTGGATGTTTTCCACCACAATGATGGCATCATCCACCACGAGTCCGATCGCCAGAACAAGGGCAAGCAGGGTCAAGAGGTTGATGGTGAAGCCGAATGCAAGCATGAGAACGAAGCCGCCGATCAGGGACAGCGGCATGGCGATGGTTGGAATAAGCACCGAACGGAACGAACCGAGAAACAGAAAAATAACCAGGGTAACGATCAGCAGCGCCTCCACCAGGGTCTTGATCACCTCATCGATGGAACTGTTGACGAACTTGGTGGCGTCGTAGACAATGCGGCCGTTTAATCCCTCCGGCAACTGCTGCTCGATACCGGGGAAGGCCTGGCGGACACCCTCGATAACAGTAAGGAGATTCGCCGTGGGCGCCACCTTGATGCCGATATAAACCGCCGTGGCATTATCAAAGGAAACGGATGAATCATAATTTTCCGAGCCGAGGGTGACAGTGGCAACGTCACCGAGACGCACGATGGCGCCGTTTTGCGACTTGATGACCAGATTGCGGAACTCCTCGGTGGTATGCAGGGTCGTGTCGGCTATCAGATCAACGGTGACCATCTGTCCCTTGGTCCGGCCGATTGCCGAAATGAAATCGTTTGTGGCCAAGGCAGTGTTCACTTCCGCACCGGTAACACCGAAGGCGGCCATTTTTTTGGGATCAAGCCAGGCCCGCATGGCAAATTGCCGGCTGCCGAGAATTTCGGCAGTCTGAACTCCCTCCACGGCCTGAAGCTTCGGCTGTACCACCCTTATCAGGTAATCAGTGATCTTGTTGGTGGGAAGCTGATCGCTGTAGAAACCGATATACATGGAGTCGATGGATTCACCAATCTCGACGCTGAGGACCGGTTGCTGGGTGTCCTTCGGCAATTGATTGAGAACTGCGTTGACCTTGGTCGTTATCTCGGTCAGCGCCTTGTTCGGGTCATAGTTCAGGCGCAGGTTCGCGATAATGGTGCTCACTCCCGAAGTACTCATGGACGTCAGGTAGTCGATGCCGTTTGCCTGGGCAATGGAGTTTTCCAGCGGTGTGGTGATGAAGCCGGAAACCAGGTCCGGATCAGCGCCGAAATAGGTGGTTGAAATAGTTACAACGGCATTCTGGGTTTCGGGATACTCACGCACCAGAAGCTGGTCCATGGAGCGCAAACCGAGCACGAGAATCAGGAGACTGATCACGGTTGCAAGCACCGGGCGGCGAATAAAGATATCAGTAAAATTCATCATGTACCTTCCACTGTATGAAGTTCTGCTTCAGAAGAACGCGGCACTCCGCACCCCGGCCACAAAGAACAATTACGCTCCCCTAGGAGTCTGTCGGACTTAGGGGTAAATCTTCTACAAATTCGTCTGGACGGTCCATATTCCGCCGCTTTTTTGGGCAATAGAACAACTATTGCCCTGCAAAATCAACAAAATCTGTCCTCGCCCAGCCGAATTTTCGCTTCGATTGCCTAAGCCCGACAGACTCCTAGTCGTCAATCGGTTTTGGCGACTTTTCGTTTGAAGGAACAATCTGATTGTTGATAATCACCGGATTATTATTCTTCAACTTCAACTGCCCGGCCGACACCACGACATCGCCGTCCTTGATGCCTTTCATGATAGCCACCTGATCGCCGCGGGTACCACCGGTGGTGACAAAAACCTGTTTGGCGATCAAGCCGCGCTTGCCGTCCGGTCCCTTTTCGCCCTCTTGAACCACGAAAACCGTCTCTCCATAGGGATTGAAGGCCACTGCCGTCTGCGGAACCGTGAGAAATTTCTGTACGGCGCCGGCCTGGACCTGCACCGTGGCAAACATACCCGGCAGCAGTACCTGACCGGGGTTGGCGATGGTTGCCTCAACCTGGACATTGCGGGTTTCCGGGTCGACCTTCGGATTTATGGAAGATATTTTTCCGACAAAGGTACGCCCGGGGTAGCTATCCGCGGTAACGATAACTTTTTGCCCAAGGGACAGATTTGCCAGCTGCTGCTGGGGAAGGAAGAAATCCGCATAAAGGTTGTCGAGGGCCTGGAGGGTGACAATCTTGTCGCCCGGATTCAGATACTGGCCGGGATTGACGGTTGTAATGCCGAGCCGTCCGGAAAACGGGGCCCGGATACTTTTTTTAGCCACGATCGCCGCCTGTTCGGCGGCAATAGCGCGCTTGCTTTTCAGGTCAGCAACATCGGCATCAAGCACCGCCTGACTCACCGCCTTTACGGCAAACTGCTTCTTGTCCCGTTCATAGACTGTCTGCGCCAACTCCGCTGAGGCCTCACTGGCTTGCAGCTGGGCACTATCCGCATCGGCATTAAGCTGTACCAGAACCTGTCCGGTCTTGACAGCGTCGCCAGACTTGAAATGGAGAGTCCGCACCAGACCGGAAATTTCGGTCGTAACATCGACACCCCGAACAGCCCGCAGAGTTCCGACAGCTCGGAGTTCAGGCTGCCAGGGCTGGATGGTGGCCCGAATTGTCGAGACTGTTGCCGGGGGAATCTGTTGCGTTGCCATGGCTTTCTTGATCATCTGCATCTTGAAAATCTGAAAACCGAAAATACCGCCAAAAAGCAGTCCGACGACCGCCAGCATGATGAGCATACGTTTTTTCATGGGATGTTTCTCCCCCTGTGAATGAGTGTTATCATGGAAAGTCTTCATTTCGATTCACTTTTTGCGACGGTTTCTGTCCGCGGCTCCCGATTCCACCATCCTCCCCCGAGTGACTGGAACAGCGCGGCCGTATCGGCAAAGCGCGCTGCCCGGGCCTTGACAAGACTGATATGGGCTTCCTGAAAAAGCCGTTGCGCAACCAGCAGGTTAAGTGAGCTGACGGCGCCAAGCCGGAATTGCTCCTGGGTAATTTCAAGAGTTTCGCGGGCCGCCAGTTCGGCATCCGCCTGAGCACGCAAGGTTATGGCATCAAACTCCAGAGCCCGCAGCGTATCGGCCACGTTCTGGAACGCTGTCAAAACTGTATCCCGGTACAGGGCAATCGCCTGATCGTGGGCGGCAATCGCGGCCCGTCGTTTTGCCGAAAGCTCTCCCCCATGGAACAGTGGCTGGAGGAGCCCGGCACCGAGACTCCAGATGGAGCTGCCGGAAGAAAAGAGATCTTCGATCTTGACGGCATTTGAGCCAATGCTGCCGCTGAGGGTGATCTTGGGATAGAGGTTCGCCGTGGCAACCCCCACCCGGGCAGATGCGGCGTGAAGGAGCTCCTCCGCAGCCCGGATATCGGGGCGCTGCCGGACAAGTGACGAAGGCAGACTCACCGGCAGCTCCACCGGCAGTTCCAGCCCTTCCAGGTCAAAGGCCGGGAGACCACCTAGTCCCGGCAGTTTCCCGACCAGAACGGCAAGCTGGTGCCGGGTCTGGGCCAGTTCCTTATCGAGTGGCGGCAGTGTAGCGCGGGTCTGGGCGAGCAATGCATTCTCAGTAAGAACGCCGGAGCGGGAAACTGCACCGGCCTGGAATTGCAGCTCCACCAGCTCAAGCTGTTTTTCCATCAGCGTGACAATCTCCTCGGTTGCACGCACCTGTCCGCGCAAGGAGGCTTCTTTCACCGCTGTTGTCACGATATTGGCGGTAAGGGCAAGGTGTACCGCTTCCAGGAGAAATCGCTGATAGTCCACCTCTGCCCGCAAAGCCTCCAGTTCCCGGCGGTTGCCGCCAAATATATCAAGCGTATAGGATACGTTCACCGTGGCGTTGAACAGGGTAAAGGTGCTGGGTTCGGCGGTGGGCTGACCAAAGGAGGCGCCGGTCGACCTGCTGCGACCAATGGAAAACTCGCCGTCAACACTGGGATAATAGACGGTACCACCCCTGGCGCGGAGATTCTCTTCTGCCTCACGCAGCCTCGCCTGGGCCGCGGCGATCGTCGGACTGTCCACGAGTGCCTGTCGAATCAGGGCATCCAGCGGTTCTGAGCGGAACAGCGTCCACCATTCCGCCGCAATCTCCGTACCGTGCAGAAAGTGTTGCGGTTCCCCGGCATGTCCCTGAATAGAAGCGGTCTCGACAGGGAGCGGATCCGGTGTATAGAGTTGGACAACCGGAGGCTCAGGCGGGCGGAAATCCGGTCCGACCGCACATCCAGTCACCAGTGACCAGGCAAGTGCGGCAATGCCTGCACTCGTAAATCGAAAATATCTGTTCACCATTTATTCTCCTGATTTCTCACTTCTGGAAATCTGCGACCTGGGAAGCGAGGCGTGCACAATCCGCCAAACGTCTCTCCTGAAAATATATAAACCACCTGCTGATCACTTAAGGAGCTGAAAACAAATAACATGGGCATCTTGCATCTGACCTGAATCTGAGCGCAATCTTGACCATGTTATTCATTTACAGCTCCTAAGCCATTGAGAAGAGCCGTAACCATAACTTCTGCCAGGACAGACGGATCGGCCAAGGGGAAATCCCGGGTATGGAGTGCCGCGGTAATGATCCCGTGAACCCCTGCCCACAGGACCTGGGCCAGGGTATCCGCTTCAAAACTGCGCAGGACACCGGCGTCACAACACCGTGCCACCAGGTTCCGGTAGTGAAGATAGGTACGACGACTCATGGTATCGTTTTCCATGAACTCGAATGGAGATCCATAGATCGTGGGATTGGTGAAAAAAGCCACCCGGTAGTGTTCGGGATTCGCCAGACCGAACGATACATAGGCCAGAAGGACCTTGCGCAATGTTTCCAGCAGGCCGGCGCCCTCTTCCTCGATTCTTTGAATTGTCAGATACAGTTCTGAGTAAAACTCTTCACAAAGACAGAACAGCAGATCGTCCTTGTCCTTGAAATAGAGATAGATGGTCGTTGGCGAGTAGCCGATCCGGCGCGCCAGCTTGCGCATGGAAAAGTTTCCATAGCCGTCGCGGAAAAATATCTCGCGCGCCGCCTCGAGAATCGCTCGCCGGAACACTTCTTTTTTCTTGTTTCTTTTTTCATTCATAGAACCAACTTAACAGCGTTAAGTTAACGCTGCTGCAGACTACTAAAACTGTGTTTGTTAGTCAATAGTATTTTAATTTTTTCATGGGCATCACGTGAATTGATTGAAAATGAGTAAATCCCTGTCAATGATCCGGACCATTGCGAGCACGGGAACCATCCGCACAATAAAATAAGGGCCAACGTACACAGCACGTTGGCCCCTATTTTATATTTCATCTTACTTCTAACGTCTAACATCTCACGTCTGAATGAAAGTACTTACGTCAGTAAGCGTATAGAACTGAAATATTGGCCTTTTCCTGGGGATTGGTCTCCCTTTCCGCCCTGACCTCGACACGGTAGGTGGTGGGTATGGTCACACCGCCACCCTCTATTTCCGCCGATTCAACGACATTTTCACCTTTGCGCAAATTCGGCCGGTCAGCCTTGTCGGTATTTCCCTTCACCGGGGTTCCGACAATCTTCGTAAAGACCTTGAAACCAGGAGGTTGGGTAAAAGTGCTTGACAACGTCGATTTGAGAATGAAGGTCATATCGGGATTGTCACGGGGATCAAGGGTTTTACTGCAACTATTTCCCCAATCAGCCGTGGCATTATCCAGTTTCTGCTGCAGACAGTCCAGGTTTCCCAAAGTCATGTTGAGGTTACTGCTCGAAGCATATTTCGTCAGCAGATCATGAACGCCGGAGGAATAGTTTCCAAAGATGGCACTATTGAGTTGCGGTATGAACTCGTTCACGGAAAGGGAAACACCACCATAGGCCGCTTCAAGGACAGTCTTGTAGCGTTTTTGTGAAGCGGACACCTGTATCCCGGTTGTCACGTAATATAAGAGCAGCATGACAATGGCCAGGGAAATCATTGTCAGCATCAGCGCTGTAATGAGGGCAGCCCCTTTTTCGTTTGTAATGGGTTTCATACTCACCACCTGTTTAGTGTCTATACGGAAAGTCGGAATGATAATTTTCTAGAGTGCTGCACCGAGGTTCAACGGATTCACCGTAAAACGGTAGATCTTCCAACGATAACGTTCCCAGCCGGTTTTAATAGTCTCTTTAAGATCGAATGTATGACCATTAGAACCCGCTGTAATCCCGTCTACTGTCGGTCCCACGGCGATTTTCTCGTTCGGATAGGTATAGAGTGAATCTTTTCCGCCCTCATGGGTCAGAACATATACTTGAATGGATTTAAGCCGTTCTCGAATATCACTCGCTGTCAAACCGGCCAGACTATCGGTCTCCGTTATTTGTCCACTGCTGGCCGAGTCGAGAACATACACAATCTGCAGGTCCGCAACACAGTCCAGAAGAGGGAATTCAGAACCGGGAGAAGAAACTGATCCGTTGGTATGGTCAACAAGAGCTTTAAAGAGAATCCCGGTGTTGGGCGCACAACGTTGCGGAAGACGGTTATCTTCTGTCGAGGCCGGTATCCGGACATAATAATCCGCGCGATTGAACGGCATTCGGGGTTTGTTTGCGGAGGTGCTGACCCCATAGATGTAATGGGCAACTCTCTTTTCATCCGGCTCAAACTTAGCCAAATTATTATACTGTGTTGTAAAAGAACCGGCATCCGATACCAACTCTTTGGTAAAGGCCGCGCTAAGACCGACCCGCAGCACCACGACCCAGTCGGTCCCTTCAAGATTCTCACGTGACCATGATTCAGGATTCAGGGGATCCGGCTTGGTTGTACCGGTATAATTCATGAAACTCCACCGCTGAGATGTTTGAGAAGACCCGATGCTGGTGGCCCGGATGACCAGGTAATCCGAGCCCTGAATCAGTTTGGAGGAATTTTCAGGGGTGAGTTCAACATTATTCTCTCCCGACACCGCCATCGGTACTTCAGTCTGGTCTTCAACATTGGGCGTGACGTTGTAGGCAGCCGCGATTGCTTCCCTGGAGTCGGCGGCTCCCGGATTCACTTCTATGTAAGAGATAGCACTATCGAAAGACCAGGGAAGTCCGAAACCCACCGATGCCAAATCCTTGCGCATTATTTCCAGTCCGACAATCCCCTCGATATTGCTGGCGGCGCCTCTCGACTGTACGGACGATCGGGTCATGATTCTGCTGAAAGTGTCGCCGGTAACGGCAATGATAATCAGAAACATCGCCATCACCACAATAAGTTCCACCAGACTGAATCCCTGATTGTTATAAATAGCTGCCCGCTTCATGGTCCTGTCCTTGTTTGATCGATATTTTACTAATAACTCAATGTGCACCGGGTTCTGCTACTACGCCCGAAACAACATAGTCATGATGGTTCCCGCGATGTAACCAGCTCACCCCGACATTTATCCTCTTCATGGTTCCCGATATGCTATCGATTTTCTTTGTCACAGTATAATCGACAATGACACTTCGCATATTTACCGGCACAGTATGGGATTTTTCGGTCACCCCGGATATTCTGTCAAAAGGCAGACTTTTGATTTTCGCCATCTGGCTTTCTCCGATCATCGTCCCCTGGGTCCGCATCTCGTTCTGGAGATTTGTTGCAATGGCCAGGTTAAGTGCCTGCATGACGCCCAGCAGACCGACCATGAGAATGACAATGGCAACCAGAACCTCGATCAGTGTAAAGCCGGAATTATTTGATTTCGATGTTAGCTTTCGTGCATGCCGCCGCATTTTTACTCCCCTGACTTATTATTCTTCCCATGCTGACTCGGGATGAGGTGATCACCAACGCATCCGAAGCAGGATTTGCATCGGTAAAGATACAAAGATTCTTTTCAGTTGCATCAACCGTCATCCCCCGCTCATTGAATTCAATCGGGCCGGCTGAACTGAGCGTGACGGGATAGCGGAGACTTTTCCGCTGGACTACGGTACCTTCGGTACCGCGCGTATCGCCCTCCGATGAATAGCGCTTGAAGACCAGAGTTCCCGCGTCAGGAAACGTAACTTCATAATTCTGCCCGGTGGCAATGGCCCGTTGCCGCATCGACATGATATCGGCATGCATCTCCTTTACCTCGCGGTCGATATTCTGTCTCGTCACCCAATTGTTGAAGTTGAGGGTGGCGATCGCCAGCAGAATCCCGATTATCGCAATCACCACTATCAACTCAATCAAGGAAAATCCATTCCTGCTCATTCTATCGCTCCTGGATGTGGAGAATTTTTTTAACCGGTTTCTTCAGTGTATCCGCTTGCGGCGCCGGTGAAGGCGGTTTCCCGGCACCGACGCTAAACTGCCGCCCGCCCCTGAGAAGTGAGCCAGCCGTTAGCTTGTCCAGATCTACCACCACTATCGCACCGGTTGACAACTGGATGGTTATCTTGCCTTTCAACGTGCCCGGAGGCGGTGCGCCGCCAGTCCCGTAATCCACAAACCAGAAGAGTGTCTCACCGCCAAAACCGCAGATATCGGCGGTTGGTTTGAAGGTGGTGAAGACAACCAGTCCGTTTGTCCGGACGCCCGGTGTGGTGATGACTCGTTCAGCTTTATATTCTTTTCCGTCATAGGTGCCTGAATCATCCAGATTGACGTACCAGCCGTCCTTGCCCACCATTGAGCCGATGGTATCGGTCTGATTCTGCAGGTCGCCGATATCCAGGGATGAGGTGCAGCTCGGATCGAGTTTTTTGTTCGCAGTGTAACAAGGCTCCTTAATACCGAAGAGACTCATCTGCTGGTCGGCGCTATCTATGCCGTCAGTGGCGCTTTTGTAGAAATATCTCCCTGAACCGAAATAGAGCCACAAATCGGGACCGTTATCGTCGTACATCTTGTCGATGGAGGCCGTTACCGGGCCGATGCCGTCGCCATCGATTACCTTGCTCAGAACCCAATTTGCCGGATTGATGTCTTCCTTTGTTACCAACCGCAGCAGCCCGCCGTCAGCCCAGGTGGTGGTTCCCGCTGCGTTCTTCTCCTTGACATATCCCACATACACGACATCGGTGCTATACCGACCGGATGAAATTTTGTCGATTTTGTCGACATCAATGGCATTGGTTGCCAGGGAACCGCCGAAGGAATTGCCGAGTGCGCTGGACAGGGTGGTATTATCGTGGAGTGTATCAATTACCCAGTAGTTGGGATTCTCTCCTGAAGACACAAAGGGCGGTTGCGCTTCGAGGTCCACCACGAAAAGCTTCAAGGACTTGTCGGATTTGCCGTAAAACTGATGGGAGCCCGGTTCGATCGGGCCGGTGGGGCCTGAGGCGAAGACCACGAACCAGCGACCATTTTTTGATGAGTCGGTAAGGCCGGTACCTTCATTTTTGCCGTTAATCCTTACTATCACTGGTTCAGCGAGTGTATAACCCAGATCCTCGTGGCTGAATTCCCATTTCAGTGTGGGACTTGCCGGATTGGTCACGTCAAGGGCGAAAAAGGATGAGAGACCAACATTTTCATAGCCCGTACTGTTGATAGGGGCCGTTACACAGTCGGGCAAAGTCCCGGTCGTGGAACCGCAACTGCCGCCCGCTGCCCTGCTCGCACCGCCAAGCCCCATCCCGCCGATGAGGATTGAACGCCAGCTTGTTTTATCCGGGTCAAGATCGTTGCCCGTGGTCTTTACCGTCTGTCGTGGACAGTTATAATAAACACTTGCTGAGCACTCCGTATGTTTCTTAACGCTTGCATCCACCAGCAGGGTGGTGTTGTCCACATAGTAGAGATGGGTATAGTTCGGGTCGGCGAAATATTTGAGGTACGGGAGGGCATTTCTGGGGACATAGGCCCACGCTTCTTCACCCTTGTTGCTACCTGTCAGTTCCGCTATTCTATCGCCTCGAACAGATGTTCTTTTTTCCACCTTGCCGAGGGTTATGGCATGCAGCATCCCGTCATTTGCGCCCACATAAACCATCCCGCGCCCGGCGTAATCATCAGAGCCTATAAAGCTCTGGTACGATGAGTCACCGTAATCCAGGTGATAGCCACTTGATGGCCTGTCCGACTGAACCTTGGGGGTGGAGGAAATGATGTCGCCCAGTTTCCAGACACCGTAGCCTGACGTCCAGGCAGTTGTTTCACTCGTGATCACGCCATCATAGCCGGTAGCCCAGCGTCTGCGCAATCCGTCAGCATCGTAGCCATGAAGATACTTGATGAGCTTTTCCGCTGCCGCAATTTTTTCCGTTTCATTCGCGCCCGAGACGTTCAGATACGGGTACAGGTTTGCTTTATTGCTGGTCGCAAAACCACCCGACAGAAGTGAGATCCCGTTCGTGGAGGTCAGGATAGTTCTAGGGTGAGATACGAGGTTCCTTTTATAGAGTAACGTCCCGGCTTTCCACAATGCTTCAAGATCATCGGGAGAAACCTGGTCGATAAAGGTGTAGGTACCGTTGAGGTTATCCTTATATCGGTTTGCCATTGTCTTGCCCAGAGCGGTATCGAAAACAAAATCTATTTTATAATCATCGCCCAGATCAAGAATATTGTCGTCTTTGCTATCCTCACGTATGGTGCTGTTGGCGATGAACGGGTCAAAATAGTACCAGTAGTTCTGCAGGTCGCCTATCCAGGGGATATTCTGATTATTGCCGAATTCCTTTTCCGGGTAGAAAATAGCTGTTATGAGGTTGGCGCCGCTCTGTCCGCGGTTGCTGACGATAGAAGCTGCTGTTCCGGAGGCCGAACCGGCGGCGATGTCCTTGAGGGCCGTCTCGAGCTTTTCAGCTAGAGCTGCTGGGTTCGCGGCCTTATACAGCGACGTTCCTCCTTTGCTGGCGGTATTCGATAACAGGGTCTCCGAGTTGCATTCACCGGACTGTCCATTGGAAGAGCCGTTAAAAACTACATAGGTCTTGATCTCCTGGTTTTTCTCAGTAGGAACCACGGTCGAGGCCAAGGTGGTGGCATTGAAGGTATTGATGTTGCGGTTTTTGGCAATCCAGGCCAGATTGTCGAGATTGACGCTGCCGCCGTAGCTGGGACAGGTCGTGGTCCAACTGGTGGAACCGCCAGCCGCGGTATAGAGTTTCGCCAAATCATCGACCGCGCTATTACGGTCAGCGGTTGACATGCCGTCGGTTATCAGCAGGACATTGTTGTTCTGGCACCGATACTCCGACGGGTTCAGCGTCGCAACAAAATCACTGGAATTGATACGCAAGTCGGTTCTGCTGGTTTTTCCGCTGGTATCAGAGGAAGACTTGGCAAAATAGCCGATGGCATTGTAAAAAGACTCGGCAAAGGGCGTCCAGGAGGTCGCCTTCAGGTCATTAATCGCCTTGATCATCCCGGTTGTGTGGTTTCCGATGCCAGCGCTGATACACTTCTCACCGGATGGGCAGTTGGCGCTTGTGGCGCAAGCGGTTGTGGTAGTGGTTGAGCAGTGCCCATAGCCGATATAGTGGAGAATGGCTGCGCCATCCTTGTTTTCCGAGCCGGCAGTAGCCGTGATACATGTGCCGGAAGAGGGGCAATCCACATTACTGGTACAGACCTTGAGCGTGTCATTGGAACAAACCTTGGCCGCCGGAACGGACACCCCTGCCTCGGTAGCGGAGCCAATGAAGTTGTAACTCATCAGTCCCATCCGGATCAGGTTGTCAAAATTCTGAAGCAGTCCGGCCGGCGCTGTGGCTTTATTCAGTTTGACATCCAGAGTCGCGATCGGCTGGTTCAGCTGCGCCTCCAGACCGATGCCGCTGATGATGGCCGGCAGATTATCATAGAGGGAAGTATCCGATGCTGCATCGGTCGGATCGACAACCTGGGGTATATCGAGGCTATCGCAAAAATCCCGATGGGTCTGGATCATCGTTGATTCGAGTGTCCCCGGGATAAGGGACCAACCCGCGGAGGCAGAACTGCTACACTTATAGCCTCCTGTACAATCCTTGTCACTCGCACAAGCCCCTCCATCAGGGCTGTTTTTTTTCTGACAGATCCCAGAGGCCCCTGGCAGGGCATAATATTGCCCTTCGTAATCACTGCCGCAGAGTAGCGCCGGATTACCCGCGGAAATCGCTGCGGGGCCATAGATGCACGTGTTGCCGGTTCCGCAATCGGCATCGGCAGTACAGACCTGATTAGGATTATTGCTGCAGGTGGCATACTGAGCATAAATGTCGGTGCATTGGTTCTTAACGGTATTGATATCGTCAGTGCCGATATCCTGCCCACCCGTGCCAGCCTTCCAATTTCTGTAAGCCCAGCAGGCCTGCATGCTCTGTTGAAAGGCAACCTTGGTCTCGGTTACTGCCGTTGATTCGGTGTATGATGAGGTGAGACACGCGTCTACCGCTTTCTTTATGTCGGCGTTCCCGCCGTACTGAAGCTGATAGACGGCATTCTGACAATCTCCTTGATTGTAATTGCCCCGGTAGATGTCGAGATAGCTTTGCCCCCCAGGAGAAGGCGCTGACAAGTTGTACGGGTCGTAAGGCCCGCGAACACCGAAGGTAATCTCAAGAGACGTATTGGGGTTATTGGTTTCCGGACTGTTGTAATGTTGAAAATCAGCGGTATTGGCTTCCTTGACGAATGATTGACCGACACAACCCCTGGATTCCGCCAAGAGCTGGGTACCGATATATTTACCGCCGGTGAGGATCTGTTTCTGCACATCGAATTTTGATGCGGTCAACCAATTGAGATAGTTGCCGGTAGCAAGAAATTTGCTGACCGCGTAGGGTGCAGTGCTTGAATAGATAACACAAAGGGTGTTGGATATAGACTTTGTCGTTTTGCCGGAGTCGGTACAACTGAAGGCCGAAGTTGCCGTTTCAAATGCCTTTGCGGTGAAGTTGTATTGGTAAAGCGTTGCTGGTTCGAAATAACCAATATACGACTTGGCATTGCTGTAGGTTTGGTCGTAGCAGTAATAGGGCTGCCGTAAAATGGAGGAACAGGTACCTCCGCTCGGGCAATCCGAGTCGAGTGCGCAGAGGGTTGAGGAACTGTTCGAGCATACTTTTTTTCCATCATCAGCATAGGCCAGATCATACATACTCGACGAATTGTCTATCATAAAAAGCAGGTTCGGCCTTATTGCTTCCTGAATGAAAGGCGGGGTTATCGAATAATTGTTCATGGCAGCGACCGAAAAACCAGGAGCGGTAAAAGCGATGAATATATTCAGAAGTACAATGAATCTCAATCTCTCAACTATTTTTTTCATGACCTCACCCCACTCTTCTTAGGCATTCCGTCTGTTGGATAATTAACTACAAAACGTCACAGAAACGGTGAACAAACTGAACAACCTATAACAGTTAATAATTAATAAAACTATATTAGTTACTCATATGTTAATATATTATCACGTATTGTATCATTACTGTTACCTATTACAAGCATATATAGTGCCAATTGTAAGTCTTTTCACAATACATATGTTTTACTAATGAAACCACTCTTGCGCTTATCACCTTAAGATAAATATCTTGTCACTAAATTCGACGAGTGAAACACTTGCATTGAAAACAAATCGAATTTTATTGGCACATCACGAAACTATACCGAATACATCATATACCAGTGCCGAGTACAACATAACTCTCAGCGTTATTCAAAAGTGCTATTTTTTAATGGCAACGTGAAACATAAACAGTAATATTTCAGCGGGAAAACTGAGCAGAGAGAGCTACCATGCCTGCAGAGCATTGCACTATTTGCGCACCATACAGCCTAAGTATGCACAAATTGCACACCCCCACCATACGCTACCGCTGGCGTGTCACAGATGGCTGCTATTGTGCAGAAAAACATGGGGCTTACGCTGAACAGGAGAGAACAGCCGGGATGATAAATTGGCGGGGAAAACTTGTGATGGTCGACAAAGAAATAATCAGGACAGCAGGTAATGGTTGTATGCGCATTCAGAATTTCAGACACTTTTTTACATCATCCCCTCCCAGTAGACATCGACACCACATTGAATTTCCCGCAGCAACTCCTCATTCCGGTGCGGCAGGAAAAGATGGGAAAAGCGACCCTGACGTCGGAGATACTCTTCAACCGGAAGACGTTGCCGCGGGACCACCGTGTGAGTCACCACTCCGTCCCGATACTCCTTGAGCGGCCAGACACCGGTTTGTACCGCCAGTTTGCCCACCTCGATCGTGTTTTTCGGGTCGAATCCCCAGCCGGTCGGGCATGGAGCAAGGGCAAGTATCAGCCGTGGGCCCGCCAGGTTCTTGGCTGTTTCGAGCTTTTGAGCCAGATCAAGGGGCTCACTGGGAGAAATCGTGGCGACATATGTCGGACGATGGGCCGCCCAGACGGCAAACAGGTCCTTCTTCCGCCCGCGATAGCCTAGCCGGCCTCTGCTGGTGGCAGTCCTTGCCCCGAGCGGCGTGGCAGCGGATGCCTGTTGGCCGGTATTCCCGTAGCCTTCATTGTCGTAACAGATATACAGAAAATCCAGGTTACGGTCCATGGCAGCCGATGTGGCGGACAGCCCCATGCCATAGGCGGAACCATCCCCTGTCAGCACCACGGTCTCCAGATCTTCGTCCGCCATGAGTCGCCCCTTGGCGAGCAGAATATCGAGCGCATCCCGAATTCCCTGTGCACCAGCCGGGGCCGAGGCCATTGCCGTATAGAGCCAGGATCCCCGAAACGGGGTATACGGGTAATTTGCCAGGAGGGTCATGCAACTGGCCGCATTGACGAAAACAGTCTCCTCGCCGAGGATATCGTAGATTACCTTGAGGGCAGCAAGACCGCCACACCCGGCGCACATCGGCGTTCCGGTGCCGAGCAGACGGCTGGTGGGCAAATCTTTGATTCGTTTATAGGTTTTTTCGTTCATGGCTTATTCCTCGCTTTACCATTCAACCCGGCAATTTCCTGCATCCTCTTCACTTCGGCCAACTCCTCGCTGGTAAGAAGCAAGCGCGGCGGCGGGGCGTGCCCAGCGCTGACCGACTGGGCCGTCACCTTTGCCATCTCGTAAAACTCTTCCGCACCGATATCGCGGCCACCGAGACCACCGATAAAACTGACAATAATTGGCAATGACCCCCCTGTCCCGTACAGGGCAGAAGTAATTTCGGTATGGAGAATCCCCCCTCTCCCCAGCGAAAGATTCTGGTCGATAACTGCAACCCCCTTTTTCCCGGCCAGCATACTCCGTATCCGGTCACGCGGAAAAGGCCGCAGCAGAATCGGCCTGACCAGCCCGATCGCGACCCCGGTTTCGCGCAACTGATCAACGGCCGCTTTGGCCTTGGTGGCAAAAGAGCCCATCATGACAAAAACAAGCTCAGCGTCATCCGTGCGATACCCTTCCACATCCCGGTAGCGCCTGCCGAAGACCACAGCAAAATCCTCAGTAATCTCGCCAAAGACTGCCAATCCGTTCAGGCAGGCCAGGTGCATTTCATAACGGAAATAGGAATAGAGGGTACCGCCAAGGACAGCTACGCCTTCGCTGAGGGGTGCTCCGGCACGAAACCGGATGTTTTCGGCATCGTAGCCCGGGAGAAAACGCCGTACAGCCTCAGTATCGGGCAGCTCCACCGGCTCCCGGGTAAACGAAAGGGAGAAACCATCCATGTTCACGATGACCGGAAGACGGACGCTCTGGTGCTCGGCAAGGCGGTAGGCAATGAGAATGCTGTCCAGCACCTCCTGACAGGTTGCGCAGTGAATCTGAAGAAAACCGCTAT
>Ga0351902_1051_pt1 | contig 32204 bp, 28 predicted proteins | sample BONcelHT113001D5_FD_205828 | JGI IMG/M metagenome (GOLD analysis project Ga0351902, IMG submission 205828) | Enriched cells from coal bed in the Powder River Basin, Montana, United States - BONCAT cells T11 rep1 HSBNCT.T11.300.1.D5 ...
GTCAGCTTTGGCAAAAAAGATGAGCAGATATTCCTCGGTCGGGAGATGGCGTCGGCAAAAAATTACAGTGAAGCCACAGCAGTTGAGATCGATGAAGAGATCAGAAGGATTGTGGAAGACAATTACACCCGCGCCCGAACCCTTCTCTCTGACAATATTGATCTGCTGCACAAGATTGCCCTGGCACTAATCGAGAAGGAAAGCCTGAACGGTGCCGATGTGGACGAAATTATCGGTCACAAAGCAGTTGCCTCTTCTTCTCCCGTTGTTTCCGGAGATTTACAGGAGAATTTATTTTCTTGAAAGGACTAGGAGCCTGTCGGGCTTAGGGTAAATCTGACAGGCGTCCTATGACGCGTGACGTGATGGGGGAAGCAATTGGAGTCAGTGATGCCGGCGTTTCTCCCTGCCACGCCGTCTGGAGGGTGGGGGAGCGAACATTACGGTTTGCGCAACGTCCCCATATCATGGGGATTCTCAACGTAACACCTGATTCTTTTTCTGACGGCTCCCTTTTCCTCGACTGCGAGAGAGCGGTGGAGCGGGCGCTGGAATTGGAAGAAGAGGGTGCCGACAGCATTGATATCGGTGGTGAAAGCACCCGCCCATCTGCCGCTCCCGTCGACGAGGAGCAGGAACTGCGAAGGGTTATTCCGGTTATTGAAAAGCTGGCCGGACGTCTGCGGGTGCCAATCTCGATCGACACTTACAAGGCTACGGTGGCACGGGAAGCGATTCGTGCCGGAGCTGAAATTGTAAATGATATCAGCGGATGTACTTTTGACCCTCGCATGCTCGATGTGGTGTCTTCATCCGCCGCTGGTCTGGTTCTCATGCATACGCGGGGAACGCCGACCGAGATGCAGAAGAATACGGCCTATTCCACACTCATCCCGGAGATTGTTCACTTCCTGAGTGAGCGAATTACAGCCGCGGAATCTTGTGGCATCTCGCTCGAGCGGATGGTGGTGGATCCCGGCATCGGTTTTGGTAAAAGTCTCGAAGGCAATCTCGAGATACTTCGCAATCTGGATCAATTCTCCGTTCTCGAGCGTCCCATCCTGATCGGAACTTCGAGAAAGGCCTTTATCGGCACGGTCCTCCACCGGGAGACCGGAGACAGGGCCTACGGAACGGCGGCAACGATAGCTCTGGCTGTCGCGAACGGCGCTTCAATCCTCAGAGTGCATGACGTTCGTCACATGCGTGACGTGGCGATAATGGCTCACGCAGTGATACGACCACCGGCGGGATAAGCTAAGGAGCTGCAAACAAATAACCTGGGCATCTTGCATCTCATCTTCAGGCCATCTTTGACCGAACTTCAATCGCCAAATTCTCAACGTAGCCCTGCTACGTCTGCGGTTTGGCTCAATCAGTTCGGTCAAATCTGACCTAAATCCGAGCGCAATCTTGACCATGTTATTCATTTACAACTTCTTATTCTGCCGGTCTTCTCTGTTCCCATCGGTTTTTCCCGATCTCTTGGATGTATTGGTGGACGTGATGATGACCCCCCTGGGACATTTTACCTGGCTTGATCTTGTCGATATCCTGCTTGTCGCGTTCATTTTCTACCGGATCATTCTTCTCATTAAAGAAACCATCGCCGTTCGTCTACTCGTCGGGTTGGTCGGAATTTTCTTCTTTTACTTCTTGTCCCAGTTGCTTGGCCTTAAGGCACTCTACTGGATACTGGACAGTTTTTTCGGTGTCATTCTGATTGTCCTGGTGGTCATCTTTCAGCATGATATCCGTCGTGCCCTCTCGTCTGTGGGGCGGGGATCTTTTCTCAAGGAGCGGGGTGATAGTGTCTCTGCGCTTGTCGAGGAACTGGTCACGGCAACCGAGGTTCTTTCCGAGAAAAGGATCGGTGCCTTGATCGTGATCGAGCGTGAGGTGGAGGTTGAAAACCATCTTGAGGTGGGAACCCAGATTGATGCCAAGGTTACCAGCGAACTCATTACCTCGATCTTTCTTCCCTACTCCCCGATCCATGACGGCGCCGTAATCATCCAGAAGGAAAAACTGACCAAGGCCGGTTGTTTTCTGCCACTGTCCCGTAACCCGGAGCTGGGCAAGACACTCGGGACCAGACACCGGGCGGCCATAGGACTTTCGGAGATCACGGATGCCGTTGTGCTCGTCGTTTCCGAGGAAACAGGCTCTGTTTCGCTGGTATGTGACGGCAAAATAACCCGGGGTATCGACCAAAACATGTTGCGCAAGATGTTGAAGAAGCAGATTTATGTGAAACAGCGCAGGTGGTTTCGATGATGATACGGCAGCTGTTGGGAAATAATCTTTCCATTAAACTGCTTTCCTTGCTGCTGGCGGTCGCGTTCTGGGTGCTGGCGACCGGCGCGAAGGAATCGGAACGGGATATCTCCATATCTCTCTCCATTCGGAACCTGCCCGCGGGACTTTCCGTTGACGGCACCTTGCCCGGTAGTGTAGAGCTAACGGTTTCCGGTTCGAAGATTCGCCTCCTGGGGTTGCGACCCGAAAATATGTCCCTGTCCCTTGATCTGCGAAACCTCCAGGAAGGGACGGTAACTTTCAGCGGGATGGAGAAGCGTCTCCGTATTCCTCCGGGAATAACGGTGTTGCGTCTCTATCCTTCCGTTATCGATGTGAAACTGGTTCGTTCGTCACAACGGGACGCCAGATAAATTTCCAAAATATTCCACAAGAATGAAGAGGGTTCAAGTATATGAAGAAACTGTTCGGAACCGATGGCGTGCGGGGCGTGGCCAACGTCTACCCGATGACCACGGAAATGGCAATGCAGATTGGCCGGGCTGCGGCCCACATTTTCAAAAAAGATGGTGACACCCGCAGGCATCGCATCGTTATCGGCAAAGATACCCGTCTGTCCGGCTATATGATCGAAAACGCGCTGGTGGCAGGAATCTGCTCCATGGGGGTTGACGTTCTGCTGGTCGGACCCTTGCCGACTCCGGGGATCGCCAATATCACTTCTTCCATGCGTGCCGATGCCGGTGTGGTTATCTCCGCTTCCCATAATCCTTTTCAGGATAATGGCATCAAGTTCTTTTCCCGAGAGGGAGTAAAGCTGCCCGATGCCACGGAACTCGCCATTGAAGAGCTGATTTTTTCCAAGGACATCGACTCCTTCCGTCCCACTGCCACCGAGGTCGGCAAGGCCTACCGCATTGATGACGCCGCCGGTCGCTATATTGTATTTCTCAAGAATGCCTTTCCCAAGGAACTGGACCTGACCGGGATGAAGATTGTCCTGGACTGTGCCAACGGCGCTGCTTACAAGGTCGCTCCCGCGGTGTTTCAGGAACTGGGCGCCGAGGTTATTTCTCTTGGCATCAAACCGAACGGCACCAACATCAATGCCGGCTGCGGATCACTGTATCCTGATGTTATCAGCGAGGCGGTACGGGCCAACGGTGCGGATCTCGGGATTGCCCTCGATGGTGACGCGGACCGGGTCATCTTTGTGGATGAATTCGGCAACGAGGTTGACGGCGACCATATCATGGCTATTTGTGCTACGGATTTGCTGAAAAGAAGAAAGTTGCGCAAGAATACCCTGGTGGCAACGGTAATGAGCAATATGGGCTTGGATATTGCCATCAGGAACGCCGGCGGCAAGATCGTCAAGACCGCGGTGGGAGACCGGTATGTGGTTGAGGAGATGTTCAGGAACGGCTACAACTTCGGCGGCGAGCAGTCGGGACATCTCATTTTCCTTGACTACAACACGACTGGGGATGGTATCCAGTCCGCCCTTCAGGTCCTGGCCATCATGCGTCGGAAAGAGCGTCGGCTTTCCGAACTGGCAAAGGTCATGACAGCTCTACCGCAGGTTCTTGTCAATGTACGGGTAAACAAAAAGAAGGATATTACGACATTTCCGGAGGTTGCCGCTCTGATTGCCGACATTGAGGGGAAATTGAACGATGAGGGGCGGATACTCATTCGCTACTCCGGGACAGAGCCCCTTTTGCGAATCATGATTGAGGGGCTTGATAGTGGGGAAATTCAGGGCTGGGCAGAAGAGATTGCCGGCCAGGTTCGCGCCAGGATAGGGGGAGAGTAACGTGGCCAAACTGGGAGTCAATATCGATCATGTGGCAACTATTCGACAGGCCCGCGGAGGGAGCGAGCCGGATCCGATCGCGGCTGCGGCGATCGCCGAATTGGCCGGTGCCGACGGTATAACGATCCATCTCCGGGAAGATCGCCGCCATATCCAGGACCGTGACCTGAAGCTTCTCCGCCAGACGGTCAGGACAAAGCTCAATCTGGAAATGGCCGCAATCGAAGAAATGATTGACATTGCCCTGGTGGTGAAACCGGACATGTGCACTCTTGTTCCTGAAAAGCGCCAGGAGTTGACAACGGAAGGTGGTCTCGATGTGCGACTGAATGCGCAGTCCCTCGAGAAGGCGATTGCCCGGCTTCATGATGGTGGAATTCTGACGAGCATCTTTATTGATTCGGATTCGGACCAGATTAAGGCAGCCAACAGAATCGGGGCCGATTATGTGGAAATCCATACGGGCAGTTTTGCCGATGCACTTGACTGGAAATCCGAAGAGCAGGAGCTGATCAAGATCGAGAATGCCATCAAGCTGGCAGCAAAGCTCGGTCTGGGTGTGAACGCCGGTCACGGCCTCAATTACACCAATATCAAAAAGGTTGCCGCACTCGGCGGAGTCGAAGAATTTAATATCGGCCACTCGATAATTTCCAAAGCTGTTCTGGTGGGGCTTGATCGGGCGGTCAGGGATATGGTTGAACTGATTAAGTACGCCTGAGTTCTTTTGCCTGGACTGTTTCCGTATCCAGCCGTGGGAAGTAGGAAAAATCTGCCCCTGAGTTGACTTTTCTTCCTTGATAGGTAGCCTTTTCATAGAGTCAGCCAAGGAGGTGCCCGGTGAAAATAAGCTTTCTTCTCTTCGCATTTTTTCTGTTTCTTGCGGGTTGTGCCCACGTGATAAGTGATGAGTCTCGTAAGCTGGTTGATCCGACGATACATTTTCAGAACCTGCGCACAGACCCCGATGCCTACGTTGGGAAATATGTCAAGCTGGGAGGTACCATCGCCGGGGTTCAAAATACGAAAGACGGCTCTCAACTGGAAGTTGTCCAGTCTCCTCTCGAGAGTGATGACCTGCCCGAGGAAGTCTCCCACTCATCGGGTGGACGATTTCTGGCGACAACGCCCGGTTTTCTCGATCCGATTGTATATAAGGCGGGGCGAAGAGTGACGGTGGTCGGCCAGGTGCAGGGAAAGAAGACACTGCCGATCGACCAGGTAGAGTATGCCTATCCGATCATCTCCATTCGTGAGATACACGTCTGGCGCAAGTCGGAGTATGAACAGCCACAGTATCCCCCACCCGGTTATTTCTCTGATCCCTTCTGGTATGGGGGACCTCCCTACTGGTGGTATCGACGTCCCTACAAATAAGAGTCGTGCCGGGCCTTCATCGTAACCTGGCATATGATTACCTGATTTTTTTTCCACTAGGAAATTAATGGAAGTCGTGGAAAATCCTTCTCTTTCGTGTAGTGAGAGATATTTCCCCCCCCAAAGGCAGTATGAAATGTCGGGGGGAGAAAAACTTTGACAAACAAGAAGGCATTCCTTTACTATTGCCGCAAATTACAGCCGAGGTTTATGCATGGAATCTGCTTTAGCTCTCATTGAAACAGAGCTGAAAAATGTAGAACTGCAGTTCAAGAAAGATCTGGAATCAGATGTATTTCTCATCCGGAAGGTTGGAGAATATGTCCTTTCCAGTGGCGGCAAGAGAATACGCCCTGCCTTGCTGCTTCTTTCAGCCAAGCTCTGTGGCTATGAAGGACATCGGCATATTTCCCTGGCAAGTGTCATAGAGTTTATTCACACGGCAACTTTGCTCCACGATGATGTTGTGGATAACGCCAGTCTGCGAAGGGGGTTAGCGTCCGCAAACACGCTGTGGGGGAACGAGGCGTCGGTGCTGGTTGGTGACTACCTGTTTTCCAAGTCATTTTCCCTCATGGTAGCGGATGGTGATCTCGATATTCTGCGAGTTCTTTCCGGAGCGACCACGATAATAGCGCAGGGAGAGGTCATGCAGCTTGTTTCCATGAGTGATCTGGACATGACGGAAGAGCGATATATCGAGGTGGTCAAATGCAAGACGGCAGTTCTTCTTGCCACGGCCTGCCAGGCCGGCGCAATTCTCGGTAAAGTGCCCCCTGAGCAGGAGGCTGCCTTGTGCGATTTCGGTATGGACCTTGGAATAGCATTTCAGCTGATTGACGATACCCTCGATTATATCTCAAGTGAAGAACAGTTCGGTAAAAGTATCGGCCACGACCTAGAAGAAGGGAAGATAACGCTTCCCCTGATCCACACTTTAAAGCAATGCACCCAGGCCGAAAAGCAGCAAATTGCCGACGTGATTTTGAGTGAAACGCTGGAAGACGAAGATTTCCGGAAAGTGGTTTCACTGGTTGCCGCTTATGGCGGGATAGAATATTCCATGCAACAATCACTTGATTATGTGCGTCGCGGCAAGGAGAGACTGACACTTTTTCCCGACTCTCCAGGCAAGCAGGCTTTGTGTGCCCTTGCCGATTATGTAGTTACCCGCTGCCACTAACAAGCCTGTCCCGGATGGATATCCTTGTCTTCACTGAAACCCAACACCCTGTTCCTGTTAATCGATCTGTCTTCACTAAGTTTCGCCGGTTGTTTCCCTGATCAGACATTCCTTCCACGGTTGGAGAAAATATTCCATGCGAAAAAATTTCCGCAGCTTTCTAGTTTTCCTCCTTAGTACATCTCTGCTTGTTATGGTTCCCGCTTGTTCAAAGGAAGGCCCTGCTCCTCGAGTGGGGAGCGTCGCCCCCGACTTTTCCTTGAATGACCTGACAGGGAAACCTGTGCACCTTTCAGAATTTCGCGGGAAGGTCGTGCTGTTGAATTTTTGGGCGACCTGGTGCCCACCATGTAAGGAAGAGGTTCCCTCACTTTCCCGATTGAATGCGGCTATGACCGGACAAGGGTTCCGGATGCTGACCGTTTCCATCGACGACGGCGGCAGTAACGCGGTGGAGTCATTTTTTCGAAAGACGGGTTACCGTCTTCCGACACTACTTGATTCTGGCGGCTCGGTAGGTAAGATGTATGGGATTACCGGCGTTCCGGAGACCTTTATCCTGGACCGTCACGGTGTCATCAGGAAAAAAGTCGTTGGCCCCCTTACCTGGGATGACCCCTCGGTGATCAACTATCTTGCGGAGTTGCAGAAACAATAACCATCTACTAAGGAGCTGCAAACAAATACCATGGGCATCTTGCATCTCATCTTCAGGCCATCTTTGACCGAACATCAATCACCAAATCCTCAACGTAGCCCTGCTACGTCTGCGGTTTGGCTCAATCAGTTCTGTCAAATCCGACCTAAATCCGAGCGCAATCTTGACCATGTTATTCATTTACAGCTCCTAAGGAGTCTGTCGAATGGAATCCACTAATATAAGCATAATTGGCGCTTTTGTCGCCGGTCTTCTTTCCTTTCTCTCGCCCTGCGTGCTTCCTCTCATACCCTCGTATATTACCTACATTACCGGGATTTCATTCTCCGATCTGAAGGAAGAGCACACTTCCAGGAAGGTACGGACGAAAACCATTGTTCATTCCCTGCTGTTCATAGCCGGCTTTACCTTCGTCTTCATGGCGCTCGGCGCTTCCGCCACCTATATCGGCAGTTTCCTCCAGGAGAGAATGGACCTTATCCGGAAAATTGGCGGGTTGCTGATTGTCGTCTTTGGTATTCATGTCACAGGGCTTGTCAACTTGAGTGTTCTCCTTGGAGACAGGAGGATACGGCTCAATAAAAAACCCGCAGGATACGCTGGCAGCGTTCTGGTAGGTATCGCGTTTGCCGCGGGTTGGACCCCATGTATCGGTCCCATCCTTGCTTCAATCCTCATGATTGCCGCTACCGAGGAAAAAGTTTATCAAGGCATGTTGCTGCTGTTCAGCTATTCACTGGGACTCGGGACGCCATTTTTCATTTCATCGCTGGCGATGCACAAATTTCTCGTTCTGTTCAACCGGTTCAAGAAGATGATCAGAATTTTCGAGCTTGTAACAGGTTTTTTCCTGATTGTCGTCGGAATACTGGTTTTCACTAATTCCCTCACTGCCATCTCCCAATATATTACCATTCTGTTCATGGGGGGATTCTGATGCGTGATAAAATCCCATAAATTTCACCGATACCCTATCTAGTTTTCATCCGGAAACAGTGCAGTCCCGCTTTGGGCTGGGGTTTTCACGAAGTCTCTCGTACGGCTTTATTGCAAGATGGCGATAGCAGTGAAAGCGCCTGAAGCCGGCAGGTTGCCTGATCCGTGTCTTGGCTGGCGACCGATTACGAGAGGCTTCGGGGAAGTTCCAGCCCAGACCCTGCCGAGACATACCGAATTGAAAACTGATGGCTTCGCAAAAAGTCATTCCCCCGCCCTTGACGGGCGCTAGTGGGGAGGACCCACAGGGCCTAAAGGAACTGTTTGGAGAATTAGCGAGACCATCAAAACTAATTACTATGTACCTGCATGAGCAGGCGTGTTAATGCCCTCTCTTGCCCGGCCACGGGAGGCCGTCCGATCTTTTTCCCCTGTCTTTTCCCCCCACCTTATCCTGCTCCGCACCTACTTTGATAATGACTGAACCTCTCATGAAATAGGCAGACCGCTGCCTGCTTTCTGTGCAAAAGCATGGATAATCTGTGCTTGATGTGCACTCTATCCTTCTAACATACTGTAATTATGAAATTACGTCTGCTGGCATGGCTTGTGCTTTACTCTCCCTTGTCAACACTACAATCATGGATGAGGCAATGGGGCCTCGGAGATGTACTCTCCGTGGTCTTTTCTTTTTTCAGGGAGGTACTTGCATGACTACAATACCTGACAGCATGGTCATTATCGATGATACGACTCTACGTGATGGGGAGCAAACGGCAGGGGTGGTCTTTGGCCTCCGAGAAAAATTGGCCATTGCCCGGATGCTGGACGATATTGGTGTGCCTGAATTGGAGTGTGGAATACCAGCGATGGGCAAAGAGGAACAGGATTCCATCCGGGCCGTAGTGGACTTGGGTCTGAATGCGCGGCTCATTACCTGGAATCGAGCCCTGTTAGCTGACATACGTGCGAGCATTGCCTGTGGGGTCTCCGCGGTTGATATTTCTCTTTCCGTATCCGATATGATGATTGCCAACAAACTGCGTAAGAACCGGGCCTGGGTTGTTGAGCAGTTGCGGACAGCTGTTTCTTTTGCCAAAGAACATGGTCTGTATGTGTCGGTTGGCGGTGAGGATGCCAGCAGGGCGGATACCGCATTTCTGGTTGAACTCATGGGTTGTGCCCATGAACTCGGAGCTGACCGTTTTCGCTTCTGCGATACCTTGGGGATTCTTGATCCGTTTATCATGTTCGAGAAAATTCGGTATTTGAGAGAAGCTGTTCCAGCGCTTCCTATCGAGGTACATACACACAACGATCTGGGCATGGCCACAGCCAATGCAATTGCAGGAGTCAGGGCCGGTGCCCGTTTTGTGAATACAACCGTGAACGGCCTTGGAGAGAGAGCGGGAAATGCTGCTCTGGAAGAGGTGGTCATGGGGCTGAAACTTGCCTGTGGGATCGATCCCGGCATTGAGACCCACCGTTTTCACGAAATCTCCCGGTTTGTAGGAACAGCATCCGGTCGCCCCGTCCCGGATTGGAAACCGGTTGTGGGAAAGAAAGTGTTTTCCCACGAGTCTGGAGTCCATGCTGACGGAGTACTTAAGAATCCCGGAAATTATGAGGGGTTTGATCCGGCTGAGGTAGGCTTGAGCAGATACCTCGTTCTTGGGAAGCATTCCGGCACCAGCAGTCTCCTCCAACGTTTCAAAGAGTTGGGAATTATCCTTACGCGGCAAGAGGGCGCCCGCTTGATGGAGCGGGTTCGCGAAAAGTCCCAGCAGGTCAGGCGTCCGCTGAAGGACCGCGAATTGCGGAGACTGTATCGGGTAAACAACCCATCATCGGAGACTCCGCGAGATCGCGTTGTGTGTTCCGATGTGTAGTGAGACGTGCTGCTTTTTTTCGAAAGACGCGTCGCGTTGTTACAGCGGTTTCTGTTTGAGAATACGGCTGTTGCTGCTTAAAAAGTAGGCATCAGTGAAAGAGGTATGGTGTGAATCCTGCGGTAATTATTTGGTCAAAGCCTGTAACAAGCTGTAATTAGGAAGAAAAAAAATAATTTTATGGCTGGCACATCCAATGCATTTACTGAGTATGTAGAGTTTGACCAGAAGGAAATTATTGTTTGTTTGGGTGGACAGTTTGAACCGAATACAGAAGCCTTGGGAAATTAATGTTTTCGCAATTTTTATGAAAGGGGGTCGCAGGAAGCATTCGGTGGGTTGGTTTCCCGGAGAGAATGAGTGTGATCGCTTGAGGTTTCATGGCTGCGAATTTCGTTAGATTGCCGGGCCGAAATAAATTTATTGTTCGGGTACTATCACGAAGCAGAAATTCCAGAAAAACGGGGGTACGAAATGAAGCTGGTAGAAGCAATAATTAAACCATTCAAGCTGGATGAAGTAAAGGATGCACTGAACGAACTCGGTATCATGGGCATAACAGTGAGCGAGGTCAGAGGCTTCGGCCGGCAGAAAGGCCACACCGAGCTGTATCGCGGTGCAGAGTATGTTGTCGATTTTATCCCGAAAGTTAAACTTGAGATTGCCGTGTCGGACGATATGGTCGCCAAGGTGATTGAAACTATCGAAAATGCGGCAAAAACCGGTCGCATCGGTGATGGAAAGATCTTTGTCATGCCGTTGGAGGAAGCAGTGCGTATTCGTACAGGAGAAAAGGGCGGAGAGGCTCTTTAATTAATTATTTAATGAATTAAAAGGAGATTTTACCATGAAAAAGTTCGGAATTTTATTTGTTGCATGTGCCCTGTGTATGTCTGCTATGGTTTCCACCGCAAAAGCTGAAATCGTTGTGTCAGGCGATATCTATGCCGGTATGTACAACAAGTATCTATTCAGGGGTGTTGACCTGAGTGATAACAAATGGGTTTCCCAGTTCGGTGCGGACCTCAGCTACAAGGGCCTCACCTTGAGCTACTGGAGCAACCTGCTGACCCATGACGGCAACATTCTCGGCAGTGCTTTTGAATCCGGAGATATCAGCGAGACCGATATAACTCTGAATTACGAATATTCCCCCATCGAACTGCTGACCTTCAACGTTGGTAATACCTTCTATTCCCTGGAAAATTTCGAGGATACCAATGAGATCTACCTCAAGACGACCGTAAACACCCTGCTCTCGCCGACGTTTGCAATTTTCTATGATTGGGACCAGTCGAAGGAAACCGGCCTCTTCTATTCCTTGTCAGTGGGTCACACCTTTGAACTGATGAAGGGTCTTGGGCTCAATCTTGGCGCGCTCGTCAGTTACAACCAACGGAATTACTCGGTAAGTGAAGCGTTCAGCAACTGGAATAACTATGAATTGAGCACCGGGCTGGATTACGCAATTAACGACAATTTCAGCGTTTCTGCCTCGTATACGTATTCTAACGCGATCAGCGAAAAGGCTCGCGACCTTGGCGGAATCAGTGACGAAAGCCTTTATGGCATTAAAGCGGCATTCAATTTCTAAAAAATTTGTCGAGCGAATTCTCAAAAACTGTCTCGTATAAAGATACTTGAGAAATCTAATGGAGGTTATTATGAAGGTAAAAGCAATTAAAACCGCAGTCATGGCCGGATCCCTGGCTCTCATGACTCCTCTTCTCGCACTTGCTGAAGAAGCTGCTGCTGCCCCGACCTTGGACACCGGCGATACCGCCTGGTTGCTTATATCGTCGGCGCTGGTTCTCCTGATGCTGCCCGGTCTCGCCCTGTTTTACGGCGGTATGGTCAGGTCAAAGAACGTCCTGTCCACCATGATGCATTCCTTTGTGGCCATGGGTCTGGTTGCCGTACAGTGGCTGGTTATCGGCTATTCAATCAGTTTTGGTGATGACAAGGCTGGCGGTTTCTTCGGTGGGCTGAACAAAATGATGCTCAGCGGTATCACCATCGACAGCCTGTCCGGCACCATCCCGGAATATGTTTTCGCCATGTTCCAGGGCATGTTCGCCATCATTACCATTGCCCTGATTTCCGGCGCCGTGGCAGAGCGAATCAAATTTTCCGCCTACTGTGTCTTCGCGCTGGCCTGGACAACCCTTGTCTATGATCCGATTGCCCACTGGGTATGGGGCGGCGGCTGGCTTGCAGAACTTGCCCCGGCCGCGCTCGATTTCGCCGGTGGTACGGTTGTCCACCTCTCTTCCGGTATTTCCGCCCTGGCGCTGATCATGTTCCTCGGCAAGCGGCACGGTTTCCCCACCGAGCGGATGGCTCCCCATTCACTGCCCCTGACCCTTCTCGGTACCGGACTGCTCTGGTTCGGCTGGTACGGCTTCAATGCCGGTAGTGCCCTGGCTGCTAACGGAACTGCCGCACTGGCCTTCACCACCACGACTGTTGCTCCGGCAGCGGCCGGCCTTACCTGGATGATTGCCGAGTGGATTCACGCCGGTAAGCCGAGCGCCCTCGGATTTGCCTCCGGTGTCGTGGCCGGCCTGGTTGCCATAACTCCTGCTGCCGGTTTTGTTACCCCTGGCTGGGCTTTGGTGATCGGTGTTGGCGCCGGTGTTATTTGTTACCTGGCAGTTCTCATGAAGGCCAAGCTCAAGTATGACGACTCCCTCGATGCCTTCGGGATCCACGGTGTCGGCGGAGCCTTCGGCGCTATTGCAACCGGCGCCTTTGCAACTGTCGGCGCAACCGGTCTTATTGTCGGCAATACCGCGCAGTTCTTTTCCCAGATCATCGCCGTAGCCGCTGCCGGTGCCTATGCTTTCGTGGTGACCTGCGTTATCGCTTTCGTGATTGACAAGACCATTGGTCTCAGGGTTGAGAAAGAAGACGAAATCGTCGGCCTTGACCAGACCCAGCACTCCGAATCCGGCTACAACCTGTTCTAAAACTTATCCTCACTGTCCCGGAAAGCCGTCCCTGCGGGCGGCTTTCCGGGCTTTCCGTGTACTGATCATTCCATCAACTCACTCCTTATCAAAGCGGAATTGCCATGGACAAACCATGTACCGAACATAAGCCGCGGGATGGCCATGATGAAGACGAGCTACTCAAACGTTTGGCGTATAATGAGAAAATGGCGGAACTGGGTCGTCTTTCCGCTGGAATCATTCATGAGATCAATACCCCTCTTTCGGTAATAGCCGCAGCATCCCAGATGGTACTCTGTGAGCCGGACCTTCCGGAATCGGTTGTTGAGATGGTTGAGCGAATTCACCAGGAAGTACAGCGTCTGTCTCAACTTACGCGGGGAATACTTTCCTTTTCTCGAGAGGAAGGCGGCGCCGAAGGTGAATCTGATGTGAACATGACGTTGCGTGAAGTTCTGGCTTTTCTCAAATACGAGATACAAAAACGTTCGGTTAGAGTCAGTGAAGTGCTCGATCCCCATCTTCCCCTGGTAAACGCCAGCCAGAATCTGCTCAAGCAGATCTTCCTGAATCTCATGGTGAATGCACTTCAGGCCATGGATGCCGGTGGTTGTATATCCATCGATTCCTCCCTTGGCGCTGACATGATGATTCGAGTCCGTATTCGGGACACTGGAACCGGTATCTCTCCGAACGCCCTTGAGAAGATTTTCACTCCGTATTACACCACCAAAGAACCGGGTGTCGGGACAGGGCTCGGCCTGTATGTAACCCGGAATAATGTGGAACGTCTCCATGGCAGCATGCAGGTTGAAAGTACAGTAGGGGAGGGTACCTGCTTTACCCTCTTTTTCCCTTCTCTTTGATGCCGCAATAAATTACCTTCCCTTAGGAGCTGCAAACAATTAACATGGGCATCTTGCATCTCATCTTCAGGCCATCTTTGACCGAACTTCAATCACCTAAATCCTCAACGTAGCCCCGCTACGTCTGCGGTTTGGCTCAATCAGTTCTGTCAAATCTGACCTAAATCCGAGCGCAATCTTGACCATGTTATTCATTTACAGCTCCTTATGTGATCCAGATATTGCCGGTGTCGCGATGCACTGCTATACTTGGCAATAGATGCATTGAAAAACGGATATACATATTCGATTGGCGGGAGGTTATTTATGAATATCTATGAAATTGCAATGGAAAAGGAACTGGAAGTCAAAAAATATTATGAGCAACTTGCGGAGGAAACCTCCCATGCCGGAGTGAAAAACATTTTTATGATGCTGGCTGCTGACGAGCAGCTGCACTATGATGCCGTATTGGCCATGCAGAATGAGGCGGACTACGAAGTATTGGCGAATTCTCCGGCACTGGAGGTTGCCCGGGAAGTGCTTGGAGAGTTTATTGGCGATACCGCCCCGGCTTCCACGATGAAGGACAGCCTTGACAGTTACCAGCATGCCTTGCTGATTGAAACGGAGAGTATTCAGTTTTACGAAGGTATTCTGGAATCGGTCAAGGACAAGCGTTTGAAAAAGGTGCTGTCAGCGATTTATGCCCAGGAGAAAGAGCACTATACTATCGTCGAAAACCTCTACGAATATGTCTTGAAACCCGAGTATTTTCTTGAATGGGGAGAATTCAGTAATCTGCGGAGGCTGTAGCGACACGGCATGGAGACAGACTATCTGGAAATCGCGATTCAGGCGGCACGGGCAGCCGGGCAAATTCAGCGAGAAAGGCTCTGGAGCGACTATTCCATAGCCTTCAAGGGGGAAAAGAATCTCGTAACCGATGTGGATAGGTTGTCAGAGGATCTCATTGTCCGCCAACTCCGTGCTGCCTGCCCGGACTGCGGTATTCTGGCCGAAGAAAGCGGTGCTTTTGGCCAGGGATCCCCTTTGCGCTGGATCCTTGATCCGCTGGATGGAACAACAAATTATGCCCATGGTTTCCCCTGGTTTGCCGTTTCCATCGCACTGGAAATTTCCGGCGAGATTCGGCTGGGGGTGATCTACCATCCGATGATGGATGAGCTTTTTACCAGCGTGCGCGGCCGTGGTGCCTGGCTGAATGGCAGGAAAATTTCGGTTTCAAGGCGTCAGCCACTGAATAACTCTCTGTTGGCAACCGGATTCCCCTATGACAGGGGAGTTTCCAATGAAAACAATTTTGACAATTTTATACAATTTCAGCTGGCGGCCCGGGCCGTCCGGAGAGCGGGAGCCGCTGCTCTTGATCTTGCCTATGTCGCGGCGGGACGGCTGGACGGTTTTTGGGAATGCAAGCTCAACCCTTGGGATGTCGCGGCCGGCAAGCTTCTGGTGGAGGAGGCCGGCGGAACCGTTACGAACCATGACGGCGCTCATTATTCCATTACCGATCATCGGATCCTTGCCAGCAATGGTTACATACATCAGGAAATGCTGCAAATACTCGGAGTCTGTCGGACTTAGGAAATCGAAGCGAAAATTTGGCTGGGCGAGGACAGATTTTGTCGATTTTGCAGGGCAATAGTTGTTCTGTTGCCCAAAAAAACGGCGGAATATGGACCGTTCAGACGGATTTGCAGCAGATTTACCCTAAGTCCGACAGACTACTGGCCTCGCGTACAATAAATCCCGCCCTCCAAGTAGATTTCATCTGAAAATTCCAAAATAGTGCTATCCCCCGTTAGGCTGGGACTTTCTCGGAGTCTCTCGTACGGCTTCATTGCACGACAGCGACAGCAAGGAAAACGTCCGAAGCCGGCAGGTTGCCCGAGCTGTGTCTCGGGTGATGACCGATTACGAGAGGCTTCGGGGAAGTTCCAGCCCAGCCCCTGCCGAGACTTTCCGGGTGGAATAGTAATAAAACCCCTCATTTCAGCACAATAGCCCTGCCAGAGCTGCCTGGAATAATTCCAACCAATATGATGACTGAAAGCTTTTCTGTTAAAAAAAGGAGCAGACTGCTGAGACCGGTACGTCGGGTATCCATGGATAAAAGGGGAATCGTCTGATAACGTCTCTTGAAGGGTACTTGATCTATCGTCTCCATTTGATTGAAAAGCGGCTTGTAACGTGGTGCGGAGGTGGTCTTTCATCGTTGACAATAGCATGATGAAGGTGCTATGTATCAGCAAAATAAATACGTAGATTAGTTTCTGGAAAGGGCGGAAAGGTGGTTATTCAGCGAGTGCATACTCATGTGATACGGTTTATCCTGGCGCTCGTTGTGCTGGTGTGTTTCTCGTTTTCCACCCATGCCGCCGAACTGGATGAGTATTCGGTCTTTATCAGCGGGTTCACGGCTTTTCAGAATCAGGATTATCGAGGCGCAGCAGTCAAGATGGCGCAGTTTCTCAAGGAGTATCCTTCCACTCCATTGCGCGACATGGCCCTTTTCTGGCTGGCGAGAGCCCATTTCCGTCTGGGTGAGAAACAAGAAGCTGCCCGCTATATGGCGCAGTTCCTGAAGGAAAATCCTGATACGCCGCTACGAAACGCTGCCGAGGATGAGTTGATTGGCCTTGCCCGAAGTTATGATGCGAAGGGTGAAGCTTTTAGCATACGTGTCGCTGATAAACCTGCCATTGAGCCGAAGGAGCAAAAGACGGTTGTTGCTGCTGCTCCGGTTGCTGGAACTGCTCCCGCTACATCCCGTACAACGAAAAGAGAATCTGCGGTACTTCCGGAATCCGGCACGGCAATCCCGAGCGAGGCCGTGGACACATCTCGTGATGTAGCTGCTTTGACCATGAAGGAACGGGCAGTAAGGGAATACCGGTCGGTTCAGGAGAAATTTCCCGGAACACAGGCTGCTTCGGTTGCCGCGGAACGCCTCAAAGTGTTGCAGGAGGAGAAGCCGGCTACCGTCAGAAAGACTGGAGACGTTGCCGTCCCGACTCGGGGAGAAGCGTCAGCAAATAGCATCACTTTCGAGGTCGGACAATACGCCGCCGCTGATTTTTCGTTACGTCCCTATGCGGCTACCAGCGAAGCGGGCCAGAACATTGTGGTTCCTTTCGAGGTCGTGAACCGAGGGAACGGAGCAGACAACTTCTCTCTGGAACAGGGGTTCCCCGCCGAGTACAAGGCCAGAATTGCCGCTGCCGCTCGTCCGGAGATTCCACTTGCTGCGACTCCCCAACTGGCGCCGGGTGAGAGCTTCTCTGGTGTCGTTATCCTGTCGGTGCCGACTGCGATTGTCGATGGACAAAGAAGCACCTATCCGTTACGGATGGTATCAAAATTCGATCGGAATATCGCACTTTCGAAAGAGATTTCGCTGGTTTACTCTGCGCCGCTGCTCAGGATGGTAGTGAGACCAGACAGGGAGATTGTGCTGCCTGGTGAAACGGTCACCTATCGCCTGGCGCTCTTGAATGTCGGAAGCGCAGCTGCCAAAAAGGTTTCCTTCTCGTTCCGGTATCCGCCTCAGTACGAGCCGGTAGAGCCGCTTGCCGCAGGATTCCGCCGTGACGGGCTGACCCGCCTCGCAGTTGATGAGATGGAGGTCGGCTCAGGGGGACGGAAAGAATTCACCGCAACATTCCGCCTGAAGGAAGAAGCCCTTGCCGGTCAGGAGTTGTTTTGTCGGGCGGAGTTGCATAATAGTGCACTTCAGCTTACCGAGGCTTTCCTCTCGTCTGCTGCCGTGGTCGGAAAGGTAAGCGGTGTGGCGGCCAGAATCCAGAACGAGATGCGTATCGTTCAACCGGGAGAACGGCTGGTTATTCCTGTCAGTGTGGTCAATATGGGGAACAGCCGTGAAAATATCACGGTTACGACATCCATGCCTTCTTCAATCAGGTATGCCCTTTACCGTAGCGGCGGAAGCGGCGTCAAGCAGACCGATGAGCTTGTCACCGGTACTGTCAGCTCTCTAGCCCCTCGGGAAGAGGCGTCACTCAAATTGGAGCTGTTTGCACCTCCTGCAGTTACCGACAAATCAGAAGCAACATTTACCGTAACCTTTGAACCGGAGAGTGGCCGGAACAAGTCCGCAACTGTTTCAGTTCGCCTTGTTTATTCACGTCCCGTGGTGACCCTTGAAATGGAGACAAAAAGCGGACGGCTCAAGCCGGGAGAGATTGCCCATCTCGTCGTCAGTGCTGTCAATAACGGTTCGAGTATGGCAAAAGATGTCCAGGTAACGAGTCTTCTGCCGGAGCGTCTTGATATTGTTGCTTCGGAACCTGTGACTACGGAAAGGCAGATGGGTGAGCATATCTGGAGGTTCGCAGAACTGGGGCCGGGAGAGAGGCGTAGCATTGTTCTGTCGTACCGGGTGAAATCGGGTGTAGCGGCAGGAACAAGCCTCAGAATAGAAAACCGGGTCAAATACCAGGATCAGACGGGCAATTCCTACTGATCCGCAACGGCGCAGGGGTGGGGGCACTTCTCGTTTTCTCACTACTATGAAATATTTTTGTGCAGTTTTTTCTGCCAACAGAGGATTTCTGCTGAGTACAGCTTGTACGGTACCTTCGGATGAGGAAGCACATGCCCACCAGGAGAAAAATTTCCGAAACTGTTGCGTTGAAACACGCTGGAACCGAACTCCTTTCAGCGTCTTGGCCCTGTACCTGCCTTCTGTTGTGTCTGTTTGTTCTCTTCTTCTCTTCTTCAGCTGCGGCTGCCGACTACCTTGTGTACCTGCCGAAACCGGTTGAGACGATTGACGCTCCACTTTCCGGAGAAGGTGTGCTGGTGAAGAAGATAATGATTCGGCCGGGGGACACCCTTTCGGCCATATCGCGACGATTTTCCGGGAAAGGCAGTTATTTCCCTCAAATACTCCTGTTTAACAACATCCGCAATCCAAATCGAATTTATGCCGGGCGGAAATTGTTTGTGCCTGTTTCCGGGCATCGTTCTTCGAAAAAACAGTCACCCCCCCCCCTCTGTTCTGCCAGCCAAGACCAAGGCGCGGTCCGCCGTTCGCGAACGGCAAGGAATCACGCCGGATAACGGTGGCGACAGCAAGGTGTTCTCTGCTGAGCGGCAACTCTTTGACGAGGCGGCCGCGCTTTTTGCCCAAGCCAAGTATCGCGAGGCCCTAGACGGGTTTAGCCGATTCCTGCATGTGTACCCGCATTCCTCCCTCGTTCCCGATGCCAGTCTGTATCGGGCGGACTGCTACCTCCGTCTTTCCGGAGAGGATCTTTCCTAGCCCAGCCAAATTTTCGTTTCGATTTCCTAAGTCCGACAGGCTCCTGAACAGCGAAGTTGATTTGAGGTTCGAATCGGCGCTTTTAGCCGGTACTCTTCTTAAGAATTGCGATCAGCAACCCACCTGGTACGGTGCTGTGCTTTCGCTGCCTGAAGAGTAGCCTGCTACACCGTTTTAGTGTCAGTATTGCATAGGGATAATTTAACTGATTTAGTTCACTGCGGAGATATTTATTCTGTTTGGTTACCTGAAAAATGTTGCTGGAGGCTCGTGTGGAAGGGAGCTTTTCAGGAAGAGAAATATTAAAAAGCGTTGACATAGAAGGGAAATGCGTGTGATTATACAAAAATATGAGAGGTCTGTATGCTTAATGTTTTTGTGATTTCCAGTGATAAAAGGGTTCGAAGTCTCATTGAGCACTTTCAGCCATTTTTCAAGACGAAGATACGCTGTGCGTCCGACTTTGATAACGGATTGAAGGAGGTTTTCGAAAACCGACCATCCGTGGTATTTATTCAGAGTACGATTGGAACTGTTTCCGGAGAAACGGTGTCGAGGCATATCAAATCTCTTCTTGGGTCTGAATCACCGCGCATCGTCTTTCTGGGTGAAAGCGATGTAAAAGGTAAGTCAGGGACGAGCTGGTGTGACGACTGGATCCGCATCAGCGATTCCGAGCAGCAGTTGCAGCAAGACTTTGCAGAACTCTTTTCCCGATGCTTTCCGACAGAGTGGCGGGAAATCCATGAAGAAATAGAGAATAGAGCATGTGCCGATAGCAAAAATATTGCAGAACCTCACAGTTCAGACGAGGATATCTCACCTGCGGCCCCCTTGCGACAGGAAGTGGCGGATGAATCTGACTCCGGTCCGAGTGGCACTCTTTCGGGAACATCGATTCCGGAGAAGAATGGCGGCTTGACGGTTGAAATTCCCTCTCCAGGTAGTGATATTATCGAGGAAGAAGTCTTTCCCGCCTATCAGAATCTGTATGATGACCCTTCGCTGGTAACTGATGTATCCCGAAAGAAGCGGCGTTCAGTGGTAAAACTCGTGGCCGCAATTTTCCTGTTGGCGGTAGCGGCAGCAGGTTTCTACCTTTGGAAGCACCATGACCTCGGTGAGCAACAGTCGGTCAGTCCACCTTCACCTGCCTCAAAGTCTTCGGTTGCGGATCGTCCCGCACCTTCAGCGATAACAATCACGGTCGACGACACTGGGCTGCCGACCTTTTTACGAAGCGACTGGCGTGACCCTCTCTATTCATCGCAGCACCCCGGATGGGAACGATTTCTCTCTCCCGAGGTGGACTTCCGGCTATTCAGGGAAAAGGGTACGATCAAAGCTCTCCAGGGTATTTCCCGGAAGCAAATCGGCATCTCCGAAGCCTTTTTGGCCGATCTGCTGAAACAATGTGGATTCAACGGGCCTTTACCGAAAGGAATCGTGGAATTGAAAAACGGTATTCTGGTGAAAAGTGTCGTGCTCCCAGGGGGGGCTGAACTTGTTACCTATCAGGAGCAAGAAGCTTCTCACCTAAAGGCCTTTGTACTGGAGTTTTCCTGAGAAGTTTTCATCCGCAAACGGTTCTTTTCCGCCCTGGCTGTGTCAATCCGCGGGCTTGCTTGTGCGGCGTACCTGTGTACGCCTCCGCGCAACCCCTTGATTTCCTTGCCAGGACGAAAAATCCCTCGTTTCCGAATTGAAAACCTATAGTTTCACATCCGGAGTTTCCGGATGGAAACTAAGAAGTATCCATATGAGTCATTCGATGCCTTCTGATTTTGACCGTTGCCGGTTATGTCTGGAAGTACACTTTAATGCTGGTGATTTGTTGCGGGAGGTAGCGTGAAGCTGCACATCTGGGGACTGTTTCTTATGTTTTGTGTTTTCGCCGGTTTGATAACACTGGGAAGTAGCAGTTGCTTTGCTCTCGATCCTAAATTCGAACTCGACACCAAGGCGCTTGGCAGCAAGAAACCTGCGGGCCGAAAGACAGCGGAGCCGCAGTCCGGGGTTCCAGCTTCCGCAGTATCCAGAAAAGAAACGCAGTCCATGCCACGTCAGACGGTTCGCAGTAAAAAAGGCGTTCAGCGACGGTCTCCGGGGCTCGGGATGAAACAGCATGGAAAGTCTCGCGATATCTCAAGGGTCAGAACTGCTTCACCCCGGACACTCAGACAGCCGTTTCGCACGTCGGCTGGAAGGGACGAGGGCATCCGCTGGACAAGAAAGGTGTGGGATCGTCTTCTCGGAACCGGTCGACCGGTTCCGGGGCCCCTGAGTATTCAAGGGAGGAATTTCTCCCTTTCCCTTGATCCGGAGCGATATCCGGTGTTTCCGGCAGCGGATGGCGGCAAGATTGTCATCGATACCGGGATGACCCTGTCTCCTCTTGTGAAAACAATTCTTCGCGAGCAGGATCCCGGGATCAGAATAGTCTCGGAACACCCGGATAATAGGAGAAGTTTTTTTTCTTCTCTGCTCGCTGCAGCACGGTTCTATTCAGTAGAAGAGAACTTTTCAGTAAATTTCGGCTCCGATCCGAAACTGACGGTGACATCGGATTTCAAGATAGAAAAGACCTCGGATAGCTTGCTGAAGAATGATGTTACTCTGGTAACACTTCCCGGGAAGCGTACGAGCATGCCTGAACTGTTGAGTTCTTTCCTTGAAAAAGAGGGCTTCCAGGTGATTGAAACATCTCCGGCAATTTCACCGGTGTCGGATGGCCGCAAAGTATTGTATAGTGTCCAGGGGAGCAATCAGGAATCCATCGTGGACGAATTGTTTTCAGCGCTTTCCGTTCGTTGTGAGAAAAACCGGGATCTGCTGCTGGATGATGGGGCTCTCAGCGGTGTTTCGCTGTCTGTGCGGGCTGACCGTTTCAGCCAGAGTAACGGCAAAAAACTGGTATTTTCATTTTCTGAAGAAAACCCGGTTCAATATACTTTACTGAGACTTCTTGAACTAAAAGGTTATCGGGTTGTAATTCTGAATCCGGAAGATGATTTTAGAGAAATTTCCGAGAAGGTTCTTTCTTCCTTGGGGTTTCCTGCTGTTTACGGAATGCAGCCTCTCTGGGAAGTGGCCGAAACTCGGTTCAATGTGCAGCTTTCCGGATTCGTGGTGGCCGGAAATGGCCGGAACGGATCACGCATTTTTCTGACGAATGTTACGGTAGATCCCCTTGTCAGAGAACTTGCCCGATACCAGGGATTCGAGGTCATAGTGAAATAATTTCCATCCGGAATTTCCGGATGGAAACGAAGTGATTACAGGGGATTTTGCGAAACAGGAATAGTGGCATGGTACAAAAGAAACTGGGTGAAATCCTTCTTGAAAGCAATCTGATAACCGAGCAGCAGCTTATTGAGGCTCTCGAGTTGCAAAAGACATTTTCCGGTGAGACCATCGGAAGGCTTTTGTGCCGGCTCGGTTTTCTCAGAGAGTCTGACCTGAATTACATTCTTGAGCAGACGGGCAAGCGAAAAAAACTGGGGGATATCCTACTTGCGGAGGGCTTGGTAACCGAGGAAAAACTTCAACAGGCCCGTGTCTCGAGCCAAAAGGACAATATCTCGCTGGGGAAATCTCTTCTCAAGCTGCGTTTTCTGACAGAGGAGCAGCTCGCCCGGTCAATTTCCATCCAATATGACCTGCCTTTTGTTTCGCTTGCCACCACGCATGCCGACCCTGGTTTTGCCCGTTTTATCAATGCCAATTATGCCCAGAAACAGCAGATTGTCCCTATCTCAAAAATCGGCAGCACCCTTACGCTTGCCATGTCCCACCCGATCAGGCTCACTGAACTGAAAGAGCTCGAAACCGCAACACGACTAAAGATTATTCCCGTTATTGCCACGGAGTCTGAAATCCTGGCGGTACAGCAGCAACTCTACAATTTCCAGCAAACCTCTTCCCTTTCCATTGAAGATGAGATGAACCTCGATATCCCGGACAGTATTTCGGAGATTCTTACCAAAACCGATTTCTACGATGAGCCGGAGATTGACGACGAGGTCAGGAAGGTAACGGAACGAGACAGCGTCATCGTGAAGCTGGTCAATAAAATAATCTATGACGCCTACCAGAGCCGTGCTTCAGACATCCATATCGAACCGTACCCAGGTAAAAACGATATTGTCGTCAGGGTGCGGATCGATGGGCGATGCAAGGTCTACCAGCGGATTCCCTACAAATATAAATACGCTATTCCATCACGCATCAAGATCATGTCGGATCTGGATATTGCCGAGAGGAGAAAACCACAGGACGGAAAGATAAATTTCAAGAAATTTGGGCCGATAGACGTTGAATTAAGAATTGCCACTATGCCCACGGTCGGGCAACTTGAAGATGTCGTTATCAGGATTCTTCACACCGGTGACCCGATTGTGTATGAAGACCTCGGTCTTACCGAGCGGAACATGCGGGTTTTCGAGAAGGCGATCACCAAACCGTATGGTCTCATTCTTGTGGTGGGGCCTACCGGTGCCGGAAAAACGACCACTCTTCATTCGGCGATTGCCAAGATAAATAAACCGGAAACCAAGATATGGACAGCCGAGGACCCGGTTGAAATTACTCAAAAAGGGTTACGTCAGGTGCAGGTGAATCCTCGCATCGGACTTACTTTTGCCGCTGCCCTCCGTTCGTTCCTGCGTCTTGATCCCGATATCATCATGGTTGGCGAGATGCGTGACGAAGAAACCGCCTCTATAGCCATTGAAGCGTCCCTGACCGGTCATCTGGTCTTTTCCACCCTCCACACCAATTCCGCTCCCGAAACGTTAACCCGCCTTCTGGACATGGGTATAGACCCGTTCGCTTTTTCCGATTCCCTTCTCTGCGTTCTGGCCCAAAGGCTTGCACGGAGGCTTTGCAAAAACTGTAAACGGGTCTATCGGCCGGAAGCAGCCGAGCTTGAGGAGATACTTGCCGAGTATGGAATGGAGCAGTTTCCTGCCAGCGGCCTGGTGGTGGACGAACTGACCATTGCTGAGCCGGTTGGCTGCGAGAAATGCAGCAACACCGGGTATCGTGGCCGTCTCGGTATTCATGAATTGCTGGAATGCAATGATGAGATGAAAAGACTTATCAAGAAAAAGCCCGAGGCTGAGGAGATCCGACAAGGAGCCATTGTAGACGGTATGACCACCTTGAAACAGGATGGTATTCTGAAGGTATTCCAGCACTTGACCGATATTCACGAAATACGCAGAATCTGCATTCGATAGTTTCAATCCGGAAAGTCTCGACATGGGCTGGGCTGGAACTTCCCCGAACCCTCCCGTAATCGGTCACCACCCTTCACACGGATCAGCGACCTGCCGGCTTCAGGCGCTTTCCTTATTGTCGCCATCTCGCCATAAAGCCGTACGAGAGACTTCGTGAAAGCCCCAACCCAACGGGGGGGCGCACAATTTCGGAGTTTACGGATGAAAACTATCTTCCCGCCCCTGCTTCCCGCTATTTACCCGTACCAGCACACTGCTTGAAATAAACGACATTTTCGCAATATTTGAGCCCTGTCTCCAGCGAGATCTTGTTTTCTTTGAAGAGTCGTGCCAGGGCGATGTCAATTGATTCATACTCTTCCGCTGACTGCTGAAGCATGCTTCGTATCTGGTGGGTTTTTCCTTCGCGGATCAGATTTCTGGAGCGGACACTGCCAATGAGTTTCTCAAGGGCAAGTACAGTGCCGGTTTGGTTTTTCTTCGGTACGAGCCGCTGATTCAGAATCATGACGAAGCTTTCCGCCAATTGGACTCGAATCTGCTGTTGCTGTTGCGGCGGGAAAACGTCGATGATTCTCTCTATGGCGGAGGTGGAGGTGTTGGAGTGCATGGTGCTGAGCACCAGGTGACCGGTTTCAGCTGCCTGGATGGCGATGGAAAAGCTTTCCGGATCGCGCATTTCCCCGATCACGATGACATCCGGCGCCTGCCTGAATATGTGTCGCAATCCCTCATGAAAAGAGTCTGTGTCCATTCCGATCTCTCTCTGGTTCACGTTACTGCATTTATGCTTGTGCAGGTACTCGATGGGATCTTCGATGGTGATGATGTTGCAATGCCTCTTCCGGTTAATACTATCCAGAAGGGCTGCAAGGGTAGTCGTCTTTCCATGCCCCGTCGGGCCGGTGATGAGAATGAGCCCTTGGGTTTTAAGGGCATAATCCTCGATCCAGGGGGGTAAACCGAGTTCCGCTATGCTGGGAATTGTTTCTTTGATGTGGCGGACGGCAATGGAAATGGAGCTTCTTTGCAGATAAATATTGATTCTGAATCTGCCGATATCCGGATAGGTGTGGGCAAAGTCCAGTTCTTTCATCCGCTCGAACTCCTCCCTTTGTGTCACGCTCATAAGCTCCCGAGCATAAAAGAGGGTATCCTTCGGGGTCAGGAAGGTGCTTGATATCCTGACCACATCAGTATCTTTTTTGAGGCATGGTGGTGCCCCGGCTGACAGGAGGAGATCCGACGCTTTCTGCTCCACAAGCATGGTAAATAGCTGTTTGAGTTCGGTTAGCTCGGAAAGGTGATGTTGCTTTCTGACATTCGCTTCAATATCCATCCCCTTGAGAGGCGCAGACAATTTCCCACCCATATCGTGAATGATTTTCAGCGCGGCGTTTATCTGGATAGCAGGCATTACGACCCGCTGAACACTCCTGCCGATGATAAACTCGATTTCCTTGACGGCATTGAAATCGTTCGGGTGAACCATGGCAACGATGATGCTTTTGCTGTTGGCCGCTATGGGCAGTACTTCGTACTGCTTCATCTTTTCGAAAGGAAGCAGATTTATCACCGCGTGATCGATTTCCATAGTGTAGAGATTTACGGTGGGAAAACCCAACTGCATGCCGAGCGGTTCCTGAAGTTCCTCCACCTTAAGGTATCCCAGTGCAAGCAAGACCGAACCGAGATGCTCGCCTGTTTGCGTCTGGACCTTTAAGGCCTTGGCCAGTTCATCTTCCGATATCAACTGGCAATCTACCAGGATCTCTCCCAGCCTCATGTCTTTTGATTCAATTACTGGTGTTTGCATGGTGGGCATCCTTTCGAACGACTCGATTTGATTTAGAGCTTGTCCGTAAATAAACATTCCAGGCTCGCATCCCGTCTTCACGCCGTCTTTGACCGGTCCTCAATCACAAAATCCTCGTCGTAGCCGTGCCATGCCTGCGGTTTTGCTCAATCAGACCAGCCAAATCCTGCATAAATCCGGGCGCGATCACTGGTACTATTATTTACGGACAAGCTCTTAAGTTTCAGGTAAAAGCAGGTTGCTGTATTTCGTGGAAATATAATAGTGTCTCAAAATATTGCAATGAAATACTATTGTATAGCACACAAGTGATAGAAGGTTAAATTATTTTATAAATTATCAGCGAACCTGTTCCCTGGTAGCTCTCCTTATCGATTGATTTGGTTACGCTCCACGATAGAAATCGCCATGAAGGATCAGGAAGCGCGGGTTTCAAAGAGCGGCCGCCCCGGATTCAGAAGCGCCGACTCTATTGCGGCATGTGCCCGCTGACGTTGACTGCCAAAGCAAAGCACGTGCTGGAGATGTGTGTCGGAAATGGCTTTGCCAAGAAAGTAGCGCTCTCCGTTGCTGAATATATCTCTGTGCCGGTGCCACCATTCCTTGGCAAGTTCGGAATCAGGCCAGGGAAGATCCTCATCGGCGTCCATTTCGACATCGCCATCTTCAGGATCATCAGTCGGCCCGATCTCAAAGCCATCCGGTTTTTTACCTTTCAGTCCATCAACTACGATATCCGCACCTGTTATCACGGTGAATGCTTCACCTGCCACTCGCGAAAGAACCGGTGTCTTCATCTGTTCGAGGAGCCAGGGAATCAGCAGCGGATCACCAAGTATTCCGGCGCCTGTGACAGCCAGACGGGTGGTTCCCGGGTTTGCGGCCAGGTTGGCCTGCCATTTGAGGGCATTCCGGTTTTCCATAATCCGAAAAGCGGTCATGACCGCCTTTTCCTGATAGTATGCGGAACTTACTGCAATGGATTGGAGCACCGGAAGGGTGTTCCGATCTCCGAGTAACACCGCGGACCAGGCGGCAAAGAAACGGCAGGCCTCATCCCCATGGGAAAGGTTATCAACGAGAGCTGGCAGCAGATCGATCCTGCCCAGTTCGCCTGCAGCCTTGAGGCTGCGCGCTTTCAGGGCCTGGTTATCATTCCGAATGGCATCTTTCAGAAGCTTGCCCGGATCAACTCTGTGGATTGCGGAGGCGGCAATACCGATGCGAAGCAGGGCAGGGGAGTGTTCGGTAAGAAATCTCTTGATATAGGGTTCAACCTGACTGTAGGGAAGCCACCCCAGTGCCGAGATGATGCCTTTGGATAGTGTGAGGTCAGCAGCTCCCGTATCAAGCAGACAGGCAATGCGGGCTTCTTCGCCACTTTTGAATGCCAGGATGGAAGCCGAAAAATAGTCAGCCGTATCTCCAGCTCTCAGGGCAGCTTCACACATCTCCCAACCGGCTTTTCCGGCAAGCTGGAGACCATCAAGATGTGCTTCAATACGTTTATCATGTTCTGCCAGTTCATTAAGACCATGAAGCGGAGACTTCATCAGGCGATTGCGCAACACCCAGAGGAAAGACACTTCATCACTATGCTGCTCGATAACAGCCGGCAGAGCTGTCAGGCATTTCTCCTGCTCGTTGCGGATGAGTGCATCGTTATCGCGATCATCACCTTTTTCAAGGCAGAGTACACGCCGGGCGCCACCATCATCGGATGTGGAAATCGCTATTCTCCGTGGCGGTGAAGTCTCTGACATGTAACCCGCTGCTGTTGCAAGAAGAACAATCCCCATTGCCGCGCCGCAGTCTCCGACACAGTCGGCCGGATGCTTCAGTTCACGAATCTTGTCGTCAATCGGGAATATCCTTCCCTCGGTCAATCCCCATTCATAGGCCCGCGCCCGCTCGCCGTTCAGGTCGGCGATCACCAGGTCAATCTCTTCGCCCTTGCCTGGAAGCAGTGCGAATGCTTCACGAAAAGCGCTTGATAACCCCTTGGCCGTTGAGCGGGTCGAACCGGTCCAGGGATGCGTTTCAATACCGCGGCCCCAAGCGCTGATATATGCATGTAGCGCGGCATTACGACTTCTGGCATGGGATTCCAGCTCAAGCAGAATCACGCCCGCGGCTTCTCCGGCGATAAATCCCACCGGATTGGTGCCGCTCTTGAGCCGGTCTGCCTCACAGAGCTTGTCAAGAACAGTCGTTTCGCAAAGAGAATCGACACACCCGACAAGGACCATGCCACAGGATCCGCATCGCAGATCGGCAATTGCCTGAATGACGTCTTCAAAGAAAAGACAACGACCCAAAGCCAATGAATCAGCGTCATAGCAAGGCATGGCCGGAATTGCCAGGTCCTGCAATTGTTCCTTGAGAATATCCGTAAAGTCACTATTTTCGGAATCTACATGGCAACGTATCCGCCAGTTGGCGCGTTTCAGCAGCTCGGCGGAAAGCCCCTCCGCACATTCTCGAATGGCTGGAGCCAGCAAAGCAACGGCACGATCCGCACCAGAAACGCGCCGTGATATGGCATGCTCCGGCAGGCGGGCAATCTTGGCCCCGCACAGTTCCGTACCGTATTCGTCACCGTTCACCAGTACGGTTTCATGCTCGGAAAAGCTGGCAATAACGCCGCGAATGGCCGCAAGGGAACTTGGTGCACTGAGCCCCAGGGATGTTACCAGCCCTAAGCCGGTTACTGCTATTCGATCTATGTCTGTTTGCATATTTTCCATGGCTCAACTCAGATTGACTCTTCTCTATTGACCAAAGAAAACAGGTCATAAATGAAATTGAATTTTAAGATTTATTTCTTCCGCACGAACATCGGCTTCATGGAATCCAGCACCGCATCCCATATGGCTATTTTTTCGTCCAATTTGCCGTCGGGTGCTTCCATTTCGATGGTTGTTGTCGGGTACTCTCCCGAGTCTTCCTTACCGTTGAATTCCCAGGTAAACATAATGGTCTTCTCACCGTCTTCCGATATGCGGAGAATCGACTCCTCGCCCTTCATTCCCGCCACCTCACGCTTAGCCAACCGGAGCTTGGACATGCTACCTCCAGTTTCAAATGCCGCAGCAGCGAGCATGCCCCTTGTTCTATCTATGAGGCCCATTGTTTCTCTATTGTAACCAATATCCATTTCCGTCTTGATTTCCAGAACTAAACTTAGGGGATGACCTTCGAAGCGTACGTATGATTCTTCCTGTTCAAGATAAGGAAGGTTTATTAGTCCATGTTGAAGATAAAAACAATTACATTGCTGCATTTCTTTTAGGCTTATCATGTCAAGCACTTTATAATTTTTCCCAATTTTGCTGATATTATTGGCCATTCTATAGGTACTATTCTCATCATCTACCATTGTCGAATCACCTTTTAGCCACAAGATTACAACGCCAGTATCAACCAATAGAGACCATGTTGCTTCATCTGCTGCATCGCCTTCCTTGTGATAAAATAGTCCCTTGCTCCATTGACCTATCCCAGGATATTCCTGCATTCTGAGAATTACCTTGTTCGAGCGTATTGGTGGAGTAAGCTTGTTGACATCTGCCATAAAGTTGGTCCATTCTGCTGCTCTGGCCTGCTCGTGGTTTATCTCTTTGTGAGTTACAACTTCATTGATTTCGACATATCTTAATGCAGCCGTGCGAACTGCAAGATTCATTTCTACCGGCACTTCAAGTGAAAACCGTCCTATGTAAAAGGTTTTCGTTTGCATGATGACGCTGTTTCCTGTTTTCAACGTGTCCTCACATCCTTGAGTCAGCGTACAAGCCAGAAAGATGAATAGACGGCTAACAAGAACCTTCCCATAACACAGAGTCATGGAATTGAGCTTTCCCAACCATTCCAAATCGACTACCTCTTTCGCTCGAACATCGGCTTCATGGAATCAAGCACCGCATCCCATATGGCCATTTTTTCGTCCAACTTGCCATCGGGCGCTTCCATTTCGATAGTTGTTGTTGGATATTCCCCAGAATCTTCCTTGCCGTTGAATTCCCATGCAAAGAGCAGAGATTTTTTCCCATTATCCGAAGCACGAAGAATCGATTCCTCGCCTTTCATTCCTGCCACCTCGCGCTTACCCAATCGGACTATGGAAAAGCTAATGCCTGGTTCACGGGATGCATCATCGATCATCCCCTTTGTTCCTTCAATCAGGCCCATTGTTTCTCTATAATGATCACCATCCATTTCCATCTTGATCGAAATATTCAAATTGAGCTGGTGACCTTCAAAGCTGGCGTAGGATTCTTCTTGCGACCTATATGGTCGATTAATCGCACCTCGTTCAAGATAAAACCAATCCCCTATTGGAAGTGTTTTAGGTAACTTAAGGTCTGAATATATATAGGCCTTAGCACTAGCTTCAATATTCTGTTCCAAGTAATGATTCACATCCTCCTTTTCCACAACTGAGTTGCCCCTAAACCACACGCCAGCAGGGCCTATGTCAACTAATAACGCCCATCGGCCATCGTAATCACTGAAATCATCATAAAAGTAGTAAACCCCTTTAGCCCACTGCCCAATTCCCGAAAAATCCTTCATCCTGATAATTGCATTGTTCTTACCTTTTGGTGGTTCGAGCTTTTTGATGTCCAACATGAACCTGTTCCATTCGGTTTCTCGTGCCTGCTCATGGGTTACATCCTTCGACCAAACAATTTCTTTGATTTCGGCAAATCTTAATACCGACCTGCGCTCATCCATCGTCATCTCTGCGGGCACCGCAAGTGAAAAACGCCCGATATAATAGGTTTTCATTGGGACATTCGCTCCTTTGCCAGTATTTGTCGTCCTTTCGCATCCTTGGACCATGGAACACGCCACAAGAGTAACAAGCAGCAACATTGCATTAACTCGTTGCACTTTCGTCATGATGCCCTGCCTCCAGTTCTATTTTACTTTTCCCACTCCGCCTTCTTTTATCCCTTCTTCAATGCGTTTGAGGGCAAAATTTCTCACGGCTTTAATAACAAAGTCTTTTCCCTTCCGTTCGTTATATGCTTCCTGGTGTTCTATTTTATTAAATTTGGCAGTAAAAAGTATCTTAGAACCGTCACATTCTTTAAGAGCAGAACCCGAACAGTTCGGCACTGTACCATCGCCACCTTCACGATAATCATCAATGCTGGACATGCTAGCAACCAATGTTTTGTGAGATTCAGAGAGTGGAGTTGTTAATTCCTGATTATATATGTCGGTATACATGATGTATTTGCCTCGGGAGGAAACAACCTTGGAAGGCACTGAAATATCAACCCCAAGTGTGGGCTGTTTTCTGTAAAAAAAATCTTCGTGTTTGAAGATTATTTTGTCCACCGTGCCGAGGCCGCTGGAATAGAACTGGTAGGTACTCTTGTGAAATCTTGTTTGAAGTGCAATATGAAATCTCTCAGCCTTACCAAGGCATCTCTTATATTCATTCCAAGGAGAAACACGATTGGTATCTGTGTTACTTGACCCAGTTTTTTTAGCCACCGGATTCAACCATTCTGGATTCACCAGCCGCCAAAACACTGCATCCGGTTTATTTGTGACCATATTTGGATGCTCCCCGATTTGATAGATTTCCGAATAAGGATCTGAATTCGGCAGTGAAATCTTTTTACCGTTCTTCAAGGTTATATGAAGCCACTGCTTGCTGCCGTCGTTTGCTATGTAGTCTTTGGTCGGCAGCAGCTCCAAACCACCCGGTGCATTACCGAGAAGACAGGTGACCTCTTCTCCGCTTGCTCCCAGAACCCAGGCTGAGATAGTACTTACAATGCCCGTACGTTCAAATCCGGCCTTCATACGCCAATAGGCTGCAGCGGCGCCAACGGCAGGCTGTACACCATGAATTACACCCAAGACATTGTCCTGAGCTTTACCTATTTGCTGATGCTTTATGCAACAA
>Ga0351902_1052_pt1 | contig 31819 bp, 32 predicted proteins | sample BONcelHT113001D5_FD_205828 | JGI IMG/M metagenome (GOLD analysis project Ga0351902, IMG submission 205828) | Enriched cells from coal bed in the Powder River Basin, Montana, United States - BONCAT cells T11 rep1 HSBNCT.T11.300.1.D5 ...
CCGATGGGCAGTTTGAGAATATGACTGGTAGGGGTAACACCCAAGGGGCGGAACCACCTGTTATCCTGCAACAGCAAGGCGGTCTTTTCCTGCGCCCCGGCGATGGAAATGCGGAAATCCCGATCTCTCCCCATTCCTAATGGCGTCGAAATAATTTTTGACAATCTCTCCGGCGTAAGGCTCCTGAGTCAGGGGCATGGAAAGAGACAAAGGACGGCTGAGTTCCCAACTCAACCACTCTTCGAAATAGGAAAACTGAAGCTTCCCACTGGAAGTTCGAGTCAGACGGCCAACCTTTCGGCCATTCATAAATACATACAGGTCAGATGATAGACGAGTTCGTGACATCTACCAAACGTCTCCTCTGGTGTCGTTAGTCGAGTGTTGACGTGATTGAATAGTAAGTTCCAGATCAAGCGCTGCCAACAGTCGGAAGAGAGTCCCCAATTCCGTCCCGGGATTCCCTTTTTCAACCCTCGAGATTGTTGGCTGGACAATACCTACCGATTTGCCGACGTCGGTCTGGCTCATCCCCTTCTTCTTGCGCTCTTTACGCAATGCCGATCCGAGGCTCTCTGGAGAAAGGATTTTTTGCATCATGTCGTGACTCCTGAGAGCCGAAGTTTCCGGATGGAAGCTATTTGAAGAGTGGAGGTGCGCTACATGGTAATCATTCTGTTCCTCTTGCCTACAATTCCTTCTGCGCCGATTTATCCCGGTACATCCTCTCGTCACTAAGCTTTAACGCTTCTGCAATCTGATCTTTGTTTTCTGCGGATGCTATTCCAAAGGCGATGCTCACCTTGCCAGTGATGATTTCAGGGCAGTTCATAATCCTCCGGACAGCTTCCTCCGCAACAGTAGCTGCCGTTTCCGGAAGCAGAACGGCAAACTCATCTCCCCCGATACGGGCAACTATATCCTCGGCCCGGAATGCTCCGAGGATAAGCCGGGCCGCCAACCGGATCAGATTATCCCCTTCTTCATGGCCCAGGGTATCATTAACTGTTTTCAGACCGTTTACATCCGCCATCACTATGCTCATGGGAAACATTCTGCTGCGGGCAAACCGCTCCAGCTCTTCATCGAAAAACGCCCGGTTATAGAGGCCGGTCAAAGTGTCGTGGGTACTATCGTGACGGAGCGTTACTTCTACTTCCTTGCGGCTGGTAACGTCATGTGCGATGCCGATGATGCCGATGACCACTCCTGTGTCATTAAAAATAGGCGTTTCGATCTTCTCCAGGTACAAAAGTTTTCCATCCCGATCAACAATGGTCTCTTCGAAATAAGTGCGCGTGCCGCTTGCCATGACCTCCCTGGAGTCTTTCTCGTATTTCACCGCAAGTTCCGGCGGATAGATGTCATGATCGTTCTTCCCGACCAGTTCCTTTGGTGCCAGGTCGAACATCCTGCCAAAGGGTTCGTTCACCGCGACGTACCTTCCCGCCCTGTTCTTAAGCCAGGCGATATTGGGGATATTGTCAAGAATGGCCTGCTGCTGCCGAATGACTTCGCTGATCCGCTCCTCCGCCAGCTTGCGTTCGGTAATGTCTTCCATGGCCAGGAGTATAATGTTCGAGCCGATCTTTTTCCTGAAAATCTCCCGTGCATTGAGCAGAATAATCTTGCGGCCGATATCGAGAAAATCATGCTCGACCTCATAGCCATTGATAACGGTGTCATGGGGAAGGATCTCCTTAAAGAGTATCCGCAGTCTGGGAATGTCCCATTGCCGGTTGCCGAGGTCGTAGATGAAATTGCCGATTGTATCCTCGGGTGTTACTTTGAAGGTATTGTAGAAACTGTGGTTGGCAGTGAGAATCCTGAGGTCGGAATTCAGTACTACAAGTGGCTCGCGAACGGTTTCGACAATGTTTTCGGCATATTCCCGGGCATCCTGGATTTCCGTTTCCAACTGTTTGCCAACCGTGCCATCAACGATTGAACAGAGGATATAGCGGTCTTTGGTTTCAATAGCGTCCAAGGTGACGCTCTTGAGTTGGCCATGGATCAAAGTGCCGTCTTTTACCCTGAGGCTGATTTCGCATTTCTGCATGCCCTGTTTTTGCATAAGACTTTCAAGGTGACGGGAAAATATCTTTCTTCCGTCTGCATCAGCAATAAAACTGCTAAAGGGCTTATTGGTCAGCTGTCGCCGCTCTATTCCCAGCAGTTGCGCGCCGGTATGATTTGCCTCCCGTATCAGTCCTCGCGCATCAAAGGTGAAATAACCGACGGGTGCAAAGTCATAGAGCTCGGCATACGTATTACGGGATAAGACAAGCTCCTCCTGGGATCGGCGCAACTCTTCGTTTTGCATCTCCAGTTCGATCTGGTGGACCTCAAGTTCATGGACGAGCCGCTGCGTTTCTTCCCCGGACCGTGGAGAATTCAATTCAACCGCTTTCGCACGCAACCGCTCTTCCGCATGGCTGCGCAGTCCGGCGACATCCGTTGGCAAATGCCTATCCTTTTTGATATCCATTGCGAACCCCTGAATTCAGGTTGTTAGAAAGGCAGGTTATCAGCCTTCAGCACGTGAGAAATTCCGAATCAAGACACACGTTTACAACATGCGGGTCAAAGTGTGTTCCTGCCAGTGACCGGAGGTGTTCGCGCACCTTTTCCACGGACCAGGAGGCGTGGTAGAGACGGTCGGATCTCAGCGCATCCCAGACATCGACCACCGCAAAGATGCGTGCCACAAGGGGGATCTGCTCTCCTTTCAAGCCAAACGGGTAGCCGGTGCCGTCCCACTTTTCATGATGGGCGCAGGGGATGTCGAGTGCCAGGCGCAAGTAACGGATAGGAGAGAGCATTTCGTGGGCAAAAATCGTATGTTTTTTCATTACGACCCATTCCGCCTCGGTCAGCGTGCCGCGTTTGAACAAAATTTTATCAGGGATGCCCATCTTGCCGATGTCATGCAGCAGAGCGCCCCAGCGGACCTGCACCAGCTCCGCATCGCTCAGTCCGAATAAACGGGCAAGCTTTACGGTCAAATCAGCAGCCCGCTGCGTGTGACCTTCGGTCTCGTTGTCGCGCAGTTCCAGTGCCCGCGACCAACCTTCGATGGTGGCGTCATAAGCCTGAAAAAGTTCGGTGTTTGAGCGTTGCAGGTTATCGAACAGGGTGACATTTTCGATTGCAATCGCAGCCTGGGCGGCCAGGGCTTTGAGGAAATCAAGCCATTCATTATCGTGTACGAGTTGAATGCGTTGAAAGACTTCCAGCACCCCCATGACCTGTCCTTTCGCTATCAACGGCACTCCGTAGTAGCTGACGAAGCCCTCACCCGCCAAAAGTATCCCGCGCAGAAAATTGTCATGTTCCTTTGCCAGATCAGGGATATGAACGATGCTGCGCTCCAGTGCTGCCCGCCCGGCATAGCCCTTGCGGTCGCTTATGTCTCGGACATTGCACTGGATGACCTTTTCATTGCCGACCAGATAAACGTTGCTGACGAATTCCACTTGAACAAGACGACCGCCTTTAGTCTTGAGCGGCAAGTTTTCGTAGCGGATAAACTCATTCTTCTGCAACGCCAGGAAGGAATTTCTGCTGGCCTCGATATCCTTGAATGCTCCGACTTCCCAAAGTTTCTTTTCCACAAATTCTTCCCGCGAGTAGCCCAGCATATCGATCAGATAGGGGTTGACGTCGTTGATCGATCCCGTCTCTGCATTCACAATCAAAATACCGTCCTGGGCTGACTCGAAGAGGCGGCGGTAACGAAGCTCAGAGTTTCTGAGTGATTGCTCCACAGCAGTCTGGCCGGAGATGGGTATATTTGCAGTAGTTTTCTTCATGCGTATCTCCCTTACCTCTTGCTACACGTCACTTTTGGCCGGATTTATCCAGACTGCACTATTCTAGTATCGGTGAAAACTTAACACCTGCCAGTTTATTACAACAATGAACTATCTCACACACATAGGTTAAAAGAATTGATGAGTTGACGGGACTAAACGAGAGATTAAATTTTTCATTATTCCGGAAGCTGACTCTATTTACGAATGTAATCAATGCTCCTCTTGCAGAGATATCCAGCAGTTTGACTTTCAGGGTATCCTTATCAAGCTGGACTAAGCCATTTTCCTTAAATTTTAGTCTTTTAAAGCGTCTTTTTTCGAGATAAGATTCATCCATTGCTATACTTCCTTTGAAATTTAGAAACAATAAGCCTGGTTGAGGCTACCTTAGTCGGCGGACCCATTCTCTTTCTCAGGAATATTACCCAAACGAGCCAGACAATCGCGAGAACAGCGACATGCCCGCAATGAGGTAATTATATCTGATATCCATCGTCTTTATTACTTCCAAGAAATTTTCCATTTCTTCCTTCTTTTCAGTATCGTTCCAATTACTTTCCTACTTCCCAAAAAAACTTCTGCCTTACCGATTTTTTCCTGAACTTTGCCGGCTATCTTTTCGGCTTTGCCTTTGCCCACAAACCTTTGATTATCGATAATTTCCCCGGCTATCTCAGTGACCTTACCCTCCACTTCGCAATTTTTCTTCCGCCATGTCCCTGATGCTCGATTTTATGATATTTCTCCTCTCGGATATGACGAAAATTTCGTGCTGTAATATTTTTCTAATTCTCAGAATTCCCTTCGCTGCTTTTCCATAACTTATCATCTTAGAATAACAGCAGCTTAACTTTTGCTGAAAGCACGACGGTGCTCATGTTCTGCCAAGGAAATATAAGGCAACTAATGTGCCAGAGAAGACCTGTGGCTACTAGGAGTGCACAGTTTGATTATACAGTGAAAAATAGAAAGAGAGAGTGCGGGGTGAATGTTGAAAGTACATAAAGAGGATGCTACAGGTCAAACGAAGGTGAATCAATTTCTCGCCAGTGTATGCATGGAACCGGACACAAACTGATTGCATAATTTTGAATTATATTCCCAGTGGCCCCATCAGAATTGTAACACTCCGCCCTACCTCCATCGTTTAACCGGAAAACACTGGGAACATAGGAAATGCAAAGTCCACAGCTTATACATTTTTCAATATTAACCCACGGAACTTTTGACATCTTTTTTCTCCCCTTAGAAAGGTACTATCGATAGTTAAGTGCTTCTGCGTATTCCAGAGAAGTCAATCGATACTACAGGTGTCATGCCAACCGTCGCTCCGATGCTATAACGACTTTCGCAGAAAGCTCAAGTTCAGCTAAGGAGACAAATTGCAACTAGCACGCCAGAGAAGATCTGCGGATGTTGCGAGTACAAGGCCTTTATTTTACAGGGAAAATACAATGAAAGAGTGAGAGGGGAAGGAAAAACCGTCAACGGCATCCGTCACATTTAACACAACTACCATATATGATGGACCACGCTGAGGAGAGGTGGTCCCCATAATTCGGACTGTGGTATCAGGCTTTCATGGGGACGCCCATGGCTTTCATGGGGACGCCCATGAATTTATGCGTTCCATAGTGAGAATTGCATAATTTCATGGGCGTTTCTCTTGTTACTTCTCTGGAATTCCCGGAACCGGACGCTCTGTGTCTATCGCATGGGCTTGGCTTGCACGATGTCTGGCGGATCGCCCTGTCTCGTCGAGAGGAGACATCTTCACGTTTCTCCCCATCTATCTGTAGCGATAATAGTCCCGGTCGCAATCTCTGCCGTATCTGTCATAGCCATAATCGTAGTTTCTGGGCACATGCCGGTAGTACGGCCTGGCCTCATAGTAACGGACATGGCGTGCCGGTTTGACATAAACGGGTTGTTCATACACTTCCACACGCTGATACGCCGGGGCAACCGGGACCGCGACCACCGGAAGGCCTATGTGGATCCCTGCTCCGGGCAGGGGCAGATGCATGGAAAATCCCGGCAGTTCAACGGAAAATCCTGCATGAGAGGCGGTTGCCACCGACCATGTAGCCACTACGATTGCCGCCGTGAGAATTAATCGTTGTATCATTTTGTTTCCCTCCAATTCCGGACAGGTCCCGGTTTCCGGTATCATGGCCCCGGGTTCATCCGATACTTTATTGTTTGCTCTCGGATTAGAAAACGGATTGGAGAAGAAACAGTTTACAAATAAATAGAACAAATATATTGGGACACTTCCGAATGGCACTAGTTTAAGGTAATTTTGCATGAAAAATGACCTAAAAATATTGGCTAAACAGGGCATAATGCCCCATGCGAAATCCTACGCCAATGCTTCCCGGTTTTCATCTACAAACCCTTCGTCGTAAGCCCCGTTCAGCCCAGCAAAAATTTGCTGATAAAATTGCACTGCTAAAGCAAAAGTCTTTCAAGCAAATCGGCGAGGTCTTTGAAAAGTTTATTCCCCGTACGCTTCTCAAGCCTGAACAGTCAGGGGATATGAGCCGCAGAAGAATTTTCTCCAAGGAGAACACCTTCTGGGCCTTTCTCAGCCAGGTGCTGGACGCAGATGGGGGCTGTCAAGAAGTGATTCGTAAACTCCAGCAACAATACAGTGTCACAACAATACAGAAGCAACAATACAGTGTCAGGTCTCCACTTATGACATTGTCACAGGTGTAGACCTGACACTCTCAGTTTCCCTATATCAAACCACTACCTGAACCAGATGCGGCTGCAATGACATCCCTCCATTAAACAGCTAGAACATTAATACCAGAAGCAACAGCCCAATACCATTAAAGATATTTCAATTAAGACACATCGGACCGGTTCCAGTCAGACTACACACTAAACGACCACATCCCCACCAATCACGGCGCACAGCTCAACACATACTCCTCCTGCTCCCTGGTCTGAATAGCCCCTGTCCGCGCAGCCCGAACCCGCCGAACAGCCTCACGCGGATCCATGCCGAATTCCACCAGCAGCCGCGCCGCAATCATCCCGGTCCGGCCGAGCCCGCCCCGACAGTGAAGCACGATCCTGCCATCCTGCCGAAGGATCTGCCGCAATTCCTCCCCTGCCCTCTCCCATTCCTCTTCAAACATCAGATTCGGAACCCAGACATCAACGATGGGCAGATGAAACCAGCGAAGGCCAAAGGCTTGCGCCCGTTCAGGCAGTTCGGGAACGGAAAGCAGCTCAAACTCGAACTCCTCGATAAGAGTCACCAGTGCCTGGGCCTGCCAGTCACGGATCACCTGGAGGTCAAGATCCAGATCCCGTTTCCAGGGCCCGGCAGGAATGCCGAGTCCCGCATATTCATCCTTGCCGGGGCAGATCGTCATACCGATCAGTCCGCCGGTGCCGGGAACAGGAACCGCGTCAATTTGGAGAGGAGAAACGATGCTTCGATTAGTTTTACTAGACACTAACCCACCTCCTATGAAATCAGTTTGTCGCATTCTCCTGACCTGATTTGCCTGTCAATTTTACACGACTTGAATCCGCCCGGCCAGAAATCAATGGGGTAATGATTGCAACATTGCAAGTTAGACCCCATAGATTCCTGACCCCATTGGTTCTTTCTCCAGCGTAAACTATTCCGTAAAGGAATACGCCAACGACGTGGTCTGTCAGACCAGGAACATCTGCGATGAAACTGTCCGAACATCATCTCCGAGTCGGGCTGGGCCGCTGTTGCCCACTATTCCTGAAACTCCTGAACAAGACCCTGCAGGGGTATACTTACCTGGGGGAATAGGGGAAGCGGAAGCAGCGGGTGATGGCAAGAGAAAAGCCCCCGTCGTCCCGAAAGGGAATGCCGGGGGCTTTTGCGTCTGGAGGGAAGTGTGTGGCGGGTGGTGTGGCAGGCGGTAAATGGAGGTTTGTAAAGCCTTTAGCCGAATCTCCCCGCCCCTTCACAAGAAAACCAGGTAACTAAACCCTTGTCAGGGTCCAATAGCGGGCTACTTGGTATACGTAACAACCAGTTGCGGCTTATTCGAGACGTTGTCCGCCATGTTCCAATTGCACGAATAGTTAAGAAGGCTTGCATCATTCTCATGACTCAGGCGAAACTGGGAATTGCTTCGTCCCGCGTTGATGTCCGCCTGCAATTTCGCGGTGACGTCAAACGACTTCCAACCGGTTGCGCTCACCGATATGCTGTCGCTAATAGCAGGCGTTACAATATTTCCACCGAATTCGTTGTCGTAGCTCCGCGGAGTGGGAGGAAAAGAATCCGTGTTGCCGTAAAAGATGTTTTCCAGTACCGCGTTTTGCGGCGAATCCGTCCCACCGACGCTGTTCAAGTAGACTTGGAAGTAGGCACTTTTTACGGTCGATCCTTGCAACGCAACAATATTGAAATTATAGAGAAGTTTAAAGAAATTCTGATATGGCCTACCGCCTGATGTGCCGGTTTCGCTTCCGGTGTGACCATCCGTAAACGTGCCTATGCCATCAACTCCGTAACCCCACAGACTTGGGGGATCCGTGTCGGTAAACATTGTCCGGTTGATATAAAAATCGAGTACCGGATTCAGAGTTGTGTTTTCCGTCGTAGTTTGCACTACTGGCGCTACAGCGTTATCGCCTCCGCCACAACCGGCCATCACGCTTACAAGGGCAACCATAGCCAGTAAAACCAAGCTTCTCATCCTGAATATTTGCATAATCCTTCCCCCTTTCCACAATGCAGCAATAATTAAAATACAAAAATTAAGCCAAAGCTATCAAATTGTCGGCAATTCGGCAACTGAATTATTGATGCTCTTGATTATTTTACTACCAGAGCCGCTTAACGGCAAAAGCCCGTCCCGACCCCGACTTCAGGTACTCCTCGAAAGCAGCAGCCTTACTTCTCTCGGCAAAACCGAAAAAAGCCACAAGCTCCCAAGGTGCATATTTTGAAGTATGATTTGATTGACCGGCATTATGGGCTGCAAGACGCTTTTGAACATCGTACGTCAGTCCCACATAAGTCTCGGCAGGAGATTTTTTGCTGCGGATAAGGTAGACGTATTTCATTTTTTTCACCCGGCATGATTAGATATGGCTAACGTTGATTTTATATACTGTCGTGGGGGAATTGGGAAGTGTTTTTTTGGGGTGGGGTTGGTGGGAATGAATTGAGTTTACAAGTAAAAAGACAGGAGAAAAAGCAAGACTTTCTCTTACACAGGGTGCTGGCGCGCAAAAGCCTTGGCGACGGTGGGTGCTATCTAAAACCTTGGTGGTAACAACAGGTCCTCCTTCGCTAATCACCTTCGTAAACTTCAACTTTCGCTAAAAGCTTCAGCGGACACGCCTGCAATTACGGCGGACAGCCTTCGCCGAAAACTCGTGGGTCAGTTACTCCCACACCGTGGAAACCACTCCTATGGCCCTCTGAGCTATGTTCCCCGACATACTCCAAAAAGAGTTTTTTTGCTGTTGCCGGTTTTTTTGAGAACTGAGTAAGAACCGTCTCAGTAGTTAACCACGGGATAGGACTGGTGCCCAGATAGGAACGGTGACTGCTCCATTCATACTCTTCACATGTAGCCGCCATCCCAGCGCGAACCGGATTCAGGTGAAGATATGCCGTTAACTGGACAAGATATGAATCTGCTTCGATCAGGACAACTTTATAGCGCCCCTGAAAAAGATGGCCGATCCTGTTGTGTCGCCAGTTCACCCAGCGGGTCCAGCTGTCACTGATTTATTCCGCTCTCCATTTACTTCAGCAACGGCGACGGTGTCAAAAAATCCGGTCTTGCCGGCTCATCCCTGAATGATTTACTGCTTCGTTTTCAGAGCGTCGCTCCCCTCGCTTGAGATGTAAGCCTGCCACAGCCTGTCCGGGTCCGCTGCATGCAGTTCCGCGTATCCACACTCACCGCAGACAAGCGCTTTCAACTCAAAATCCTTCGCTCCCTTGAAAAGCAGCGCAGCAGGTTTCCGCTCGACTCGCACGGAGAGGCTCATGTCTTGATACTCGCCATTGCGGTCAATCACTCGGGCATCGTGAATGACCTTGCCGGAGTTGCATTTAGGACATTGCTTGCGTTTCATGGTTTATCTCCGCTTTGTTTGTTCGATGTTTGAGAGTTGATCGCGCATGATCAAGTCCTTCAACCTCATCCTGAATGCAAAGCGTTAGGGCGAGGCAATTTAGTCTTTAATCTTTGATGAGCCACTCACACCTCAGACATCACCTTCCGGTTCTCCCATGCTTCACTGTAGCGACCCTGCCGGTTTAGCAGCTCTTCGTGACTCCCTGATTCCATGATCCTCCCGCCCCCCATAACGTGAATGATGTCCGCTTTCATAGTTGTTGTAAGCCGATGACTGATGATGAGAACGGTACAACCTTCGGCGAGGGTTCGGAATCGAGAAAACCACTTCGCTTCGGACCAGATGTCGAGCATGCTTGTCGGTTCATCGAGGATAATCAACTGCGCATGACGCAGAAAGGCCCTGGCAAGTCCTACCCGTTGCCACTCCCCTGCGCTCAATTCCGCACCGCCGAACCATTTACCAAGAACTGTTTCAAAACCATCGGGCAGCCGCTTGATGAGATCATAGGCACCGGCGGCTCTTGCTGCATCCTCGAGGTCCGCCCTGGTCGGGTTCCCGGCAATATCACCATGAGCGATGTTGTCGGACGCGGGGACATGGTACCGCATCGGTTCCTGGAAGAGTACCGTAATATGCTTACGCCATTCCACTTGGCGCATATCCCGGATATCACATCCGTCGACCGTTATACGACCTTTATCCGGATCATAAAACCGGCAAATCAGTTTGATGAGAGTTGTTTTCCCCTCGCCGTTTTCACCGACGAGGGCAGCGATTTCTCCAGCCTTGAGGGTAAGGTTGAATCCCTGAAGAATACATCGGTCACTCTCAGGATAGCGAAACTCTACCTGTTCGAACCGGACGCCTTCCTTCAGGAGAGGCACGGGAAGAGGGTTAGGGGGATCACAAACCTTGGGTACGGTGTTCAGCAATTCGAACAGGTTTTCGAGGAAAAGCACGTTCTCATAGATCTGCCCGGTATTGCGCAACAGGTTAGACATAAGCCGCTGTCCCTGACCGAAGGCCTGGTAGAAGAGCACGATGTCACCAACGTTTGCCAATCCGGCAATGGTCCGTGAGATCATCCAGAGCATGGCAAGGGCAGTCGTCAGGAGAGCCAGCGTTCCCGCTCCGAGTTCTGTCAGAAGCCTCCCCTTTTCCAGTGCGAGCTTCTCTTCCCTCAGCTGAGAGCGCAAGCGCTGATAAGACGAGCGATAATGAGCACCCAGATCGAAAAATCGAAGTTCCTGGGCCGCCTCACGCATGGTGAGCAGCCAGTCGAAATATTCGCAGCGCCGCTCTTCAATGGTATTATGACGCCGCCATGAGTTGAGCCGACCAGCGTAACGGACGGTGACCCACAGGGCCGGAACGGTTCCCGCAACAAGCAGGAGGGGAATCCAGGGGGAATAAGCAAAGAGCAACAGAGCCATACCGGCAAGGGTAAGGGTGTGTTGGCAGAGGTTGCCCATTCCTTCGAGGAGAGCAAGCGGACGGCTCATTGCATCCATCCGCGCACGGTGCAGTCGGTCGTAATACGCGGGGGAATCGTAAAGGCTCAGGTCGACTGCCGTTGCCTGGATGTGGATTAAACCGGCCATGTAGTCCTGGATACGTTGGCTTTGGATGGTACGCACCCATTGACCGGCACTCTGCAGAACTTGTTCAATCATAAGCAGAACACCGAGAACAACGACCGGGACAATAATCACCTGGTTGTTCATCAGGGAAAAGATGCTGTTTTGGCTGGCAATGCTCACCAGGGAGTTAACGACATTCCTCGTCATATAGACAATGGCAACCGGCAATGCTCCCTGTATGAGCAAAAGAACAAGCCATGCCACCATCCAGATTCCCGATGCCTGCCAGACGAGCTTCAGTGTTTTTGGAATATAGGGCGCTTGCTGACGCAAGCGGGTGATTTTCGACAGAAGATTATTCACGGTAAGCTGATTTACTCCGGACACTGTTCAGTCATCGAGGCAAAGACGTCATTGCCGATCTGAACGATTATTGATCCCTGGCCTTGGATCACCTGGTTATCGCCTCTGAACCAATCCGTCAGGAGCGCTCAGATGTCCTGTCTCGCCCCCCGAATCGCAGCCGCTCTTGCATGGGCGACCAGGCAAAAGTACTCGACGGGAGTATCGAGCTCACCTGTCTCGAGATGTGCATGAGCAGGACACCAGAGGCAGAGGTTGACGATTGGGCACCTTTGACAATTTTCCCGATACTCAGACCTCCGTGAGCGCAGGTCACGAACTCGTGGCACGAACTGTTCCCAGGCTTCGCGAAGCGAACCCTGACGAAGATCGCAGATCGTCTCCGGAGCCCAGAGTGAAGAGCAGAGACGGAATGTCCCATCGTAACCGACATTGAAGCTGCCGACCCCCAATCCGCAGTGGAACAGATGGTCGCAGCCCGTGTGGGCAACTTCCTCTTGTATGAGGATGTCACAGTTTTTCTGCAACGACGCGAACCGCCCCTCGTCCGATCTCTCCAGTGCCACAATCTCCTCGGGTGTCAGGCGTTCAGCCCTGATCATCAGGTTCCGCTCCTCATCGCGGTCAAACCGGAGGTGAAGCTGGGGATCAAAGCGGAAAAAGTCTTTGGTGCGGGCATGGCAAAAGTCGGCAATAGCCGGAAGCTCATGGAAATTTGAGCGGATGGCCATCGCCTTGAGACGGACTTTTACTCCGCACTCCAGGAGCCGGTTCAGGCCGGCCGTAAAGGCCGCGAAAGAACCTGGCCGACCGGTGACGCGCTCATAGGTCTCTTGCGTTGCGCCGTATACGGTGATTTCGATATCGCGGGGCGGGAACATCGTGAACAGTGCGATATGCTCCTCCCGAACGAGGGTTGCATTGGTGAAGACGGAAACCAGCAGCCCCTTTCTTTTCAGGAGCAGATAAATCTCGGGGAAATCTTCCCGGAGAAGCGGCTCGCCTCCGGAAATGAGAACCCAGACAGCCCCGAGTTCCACTGCCTGATCGGCAATGTTTCCTATTTCCCGCAGCGTCAACTCTCGGGATCGCGCAAGCCGGTCTCCGGAAGGCAAATTGATATAACAGTGGCGACAATCATTGTTGCACCGGGCCGTTATTTCAAGGTCGAAGGAAAGAAGCCTATGCTGTTCCTTCATTTTATCCCAAAGGGGGAAATCACTGATTTCGATAGTCGTTGACTGTTTCATAGAGGATGAATCCATTTTCCTGCAAAAGGTTTCAGGACATACCGCACACTCGCTACCATTCGCGTCAACAAACAGCGCTGCGACAGCCAGGCAATGAGGAATTTCTCGGGGCCGAGTCCGAACCGCGCCGGCCTGCCCCCCTGCTCCACCCTGACGACCTGTCCGATAATTCTTGATGCCGGAATTCGTCCGTCAGGGATACTGTTGTTGTCCCCTTTGATGAGATACCCTTCCCGTGAAACATCCAGAATGCGATGGACCATCAGTTGATTGCTGGAAGGATTGACGAACGGCACCACATCGCCCCGGCGAAGGCGCAAGGACACCGGCGAAATAGTAAGGATGTCACCATCACGGATAAAGGGGGTCATGCTGCTGCCGCTCGCGGTAAAACGAAACGGCACATTCTTTTCCAGCACAGCTTCCATTAATACAGCAAAAGCAATACCTGACATGCCGTGCGATTTCAAGCTTGATGTTACGTAAGATCCATCGCTCATTGGTAGTGGTCCGATCGTTTCCGATGGCTAGTGTACAATCACCATTTTCCGGCGTACCAGTTCAGCAATCAGCCCGAGCACATCCTGTTCGACGACCCCAGGCGCCGTGCTGAACTCAGAGGCCAGCTCCGCTGCAATTTCACGCAGTGACTTTTCGCCATCCAACCGCGACCAGATGGCCCTGCCGGTTTCATTCAGCGTGAAGAGTTCATCATCCATGTCGCCGATGCCTGATACAAGGGGCACGATGATCAGCTCCCCTTCGATGACACGTGCAACAATATCCTCCGACGGAACATAGACTTGGTCAAGCGCGATATCCATTCATTATTCTCCTCTTTGCAGTAGTTACATCTCGCACCGAAGCACCCTGTCAGGTTTTGGGCGGAAGAGTCCCATCCCGAGTCTTAACAAACCCGGCCACCCGCGCCTGCCAATTCTCGACTTCCCAGGCATGTTCCCGCTCATCGAGGAGTCCCAGATATCGGGCCTCAGCGTGGGCAACCAGGCACAAATACTCTACCGGTGTGTCAAGAGAGCCGTGCTCAAGCCACGATTTCGCAGGGCACTGCTGACAGAGCCCCTTGAGAAAACACCGGGCACAGCGACGGAGGTAGTCAGGATTGACCGCCCTGATTTTTCTGATGGCGGGGAACGACTCCTCCAGAGCATGTTTCAGAGTCACGTCATGCAGATCGACAACGGTCTCGGTAAAGCGTAAAGAAAGACAGAGTTGTGCACGGCCATAGGCATCAACGCAGGTTCCGTGGCCGGCGCCGCAGGTGAAGAGCCGGTCGCCCGGCGGGCCCATGAACCTGCCGCAGAACTGCACCATGTCTTTCAAATAGCGGGGATTGCGAGAGTGTGCGGCAAGCGTCTCCTCCGGCGTTGCCCGGAGCCTGGTGATGCAGGCATTCTTTGCGGGGTCATCGCGGCGGTGGCGAAGATCGAAATTCATGGAGGAAACCGGCATGCTATCCATCGACGGAATGGTCGCCGCCCAAGTATCGAATATCTCCTGTTCGTCTTTCAGGAAATTAAACTTGGGACCCTTCACGATAAACGGAACCTTGTAGCGAAGCAGCAGGTCGATACCACGGCGGAACTCGGAAAAGGCCCCTTCCCTACCTGCAACCCGGTCACAGGAATCAGGGCTCATCCCGTAGACGGAAACTTCCACGACCCGACCGGGAGGGAGCTTCGACAACAGCTCAGCAAGTTCGGTAGTGATGAGTCGGGCGTTCGTAAATAAAATAACCTGCAACCCGAGACGCCGGGCAAAGCGATAGAGCTCGATCAGGTCGTCGCGCAGAAGAGGTTCACCGCCGGTAAAGCGGACAGCCAGACAGCCGAGGGCGGCCGCCTGGGTCAATATATCTTTGACAAAAACCGTGCTCATTTCTCTGCTGAGAGCATCGGCATCACTCTCCGGAAGATTGATACAGCAGTGGATGCAGTTGTTGTTGCACCGCTCCGTCAACTCGATGTCTATCTGGCTTAAAAGCGGTTTCTTGTCAGGCCAGATACTTGATTCGTGAAATCTGAGCATTTGTACGTAGGTCATAGGGTGTGCTTGTGTGTATTCATCACGGTAGTGAAGTCGCGATATGGATGTGACATTTTACATCTCAAGAGGTTTTCGAGTGCAGGCACCAGTTCTTCGCTTTTGTTGATATTCACCACATAACAGGGGAGTTGCTGCACCATTAATTCGAGCAGATCGAAAGTCTTTGCCCACCAGTCTGCGTCAACAAACGGACGGACAAGGCAGGCGAGAAAACGGCGAGTTATCTCCCCGCGGTCGATGAGCGGTATGATGGCGTTCTCTCCTGCATGCTCGATAAAACAGAGTGCGCTGAGAGGCGCGCCAGCTGAGGAGGCCGGCGGCCCAGCACTCTGGTTCCAGGTGCCGAAGACCTGCCAGTTTTCGCACCGGCGAAGGACGATGTTGCCTTCGGCAGAAAGAATCTCTCCCTGAATTTCGCCTTTCCCATAGGAATCCATCAGCATATTCACGACGGTGGATTTGCCGGACCCGGAGTGACTGGCAAAGAGCACGCCTTCTCCGTTTATGATTGCACCCGCTGTAGTAAGATAACAGCCTTGGCGGTCCGCCAGCAGCCGCGTAATCAGAACCGTGTCGGAGGGAAACATGGTCAGGGAGTCAAGACCACCTGTTCGCCAGCGCTCACGCCCGGCATCACCACTATAGATGCGCCCACGGCGGTGGTCGGCTGTGAAGGTTGCCACCCGGGAGAGGGTCCGATCGTCCGGCTGAGGCGCTATGTCGAGATAAATGTATGCTCCGTGGGGACCTTGCTGCCTGAAAATTGCCCATGGCGACTTGCGATAGAGCTCCTTGCCATGATTGTGTCCTTCGAAGGCAGGAATTTCAAAGTGGTGACGGATGGTTACCATATCCTCTCCAGGCTCATCGACACGGAAAGAGGTATATTTTTTGTCAAAAGTATTTTCGTTAAAAGGCAGTTCGCTCTCGACCTGAATGGTGATATCAGCAATCCGGAAAAAGCGACGATGGTTCGTCTTCCACTCTTCCTTAAAGCGCCTGTTCTCCAGAGCGACTTCGCATAGGTATTCAACAGGCGCCGAAAAACGGCCGTGCTCCAACCAACCGTAAACGGCACACCAGCGGCAGTCTTTGCGGAGATCGCAGGAACCGCAACGAGCCGTGTACTCCTCACTATGGAACACTCTGTCTGCGAGTGAGGGAATAAACTCCTCCCAACATTCGCGAACAGTGCCCTTGCGAAGATCGTAGCGCATAGAGGGCTCTTTGAGGAAAGAGCAAAAGGTCATCCCTCCGTAAGGGTCAACGTGGAAGTCCCTTCGGCGGGCGATGCAACTGGCAAAGATGCGGTCATCACCTTCGGTATGTCCGCATTGATAACCGTGCGACTCTTCATAGGAGAGATCCGGCTGATCGAGCACCACAACATCGCGAGGATCAAGGCGCTGGCGGGAAATTTCGGCATTGATCTCCGGATCATGGCAAGAGGAACGGTAGAGCCAGGGAGCACCGACACGCCAATGGGGGTTCAGGGACTTCGCCAGCTCCAGCATATCCTCCCATTCATGCCAGTTGCCCTTCATGGGCACAAGCTGGACGGTAAAGCCAGCCCCTGCTTCTTTGAGGTAGCGAAATCCCTGCATGACTTGTTCAAAGCCATCGGGATTACGGGTAATCTGGTGGTAGGTTTCCTTGGTTGCCCCGTAAAGGGCAACCATCTTGTTTCCCTTACGTTTGAGCAGCCGAGCAATTTCCGGCGTTATGAGGGTCCCGTTGGTGTTGAGTGAGTAGGAGACCGCCTTGGCGGTAACGTAATCGAATATTTCAATAAAATCAGGCCGCAGCATCGGTTCGCCACCGGATAGTGACCATTGGCGTGTTCCCAGTGCCCGAGCTTCATCAATGATGCACCTGAGTTCGTGAACAGAGAGTTCCCTGCTCCTCTCACTATCTGTCGGAGAAATTCTCAGCCAGCAATGAAGACAGTCGTTATTGCACCGGTAGGTCAGATCGAGATGACCTTCGAGAGGAAGACGAAAATCGATATTTTTTTTTTGCATGCACCCGTAACTCTCGATGAAGTTTTTCTCAGCTTTCACGGCACACCCTTCAGATCACACGACAAAACTGAAAAAGCCCTGGTGTCACGACTGTATCAGTACACCGCAACATCAGGGCTGGAACAAAATCCTGATGACATTATCCAGGAAATGAGCAAGCGAATAAAAGGCTTTTCTTAAGAACTTGGTCGTGAGCTGCAGGTATCACATTGAAACCCGCCATGATAGCAGTTACCATCAGTTTCATTTGCCCCCGCAGCGTAACCCGATTTACATGCATCCAACACGTTTTCCCTGGGTTGGCTGCGTGTAATGACGATCAACTGCGGTGTTTCCCAATTCTTGGATTCAGCACTCATAACTTGCCTCCTTTTTATGGTACGCCGATCTCTATTGTCCTGATATTAAACTATAACTCAAGTTATTCAAGCAATATTTAATCTTGTAAATGAAGGTTTCCCTCTATAGCCGAAAGGAGTTACTTCCCTTGGGCATATGACCCCTTTTTGTCTATATTCGGGACCGAATAACTGGGGCTGTTTTTGACCCGATCAGCGGTGGAAGTGGTGGAATCTTGAGATGAGTCTTTTTTTCCTTCTTTTCCTTTTCCGCCTCTTCTTTCGCCTCCTTTTCCGCTTTCTGAGCCATCATGTTCCAGTAATCCTCCGCACCCGGATCGATGATTGGCTCTGCGGCAAGCAGGTTGATAGAAGGACAAATGAGCCCAATTCCCAGAATCATTGCTACTACAACCGTAATTTTTCGCACTGTTAATTCCTCCTGTCGTATTTATATTTCACATCGAAATCAATTGACTGCCGACCAGACAATATTGACCTATCTACATGAATATTCAGGATTATGAACTTGGCTCTGCCCACAAGGCCCGATAACCAACGGAGAAAGGGTACCATCCGGTTGATCAACGAACTGATTGTTGGGAATAACGGGAGGCACCTGATCTGCCGGCGGTTTACCTGGGAGATCTAGCGGATTATTGAAAGGCCTGGGTTCTGTGGGATTGTTCGGCGCAGGGGCCTCTACCTGCTGGGCTGCTACAACGGAGACTGAGGATAAACACATGAACAGGGGAATTACGACAAGCAAGCTTCTTTTGAATTTCATAACGCCCTCCTGCATCAACAAAATAGTACCTTCATTTACTCTATAAGACAAAGAGAGTTGCAAAAAAGTTCCCTCTTTACGAAAAAATGAAAAAGCCGATTTTTCAGCCTTTCGAATTTCTCGACGATTCTTTGGCCGACTTGGCAATCCGATACACCGACGCTACCCCCAATTCCCGCCTTTTCCGCAACAGCCTCTTTCGTCAACCCATCAGCCAGCAACCGCAACACCTCTCCGCTCGTTTCCCGGGCAGTCGGCTTTCGCCCCTTAAACTTCCCGGGCGCCTTCGCGAGCCGACTCCCTTCTGCCTGGCGCTCAAACATCATCTCTCGTTCAAACTCAACAACGACCGCCAGCATCGTCTGCATCAGCTTCACGTACGGAGTGCTGGTATCAAAGTGAATGTTCAATACCTTGAAGACCACCTTCTCCACTCTTCCCAAACTCATCCGACGTACGCTTCCTGAAGTTACCATTCCTTGTACCTCTTTGTACCACGCAAAGCCATCCTATTGTGTCATCAGGGCAGCGGAAATACATACTAGAAATCTAATGATATTCGGATTATATTGCGGTTCAGGTTCGACCGTGTGGGTGAGCCCTGAAATATAATTTTTTTTCGTGGGAACAATTCAGCACGACCGACTGTCTCACTTGCTGAACGCACAAAAAAATCTGCGACAGCAAATTAGACCAAAGGAGTTCGGCGTGAAAAAAAAAGTCATGAAAATTATAACGATTATAAGGGGGATTACCTTTCGATGGTCATCCTGCTTCCCGATGTCAAAGACGGTCTGACTGTGCTGGAAAAACAGTTAAACTCTGAAAGCCTGAAAACATGGCTGACAGAACTGGACAAACAACGGGTTCGGAAGGTCGATCTTTTTCTGCCGAAATTTAAGTTCGAGACCAATTACTATTTGGTCACGCCTTTTGTGCAATTGGGGATGAAGGATGCTTTTGCCTTGGGAATAGCTGATTTTATAGGCATGGGTTGGGCTAAGGGTGATCTCTGGATATCGCAGATAAAGCACAGGGCCTTCGTGGAAGTAAACGAAGAAGGTACTGAAGCGGCTGCGGCAACGGCTGTGGAGATGGCGGGCAAGGCAATGGACTTTTCCTCGGAGTTTCGCGCGGACCATCCATTTCTCTTCATTATCAAAGACAACCGAACTGCCGCCATCCTGTTCATGGGAAGGATAGTCGAGCCGAATTGAGGAAAGAGGAAAAAGAACCGGGCACCACATCAGCAGGCAGATTCTTACCTTCGAGAAATCGTGAACGGCAGTATCAGGTCTATATTCACATATGGGATACCAAATAAACGGCTGCTCAACAGAAATCTGGAATAGATTGGCGGTCGCCCGGAGAGTTGAACAAGCAGGTCATTTTTGACTAAAAAGACGTTGAGTGTTCGGTGGGATTATCGGTGTAGAAAAAGAAGAAAATGCGAATCATGACTCAGGTCGATATCGGAGGGAGTACCCATGGAGATAGCCCGACTGCAGGCCGCGGTACATGAAAACAGAATGGGCCGCATCGCGCGTTGTGCATTTGCTGTTGGGATGGTTTCGCATGTGTACGGTCTTTTTATCTATGATGACTTCCCCTTTCTTTATTTCTTTTCAGCGCTGTCCCTCTCCATCGGCTACTACGCGCGCTTAAGAATGAAAGGATATCGGCCGCTCCTCCAACGTGCATTCTACGGCATGGTCTTTGTCCTTTCCTTACCCGTCATCGGGCCTGTAGCCGGTTTGCAGAAGATATGGGCCATGCCCCGAAGCGGCGAGAATGTGGGTAAGCAAAAAAAGCGACTGACAACTCTGTCAACGCTCGGACTCTTTGTCATATTCATCATTGTCATTGTTCTTATGATACCGTCATTGACAGATGAGATATGGAGAGTGCGTATACTGTTAGCCGTTCTGGTTGTCGCAGTCATTGCGGTTTCGTTGGCTATACTTAAGGCGAGAAGAATAGAGAGGAAAGGGCGATGAGGCGAACACCCCCAGGCAGCTTTAAAAACAACGGATGGACATATTAAAGAGATCATTTTTGAGGAGCTGATACGATGAGAAAAATATTCTTTCCGGTTTTCATATTGTGCATAGCGGTTTTAGCCCAGGAAGCTTTTGCAGATTATTCTCACGGCCCGCGGCAGACTGGAGAAGCGGTCCTGGAAGAACTGCTCCTGGGCCGAAACAAGTTTGTTATCAGTGTTGGAAGCACTGGATGTACAACAAAGGGTTCTTTCAAGGTGGATGTAAAAAAGGAGGAAGGTTTAAGTCCGAAATCACCGCATTATGCTCTCAGTATAAAAAGGATAAAAGCTGATGAATGCAAAGCCATTGTCGACGGAGGCACATTGATCCTGTTCGACCTGGAAAAAGATCTGGGGATAAAGGGCAATTTCACCTATTCCGTGACAAACCATGTCTATTCATCATCCGGCGACCGGATGTGGGATGAGTCTTTATGGTCCATGATCGAAAAAAACTTCACCTTCAACCTTCCCGCAATGAAGGAAATACGGCCTGAGCCGTATGAAACATTTGTGTTGGACCACGGTTATTTTACCTGTCTGATCCCGACAAAGTGGAACTTGGAGAGGGATAAAACAGGGGATGAAAAGGCCGGTATTTTTGAGATCAAACTAACAATGTCGGACAAGGAAAAACCTGAGGACGGCGAAAAGTATTTCGTTCCTGATCCTGTTATTTATGTGGGATTTTACACCGCAAAGAACAAGCAGGGCAAAACCTATGGCAGTTTTACAAAGGATTATCAAGAACTGTCGCAAAAAAGAAAGAACAGCGAAAAATCCCGATATGAAACGCCAAAGAAGATACGTATTAGCGGTAGAGAGGCAGAAGAGTACGCTTATGAAGTGTATCAGGAGGTACCGAGAGGGCCGTTGTTCTCTACAAAATATTGGTTCAAAGCGAGATTCATTGTGGTAAAGGCGAAGAGTAACGGCTTTTATGTTCTGGCCTACAAGAGTCCCGCTGAGTTTTATGACCAGTATCTTCCTGTATTTGAAGAGGTGGTAAAGTCTTTCAAAACCGGAGATGAATGAAATCCGGACATCAATTCAGGAGGGAATCATGATCAGGAATCTGTTTGGTGCGATTGCCGTCGTCTTACTGTTTGGTTCGACAGTTTTTGCCGAAGGACTCAAACTGGAAGATGGCCAGGAAGAGTATGTCACGAAGTTTATCACCGCAAAGAATGTAAAAGGGGTGAAGATAGGATTATCGAAGGAAGTGTTCAAGGATTGCAATCAGAGTGGAATTGGCCTAGCTCACGCGCTTGTTTCAGGGGATGGCGACGGCTGGCACGACAAGCACTTCCTGGGCGGGTATTTGACCCAGACAATGATGTTCTGTCCCCCGGACACCGCGGTAAGAGAGACGATCTACTCCTCAACGGTATTCATCAAATCGTTTGCCAATGAATACGTGAATAATGAAGTACGCGTTTCCGTCGTCATCCCGAAAGGATTCGAGCTGAAAGTGGTGGAAGTCGGGCTGTCATCTTCGGAAGAGGGAAATCCTGATGCTGATCCGTCTAAGTAAATGGTCGGCTAGCCTTTATTGAGAAAAGATTTTTGGCGTATGGCTTTGCTTATCAAATCTTGTGTTGTCTTAATTGAGTAAGCCGGGGATTGAGCCGGTTACTACTTTCTGAACCGGGGGAATCAATGAAAAAGGTGAACGTGGTGTGTCTGCTTGCCGTAGTTGCTGTTGGCGCATTGCTGCTGTCTGCTGGTACTGTGCGGGCAATGCAGAGGCTGCCTCCCTTGCCGTACGACTGCAGGGCCGCAGAAGAAACCGCTGATCCGCAGGCCAAAGTGAGCCTGTACACGCGGTGTCTTGAATATGGCGATTTTTATGCAGAATATCAAAGCAACGAAATCTATTTTCATCGCGCCAATGCGTTGTTCGAACTGCGCCGATACGCCGAAGCGCGTGCAGACTATAACCGGTTTATTCAGGCAACAGGCGGCCATGTTTGGGCGTTGCACCAGCGCGGACTGACACATCAGGCACTGGGGCAACGCAAACCTGCACTGGCTGATTTCGATAAGGCACTGGAATCCAATTCTGATGCGACTGCTGTGCTCTTTGATCGCGGCCAACTCCTTGCCGATATGGGTCAGTATAAAGCGGCGCTTAAAGACTTGCGCAGGGCTGAAACATTGGCTGCAGAATATTTTCCAACAAACACCTCTGCAGCAAACGCCCTGGCCTGGTTACTAGCGACCTGTCCTGACCCGAAAATCCTTGACGGCCGGGAGGCAGCGCGTCTTGCGCTCAAGGCGGTGAGTATCGACAAAAATGCCGAAAACCTTGACACACTGGCAGCTGCCCAGGCAAGGAAAGGCGATTTCAAGTCGGCTGTTGAAACTCAGCAGGCAGCGCTGGATATGCTTCGAAAAGACAAGGCAGAACAGAAGACCATCGAGGAATTTATCGCGCGCCTCAGCCTGTATAAAGAAGGTAAGCCTTATAACCAGCGTCGATCAGAATAACCGGCATGGTTTCAAAAATATCCACGGAGCAAATATGGACAGCTCTGAATTGATTCTGGTGGGATTCAGTCTGTCTGTGAAAAAGAAAAAACAGGATTCTCAGCCGCCTAAGAAATGGTGGGAGGAATAACGACAATCACCTGAAGACATTGCTCTCCTTTCTGGTCGTAATGCCGTCACCCTCCCGTTCAATAGATTTCCACGTTACGGTTCCAGCCTTGCAGGGGGCCTCGAAAATTTGCGCCTATAACTATATATTCATATAGTTATTCGTGATTTTATTGAGATGTTTCAGTTCATATCCGCGCATGCACCCTCACCGTGATTACGTGCAGGGACGCCTCCAGGCAGCGCAACCCGCCATGTCGGCATTTCATCAGCTCATAAGCCGAGGATATCTGCGTAGCTAATCGAAACCTTCCCCACTGTCAGCTTCATTTTTCTGCCTCTGATTTTGGCTGCAGCCTTGGGCAAGTCTTGAATCCTTTGAGTATCAACATGCGCGCCAAAGGCCATCCTCGCGCGGTATTGCAGGAGGCCCGTGGCCAGATACCTCCTGCCGTCCTCGTTGAGGAGGGTGTTCAGGAGGTACCGGTCGACTTTGCAGTACTCCGGGAACAGGAGGAGCATGGTTCTTTCCCGGGCTCTTTTCGCCTTGAGGGCTGCCGCGATGAACCAATGCTTGTCCCAGTGCTGGCCCAGGACAGACAGAGCCCTTACTCCCCAGTAAAGTAGCTGGTTGCGAATCAGGCTGCCCAGTCTCATGCCTTGACTTCTCAATTCCACCAAATTTGGCGGAATGAGTTATGTAGGACTGCATAATACTGATTCAGACAATCATGTCAAGGGCAAAAAGAGAAATATATGATGTTAATTCAACATGTTACAGTCAGAAACACACTGAAACAATTTATAATTGTCTCGCTGCGGGAAAGGCGTTATAGTGGTGAACGCTTTGCCAACTGCATGACTTTTGCCCCACTCTTCAGCTTATCCAGGTAATCGGCCCATTGTTGCATCATCCTGCGACGCTCGGCAAAATGTGCCGTCCGGTTGTAGGCACGACCGTTTGGGTCTTTGACAGCATGTGCAAGCTGATGCTCAATAAAGTCGGGCCGCACCTGTAAAACCTTATCAAGAATTGTCCGGGCCATTGCTCTGAATCCGTGCCCGGTCATTTCATCCTTATCGAATCCCAAACGTCGAAGAGCCGCATTAATTGCATTATTCCTCATGGGCCTAACAAAAGAACGATGACAGGGAAATACGTAGCGGCTTCTATCGGTAAGGGGTTCAAGTTCCCTCAGGATAGCCACGGCCTTAGTTGACAAAGGAACCAAGTGGGCAACCTTCATCTTCATCCTTTCGGCGGGGAGGTTCCATTCTGCTGCATCAAGGTCGATCTCTGTCCATTCTGCTTGACGTAACTCCCCTGGTCGAACGAAGACCAGCGGTGCAAGTTGAAGAGCACACTTCACAACAAACGAGCCCTGATAACCATCGATGTCTCTCAACAGTGGTGCAACCTCTTTCGGGTCAGTAATCGCTGCAAGGTGTCCCTTCTTATATGGTGGCAAAGCACCTTTAAGATCATCGATACAATCCCTCTCAGCCCTTCCTGTGGCGACCGCAGATCTGAAAACCTGGCCGCAGATTGTTTTTATACGATGCGCAGTCTCCAGAGAACCCCTTGATTCAATCCTTCTGAGAATAGCCAAAACTTCCAGAGGCTTGATCTCCCCTATTGGACTAGGGCCGATAATTAGAAAGACGACAGACTGGAGACGCCTGAGTGTTGTCTCAGCATGACTCGGGGACCAGGTTGCAGAGAATTTGTTGTGCCACTCTCTCACCACAACCTCGAAGCTGTTTTCCGTCTCAGCAATTGTTGCAGCTTTTCGAGCTTTCCTTATTTCACCAGGGTCAACATCGTTTACCAGAAGTTTCCGAGCATCATCCCGTCTCTGCCTAGCATCAGCAAGGGGAATTTCAGGATAACTTCCAAACGCCAGTTGCTTCTCTTTTCCACCTAATCTGTACTTGAAACGCCACAACTTACCACCTGATGGTGTTACAAGAAGAAAAAGTCCTCCTCAGTCAAAGAGTTTTACTTCCTTTGATTGCGGTTTTGCATTACGGATTTTCGTGTCAGATAACGGTGGAATCCTTTTAGGCATGGGCTTATGCTTGTTTTGGGGGCACATCTTTTAATTTGGGGGCATCGTACTCGATATCTGCCCCCAAATAATCCGGATTTCGCAAAACCATATTGCACATTACCGGACACTTGACAACAAAAAAGCCCTTACTTCTAAGGGCTTTTCGTACTTAACCGGACATTGCCGGACTTTCAAATGGGGTGGCGTCCATACAACTGATACGGTATCTACATAATTTTAAATCATTATTACTGTTCACTTTTCAGAACATACCCCTAAAAATACCCCTAAAGATCTTATCCTAACCTATTTTTCGCTAAAATCTATACAGCTGTTACCGTTGTGTCTATCCTGACATGCAGAGCTTTTTTGATAGTGGCAAAAATTGTAGAAAGATTCTCCATCGTAGGATTACCTGATACGGAAAGCATCCGGTGGAGGCTTTTACTCGGTTTGTGAACTTCTTCAGCCAGTCGCTCAAAACCGACCGTTGCATTTATAAGGTCGCGCAAGATCAGTTTGGCTGTTGCTGAGTCGCCATCCAGCATGAGGTCAATTGCCTCATGGAGCAATGCCTTGGCAAAATCCGGGTCACAATCAACCCGCTTCTTTACTGTTTCTTTAAAATCTCTTGTGAGAGCCATAACTACCCCCTACCCCTTCGAAAAACTACTTCTTTTTCCTTTGCGATTTTCTTGCGATGTATTCTTTCCACATGGCTACCGCCCGATCAACATCCTTTTGCTGACCCTTCTTGGTTCCACCGCCGAGGAGTATGATGAGCCTATCGCCATCTTGCCCGATGTAAACCCGGTAGCCAGGTCCCCAATCAAGACGGTATTCGCCTATTCCCTGGAACCATTTGACATTGGAAAGGTTACCCTGTTCCAGTTTGAGCTTTACTGTCGTTATCTTCGCCGCCGCCATGGTGTCCAATCCCATGAACCACTCTTCATACGGGCTTACACCATCTTCGCGAAGATATTCTTCAACCTTATAGCTCATGCTCAAATAGTAACCTATAGGTTACTATAAATCAATAAGTATCTGTGTCAGTTAGTAAGATCATTTTCTCACTTTATCGCTCGTCCGGAGATTTCCAAGATCCAAACCATTGCAGGGCATCTGTTCCACCAACCATTTCGCGGGCCAGCTTTATACGCTGAAGCAACAACTCTCTTTCCTCATCATTCAACTCCGCCGCCCGCAATTCAGCATCAGCAAAGAATTCTTCAATTCGTTTTGCTTCAGTCCAGGCATTAATGATGCTCGACAACTCATCTCTACTGTCCTTTTTCGCCTTAATGCGTCGCCGCACAGCTTCTTCCGTTGCCAGCTTGGCTTTTTCTGCCTCCCATTGAAGACGCTCTATCTCGCGCTGTTTTTCATGCTCTATTCTCTCGATTTCCGCCTTTCGCTCTACCTCTTCAACTTGTTTGGCAATTGTGGCTGCGTCAACTTCGAGTTCTTTAACTATCTCTCGAAAATTACCCGGAAATTCACCTACCTTGGATTCCTTCCATTGCCGACTCAAATTCGTTTCTGAATATGGGGAATATGCCTGTATGCACAACCTCCCACTTGGCATGTCACGTGTTGTCGTCCAGGAATACGATCTAGCAGCTTTTTTTATTTGCTGAGGCGTAAGATCGGAGATCTTTACATATTCTCCCTCGATGCTGCGAACCTCCACATACTCCGTCATCTCATAGATTGTAAGTCCGATGGCAACGGAACCAATAAAAACAACCGTGGGCCTGGATGGACTCCAAAGGTATGAGTTGTGATTGTTTCCCCTCGCCTTTTCACGTTCATCTACGGAATGTCGGAATAAATATTGTCCATGTGGAGTGAATGTTACTGGATGGTGATGTTGTTCAAGCAGCAAATAGAGTTCGTTTGCCACGTCGATGACCCGACTCGCCGTTTTCTTCGATACAATGATATCAGGAAGGAGTCGTTTTATCGGTCTGATGAAAGGGTTAAAAATGGAATCACGACCCTCGTTCAGGCGCGCCAGAAAACCTTCAAGGAGTGGATGGAGTGCAGGTAGATCGCAACGCTTCCGTTGCGGCTTGTTTTTTCGGGGTTGTTTTTCAAACGTTAAAGGGGCCCGTCTAGCCTGACCATTTCGTGCCCACTCGATTTCGGCTCCCGGCTTCGGATCAGGCAATGAAGGCCGCTGTGGCACCCTTCGCCCAGCAGCGACCCTGGCCCAGTACCCCCGGGAAGGTCGCGGTACATTGAGCAAGGTGCATATCCTGGCAAGGTAACTCCCGGAAACCCCGTATTTTTTTGATAGAGTGATTATGGGTTCAGCCCAAACCTCCTGATACAGTCTTTCCCGGCTGATTGGGGAACGTTCATCGCTAACGACAGTCGTATTTTCCATAGTTATCAAGAGTTCCCTCTACCCAATTTTCTCCAACGAAAATTTCACCTCGAATAAACAACCTCAGCTACCGGCACTTCCCATTGTTCGCACTTACACCGATCCCGATATTCTTCACCGGAATCGTCTACACGACGTTGTACCATAGCAAGGACAGTTATCCTCTCGATGCTGTCCAATCGTCCGTGCCATACCGTACGAGCTATTTTGGAAAAGAGAGCAACGCAAACACCTTTTTCGTCTTGCAACTCGACATTGTCTCCATTCGGCACAGCATGAAGCAGATCGCCAGGTTTAAGCTCGGAAAGATGCTTATGAACAGGTTCTTCCTGACATCTGCGCCCCGCATAATCGAGGAACAGATCCTCCATCCCCAGAATGTCATAACGACGTCGCAGTACCAGTTCATTCGGCACAACAACCAAAGGGGGATCTCTTTTCAAAAGGAAATCTCCATCAAGAGTAACTGAATGCGGATTTGGTGTATCCATCCTCTCAAAAAGACAGAGAGTCTCCTTGGCACGGGTCATAGCAACATAGTAAATGCGTCGCTCTTCTTCTTGTGCCTGCGAGTCCTTCCCTTTAATCCAACCACCACCGGGAACAAACACGTGGGGGAATTCCATCCCCTTGGCAGAGTGAACCGTGCTGAGGAAAACTCCGGCACCGATCGTCTGGTCACGTTTTTGCTCCTCAAGTATTTCATAGAGGTATTCCGTTATGAAGCTTACCGGTTGTTGAGCGTTGCCGGTTTCTTCGCGTAATTCAAAAAGAATTCCTTTGAGCAATTCCCACCAGATGACGCTTGACTGCTCCCCGGCATGCGTATCCAACAGGGCCAACAGATCAGAAGCCGCCAGCAGTTCATCATGATGGGCCTTCAGTTCTGAGAAGAATTGCCGGATTTCACGGATTCGATAGAGGGGCGGCGTTTTCTTCTGATCAATTCCCCAGGTTATGGGAATGCCACGCACCTCACACAACGCCCGTATCGGAGCCAACTCTTCGTGGGTCCTGGCCAGCACTGCGCACTCCGGCCATTGCAGGGAAGGATTCCGCTGTTTAAGGCGCAGCAGTTCTTCAATAAGTGCGACCGCCTGTTGGGTTGAATCTGCCACACGAAGTATCTGGACCCGCCCCTTTGCCACGGGATCAAGGTTCTCCCATGAGCCACCAACCGGGAGTGATAGCCGTCCCTTATTGATTCGGATGGGATTTTCGGTCTTCATTCGATCCCGGTTCTGCGCGATGAGAGAATTCGCGGCGGCAATGATATGGGCCGAAGAACGGTAGTTTTCTACCAGGTAGTGAGTCTTTGCCTGGTAATCGACCTGAAAACGCCTGATGAATTCCACATTTGCACCGCGAAACGTGTAAATATTCTGGTCATCATCACCCACCGCCAAAAGTGCAAGCTTACTGTCAGGATCGCTGAGTGTTCTGCCAGCAATGGCGGAAATCAATTGATATTGATCATTGTCGATGTCCTGATACTCATCCACCAGGATATAGCGGTAACCAGCCAGGAGGCGTTCCCTAAGTTCATCCTTTTCCAGGCCGGTCAACTCCACCTCACCATTCAGCAAACGTACCGCATCGGGGATGACGGTTTGAAAGTCCGCCGTATTGACTTTCCGCCGCTCGGCACGTTCGGAAAAAGATGCTCCCGTCAACCTCATCGCCAGGCCATGATAGGTCTGAACGGTTACCCCCTTCGCATCCGGTCCCACAAGGTCAAAAAGTCGACGACGCAAGGTATTGGCCGCATTGCGATTGAAGCAGAGGATCAAAATGCTGCGCGACGGAACGCGTTTTACTCGAAGCAGATAGGCGGCACGGTGCGCGACCACTCGGGTCTTGCCCGATCCTGGACCGGCCAGGATCAACATGTTTTCATCGGGCTGGGCGGCCACCACGGCAACCTGCACCGGGTTAGCCAGATTGTCTACTATCCTGTGGTACGATGCCTGGCTGGTGGCCCGTTCGACTACTTCCTTACGACCGGCGAAATATCGCTGAATGAAGTTCAGGCGATCCAGGGAGAAATAGGCAACAACCAGATCGAGGGCCTGTTTGATCTTTTCCAGGCCAAGTCGAGCGTACTCATTCATCACATGGACCTGAAATATCCGCTCCTTGTAGTGTTGCTCCAGAGGGCTGTAATCCCCCTTCGTATAACGGCGCTTTTTCTCTTCCGGTACGATGCGGATCGTCATGGCTTGGCGGAACACTGCGAGACCCTGTTGGAGTATAATCACCTGCTGCTCGTGAAGAAACATCAGGGCGCGATCTAATGCCGCCAGAACATCTTTCACCTGACCGGCCAACAGCAGATCACCGCGTAGAGCCAGGGATATGTCATCAAGGGAAAAGCTGACCAGAAGTTCCCCACTGGGAGGAGAATCCTCCGGAATTTTCGCGTAAAGCGTGTCCAGCGCCACCCTTGCCACGTCGCGTCTTCGCTCGGCGGTTCCAATCAGGGCTGGCCAGTCACGGTTCAACTTCACTCGATAGTGATCCTGGCCAAAATACTTGAATTCCAGACTGCCACGATTGCCCGCCAATCCCTTGCCGTCCAGAGAAAGGCTCTTTAGAAGGTTTCGTAAATACTCAGGAAGACTTTGATGTCCCTCGTCCACAAGGCGCTGATTCAGTCGGCGAAGAGACAAATCGAGCCAACCTTCGGCATCCGGCTCCGATTCCTGCATCACTGTCAACATCGCCTTTTCCAAGGTACAGACCTTGTCAAAGCGCATACGGGAATGATCGTTAACCTTATAACGGACAAAGGCATTCAGAAGTATCCCCTGCTTGATCAAACCGGCATCAGTCATATCATAAAGAACCCGCAGCACCCTCTGTGTGTCCCCCGCAAATGTGCAGGCTTTGGATACAGCATTGTCCTGCCCCCTGAACTCGGGCAGTTCCGCCAGTCCATCGGCACTCATTCCTTCGTCCTGCCGGGCATTGAAGAGGGCCTGAAGAACGGCCAGCCACTGTTTCTTCTTCCTCTCAGAAAGGTTCAGGGGAGTGATTTTTTCTTCCGCTTCCTCAATACTCCGCACCAGAGGCTGCCCCTGGAATACCCGGGTGTTGTTCTGGTTGCGTTCAACAAGCCCTGCCCGCTCCAGCCATGATACTGCCGTCTTCACCTTGGTATCGGCCATCTGCTCGTCGTTATCGAACCCTGTTTGCACCTGTTCGTCACGCAGAAGTTCACCGGTAGTGATAACAATCTCGTCATCCTTGTTTCGCTTGGCTCGACGCAACCCCCGGAGTATCTGAATAATGTCATGCTGAGTCAGTTCCGACATTGCCCCCAGCTGAAACTGGGTTTCGATATCCTGATCATTGTAGAGGAGGATGCACTCGGCATCATGGGTATCCCTTCCTGCGCGACCGGCTTCCTGCAGGTAGTTCTCCAATGACCCGGGGATATTTGCATGGATCACCAGCCGGACGTTATCCTTGTCGATTCCCATACCAAAGGCGTTCGTGGCACAGATTACCTGCGTTGTGCCATTGATAAAGGCATCCTGAACCCGCCGCTTCTCCGGAGCATCAAGTCCACCATGAAAAGCATCAACCTGCCATCCTTTCTTAAGCAGATAATCCCTAGCGCTTTCCGTCCCCTTCCTGGTTGCGGCATAGATTACAGCCGCCCCCATCTCCGGCTTGGGGAGACGTTCTGCCAGGATCTCGTGAATACGCTCATACTTCTCCGCCCCGGTGATCAGTTGGATTTCGAAGGAAAGATTGTGCCGCTCCACTCCCCCTTCGAATACCTCCAGCTCCTGTCCCAATTCCCGGCGAAAATGATCGTTAATCTCTTCCATCACGTCACGTTTGGCGGTTGCGGTAAAACAGGCAATTGGCGGTATTGGCGTCTGCTGTCGCTGGGCAAACTCACGGATAAAACGGGCGGCATATAAGTAGTCGGGGCGGAAATCATGGCCCCATTTGGAAAGGCAGTGTGCCTCATCAAAGACCCAACAACCTATTTCGCGCTGGCAGATAGCGTCGACAACAGACTTATTGCGCAGTTGCTCCGGTGAAACATAGAGGATGGCAATGTCGCCCAAACGAATTCGCTCCAGCACCTCACCACGCTCTGGTGGCGTCAGCATACCGTAGATTGCAGCGGCAAACATGGTGCCGGTTTTAGAACCCAATCCGTCAACCTGATCCTTCATCAACGCCTGCAGGGGAGAGATAACAATCGTAAGGAGGCCACGGCGGAAGTTTCGCACCAGCGCCGGGATCTGGAAGCAGAGTGATTTACCGCCACCGGTCGGGAGAATTGCCAGTTGCGGTCGGTCCCCCATGCCGCAGCGAACGATTTCCTCCTGCAGACTCTTGCCGTCGGAGGTTGCAGGTGTCGGACGATATCTGGGGTAACCAAAAAAACTCT
>Ga0351902_1053_pt1 | contig 31718 bp, 30 predicted proteins | sample BONcelHT113001D5_FD_205828 | JGI IMG/M metagenome (GOLD analysis project Ga0351902, IMG submission 205828) | Enriched cells from coal bed in the Powder River Basin, Montana, United States - BONCAT cells T11 rep1 HSBNCT.T11.300.1.D5 ...
GAACAGACTTCGTCGCTCATTTCCTGAGAATGGGCGTGCACATAGCTGAACGTTTCGGACGGGTGATTGCGTGCATATTCGACGCTCGCGCGGACGATTGTGGAAAGTTTTGCGAGGGTAACTGCCCCGAGCGATCGCTTGGCTGCGATGCCGCCGAGTGGCAGGGGCAATCCGGTTGACTTTTCCCACCATTCTCCCAGGTCGAGAACCTTGTGCAAGCCGTATGAGTGGTAGGTGAATCGTGATTCGTGGATGATGACACCGGCATCGGCCTGATCCTCTTGCACGGCAGTCATGATTTCGTGGAAGGGAAGGAAGATGAGCTCAGTCAGCGTTGGGTCGAAGAGCTGGAGAAGTAGGCAGGCGGTTGTGAATTGTCCTGGGACGGCAATCTTTTTTCTTTTTAATTCCCCAGGCACGCTCAGCCTTTTTGATACGATCAGCGGACCACAGCCTCTTCCCATTGCGCCTCCGGAACGCAACAGGATATACCGTTCACGGATATAGGCAAAGGCATGGTAGGATACCTTGCAGACATCCAGGGCCTCTTCCATGGCCAACCGGTTGAGGGTTTCCACATCTTCCAGACGCTCGACAAATCGAATGCCGTTGCCGGAAATGCTGTGGTGAATCAGCGGGTAGAACAAAAAGGTGTCGTTTGGACAGGGAGAATATCCGAGGGTTAATGATTGCATCTCTAGTGATTCCTGATGAACTGTTCAATGAAGCGCTGGGAATTTTCGGCCGCCAGGCTGATGTTCCAGCGTGCAATGTTGCGATTTTCCACGAAGTTGCTTATTCCTCTGAGCTCCATGCATTCAATGCCAAACCGTGCCGCTACCAGAGCGACGGCGGCCCCTTCCATGTTTTCACAGATACCGGCGAAGCGAATCTTCAGTTCCTGTCCCCTCGCGATCGTTCCACTGCAGGTGGCGACGGTAAGGAACCTGCCGGCAGTCAGCGTTACGTTGAGCCGTTTTGCCAGCTGCAATGCCGCCCTGTTGGCCTGTTGGGAAAGAGGAATTTCATTGAAGTAGCGGCTGCCATTTCGCTCCAGGAGAGGAATTGCAATCTCCTCGAGGGAGCGCCAGCCCTCCGGAATAACGACTCCTTCATCGGCAAATATTTCGGTTGTTGCCAGAGAGAGGTCCCCGATTACCAGATCACAGCCGGGGTACGCACCTGCGCAGCCGGTGGTGACGAGCAGGTCCGGAGTAAAAAGGTGTGCCACAATAGCAGTTGCTGCCGAGGCGTTTGAGGTACCGATTCCGGAAATGCAGAAAATGATTTTTGTGGAAGCTTCCACTGCGACAAAGATGTCCCATGGAAGCGATACCGGGTGGCGTTGGGCGTGGAATGCTTCGACTAGGGCGGATGCTTCTACGGGCGTTGCCGCGATGACAGCGATAGTTTTCATGGAAAACTTCTTGTTTCTAAAGTATTTGTTTCATTGTTCGATAGGTATCATATAGTATGCTCATTGTAAAAACGGTTACATGGTAGCACTTATCCTTGTAAGATCAATCTATTTAGTTTTTATCCGGAATCGATTCTTTTCCGCCCTAGCTGTGTCAATCCGCGGGCTTGCTTGTACGGCGTACCTGTGTACGCCTCCGCGCAATCCCTTGATTTTGACTCGCCCGGAGGGCTCGCCCTGCGGGCAGCCTTCGCTGTCAACTTTTGCAGGCATATGTTTCTTGCCAGGACCAAAAATCCCTCGTTTCCGAATTGAAAACCAATAGTTTCACATCCGGTGTTTCCGGATGGAAGATATTTAGTGCATGTAGCACTCGACCGTCTGGCTCAGGTGCATCCGGGCTTGTAAGGTTTGCTTTTTCTCATAAATCGCATAAGCTGAATGCGACTGGTTCTGCGACAAGTCAACAAGGGGGTAAATCGTATGAGATATCAACGGTTCATTTATTGTCTTCTGGTGTTGCTTCTTTTTTGTGGCTGCGGAGGAAGTGGCGACAGTACATCCTATTATATGCCGATTTCGACAACAGATCCTGTAACAGATCCGGAGACAGTTTCTTTCTGGGCATACGATTTCGTCCACAACCGATACTACACGCTCAGCGCCGCGAAAGTGGCGGAAGGCGTTCACTGCTATATTTACCTCGAGGATGGTGAGTCCGTTGAACAAGATGCAATCGATGCCGTTAAAAACGAATTCGACTCGAATATCTATCCCAGTGTCACGACCGCCTTTGGCAGTGAACCGAATCCGGGTGTCGACGGCGATTCCAAGATCTACATCCTTTTGCAGAACGTTATCGACGGATTCACTTCGGGCAGTTCCAGTTACATAGCCGGCTATTTCAATTCGCTGAATGAATATTCCGTACCGAACTCGAACAAAAAGGAAATGTTTTACATGAACATCAACCCCGCCCCGGGGATTGTGGCCGGTGACGCGGATTTCAACGACACTCTGGCCCACGAGTTCCAGCACATGATTCACTGGGAACAGAAAACCCACCTAAAAGGCCTGAATAACCCGACATGGTTGAACGAGGCCATGTCTACCATTGCTGGTACATACTGCGGCTATGGGCCAAGTTGGTACAGCGTCTGGGTCTATGAACAGGACCCGTCGAATTCCCTGACCATGTGGGATTCAACTCCGTACGATTATGGGGTGGTCTATATGTGGGCCCAGTATTTCAAGGATCACTACACGGGAAACGGTAACATATTCAAAGAAATGCTGGACCAGAATTCCACTGGAATTACCTCGGTTAATAATGCGTTGGCCGCGGCGGGATATTCCAAGAACTTCATCGAAACATTCCGGGATCTGTCGATTGCGGTATTTTCGGGCAGCACATATTCCTGGCTGGGCCATCCAGAGTGGTCGTATACTTCTATCGATACCTGGCCCGGCAGCCATGGCGACTATATTCTTCCCGGGTTGTTCCCGATCAGTAGGCAGAATGTCGCCAGTCTGGCGCCTCTCGAAGCATTCAGCATGAACTTTTACCGGTATTCGCCGGCTGGCACGATTACTTGGGCGTCAGCCGGTACCTACAACCATGCTTCCTTCGTGGACTCCGGCGCTTCCGCTATTACCTTTGACATGATTTCCAGTACCCCTTATGATTTCACTGGTTACGGCTACCTGATCGAGCAACAGACCGAAGTTTCTTCAGCAAGTGGAGGGGCGGTTGTTAGCAGTTCGATCGTGCTGAATCCCTTGAAGCTGGCTGACGTGGAACTGATGCACTCCCTGAAACAACCGTCTCCCAAGTCACCGCGCCAGATCCTGGCCGAAGTCAATGACAGTCCTGTCGTGAAAAAGCTCGTTGCCATGAGGGGCAAGAAATATCCTGTCCGCATGGACTCTTTCTTTGTCGAACAGGAGAAAGAGTTGCGAAAAACAGGTGTTCGGCCGTCATTCTGAAAATGTCGTGAGGCCGCGTCAGGATTCTCCAGTTGATTCGAGCTTTCGGAGACCTTGCCTTCTGCGGATTTTCCGCTATCTTTGAACCAAAGACCTCGACACAGATTAGTGTCGAAAGTATCACGGAAAGTCCGGACATTCTGTTCGGCACAGGGTGTTCGGATTTTCTCGAGGAGTGCCGAACGAAAGGACAAGCATGAGACGGGCAGTGTTGGCACGATTGGTCGGTGGGCTTTTTCTTTTTTTTGCAGCACAGGGATGTGCCATGAGCGTTCAGAATTCCGGGTCTAAAGCTCTCACCGGAACCGTCAGGGTCGTAGGAAATGAGCCGTTTACTCAGGTGGTGCTGACTGTGGGGGGAAACGCTGATCGGGCAACCGGAAGCCGTGATTATCTCATTGTCGGGCCTCTCGACGAAGAGCTCCGGGAAAAATACCAGGGGAAAAAACTTACACTGCACGGCACGTTCTGCGCTTCTCCCGACTCTGGCTTCAAGAAGTGCTTCAATCCTTCCAAGATAGTAGAAGGGGACGACGGTACCTCCCGGTAGTAGACGTTCTTTCGCCGCGAGGGCTGCCCGGTTCGGGTGGGATAGGTTTCGTACCTTATAGTTCAGCAATGAATCGAATACTCTCTTTCCGCGCTTCTCACGAGAAGCGTGCCGACATACCTGCCAACCTTTTCATCGCGTTCCGGTTTCGGTGGTACCATCTGTTTTCCGAGAAGATAACGCTTTAAATTTACAGCATTCGTTAGCCGTTGACGCCACTCCCTGGTTCTGATTTCCCTTGCTTCAGCTATTGTTTTTGATTATAGTGAGTGCAATCTCACGACAGGAATCGGGTCTTTCATGGATAAGAAAATAGTGGCTCTGAATATCATGGTGTCCATTCTGATCCTCGTGGTGATTGCCATGATTGCTTCTGATGTGATTGCCTACAAGCTCTCCAGAACTTTTCCCGCCACCTTTAAAAAAGAAAGCACGTTGGAACCCACTGCTCGAAGGAATGAACTTTCTTCTTTTTCCGCCATCCTTGAAAAAGGTCTGTTCGGTCCGGCGACACAAGGCAGGCTTACTCCTATAGCTCAAACCGAGGGGCCAATTGCTGTGGCTCCGACTGACTTGGTCCTGCTCGGAACCGCTATTGGTTCTTTCCGTGAAACGTTTGCCTTTATTTTGCGGCAAAGCACAGGCGAAGAAAGAGTTTTTCGACTTGGGGAAGATGTCTTCGACATTGGCCCGCTCGTCACTGTTCGCAGGGAAAGAGTCGAGATACAGGGGCGTGATTCCCGCATCACCTTGCTGGCTCCGACGGAAGTCCCCGGTGAGCCGGCAAAAACCCCGGGTGTCCCATCTCAGCCGGGCGCGCTTGCCAGCAAGGTATCTCCCGGTGGTTACGTGATTGATCAGCGAGCACTCAATGCTGCCCTGGATAATATCGGTAAGGCGATGACCGATGCCCGCCTTCTCCCCAATTCAATAGACGGCAAGGTGGAGGGGTTCAGAGTTTCAGAAGTGAAGCCGGGCGGAATTTTTGCCATGGTAGGGATTGCTGACGGTGATACACTGCTCAGTATTAATGATTATGCTCTTGATTCGCCGGAAAAGGCAATGCAGACGCTGAATTCTCTGAAGGGTCAGAGCAGAATCAAACTTGATTTGATTCGGGACGGGCGTCCCACAACTTTTACCTATGATATCAGATGATCGGGTAGCCATCAGAAGTGGTTTTTTCACTTTCTTCCGGACCCGTGAAAGTCGTCGGAGGTTTTCTTTGAAGAAGCGAATTGTTACCATGGTCGCAACGATTTTCCTGACGGTCCTTTTCCTGATGCCCGGCTATGGGCAGGCCAAGGGTATCGTCCTGAACTTCAGCGATGTTGATATTTCGACAATGGTCAAGTTCATCAGCGACCTGACCGGGAAAAACTTCATCATGGACGAAAAGGTGAAGGGTAAAATTTCGATCTATTCTCCTTCCAAAATCTCTGCGGACGAAGCCTTCAACGTCTTTACCTCGGTTCTGGAACTGAAGGGTTTCTCCGTTGTCAAAACCGGCAAGTTCTATAAAATCATGCCCTCCAGTGCTGCCAAACAGTCGGGAATGAAACTTTTTTCCGGCACTGATCGGGCACCCGTCAATGAAGCCTATGTTGCCCAAGTTATCGCCTTGAACCGGATGCCTTCCAAGGAGGCTGAGACATTTCTGAAACCGGTGGTGTCAAAGGACGGCTATGTTGCGTCATTCGGTCCGACAAATTCACTTCTGGTGGTCGATTCGGCGCTCAATATTCACAAGGTTGTCGATATCGTCAAGGCCATCGACAGTGATCTGAGCCGAGAAGGGGCGGAACTGGTTTTTCTTCAGCACGCCTCGGCCGATAATATCGCAAGCATCGTTCAGGAATGGCTCTACGGCAGAGATCTCTCCACAAAAACGAGCCAGCAAAGTCAGGGTGGCAGTGTCGGCGGCATGCTGGTTCCCGATGCGCGACTCAATGCGGTGATCATTTTCGGGAATGACAAAGATAAGGAAGACATCAAGAAGATCATTGCTCTTGTGGATGTGGTTCCTCCGACCTCCAGCAGCAAGATCAATGTCTACTATCTTGAGAACGCCGATGCCACCGAGGTTTCCAAGGTGCTGGAAGGAATGTTCAAGACAACAGCCACAACTACTGCCACGGCCTCGGCCACGGCGGCAAAGGCCGGCGCGCCTCAGCAGAGCGCTTTTGAGGGGACCAACATCAGCATTACCCCGGACAAGGCCACCAACTCCCTGGTCATCATGGCCTCGCCTGCCGATTTCCAGAATCTGGTGCAGGTGATAAAAAAACTGGACAAACGGCGGCGTCAGGTCTTTGTCAAGGCCCTCCTTGCCGAAGTGTCACTTGACAAACTTCAAGAGATTGGGACCCAACTGGGGGTTGCTGGTGCCGGATCAGATGGCAGTATTGCTGCTGCCGGTGTCTTTGATCCGTTCAGTTTCCTTGGCGCCACCGCCAGTCCCCAGCAGCAGGCAGTTGTAAAAGTACTTCAAGGATTGGCCAACAACGCGAATTTCTCCGCAGTTCTGAAACTCCTTGACCAGCAAGGTGCGGTGAATGTGCTTTCCAGTCCGAACATCCTGACTTCGGATAACAAGGAAGCAGAGATTTTTGTCGGTGAAAATGTACCGTTTATTTCCGCAACGAACCTTTCCTCTACCGGTCTGTCGCAGCAGTCAGTAGAACGGAAGGATACCGGCATCACCCTGAGAATAACGCCTCAAATCACGGAAGGGGAGTATATAAAACTCGATATCTATCAGGAGATTTCTGCGGTAAAACAAAACAAGGGGCAGGCTACCGACCTGGTCACCACGAAACGCTCTGCCAAGACTTCGGTAGTGGTTAAAGATTCTGATTCCGTAGTCATCGGCGGTCTCATTGGAAGTCGTGAAGAAGATTCCATCAGCAAGATTCCGATCCTGGGGGACATCCCCCTGCTCGGCTACCTGTTTAAGACCAAGTCTACGAATCATACGAAAACCAATCTCCTGTTAATTCTCACCCCCCGTATCGTCAAGGATGCAGCTGATATGGCCGCTGTTACCGCAAAACAGAAGTGTATTTTTGAGACGACGGTTCCCGGGAACAAGAAAATCGACCTTGACGCGGAACTGATGAAATGAGCACCATGACCTCCCTGACGGACATGGAATCGCTTGCCCAGCGGCTTGGTCTCGCCTTTTCTGAAAAGATTGACGATGCCCGGGTCGATCTTGCACTTCTGGAGCGCCTGCCGCTCCAATTTGCACGGGCGAACTATGTCTTGCCTCTCGAGGAGCGTGACGGCAAGCTGGTGGTTGCAACCGGCGACCCGTCCAACCTGGCGGTGCTCGATGAATTGCGTGGACTTTTCGGCCTTCCTCTGGAGGTCGTCCTGGTCCCTTCCCCCGCAGTCCTGGACGCCATCAACCACCTCTATTCCCGGGTGACAGGCTCCGCCCAGGAGGTGGTCATGGAGTTGGAGGGAGAAGATCTCTCCACGATTGCCACCGAACTGAATGAACCCCGTGACCTGCTTGATCTGACCGATGAGGCACCGGTTATCAGACTCCTGAACTCTATCCTTTTTCAGGCGGTGAAGGAGCGGGCGAGTGATATTCATATCGAACCCTATGAACGGGAAGTTGATGTACGTTTCAGGATCGATGGTATTCTTTACAAAATACTCACTCCTCCCAAGGTGGTCCAGGAAGCCATTATTTCCCGTGTCAAGATCATGGCCGGCCTGAACATTGCCGAGAAAAGGCTGCCCCAGGATGGGCGCATCCGGGTTATCGTTGCGGGACGGGATGTGGATATCCGTGTTTCCTTAATTCCGACCTTTTATGGTGAGAGGGTTGTCCTCCGTCTTCTGGATAAGAAGAAGGGGTTGATTTCCCTTGAGGACATGGGTCTGTCCGTTTCCGGTGTCAAGGCAATGGAACGGCTTCTCAGCCGCAACAACGGTATTATTCTGGTTACCGGTCCGACCGGCAGCGGTAAGTCCACGACCCTCTATGCGGCCCTCAATTGCCTCAATTCTCCGGATAAGAACATCATTACCATTGAGGATCCTATCGAGTACCAGTTGAAGGGGGTAGGTCAGATACAGGTCAACCCCAAGATCGATCTCACCTTTGCCAATGGTCTCCGCTCCATTCTTCGCCAGGATCCCGACATTATCATGGTCGGTGAGATCAGGGATGCTCTGACCGCCGAAATAGCAATCCAGGCAAGTCTTACCGGCCACCTGGTCCTGTCGACCCTTCATACCAATGACTCATCAACTGCGGTGACACGTCTGATCGATATGGGGATCGAGCCTTTTCTGGTAGCCTCATCCCTGTCAGCCATTCTGGCCCAGCGTCTCGTCAGGGTCATCTGTCCCCAGTGCCGCGAGGAATACTCGGCGGATCGCGAGTATCCGGGCATTACTCTGCCGGATGTTCTGTACCGGGGGGCGGGTTGTGACGCCTGCTTCGGTCTTGGCACCTTGGGGCGTACCGGAATCTATGAGCTGCTCCTGGTTGATCCCGAGATATGTTCCATGATCATCAAGCAGACACCCGCCGGGGTTATCAAAGAGTATGCGGTTGCAAAGGGTATGAAAACTCTCCGTGAAGACGGTCTGCTGAAGGTTGCCGCCGGGGTTACCACCATTGAGGAGGTACTGCGGGTAACGCAGGAGGATTATGCCGACCTTCAGCTATAGTGCATTCAAATCAGACGGCTCGCCGGTATCGGGAGTCGTTGAAGCTGAAAATGTGCAGCGCGCACGTCAGGAACTCAAGAAAGCGGGGCTGTATCCGCGAGAATTGTCCGAGGTGCAGCGCTCCGCGGAAGGCAGGATCAAGAGCTTTTTCAGCAAGGGCGTTGCCTTGCCGGAACTATCCCTCATGACGCGCCGCCTTTCAACTCTGCTGGGTTCCTCCGTGCCGGTCTATGAGGCGATTGCCACCCTCTATGAGCAGGAAAGCCCCGGCGAATTGAAAGAGGTTCTCGGCCGGATCCGGACTCGACTTGCCGAGGGTACGAATCTGGCTCGTGCCCTGGCGGAAGACTCTGCTGTATTCAGCGAAAGCTATGTGAGCATGGTGGCAGCGGGCGAAGCGAGTGGGGCGCTGGATACAATCCTGGACAAATTGGCCGATTTTCTTGAGGATCAGGAAGCAGTGCGGAGTCGTATCGTGACCTCGCTGGCCTATCCGGCGCTCATGGTCGTGGTCGGAACTGCGGTCATGCTCTTTCTTCTTGCCTTTGTCATCCCGAAAATCATTGTTATCTTCGAGCAGAACAAGGCAACCCTGCCCCTTATCACAATTCTCCTGATCAAGGTCAGTACCCTGCTCAGAAAGGGCTGGTGGGCACTGGCTGCGGTCGGAATCGGCGCTGTATATGCCTATCGCAGACTTATCAGGCAGGAGAACCTTCGTCTCAAGCGGGACACCTGGCTGCTGAAGCTCCCGCTGATCGGGCCACTGGTGTCGAAACTGATTCTTTCCCGTTTTGCCAAAATACTGGGCCTGTTGCTGGCAAGCGGTGTGCCGGTCATCAAGGCGATGGAGATTACCGGCGAGGTGGTTGTCAACCGCCGCTATCGAAAAGCCCTGAAGAGCGTCCGGGAGGAGTTGGCCGAGGGCGGGAGCCTGTCCGCGTCTCTTCGATCTACCGAGCTCTTTCCGCCCATGCTGGTCCATATGGTGGCGGTAGGTGAGAGGGGTGGAACCCTTGAGGCAATGCTGACAAAGGCGGGGTCTGCCTTTGAAAAGGAGTTCGTTGCCTCGGTTTCACGCTTCATGTCCCTGTTGGAGCCACTGATGGTACTGGCGATGGGGATAGTTGTCGGGACCGTGGTTGTTGCCGTGCTCCTGCCAATCTTCCAGTTGAACCAATTGGTCCAGTAGAAGTTCTTAGAAATCCGCAGTTGATGGGTATAGTGGTAGTGGACGGCAAGGCCCTGGTTGGTACAGGCAGCCCGTCACGCGAAAATAACGGAGGTGTTTCATGAAACATACGCTTAAGTCCGCCAGTGGTTTTACCCTGATTGAAATAATGGTGGTCATTGTTATTCTGAGCATGCTGGCAATTCTTGTCGGACCGAAAATTATCGGTCGAACTGATGACGCTAAAATTGCCGATGCCAAGATCCAGATCAAGAATCTGGAGACAGCACTCAAACTCTATAAGCTGGATAATGGTGACTATCCGGGAACCGAGCAGGGTCTTCAGGCGTTGGTGGAAAAGCCGGCCGCCGGCGTTATTCCGAGAAATTACCGGGACGGTGGCTACCTGGATAACAAAGAGGTTCCCAAAGATCCCTGGGGAAATGACTATCGCTACATCTCGCCCGGCGAGCATGGCGACTTTGATCTCTATTCCCTGGGGGGTGATGGGGTGCGGGGCGGCGAGAAGAAAGACGCCGACATTGAGAGTTGGAACCTGCGCTGAGCCATCTGTTTTCTCCCGGTCGGTGCTTTTTCCTTCCGCTCCGGGATTTGATCCAGTCTGGTAGTTCAGAAGCAGCTGTTGGGAGCAGAGAGTGAGCCTTTTTTGATTGAGATACGTAAGACGGTCAGAAGCCGAGTGAGAAACTGTGTTGCCCGGCAGTCAGGTTTCACGCTGATCGAAATGACGGTGGTCATCGTCATCCTGTCTATGCTTGCCGTACTGGTTCTGCCCCGGCTACCCTTTGCCCATGAACGTGACCTCAAGACCTCGGCGAGAACCCTGGCAGCTTCCTTGCGCTATCTGGGAGACCTGGCGATCTCGTCAAAGCAGCATTATCGGCTTCGTATCGCCCTGCTGAACAATGAAGTGGCAGTAACACGGGTAATCCCCGAGGGTGACGAACTGGCTGTCCGCGATGGGACGCTCAATCGTCTGTCCCTGCTGGACGGAATTGTGTTCAGCGATGTTGTAACTCCGCACCTTGGCAAGATTATCGAAGGTGAAGCTGTTCTGGAATTTGGCCCGCTTGGGGTAGAAGAGTTGGCCGTAATCCATCTCAAGCGCATAGAGGACTCCCGGTTTTATACTGTTGCAGTATACCCCGGTAGCGGCCGAGTCACGGTTCTGGAAGGCTACCAGGAGGGAACTCTGCCTGAAGAAGATGAGGAGGAAAGCCGGTGAGAGGTTTTACCCTCCTTGAAGTTATGGTAGCACTGGCCATTATGGCCGGGGTAGTTCTTACGGTCATATCCTCGGTAAACTATCACCTCTCCCTCACGGCACGAAACAATGAGGAGACCATTGCGTTGCTGCTGGCACGGACGAAACTTGAAGAACTGGAACTCCTTGATAAGCAGCAACTGACGCAGGGAAAAGAGGGAACCTTTCGACCTGAATGGCCGGATTATTCATGGAAGGCCGAAATCTCCCCGGCTCCCGTTCCCGTTTTCAAAACCCTGACCATTACGGTGACCTGGGGAACCGATAGGAGAACTCTCTCCCTTGCACATTACCTTCTTCAGGAAAAGTAACGGAGGGTTTACCCTTCTCGAATTGCTTGTTGCCTTGGTCCTTTTGGCTATTCTCAGCGGTGCGCTCTACGGAACCTATTTTTCTGTAATGCGCGGCAGTGAAGCAGCACGGGAGCGTACCGAACCACTCCGTGATGTGCGCGCTACCCTAGATCTGCTGCGGCGTGAACTGGCAGCGGCATATTTTGACCGTGCTAATGAACGCCTGCATTTTGTCGTTGAGGATCGTGATGTTTTCGGAAAACCAGCCTCGATTCTTGACTTCACGGCTTTTACCGTCCCGAGAACCGGGTCCGTGCCATCTTCAGATGTCATGGCCGTCCGCTACAAGCCCGTGGAAAGGGAAGCACAGCAACTGATTCTTTCCCGACAGACGAAGGATCTCTACCTGGACACCAAACCGCTGCCGTATCCGCTTACGGAACAGATTGAGGGCTTCCTGGTTGAGTGTTATGACGGAAACCAATGGGTAAAGAGCTGGGATTCAACCTTGAATGCCGGCCTGCCGCAGGCCGTCCGGGTAACGCTTTATGTCCAGGGGGGCGACAAGCCGGCAGGGTTCAGTGCAATCGTGCTGCCGCGACGGGTGGGCTCGTGAAAAGCGAAAGAGGTTTTGCCCTGGTAATTACGCTCATCGTGACTGCCCTCCTTGTTGCGGTAACTACCGAGTTTATTCGCGATGTCTTTGTTGAAACCTCCCTGCTTCACGGGTATAAGGATGCCCAACAGGCGAGTTTGCTGGCCGAGTCAGGAGTCCAGGGTGGGATAAAGGTTCTCACGCTGGCCTTGAGTGCCCAGGAGTATACGTCGCTTCGTGATGGCTGGGCTGCTCCCCAGGCTTTCCAGGACGAGAGAGGTTCTCTCAGCATCCGCATCATCGAGGAAAACGGCAAGCTGGACCTCAACTCGATCGTCTTTCCGAACGGTACGCTTAATGAGGACTTTTATGGAATAGCCCGGCGCCTGCTGGGAAAGCTTCTTCTTCCCACGGACCTCTGCGATTCCGTTTCCGACTGGATCGACACCGATGATTCGCCCCGGTCAGGTGGCGCTGAATCCCCATTTTATCAGGGGCTGTCGACTCCCTATGCGGCCAAGAACGCACCGTTGGAAACCTACGAAGAACTGAGAATGGTCACGGGGTTCGATGATATGACCCTCAGCAAGCTACATCCTTTTGTGGCGGTATATGCAGAGTCACCGGGAGCTCCCTATTCCAAGGTGAATATCAATACCGCTCCTGTCGAACTGCTTGCTGTCCTCGATGAGCAGATGACTGATGATCTGGCCGGACGCATTGATGAGTATCGGAGACAGACTCCCATCAAGACACCTTCGGAAATTACCCAGATTTCAGGCATGGAATCTGTTGGTATTGCCGTGCAGGGAAAAATATCGGTAAAGGGAACGGTATTCAGGATTCAGTCCCGTGCTCAGGTCAGGGATACCGTGCGAATTATTGAAGCGGTAGTCCGCGTTGTCGGCACAGAGTCTACGGTGTTGTACTGGAGAGAATTGTAATGGAACTATTGATTATAGAAGCCGGACGACGTTCTGTCGGTTTTGTCCGATTTCATAAAAAGGCGGGAGCTTTCTTTTTTCAAGGTGCCGAACTCCGTAGCATCGAGGGTCATGACACTTTTTCTTCGTTCCTTCGGGAAAGTGCCGTTGCCGAAACAGGGGGAAATAAAATAATTGTCTCCCTCGACGCGAAGAATATTTTTTTCCGTGAGGTGCACCTTCCGATTACCGATCGCCGCAAACAACGAGAAGTCCTCCCCCTGGAGCTGAAGGGGGAAACTGCTATCGAGGTGGAAAAGCTGATCTTCGACTCACTGCCCCTCTCAGATGGACAGGTTATGGCGATCTGGGCTGTCGAGGCAGATCTCGTGGAGAGAATTGATGCGTTGTGCCAGGCGGGTCTGGAGCCCCAGGTCGTGGGTTCGTCCCTTTTTCACTGGCACCATCTTATTCCTGAGTCGGATGGTGACTCGATCATCGCACTTTCCGACGGATTTTCCCTGGCTGTCTATCGCGAGAGAAAACCGGTGCTGTTCCGATCCCTCGAGGATGGCAATTTTCTGGAGGATATTGCCAGAACGCTCGTTCTGCTCGAAGCCGGTAAGGGTATCCGGGTTGAGCGGGTGCTTCTCCACGGTACCGCCGCATCCTCCCCGTTAGCGGGACACTCAAGCGAGGTGTCTTTTGCTCCGTTGCCGGTTACCGGGAGACTTGCCGAGGCATTTTCTGCAGGAAGCTCTGCTGTCGAACACGCCGGAGCATGGGCACTCGCGGAGGATTCACTGAGGGGCGAACCGGTCAATTTCAGGCATGGAAAGATCGCCTATACCGCCGGAAGGGATCGACTGAAGAGAAAGCTTCGACTCACCGCCATTCTTGCTGCGGTCTTCCTCATCCTGCTTCTGGCCGAAACCGGTCTGCGCTATTACTTTGTCAGCAGTGATCTTTCCTCACTTGACAAATCCATTCATCAGATCTACCGGGAAGTATTTCCAACAAGAACAAAAGCTGTCGACGAAGTGGCGGAACTGAAATCGGAAATACGCAATCTTGGCGGAGTCGCTGCCTCCCAGGAAATTCTCCTGGCACTTGATGGGGTGGCCAAGGCGAAGAACGATGAAATATCAGCCATATTTGAAGCGGAAGTCGATTCCGGACAAGTGCGGCTCAAGGGTGAAGCCCGCTCGTTTGATGCTGTTAACAACTTCAAGTCCCGCCTGGCCCCCATGTTTGTCACTTCGCAGATGGATGAGGTCAAATCCCGACCGGACGGAAAGGTCACCTTTTCTTTTCGGGGAGAACTGAAGGAGGGGACCAAATGAAGAAATACCTGGATCTGCTGAAAGAACATTATGAAGCCATGGATCAGAGAACCCGCCTTCACTGGGGTGTCGCTCTATCATTTTTCCTTCTGGTTGTTATTCTGTTTACGACACTGAATGAACGGATTAGCGTGCTGGAAAAAAAACGGAAAGCCAGGGAGAATGATCTTGTCGAGATGATGACCCTCAAGCAGCGTTTTCAGTCGGCGAAGTTATCTTCTCAACGATTTGCCGGTCGACTTGCAGGTGTCCGGGCCGATGATTCTCCGGCAAAGATTATTGAAACGATCGGTATCAAGGGGACGTCGAGCAAGGTTACTCCCCTGAAAGGGGATGAGCGGGGCGGATTCACGGAAGACTCTGCGGAAGTGAAGGTGGAGGGACTTTCCCTTAACGAGGCCGTAAATCTCCTGTTTCGTCTGGAAAACGGGTCGCGGCCCGTTCTCGTCAAGAAAGCAAATCTCAAAACCCGTTTTGATAACCCCGCCCATCTGGATCTTACCCTTACCATTGCACTTTTGAAACCTGCACCTCAGGGGCAGAGATGAAGGGTCGCTCTTTACTTCTCCTCAGCGCCGGATGCGGAGTTTCGCTTGTCTTGTTTCTTATCCTGACGATCATCTTCGTTCCCATTGCCGAGGTCAAGGGCGTTATTACCCGCGTCTTGGCACGAGAGGGGTACGAATTGCGCACGGATGACTTCCATAAGTCCTTTCCTCTCGGAATTTCCCTGCGGAATGTAGAGGTCAGGGATGGACGAGGGCTGCTTCTCAAACTGGATACGGCCACCGTTCGCTTGAAACTTCTTCCTCTTTTTATCGGTACCGTCTGTCTGGACGCCAGGGCCCGAATTGGAGATGGGGAGTTGTCTGCGAGTTTTGAACCCCGAACCTCGACGATTTCCCTCCGTAGTGAAGGTCTCCAGCTTCAGGATATTCCCCTGCTTCAGGTTGCAACCAATGCGAACATGCAAGGAAAGCTTTTCGTTGATGGCTCATTCACGGGCAGGGGGACTGCTTTGCAGGGTGACATGCGGATGGAAATCAAACAGGCGGAATTGCGTGGAATAAAGGTAAGCGGTATGCCCCTTCCCGATGCTTCCTACGATACCATCCGCGGAATGTTCCGCGCTTCGGGCGGCAGGGGATCCCTTGAAAGCCTGACGTTTCAAGGCGACGGGATCTATATCCGGCTAAAGGGTACCCTTGCCATGACCGGACCATTGTCATCTGCACCGCTGGACCTTGCAATCGAATTGATGCCCAAGCCTGATTTTCTCGAAAAACAGAAACTGGTCTTCCAGTTGCTGGCAAAGTACCAGAAAAGTCCCGGCGCATACCGGATCCCTGTCGCCGGGACGCTGACAAGTCCTTCCCTCCAGTAACAAGCGCAAGCTGCTCCCTCGAAAACTGCCGGTTCGCAAACCTTCACTGTGCTACCGAAACGTCCTCAGTATATATCGGGCAATCTGGAGAGCTTCTTTTTCCGGAATCATTGCCTCGGTGTACCTCGGCATGCCTGGTCCGGGGTTCCGTATTTTCTGTATGATATCTTCCGGGGTCGTGATCATGCCGGCCTGCAGGTCGGCAGTTTTCAGGGTTTTCGAAGGGGTTATGGTATTTGATCCGCCGGGGTGGCAGGATGCACAATGGAGGGAGAACAGTTTTTCCCCTGATGTAGAGCCCAGTTTGTCGCTGCAGCCCGGGGAAAGAGTGGCAACAAGTATCGCCAGTACAAAAAGCAAAACGGTCGGTGAAAATCTCATGAAATCACCTCCAGCCGGCAAGGGTCATCAAGGGTATTGGTAGGTCAGGAATTTCTGCTCAAGAGCTTTTTCGCGTTATCTGTAAATTTGCTCTTTGGATAGTCGGTAACGAGTCGATTCAGCGACGCTTTTGCCTTGTCGGTGTTCCCGGTGCGGAGATAGGCGTTTCCGAGAAGAAATAGCGCTTCGTCAGAGTAAGTAGTTGTCGGATATTTTTGCAGCGCTTCTTCGAGGCGGACGATGGCTGCGTCATATTTGTCGGTGCGATAGTAGAATTTGCCCACGTATACTTCATAGGCGGCCTGTCTGGTTCTGCACTCCGCCAGTTTCTCGCGTACTTTTGGCGTCAAATCGGAGTCCGGATACTCCTGGAGGAACATTTCGAAAAGTACAACGGCATTTTTGACCGGAGTCTGGTCAATATCTTTCTTTTCAACCTGATAAAAATTGCAGAGTCCCCGCATGTAGAGTGCGTAGGGAGCTTGCGGGTTTTTCGGGTGGAGCTTCCGGAAGTTTTCGTATTCGGCCGCTGCTTCAATGTACTTCTCGTCGTAGTACAACGCGTCGGCAAGCTTCAGCTCAACTGCTGTTCTGAGGAGCGGCGAGGTCGTGGTATCTTTTGCCTTGCGCCATTTTTCCGCAGCGCCATCGTATTTCTTCTTGGCATACAACTTCTCGCCCTGTTTGAACAAGGTCTCGGGCGGAAGCTTGAGCTGCTTGTTGGCGCAGGAGGTGGCAAGAACCAGAAGGGTAAGAGCGAGCGCGATTCTACGGAACATACGAGCTCCTTATTATTTCATAATACGGAAAATATCGGCATTGCTTCTCTTGTAGTAGAGAAAAAGTGCCCATTTGTCAATGCAAAGTTGCCCTGAGTGGGTATCGGAGGCTGGCAAATGGGCATGGAAGTGCGACTCAGAAAATACTTAGCGTGTGTGCCGCTTTCTCTTCGTCGGGTCGAGTTCTTTTTTCCTCAGTCTGATGGAGACAGGAGTAATCTCTACCAGTTCGTCGTCATCGATGAACTCGAGTGCCTGCTCCAGTGTCAGAAGCCGTGGCGGCGTCAGTTTGATGGCGTCATCGGAACCTGACGCTCTGACGTTGGAGAGTTTTTTCCCTCTGCAGGGATTTACGTCCAGATCGTTGTCCTTGGCGTGCTGGCCAATGATCATGCCACCGTAAACCTCGGTTCCCGGGCCGATGAAAAGAACGCCGCGCGGCTGCAAGGTATCCAGGGAGTAGGCAGTCGTTTCGCCATGTTCCATGGCGATCAGAACCCCGTTCTTGCGTCCGGGGATGTCGCCTTTATAGGGAGCATAGCCGTGGAAAGTATGGGTCAGAATGCCTGTTCCACGGGTTTCGGTAAGTACTTCGCCGCGCAGTCCGATCAGTCCTCGTGCCGGTACCAGGAACTCGAGACGAATGACTTCGCCAAGCTGGTGCATGGCAGCCATTTCACCCTTGCGAGGGCCCATCTTTTCGATAATGGTTCCCTGGTGCTCAGCCGGTACATCGACCACCAGATACTCGATCGGTTCCTGTTTTTGTCCGTCAATATAGCGCAGAATTACTTCTGGTTTGGAAACCGCCATTTCGAACCCTTCGCGGCGCATGTTCTCGATGAGTATGGACAGGTGTAATTCCCCGCGACCCGAAACCAGAAAAGTATCCGGATTGTCGGTGTCTTCGATGCGGAGAGATACATTGGTGCGTAGTTCTTTGTCCAGACGCTCCCTGATGTTTCGGGACGTTACCAGCTTGCCTTCCCGACCGGCAAACGGGGCGTTGTTGACGATGAAATTCATGGAGATTGTCGGTTCGTCAATGGAGACATAGGGAAGGGGGATGGGTGTTTCAGCGTCAGCGATGGTTTCCCCGATGCCTACTTCATCAAAACCGGCAATCGTGACGATGTCACCGGTAACTGCCTGGGAAATATCAACCTGTTGGAGCCCCTCGTAGCCGAGAAGCTTCGAGATCCGGCCACGTTTGATTTCGCCGCTGCGCTTCACCAAGGCTACCGTTTCTCCGGCGTTGATTTTTCCGTTGAAGATTCTGCCGGTGGCGATGCGACCGATATAATCATTATAATCAATATTCGTGACGAGCAACTGGAGCGGAGCGGACTGGTCTCCTTCCGGTGGCCGGACGCTTTTGATTATCATTTGAAAGAGTGGTTCCATTGTGTCGGATTCTTCGGCAAGATCCAGTTTGGCATAACCAAGTTTGGCACTCGTATAGGCGATGGCAAAATCGAGTTGATCGTCGCTGGCCTGGAGTTCGCAGAAAAGATCAAAAACCATATCGACTACTTCAGTAGGGCGGGCGCCCGGCCGATCGATTTTATTGATGACAACGATTGGGTTCAGACCAAGATCAAGGGATTTTTTCAGCACGAAACGCGTTTGCGGCATGGGGCCGTCAAGGGCATCCACGAGAAGGAGGACAGAGTCCACCATTTTCAGTACCCGTTCCACTTCACCACCGAAATCTGCGTGGCCCGGCGTGTCAACGATATTGATCTTGTATTCGCCATGTCTGATGGAGAGGTTCTTGGCGAGAATCGTTATTCCCCGCTCCTTCTCAAGGTCATTGGAATCCATGACCCGCTCGGTAATAACTTCATTATTCCGGAAAACACCCGACTGCTTCAGCAGGGCGTCCACGAGTGTCGTCTTGCCGTGGTCTACGTGGGCGATAATAGCAATGTTACGAATCTTTTCCTGCATGTTTCCTGCTCCTGACGTTTAGTTATGTCTCCCTGCCGTTCATACGGCAGGGTGTGTCCCAAGGGTAGGGCCCGGATGGTTGCTTCGGTCTGCCCCTTTGTGGACAAAAAAAGACGGGCTATCGCCCGCCTAATCGATGCATTATGCCAATATCTTTCTGAAAAATCAAGGTATTTTTCGATCTTATGCTGGATCCGGCAACACCTTGCATCTTCGTTGCTATCTGCTGTGATTGCAACGTTCATCCTGAACGGCAAATGATTGGTGATTGGAGATGAAAGAATCCTTTGCTGTGGCAGGAAAATATGATATCTAGAAACGGTAGGAAGCATCTATTGCATTGTTTTTTGACGTTCTTTGGGTTTGAGGTGCCTAAGCCTGGGGTCAAAACCAAACAGAATGGGGACCATGCATGGCCGTGAAAAAACTTGAACAGGAACTATGGATTCTTGGATTGGACGGTTGCGATGACCGGGGTGAAATTGTCTGCCGATACCTGAAAGAGTCGGGCTATCGAGCACGACCGGCAAAGATGGAGGAGTTGTCGGAGCAACGACCGCTCGGAATCCTGCTGGACTTGTCACCGTACTCCGCTGACGGCTGGGGAATTTTTCTGGCACTGAAGAGAAATCCGGAAACTCGCGACATTGCTGTCTTGCCGATATTCCTTAATGAAGAGGGCAAGATTGGCGGAGTATTTCCTGCGGCAGGTTTTTTTACTCTACCGATTGATCTGGACTATCTGCAAAAAAGATTGGTGGTGCTTGGTTTAACCGAAGAAGCAGAGGTCTGGGATCTTCAGGCTCTCCTTATCTCGCGGACGGGCGAAGAGCTTGTTGCCAAGACAATCGAATCACTTGGCTTCGAAGTGGTCAAGGCCTATACCGGCAAGGAAGGCATTGCTCTTGCCACTACGGAACCCCGCTACATGGCGTTCTCGACACTCATGCTTCCCGACATGTCCGCCTTTGAGCTGATGGATCGATTCAACCTCTACCCCCAAACGAAGAATCTCCCCTTTTTCGTCCTCATGAAAGAGACTATGAAAGAGGGGGAAAAGATCGCAATGGGGCACCAGATTGAGCATCTGATCCGCAAAAAGGAACTTACCCAGGATGAATTTATGCGCTACCTCCGTAAGAGGGGTTAGTCACTACCACGGCTACTGCGCAGAAAACAGTCTGCCAGCGGTATTGTTTCTTGCTGGAAAATCCCTCTTCCACTCTTCAGCCGTTCTCATCAGTCGGGCAGGTCCTGCCGCGCAAGCATTCCACCTGTGCCCTGTTGCCAGTATTCTCCCTCTTCTCACCCACTTCTGTTGCTTGACCTTGGGATGCCTGCGGGAAAGAACTCTTCTGCGAAAAGGTTTGCCCGGTTGCTCGGGGTTTATTATCTGCTAGCATGGTATCAGGTACCAGGATAACACGGAAAGGAGATGAAAATGATGGACGCTCACGCGCCGTATACCTCGGGGAGTTTCATCGTCAAACAGGGGCAGGAGAAAGGCTTTATCGCAGCTGTGGAGGCGGTTGCCGAATGGACAATCGATAATTATTCGGCGATCAGTGAAATATCGCTTTTCCGGGACCGGACACGATCCGGGCGTTTTATTACCTTGTTTCGCTGGGATGACGAAGAAAGTATCGATGCCTGGCGGGCAGATCCGGAATTCGGGGTGTATATGACACAGATTCGGGAACATTGTGAGAAGGTCGATGTTTCCAGTTTGGAAAGGGAACGGCACTTCTCCAGGATATAATTGTTGCGCGGGTTCGTAAGTATCAGGTGGCCTCGAATCAGATGGTCGTTGCCCAGGAGCAATTGTTTCAACTTGTCTGATACAAAAAAAGGGTTACGGTATGTACCGTAACCCTTTTTTTGTAATGGCGCGCTTGGAGAGATTCGAACTCCCGACCTACGGATTCGTAGTCCGTTGCTCTATCCAGCTGAGCTACAAGCGCAAACTTTTACTTGCCGGCAGGTATGTAACCTACGAGCGTAATGTCATATTTGGGATGCTCGAAGACATGGGGGCTCTTGAGAAGTGCAAAGAGCCAATTTTTATAAACTTCTTTTCCCTTTTCCGTTATCAGAACCTGTGCTGCAGGGTTTTTTGGCTCATCCGACTTGGAAGTTCTTATATTTCCATCCATGGTGAAATCAGGAAGAAAATGTTCAACCGTAATCACCAGGTCCGAATTGGGGACGGGGAATACCTTGCCTATTTCCACGTCATATACGGTGCTTTTTCCTGACGATTTGTCGGCGACAGCGAGCTTGACCGCTTTCCACTTTCCCTTTTCCGATTCGGGAACGACAACAACCGGTGCAGCCTTTTGTTCCATCATCCCGTGGGGAGGCATTCCTTCGGCAGGCGGCATTTCTTCTTTTTTCTTGCAACCGGCAACTGCAACTGTTGCCATGACTGCTATCGCCAGTACTTTGAAAATCTGCCTCATTCATTCCTCCACTGACACGCCGGTTCTGCCGGACAGGGTTGTTATGGCGGAGAGAGAGGGATTCGAACCCTCGATACCGGTTTCCCAGTATACTCGCTTAGCAGGCGAGCGCCTTCGGCCGACTCGGCCATCTCTCCAGAAATCTTGGTTCAGTGTCCGAGGGTCAATGCCTTAAGTCGTCTGGAATAATCAACCAGGATCTCGGCACTTTGAACCGTATTATGGCGGAGGGGGTAGGATTTGAACCCACGGAACTTTCGTTCAACGGTTTTCAAGACCGCCGCCTTAAGCCACTCGGCCACCCCTCCGAAATTCTAGCCGATCTTTTCCATTCCACCCATGTAGGGTCGGAGCACCTCGGGAATGAGTACCGTTCCGTCAGCCTGCTGGAAATTTTCCAGGATCGCTACGACCGTTCTGCCGACTGCAAGACCGGAACCATTCAGTGTGTGCAGAAATTCAGGCTTGGCCTTGTCATTTTCCTTGAAGCGAATGGCTGCCCTGCGTGCCTGAAAGTCTTCACAATTACTGCAGGAAGAAATTTCCCGATAGGTATTCTGGGACGGCAGCCATACTTCGATATCAAATGTCTTTGCAGCAGAAAAGCCCAGATCCGCAGTACAGAGTTCAATAATCCGATACGGAAGGTTCAACAGCTGAAGGACTTTTTCCGCATTGTTCAGCAGAAGTTCCAGTTCCCGGTAGGATTCTTCCGGACGGGTTAACTTGACCAGTTCTACTTTATTGAACTGGTGTTGTCTGATGTAGCCCCGGGTGTCCTTGCCATATGAGCCGGCTTCTTTCCTGAAGCAGGGAGTATATGCCGTGTAATAGAGCGGCAGGTCGGATGCTTTCAGGATCTCGCCGCGATGGATATTTGTTACCGGTACTTCTGCAGTCGGAATAAGGAAATAATCAAGGCCGTTCAGGCCGAAAAGGTCTTCCTCGAATTTTGGCAGCTGACCGGTTCCGGTCATGCTTTCCCTGTTTACCATAAAGGGCGGAAGCATTTCAAGATAATTGTGCGTGCCCGTATGAAGATCGAGCATGAAATTGATCAGGGCACGTTCAAGACGGGCTCCCGCGCCTTTGCACAGAGTGAATCGGGCGCCGGTGAGTTTTGCGCCTCGCTCGAAATCGAGGATGTCCAGACTTTCACCGATTTCCCAGTGCGGCTTGGGCTCGAAGGAGTACTGCGGTATTTCTCCCCATTTTCTGATTTCAACGTTATCAGCTTCGGATGTGCCGACCGGGGTGGTTGCGTGGGGGATGTTGGGCGTTGTCAGCATGATTTGCTGTAACTCATTCTCTACGTCCCGCAGCATATCGTCCAGTGTCTTGATCCGTTGGGAGACCTCACGCATTTCGGCCATCTGGTCCTGTGCCTGGCTCTTGTCCTTGATCCGGCTGATATCGCCCGAAACTTTGTTCCGAAGCGCTTTCAAGCCTTCACTTTCCTGGAGGATCTCGCGGCGCCGGGAGTCGCATTGTCTGAAACCGGAGAGGTTCACGGCTTCACCACGTGTCGAGAGTCGAGCTTCTGCTGATTCCAGATTTTCTCTGAGGTATTTGACGTCAAGCATGAGAAAGGCCTTTACATTTGGTCAAACAAAGCTATATTTTTTAACACTCGATCCAGGATTAGTCAATCTCTTTTTGGTATTATATCTTCTTTGTACAAACAGGTGTGGTGTTAATGGTGTATTGCATAACCTTTTTTATCAGTCTTGCCCTGCTTCTTGCGACACCTTTGCCGGCGAATGCGGGTAAGGTGGTCCTCACCGTTGTGGGCGACATATTGCTCGCCGGGAGTGCTGCGACGACCTTGTCCCGCGAAGGATATGACTATCCTTTTGCCGCTACGGCCGCTATCCTGCGTGGTTCCGACATAGCGGTCGGGAACCTGGAGAGCCCCATTGCAAGCCGAGGGGTGGAGTTCACGGAAAAGAAGTACCGCTTCAAGGCCAGCCCCAAAGCGGCCTCGGCACTCCGCAGGGCCGGCTTTTCCGTACTGACCCTGGCGAATAATCACATTATGGATTTTGGTGCGCAGGGTCTGATCGAAACATTGGAGAACCTGGACAAGGAAAAAATACTGTATGCCGGTGCGGGGAGAAATCTGGTTGAGGCGCGAAAGCCGGCCATTGTCGAGAAAAACGGACAGAAAATTGCTTTTTTGGCTTACTCTCTGACCTATCCGATCGATTTTTATGCCGGACTCAATCAGCCCGGGGCGGCTCCCGGCTACGTGCATTACTTTCTGGAAGATATCAAGAAGGCGAAAGCCAGTACAGATTATGTGGTTATTTCTTTTCATTGGGGAGTTGAGGGGGCTGTTTTTCCCAAATCCTACCAGGTGGAAGTTGCCCGCAGGGCCATTGACGCCGGTGCTGATGTGGTGCTTGGTCACCATCCTCACGTTCTGCAGGGCATCGAACGATACAAGGGACGCCTCATTCTGTACAGTCTTGGCAATTATACCTTTGGCAGTATGAGCAGGAATGCCGCTACTAGTGTGATGGCAAAAATCGTTCTTGATCGAGGAGTTCGTGAGGTTGAACTTTTCCCTTTGAACGTGATGAACGCTGAAGTGCGGTTTCAACCGGCCCTGCTGCAGGGGGCCCGGGGAAAGCAGGTGATCTCACACCTGCACGACCTTTCCCGTCAATGGAACACGGAAATTGTCACCGATGGAAAGCGGTACTTTGTAAGGAAGGAGCCCCGGAAAACAACTGTCGCTTTGCGGTGAGACTCTGCCGGGAATGTGGCGTCGGAGGTGGGTCGTGTATCGGCTGTTCGTTGCCATCGATCTGTCTGAAGAAGCAAAGGAGGCAATCCGTGCCCTTCGAACTCCCCTGCCGGGAGCGAAGTGGGTGGCTGCGGACCAACTCCATGTAACCATCCGCTTTATCGGAGAGGCGGACGAGGTCCTTTTTAATAAAATACGCGATACCTTGGCCGGCATCATCGTGCCGTCGTTTTCCCTGACCCTGCAGGGGGTTGGATGCTTCCCTCCGAAAAGAGACCCGAGAGTTCTCTGGGTTGGGATTGAGAGAAATGAAAACCTGCTCGTTCTCCGGAACTTGGTCGAAAAAGCCCTCCTCGCGTGCAGTCTTGAGCCGGAATCGCGATCGTTTTCTCCGCACATCACGATCGCTCGTCTGAAGGAAGTTTCGACGGTCGTGGTTTTCCCCTTTCTGCAAAAGAATGCCCTGTTCGCCACGTCCTCTTTTCCGGTTGAACAGTTTGTCCTCTATTCCAGCACCTTGGCGCCGCAAGGGGCTACGCACCGTCAGGAGGCTCTCTATCCCCTGCGAAAATAGACCGGAACAGAGGGGGGGTTACTGGAAACACGCAGTTTCGGGGTGGCGCGAGAGTGTGACTAATTAACCGCTTGATTTTTTCTCACCGTTGATTATAGTCAAATAAAACGTTTGATATCACTCGAAATCAGACCAGAAAGAATATGAAGGAGATTTTATATGGCCAGCGAAAAGGTAGTTACCCTTAGCGACAGCAATTTTGAAGTTGAAGTGCTTCAATCCCCTATTCCCGTTCTCGTGGATTTCTGGGCATCATGGTGTGCTCCCTGTAAAGCGATAGCTCCCTTGGTCGATGCAATTGCGAACGATTATGACGGTAAGGTAAAGGTGGGGAAGGTAAATGTGGACGAAAGTCCGGCTACTCCTGCTACCTATGGAATCCGGGGAATTCCCACCCTGATTCTGTTCAAGGACGGTAAGATGGTTGACCAGGTTGTCGGTGCGGTGCCGAAATCCCAATTGGAGGCGCTTATCAAGAAAGCCCTCTAGCCGGCTGTTGAGGTGCTCGTACCCGGCCGGTACCTCTCACCGGTGAGCGGAAATTCCTGCCGGTTGGTCATGGGTGGCCGGCCGGCGGTCTGACGAGGCTGAAGGACCGGTTTTGCGCCTTCGGAAAAGGATTTATGGATTTTTTGCGTATGAAAAAAGTTCTGTCGGTAATGCTACTTGTCACGGCACTGGTACTTCCCACGGTAACTCATGCCGCTGCGCAAAAGGGGAGCCCTGCACCGGCCATTAGAGTTGTTACCACGTCAGGGCAGAACGTCAGTCTTGCCAACTACCGGGGATATGTTCTGGTCGTGGAGTTCTTTGCCACCTGGTGCAAGGGCTGCCATGAATCCGTACCCCAGTTGATTCGCCTTAACACGACGTACGGTAAGCAGGGTCTGCAGATACTGGGGCTCAATCCCGGCGTGGGAGGGGATAATCTCGAGCGAGTCAGAAAATATATCCGCCAGGAACAGATCAACTACCCGGTTGCGTTCGTGGATGACGACATTCTGATCGACTATGGAGTGCAACCGATTCCGGCGATTTACATCATTGACAAGAAGGGTGTGCTGGTTGAGAAGTATGTGGGGTTTAATCCCGATATCGAACAATCAATGGAAAAAACCATCAAGACTTTGCTGGCTCAGTAGCAAAAACCTTGTCAGTTTCTCGGAAAAAAAGCGGCGCGTATGTGCCGTTTTTTTTATGTCCGATGCAGGTGTTCCCTGATGGTTTTGGCCATTTTTTCGCTGATGCCCGGCTGCTCCGCCAAATCCTGTACGGTCGCCTTGTGCAGTCCTTGCACGCTGCCGAAATGCTGCAGTAGCTTTTTCCACCTTTTTTCCCCTATTCCCGGTATCTTGGCAGATGTCGCGCGTAGCATTTCTCGTGATCGAACCTTGGTGTGATACTCGATAGCAAAGCGGTGTGCCTCGTCTCGAATTCTGGCGAGGAGCAGCAAGGGCGCTGAGTTTTGTCGCATGATCACCGGGTTCTTTCTTTCCGGCAGGAAAACTCGTTCGTTGCTGCGGCGAATATCGGTACTTCCGGATTCACGTTCAACCCTGCTTTTGGCAAGGGAGGCTGCGTCGGAACCGGTGATTCCCAAATCGCCGAGTACGCGCACCAGCACATTCAGTTGCCCCGGACCGCCATCGACGACGATCAGGTCCGGAGGGGTATCTTCTGCCGAGCTGCCGCCAAAACGGCGGGAAAGCACCTCGTACATCATCCCGTAGTCGTCGGCCTGGGCAACACTTTTGATCCGGTAGCGACGGTAGTCCTGCTTGCGTGCCGCTCCGTCCTGAAAAACCACTCTGCTGCCAACTGAATGTTTCCCCTGAAAGGTGGAGATATCGTAGCACTCGATGCGTCGCGGAAGGTTTGACAGGTGAAGGTGCTGCTGCAGTTCCGTCAGGGTGCTCTCGATGCTGTCCTTCTTTCGCTGGTTTTCATCAGCTGCCGTTTCCGCGTTCTTGACGGCAAGTTGTACCAGTTCCGCCTTTGTGCCGCGACGGGGGACCGTGATGGAAACCTTTTTGCCCCGTTTTTCCGATAAGAGTTCTTCTAACGCTTCGGGTTCGAAGATTGAAATCGGCAAAAGTATTCCGGTGGGGATGTATTCATCCCGGTTGTAATATTCGTTCAGGAATGACGAGATGCCTTCAGCATCATCCATCTCCCAGGAGAAGGTGACGTTCCTGCCACCGATCAGGCTTCCTCCCCGGATGAAGAGCAGGGCGATTACCAGATGCTGGCCGTACCGGCAGTGTCCCAGGACGTCGAAATCGCCTTTCTCCGTTACCATTTTCTGTTTTTCCACCGTAATTCCGATGGAGCGGATCAGGTCTCGGTAGCGGGCAGCCTGTTCGTACTTTTCACGTCTGGCGGCATCGCTCATTTTACTGGTCAGAACTTTTATCAGGTCACGATTTTTCCCTTCCAGAAAAAGAGCGGCTCCCTCGGCGATGATTGCGTAATCTTCCCGGGAAATCAGGCCATGGCAGGGGGCGGAACACTGGCGAAGTTGATGGAAGAGGCAGGGGCGGCCCCGTCGCTGACACGTTTCCATCGGGTAGTGCCGCAGGGGAAAGAGTCGATACAGCTGCTTCAAGACGTCACGGGCAGCCGAGGCCGAGGAATAGGGGCCGAAATAGCGGGCACCATCCCTCGTTACTTTGCGAATAATGGTAAGTCGCGGGAACTCTTCGGCCGGGTCCATGCGCAGAGAAAAATAGGTCTTGTCATCGCGAAGATTGATGTTGTACCTGGGACGATGTTTTTTTATGAGGGTATTTTCCAGAATCAGGGCTTCTTTTTCGGTATCGGTTACCAGGTAATCGATGTCGTCCACCCGGGCCATGAGGAACCTGATCTGATAGCGGGAGTCCCGTGACGGGCTAAAATAGGCACGGATTCGCTGCCGCAAGTTTTTTGCCTTGCCCACATAGAGAATTCGTCCCTCGATGTTCCGCATGATATAGACACCGGGGGAGATGGGAAATGTTTCGATCTTGTCGGGCTTCATGGGAAGGCATTATACGCTCGAAGAAATTTCCTGCCAAGGGGGTAGCTGTCGTCGACCGGCGGGGGGCGGCTGTTTTCCTTTCTTGGGAAAAGGGGGGTTCCAGTCCCGGGTGGTTCTTTCGCGCGGGGACGAGGGTAGTGAAAATTGAGAGCGTCCGCATTGGCCATTGGTACATTTAAAATATGTTCGTTGGAATATTTTTATAGTTAAAGCGGCTAAAGCGGGAGAATTCCGCAGCCGAAGAATAATAGAAGAAAAATTGCGACAGCTTGCTCGATTTTTGCAAAAAAGTGCGGTATATTCTTATCGCCGAATCATATTCATGAGGAGCGAGGCTATGGAAGAATCTCACGTGGAAGATATATTCACCAAAGGGATACATGCTCTTGAGAATGATCATATCTATTTGGCTCTCTCATGTTTTGAGCAGGCGGCATACTTCGAAAGAACGCCTCTCAGTTGTTCCTATCTCGCCTACTGTCTGGCGAAGGTCAGATCCCAGTATCCCGATGCGATTTCGCTCTGCAAGGAGTCTCTGGAGGCAGAGCCCGGCAATCCCCTGCACTACCTCCATCTGGGCCGCATTTATACAATGGCGGGGCAGAGAAATAAAGCACTCTCCATTCTGCGCCAGGGACTAAAGTGCGAGGATAACTCTGCCTTGCTGCGTGAACTCACCCTTCTCGGTGAACGGAAGAATCCTGTTTTCCTGAGTCTTGAAAGGAGCCATCCCCTGAATAAAATTCTTGGCATTGCCTTGAACAGGCTGGGTATCAGATAATCTGGCGGGCCGGTTGGATGATCATGTTTGTTGTGGGCGAATGAGCATTGTCTGACCGGACTTTCAGGAAGCGATAGGGTTTTGGCATGCAGACAAACGAATGCGAGGCCGTAGTGCTTGCCGCTATGGATTATGGCGAATCCGACCGGATCGTCACTCTGTTCACCCGCGAGCACGGAAAGGTCCGTGTACTTGCGCGCCACGGAAAAAAGAGTGTCAAACGTTTCAGTGGTGCCCTAGAAATATTTGCCCGCCTGCGCATTCACCTGGTTCTGAAAGAAGGTCTCTCCAGTCTCCGAACTACCGACATTGTTACTGTTTTTCCCCATATTCGTCAAGACCTCCTGAAGATCGGCTGTGCCGGCTATGCCTGTGAGATTGTCGACCGATTCCTTCCCGAGGCGATGTGCAACCCAAGGCTTTTTCGCCTGCTTGTCTCCTATCTCGAGCAGCTCGACACCTGTCCCTCCAGCGCAGATGATCGTCGTTTCTTTGAGATCAATCTGCTCAACATTCTCGGCTACCGCCTTTCTCTGGAACACTGTTCCCGCTGCGGAATTGAAATCGGTGCTCTTTCCGGTACGGTCCATTATTCTGTAGCGGGTGAGATTTCCTGCGGTGACTGCGGAAAAAGCGGCTATCCGCTGAGTTCTGGCACCCGGTCCCTCCTGCGAAAGGCTATGGCGACCGGTCGTTTCGGGGCGGTGTCCTTTTCCGAATCCTCGTTGCTCGAAGCCGGAGCCGTTCTCGATGCATCCATTGCCTCACACCTGACGCGTCCCCTCAATTCTCTCCAATTTTTGCAGCAGGTGCTTGGAGTTCACTAAAAGTAAAAAAAGCCAATAATCCTTGACACGAAAGGGAGTTACGGGTAATCTAGCGAGTCTCTGACGTTTTAGTAATACTGAAACTTTGTCTGCTGTAATAAAGAAACCCGCTTTGAAATTACTACGTATTTGAAGCACCGGAGGAACCGTTTTGACCTTTCAAGACCTGATTCTTTCCCTGCAAGGCTATTGGGCAGGGCAGGGGTGCATCATTCAGCAGCCCTATGATGTGGAAAAAGGAGCAGGAACATTCAATCCCGCTACTTTTCTGCGCGTTCTCGGGCCGGAGCCCTGGAATGTCGCTTATGTGGAGCCATCGCGCCGCCCAACGGACGGTCGCTACGGGGAAAACCCGAACCGGCTGCAGCACTACTACCAGTTTCAGGTCATCATGAAACCTTCTCCCCTGAATATCCTTGACCGGTACATCGATTCGCTCAAGGCATTCGGCATTAATCCCAATCAGCATGATATCCGCTTTGTGGAGGACGACTGGGAATCTCCGACCCTCGGTGCCTGGGGGCTTGGCTGGGAAGTATGGCTGGACGGGATGGAAATTACCCAGTTCACCTATTTTCAGCAGGCGGGCGGCATCGATCTTAAACCGGTCTCCTCCGAGATTACCTACGGCTGCGAACGTATCGCCATGTACCTGCAAGGAGTGGACAACGTTTATGACCTGGAGTGGGTAAAGGGCGTTACGTATGGGGATATCCATCACCAGTCCGAGGTGGAGTTTTCCCGCTACAATTTCGAAGAGGCCGACATTGACATGTTGCTCAGTTTGTTTACCATGTATGAGAAGGAATGTGTCCGCCTGGTTGAAGGTGGGCTGGTTCTTCCCGCCTATGACTACGTCATGAAGTGTTCCCATGCATTTAATCTGCTGGATGCCCGTGGCGCCATTTCGGTCACCGAGCGTGCTTCCTATATCGGCAGGGTTCGAAATGTCTCCCGTCTCTGTGCCGAAGGGTATCTGGCGTTACGGGAGCGACTTGGCTTCCCGCTGTTGAAAGGTGGGCTCTGACATGACAAAAGAACTGTTTCTGGAAATCGGCACGGAAGAGATTCCTGCTGCCTTTCTGCCCAAGGCCATGGCTGATCTGGAAAGCCTGGTCCGGAAGGAATTCGAGTCTGCCCGCCTTGCTTTCGGTGAGGTGCGGACCCTTGCCACGCCGCGGCGTCTGGCCCTCCTGGTACAGGGCGTTGATGAAAGACAGCCCGATGCAGAGGTAACCGCGCTGGGGCCTGCTCGAAAAGTCGCTTTTGATGCTGACGGTAACCCAACCAAGGCTGCGGAGGGTTTTGCCCGGGGTCAAGGAGTTGATGTTAAGGACCTGGTGGTGGCATCCACCGAAAAGGGCGACTATATCTCGGTCACGAAACGGATTGTTGGCCGTCCCACCGTGGAAATTCTGGTGGAAATTCTCCCCCGGGTCATCGGCGCCATTCCCTTCCGCAAGTCAATGCGCTGGGCAGATCTGGAGGTGCGCTTTGCCCGGCCGATGCATTGGATAGTTGCCCTTTTCGACGGGGTGGTGGTCCCCTTTTCCTTTGGCCCGATAGAGAGCGGCAGTGCCTCCCGGGGACACCGCTTTATGGCCAATACCGTTTTTCCGGTACGCGACTTTGCACATTATCTAGAGGAATGCGAGCGCCATTTTGTCGTTCCCGACCCGGAAAGACGCAAGGAGATCATCCGTCGCGAGGTTGAACAGGCGGCCCGTGCCATGGGTGGCCGGGTGTTGCCCGACGATGCGCTTCTTGATCAGGTAACCTTCCTTGTTGAATACCCGAGTGTGGTTTGCGGTACGTTTGAGAAAGATTTTCTCCAGGTACCGAAAGAGGTTCTCATAACCTCGATGCGGGAACATCAGCGCTATTTCTCCCTGGTGGATGAAGACGGGCAGCTACTTCCGCACTTCATCACCGTTAACAACACCCTTGCGGAAGATCCGGCGGTGGTAACCCGCGGCAACGAGAGAGTGCTGCGAGCCCGCCTTTCCGATGCCCGCTTCTTTTTCGAAGAGGACAAGAAGACCCCCTTGGCAGAGAGGGTCGCCAGCCTGAAAGAGGTTGTGTACCAGGCCAAGCTCGGTACTTCCTATGAAAAGATGGAGCGTTTCCGCACGATCGCGGAAAAACTTTCCGCGCATGCAGCTCCGAATCTTACCGATAAAGTATCCCGCGCTGCCTTCCTCTGCAAGGCCGATCTGGTGACCGGCATGGTAGGAGAATTTCCGGAACTGCAAGGAATCATGGGCCGGGAATATGCTCTCCTGGCCGGTGAAGACCAGGATGTGGCACGAGCTATTCACGAACACTATCTTCCGACCCAGGCAGGGGGAGCACTCCCTGCATCCGATATCGGGGCACTGGTTTCCATAGCCGACAAGCTTGACACGATCTGCGGATGCTTCGGTGTGGGGCTCATACCCACGGGAACCGCCGATCCCTATGCCTTACGACGGTCTGCCATCGGCATTATCGCTATCGTCCTGGATCGAGGCTATGATTTTCTGCTTACCGAGCTGATTGATGATTCTTTGAAGCTGCTGCA
>Ga0351902_1058_pt1 | contig 30647 bp, 26 predicted proteins | sample BONcelHT113001D5_FD_205828 | JGI IMG/M metagenome (GOLD analysis project Ga0351902, IMG submission 205828) | Enriched cells from coal bed in the Powder River Basin, Montana, United States - BONCAT cells T11 rep1 HSBNCT.T11.300.1.D5 ...
AAAAGTCAGTTTTGTTCGGTGATATCAAAGTACTTTTGTACCTGCTCATTGGGAAGATTATTTTTTTCACCTTGCCATTTCTTTCATACGTGACCTCAACACCATACATTTTGTTATAAACATAATTTACTGCTTCTTTGTGGTTTGGTATCATGGCAACGTCTAAAACTTTAGAACCAGATAATGACCTCTCCACTAGAGTTTTTCCAGCATCAGAAATCACATAATCGTCTTGTGCATTCTTAATTTCCCAATATTGCCGTCCGTACAGCACCAGCAACGTCATTAAGACTCCCAGAAAGAATCCAATTGCAGCTCGTTTCATAAAATTCCTTTCTTTTCGTCTAACTCGTTATTCACCGGTTTCCCTATATAAGTAATTTATTCACTATATAGGTAACAAATTTCTTATATAGGATATTCCGGAGATATCCTATATAGGTAACTTACAAATTCTTGCTCCCGTTGATGAACTCTTCCGGAATCCGCGCCTCAAGTTCCGTTCCACGGACCAACCCAAAGGGCACCATCCAGAGTTTTTGATGGGAGTCCCATCGTGCCCGCATCCTGCGCAGTTTTTCTCGCAGCTCAGTTTCCTCGAACCTTACCTCTACCGGCACCATGTCACTATCCTGAAAAAGGAACATTGGACAACCCGGCTTTTCCTCCACAACGAGTTCAACGGTTTTCAGTCGCACACCGCGAATCACATCATAGCGATAGCGGACGCAAAGCAATGACTTACCGTACTGAGCCAGTAGCCTTTTGGTCCCGTTCTGTCCCGGCTTCAGGTGCGCATATGACTTCATGTGCTTGAGCATGAAAGCACCTCATTTTTCGTGAAATGATCATCTGTGCTGCCTTGTCACCCAGGTTAGAATTGAATCGCCCGGATAATCCTGCGGCTAGCTTCCGCAAAACAAAAGCCGCTCCCATCAGCACTCTGCTGACGAAAACGGCCTTAGAATAATCCCCTTACTCCAGCGGCGCATTGCATCCCCCCGGAACACCTTTTCATTAACCAGTATTTGTTTGATTTTATTACCGTATGGTAACGAGATGTGTCAATAATTCTAATCTTGGGTATCTTTTGGATTGTCGTCTGGTAATCGGAGAATACACCCCGTGAAAGTTTTTGCAGGTGGCGTGGCTGTCCCGGGTCCGATCCGTTGTGATTCTTTCTGTTTCTTCTATACTTACGGAAGGCAACAAAGTCAGATGCTTGCCTATCATGGGACTTTGGAATCGCAGCGGCATCCGACAAAGGGAGGGATCTCCGTGAAGTGGCTTCTGGTAACGGCTCTCGTACTGGCAACCTGTTTCTTCTCCGTGGATTCGTGGGCAGACGATTCTTACCGCCGGCAACAGCAGATAACCGGCGAGGCCCGGCGTGGTTTCGAGGAGATCCTTGACCTCTGGCGGCAGGAAAGCTTCGATGAGCTCTACGACCGTCTAGTTCCCGACACCGGTTCCGACCGATGGGATTTCGTGGATCAGCTCAACCATTCCGCCCGGCGTCCGGCCTGCTGCTGGGAGAAGATCGCGGAGGTAACGGTTGTCTATCTTGATGATACTACGGTCCTTCTTACCGCCAGACTCGGTATTGAGGTGGTTGGCTTCGGCACGCGCTTTGTGACGCGCACTTTTCGCCTGGTGAAGGAAGCCGGGGTCTGGAGGCTTCCCGAAAGCGATATTCTTTCCCTGGCCGAGCCGAACATGCAGCGGATACCGCGGGAAATTCTGGACAGGCCCTACTAGGAGCCTGTCGGACTTAGGGTAAATCTGCTGCAAATCCATCTGGACGGTCCATATTTCGCCGCTTTTTTGGGTAATAGAACAACTATTACCCTGCAAAATCGACAAAATCTGTCCTCGCCCAGCCGAATTTCGCTTCGATTTCCTAAGTCCGACAGGCTCCTAGCGGCCGATGATGCTGTGCACCTCGGTCGCGTGTTTTTTTATGACGGAAGTGGCGGTTTTCACGAAGACCTTGCGGCAGAAACGCCGTACAGGTATACTGGCGCCATGATAAATTATTCCGCCAGCATTGCCGATCACGGCCGGAGGATGGACAGTTTTCTCCGTGCCATTCTTCCGGCTGCTTCCGTGTCCTATATCCGCCAGATTCTCAAGGGTGAGAGTGTCACCCTCAACGCCGCACCCGCCACTCCGGAGGCGCTTCTGAGGCTTTCCGATACGGTCAGCCTCAAAGAGACCTCGCGGATCCGCTCGCTTCTCGTTCCCCGTTCAAAAGGCCCTGATATCCTCTATGAGGATGATGAGGTTGCGGTGTTCAACAAGCCCGCCGGTCTTTCGGTGCACCAATCCGCCGAACATGGGATTCACAACCTGGTTGATGTGGGAATTTCTTATTTCGGCCGCCGGGGGATCGTGGTGAAACTCTACCCGGTAAACCGCCTCGACCGGGATACCTCGGGGCTGGTGGTTATGGCGAAAAGTTCGGCAAAGGCCGGTGCCTTTGGCAAGCTTTTCCAGGAAGGTCTGGTGGAGAAACGCTACCTGACCGTTGTCTCGGGAAAGACCGAGGATTCCGGTGTCATCGATCTTCCCCTTGACGAAAAGGAATCGCGGAGCGAGTTCCGCACCCTGTGCACCCGGAAGGGGGTCTCGATCCTGTCGGTAACTCCGGTTACCGGGCGATCCCACCAGATTCGCAGACACCTGTCATCCATTGGTCACCCGGTTATGGGGGACCTGCGCTACGGCGGCAAGAGGATCCGGGACCTGGACGGCCACGCCCTCCATTCCTATCGACTCGCCTTTCCGCATCCCGTTAGCGGGGCTGGGGTGAGCATTTTTTCGCCAGTGCCGGTGGAATTCGCCGGCTATCTTTCCCGGATCCTGGACGGAGGTATCGTCCCGCTCCTTGATTCCCTCATGGCAGGGTAGCGGTACGCAAGGGACTTCCACATGATGACCACAGCGAAGGAAACTAAAAAACGGTCCAGGCGGCTGCTGTTGATTTCCCTTGGCGCACTGCTGCTGCTGATCCTCGGGGTAGGAGGCTTTTTTCTGCAGAAGGCTCTTTACCTGGAAACCTACAAGACCGAGATTCTTGACGCGCTGCAAAGCACCCTGCACCGACAGGTTATCTACGAAAGCGGCAGCTTTTCCTTCCGCCTCACCCCTTCCTTTACCTTCAGCAAGATAGTGATTATGGAAAAGGACGGTTCAGCGCCTTTTCTCACCGCGGACAAACTGACCTTCCGGATTGCCCTGCTGCCCCTGCTGGATAAACATCTGGTGCTGCGGGGAATTACGTTGGAGAAACCGTCTGCCGTCCTGACGCGGGACAGCTCCGGTGTATTTAATATCAGCGATCTCCTCGTGGGCACCGGTAAGGCGGTCCCTCTCCAGATCCGCGGCATCAGAGTCAAGGACGGGAGACTCCGTTTTTCCGATCGAGGCGCTGGTCCGGAGGAGAAGGTGACGGCTCTCAATGAGCTCGATCTTTCCATTAAGCGCTTTATCCGCGGCAAAACCACCGATTTCAACCTCACGGCTTCTGTTGTACAGGGAAAGGAAGCCGGCGAGATACGAATGGACGGCAAGCTGGCACTGCCGTCAGTAGGGACACCGCTGTGGGAAACATCCTTCGATGGTTCCCTGAAGGCTAAAAATCTGGTTGCCGACCATTTCTGGGAGTACTATGCCCGCTATGTCCCCTTCCGGAAGATACTCGGAAGACTGGAGATGGACACGACCTTCAAGGGCAAACTCACGGAATTCAGCTCTGCGGGCTCGATGAAGATCCGCAGCCTTCGTTTCGATTATCCGCAGATATTCCACGCAGTCCTGACGCCGAAAAACCTCGCCTTCAACTATGCTATGGAGCTGACGCCACGGGATATCAAGGTTACGTCTCTGGACCTGAATCTGGATGCGCTGAACGTGCAGGGGAGCTGCTTGCTGAAGGACATCCCGAGCGGCGACCTTATCATTGAAGCAAGGGCAAAAACTTCCTTTTTCCGGCTGGAGGACTTTGCCGGCTACATTCCCTATGGTGTCATTGCCGATGATGCTTCCAAATACATAGAAGAGCACATCAAGGGCGGGACCTATCAGCTCGAGCAGGGGAGCCTCATCGGGCGTGTCAGCCAGATAGCCCATATGGAAAAGGGCACCAATTACAATGTCCTTTCTATCCGGGGAACAGTGGACAAGGGGCTGGTCAGCTACGGGCCGGATGTGCCGACCTTTAACAGCATCAAGGGGAACCTGGCGATGCGCGGCAAGGACTTCATCCTCAGCGGCATGCAGGGTAATTTCGGTGGTTCACCCTTTACCCTTGACGGCAAGATCGCCGATTACCCTCTCACTGGCCCCTGCAGCTATATCTTTACCATGGCCATGAAACCGCGCCCCGCCGAGGTATTCTGGCTGGTCGGGCAGGATAAGCGGAAATATTCCGGCTTCAGCGGTGACTCAACCCTTTCCCTGCAGGGCAACGGTCCCACCTCCGGCTATTCTCTTTCCGGCAACTGGGATCTTTCCAACGTCCACTATTTCTATCGTGATCTGATAGTGAAACAGGCCGGACATGCCAACCAGCTCTTTTTTCAGTCGGTACTCAGTGAACAAGGGGCAAAGATTCCGGCCTTCCGTTTTGACCTGATGCCTCTGGTGGTAAGCGGTTCCGCCGACTACCTGTCGGAGAAAAAACGTCCCCTGTCTTTTGCCATCAGATCCAATGTCTTTCCGATTCAGGGAGTGGCGGCCGGATTTCCCCGTCTTGCAAAGTATCAGCCTGCCGGAAAGGTCCACCTGTCACTTCACGGAACAGCCGGTGGAGAGGATGCGGAAGGGCCGCTTCTCGGCGGAGAGATAACCCTCACCGGCGCCTCCTGCAAGCCGGCGGAATCCATCAAGGCACTGACAAATATCAACGGCACCGTGGGTTTTAGCGGAGAATCCCTGAAGACATCGAATCTTACCGCCCGCCTGGGCAGCTCAACGATTTCCGGCAGAGGAGCCCTGACCGGATTTGCCTCGCCGATTGTCAGCCTTGATTTTTCTTCACCAGCGGTTGATCTGGCAGACCTGGGCCTGCGTTCTCCGACGCAGAAGGTCAAGATCGAACAGGTCAAGGGTTCCCTTTCCCTCCAGGATGACACCCTGTCGATCAAATCCATTTCGGGCCGAATCAACAAGTCAATCCTGCGGGCGAGCGGGACGGTACGGGAGCTGCGAAATCCGAAAGTCGATCTGGATCTTGACGCGGATTATCTCGATATGGAGGATGTGAGTCTGCTGGCAGGACTTGATCGGGACACTGAACAAAAAGGCGCTGCCGGCAGAGGATCCTTCCGCGCTACCGTGAATGCTGAAGCAGGCAGGTTTCATCAGGTAGAATTCAAGAAACTGCAATCTGATATCCATATGGAGCAGAAAATTCTCTATGTCGAGGGAGCCAAATGCAGTGTGCTGGGAGGCCGGTTTACCGGCAGCGGCAGGGTTGATTTCGGGACAACCGGAGGTCCCCGTTACCAGACGACTTTGCAGCTGAAAGATATCTCGGCCGCCCAGTTCCTCCAGATTTTCGGGACAAGCCGTGAGTTGACCGGCACCATGTCTCTTGACGGCGACCTCATAGCCAAGGGGGATACCCTCGAGCAGGTGAAGGCCACTTCGCTGGGCAATATCCGGATCCATTGCGAAAGGGGAACGCTGCGGAAATTTTCCCTGCTGTCCAAGCTTTTTTCCATCCTCAACGTATCCCAGCTCTTTACCTTCAAGCTTCCGGACATGGTATCCGACGGCATGCCCTACAACGAGATCAATGCAACCTTTTCTCTGCGGGATGGGCTTGTGGCCACCGACAATCTGTTTATCGACAGCAATGCCATGAACATTTCGATGGTCGGCGAGTTCGATCTGGTGAAAGAGCAGATGAATGTAACCGTAGGGGTCAAGCCGCTGCAGACCATTGACAAGGTGGTCAGTCACCTGCCGGTTCTGGGCTGGGTTCTGACCGGGAAAAACAAGAGTCTGATCAGCACCTATTTCCAGGCAACAGGAAGCCTTGATAACCCCGAGGTAAAGAGTATTGCCGCCCAATCAATGGCCAAGGGCGTTTTCAATATCTTTTCGCGCCTGTTCAGTCTGCCGGCGAAATTGGTGACAAATACCGGCGAGGTATTCATTAACAAGTAGCCATCTGGCATTATTCCAGTTTCAAATCAAAGATGATATCAAGGCGGCGAGGAAGAAGGCGACGGAAACGTACAGATAGTATGTTGAGGAGCCTTCGACGCGCGAACGAAGAGAGCGCTTTGAGTTGGAATTGGCATTACACCCTTTGCAGGATGGGCCTGCCCACCGGTATCCCGGTCGCGGGTCTTGGCCTGCTCCGGCGGCCGGGGATGACCCCCTGTTTTTTGGTCGAAGCGCGCTTTGCAGCGGCTTCCATCCTGCAGGTTCTCCAGGCTTTGGTGCTGTCCAGCATCGCAAGATATCCGCAGTAGATAACCAGACCTGCTCCGAAGATCACTAATGGTTCCATGGGAATCCTCCTTGTGTGTCGATGAGAAATGACGGTCATTCAGGTTTTCAGCAGCCACCTTCGGCCTTCAGGCTTCAGCCTTTAGCGGGAGTTCTCTGATCGGTACGAAAAGGATAGCGCAGGCATGTGACAGAATAAGTCACAAATGGAGTGTCCCATGTCCCTACCCGCTTTTGCGGTGAGCGAAGGTAAAAACAACTGGCTGCGGGAGCGGATGTCGGCACTCGGCGTTCGCGAAGAGGATCTTGCCGAGAGCTTCATCCGTTCTTCGGGCAAGGGGGGGCAGCATGTCAACAAGACCTCCAGCTGTGTCTATCTGCGCCACCTTCCCACCGGGCTCGAGGTGAAATGCGGCACGGACCGGAGCCAGTCGGTGAACCGCTTTCTTGCCCGTCGGGAGCTTCTGGAAAAGATTGCCCATCTGCGGGGCGAGACGACTCCCCGCGACAAGGAGATGGCTGCTGCTGCCAAGAGAAAGGCAAAAAAAAGAAAGAGGGCAAAGCTGAAATACGGAACAGGAGATGAAAAAGAGTGATGATTCGGAAAGAGATGGTTCGCACCCTGGAGTTCGACAGGATTTTGCAGGAAATTGCCCGTTACTGCCATAGTGGCGCGTCGCGGGATGCGGTACTCGACATTCTTCCCCTTCCGGAAGAAGATGCAATAGCGGGACGTTTCGGGCTGGTGGAAGAGATTCGTGCACTGACGTCACAGGGCATCGCCCTGCGCATCTCAACTTTCGAAGACGTTATTCCGGTTCTGGAAAAACTGCGGCCGGTGGGAGCGGTGCTTGCCCCCCTTGAGCTGGTTGGTTTTATTCCGCTGCTGCGGACCCTGGCTGCCATTGCTACCCAGATCGCCTATCGGACCGATATTCCCCGTCTGCGGGAACTGGCAGGCTCCGTCACCGGTTTTCCCGACATCCTCGATCCCCTCGAGCGTTCGCTCGATTCCGAGGGAAATATCCTCGATACCGCCTCGCGGCTGCTGTTCGATCTGCGGACCCGGAAACGCACCCTGACGGCACGCATCCGCAAACGGCTGGAGGAGATCGTCCGTGAGCGGGATATTACCGTATTCCTTCAGGACGACTTCGTTACCCAGCGGGGTGGGCGCTGGGTCATCCCGGTGCGGATGGATTCCAAGGGCCAGGTGCCGGGCGTGGTGCACGATGTGTCCAACTCCGGCGAGACCGCCTTCATGGAACCCCTGGAAATAATCGGGCTGGCCAATGAACTGGAGAACCTGACAGCGGAAGAAAAGGTGGAAGAGATCCGCATACTGCGGGAGATCTGCAGCTGGATCCGGGAAGATTCGGACCAGATCGAAGAGCAGTTGGCAATCCTCATCCACCTCGATCTGCTGAACAGTATCGCGTCTTTTGCGGACTCCATTGAAGCAGAGGTGCCCCGGATCGCGGTTGGTGTACCGTTGCGGCTGGTTCAGGCCCGCCATCCGATTCTGCTGCTCCTCCAGCGGGAGGGGAGCCTTTCCCGAACCGTGCCCCTGGATCTGTCACTGGGCGATGAAGATTCGGTCATGATTATTACCGGACCCAATGCCGGGGGGAAAACCATTGCCCTGAAGACCACCGGCCTGCTGTTTCTCATGGCCCTTTCCGGTATTCCGGTGCCGGCGCACGGCTCATCCTCCTTTCCCTTTATCACCAGTCTGCTGGTGGATATTGGTGACGAACAATCCATCCAGAGCAGCCTGTCCACCTTTTCCGCCCATGTGGCTAATATTTCTTCGATCCTCGGTCAGGCCGGGAAAAACTCGGTGATCCTGCTGGACGAATTGGGGACCGGCACGGAGCCGGTTCAGGGGGCGGCCCTGGCTTGTGCCGTGCTCCAGGAGTTGCAGGAGAAGGGCTCACTGGTACTGGCCACCACCCACCTGACCGACATCGTCGGTTTCGTCCACCGGCGGGAGGGGATGGTGAATGCCTCGATGGAATTCGATCGGGAAACGTTTACCCCCCTCTACCGTTTGAAACGGGGCGAGCCGGGGCAATCCCATGCCCTGGAGATCGCGAGAAAGTATGGCCTTCCGGGAAGCGTCATCGAACGGGCCCACGGCATGATCGGCAGGATGGAATCGGAGTTTCATTCGCTGCTGGATGACCTGAAGGCACAACGGCGGAAATACGAGGAGACACTGTCCGACCTGGAACGAAGGGTGCGGGAGGTTGCCGGGCAGGAGGCCCTGCTGGAGACCCGGCGGGCCGGATGGGATCGGGAGCGGCGCGAATCCCTCGAAAAGGCCTACCGCACTTCGAAGGACATCGTCGCCGGCGTGAAGCGGGAATTGAATGCCATTCTGGAGGAGGCGAAGCGGGAGCGGAGCCGGACTTCGATGAAGAAGCTGGTCGTTGTTGAAGCGCAGGTTGAAGCCAAGCTGCGCGAATTCGACCCGGCGTCTGGCCTCTCGATTGATCAGGTCCGCGAAGGGGATGCGGTTTTTGTCCGCACTATTGGATTTGATGCCGTGGTGCAGAAGGTGGATGTAAAAACCGGCCGCATCCGAGTGCAGGCGGCAGGCAAAGAGCTTGAAGTTCCTGTCACGGATCTCGGCAAGCGGACCGGTGCCGCGCCCCAGGCCGCGAAGAAATCGCGCCGAAAGGACGCCGAAGGAAAAGAAGCTGAAAGGGAAGAAACTCCCCTGCAACTCCACCTTATCGGTCTGCGGGTGGAAGATGCCCTCACCAAGCTGGAGCCGTTCCTCAATCATGCCTCCCTGGACGGGATCGGCGAGGTGCGCATTGTCCACGGCAAAGGGACAGGTGCCCTGATGCGGGGTGTCAGGGACTATCTGGCAGGACATCCCCTGGTGGCATCATTCCGGGACGGGGAGCCGTTTGAAGGGGGAGCCGGGGCGACGGTGGTGAAAATCAAGTGATAGGTGTCAGGCAGGTGTCCCGGCAAAGGATGCAAGCGAAATGAAAATATCACTGATAGCCGCCATGGCGGAAAACCGGGTTATCGGCAGGGGAGCGGAAATTCCGTGGGATCTGCCCGATGACCGCAAACGTTTCCGGGAGCTTACCTGGGGGCATCCGGTCGTCATGGGGCGGAAGACCTTCGAGACGCTCGACGGGCCACTGCCGGGGCGGGAGAACATTGTTCTCACCAGGGATCGCGACTATCGGGCAGCAGGCTGCCGGGTGGTTCATGAACGGGATGAGGTGCTGGCCGTGGCGGGTGACGCGGAAGAGCTTTTCATCTGCGGGGGTGAGGAGGTGTACCGGGAGTTTCTGCCTCTGGCGGACAGAATCTATCTCACGGTAATCCATCAGGAGGTTGCAGGGGATGTGCTGTTTCCGGAGATTCCGGATGATTTTGTCGTAGTAATGAAGGAAACAGTCGCGGAGCCTGTTCCCCACACCTTTTTCGTCTATGAGAAAGAACCGTAGGGGCGCCGCTTGCCGCGCCCTGATTCCCGCCTTTCACCGAAAGGCTCCTAGTTGAAGGTTTTCTGGAGTGACTCTTTTGCCTCTCCGGCCGCATTTTTTATGTCGTGACCCAACTCGCAAAACCCTTCTTTCATGGCGGGCCCGACTTTTTTGAAATCTTCCTTGATGACTGGACCAGCCTTGCTGAAGTCTTCCTTGATGTTTCCTCCAGCCTTTTTTAACTCTTCTCCGGTTTCGTGAAAGGTAGTGCAACCGGCCAGAATCCCCAGTGCCAGAAAAAAACTGCCTAATTTCCGGATCTTCATCGGATGGTACCCCCTGCACTGCACCGTACTGTCCCCGGTAACGCTGTGCCTTGATACTACCGTTAGGCGCTATGCTCCCGCGTGGCGTGAAATTCCAATTCCTTCCAGGCATCCATGGTGTTATCCAGGCGCCACTGGCTCCCAGCCAGGTAGGCCAGGTTTCCTTCGCCGTCATTGTACAGGTGCATGGCCTCTTTTTTCAGGAAATCATCCAGCTTTTTCCGCTCGCCGGTAACCCAGCGGGCGGTGACATAAGAAACCGGCTCGTAGGCGGCCTTGACGCCGTATTCGTGCTCCAGGCGCTGCATGACCACGTCGAATTGCAGGATGCCCACGGCGCCGATGATCCAGTCGGCACCCATGAGAGGCCGGAAAACCTGGGTGGTCCCTTCTTCGGCCAGCTGTACGAGGCCTTTTTCCAACGCCTTGGATTTCAACGGGTTGAGGATGCGGATCTTGCGAAAATGTTCCGGGGCGAAATTGGGGATGCCGGTGTACTGGAGTTCCTCACCCTGGGTGAAGGTGTCGCTGATCTTGATGGTGCCGTGGTTATGGATGCCGATGATGTCGCCGGGAAAGGCCTCATCAACGTTGGTTCGGTCCTGGGCCATGAAGATGGTGGCATTGGCAATCTGCACGTCGCGGCCGAGGCGGATATGTCTGACCTTCATGCCGCGGGTGAATTTACCCGAGCAGATGCGAAAAAAGGCGATCCGGTCCCGGTGGGCCGGGTCCATGTTTGCCTGGATCTTGAAGACGAAACCGGTGAACGGCTCCTCGTAGGGGGAGACCGTGCGGGTCACCGCTTCCCGCGGTTTTGGCCCTGGGGCGTTCTCGACAAAGGTGTCCAGGAGCTGCTGGACGCCGAAGGTATTGATGGCACTGCCGAAAAAGACCGGCGTCTGGCGGCCCGCCAGGTACGCTTCGTTGTCAAAGGGATGGGCGGCACCCTCCAGCAGTTCGACGTCGGCCCGCAGTTCCTCGGCCTGAGAACCGAGCAGACGGTCCAGTTCCGGATCGTCGATCCCGGTCACGGTCATGATTTCGCCGGTTCCCCGCTCATCGTCCGGATTGAAGAAGACAACCTCCCGGGTGTAAAGGTGGTAGGTGCCGCGAAATCTCTTTCCCATGCCGATCGGCCAGGTCATCGGAGCGCACTGGATCTTCAGATTCTTTTCTATGTCATCCAGGAGGTCGAGTGGTTCCTGACCTTCCCGGTCGAGCTTGTTGATGAAGGTCATGATCGGGGTATTGCGCAGCCGGCAGACTTCCAGCAGCTTCTTGGTCTGGCTTTCCACCCCCTTTACCGAGTCGATGACCATTAGCACCGAGTCAACGGCCGTGAGAACGCGGTAGGTATCCTCGGAGAAATCGTTATGGCCGGGAGTATCCAAAAGATTGATTTCAAAATCCCGGTAATTGAATTTCATCACCGACGAGGTTACCGAGATGCCGCGCTGCTTTTCCATTTCCATCCAGTCGGAGGTGGCGTGGCGGGCGCTTTTCCGTGCCCGGACTTCTCCGGCCTGCTGGATGGCGCCGCCGAAAAGGAGGAGCTTTTCGGTAATGGTGGTTTTGCCGGCATCCGGGTGACTGATGATGGCGAAGGTTCGTCGCTGATCGATCTCTTTTTCGTTATGCTTTTTCAAACTTTCTGCTCCTGATGGTGATAATTGCCGCTGCTGGGCGCGAGCCTCGCACAATGGAAGAAAGGCGAAGAGGGTCTCTCCGCCTTTCCTGTTTTACGCATACTTACCTTACACTTTTTGCAGGGGAGAGGGCAATAGAAATGTTCTGCTTGCCGTCCATGGGGCTCGCTTTTGCCAGGCAACAAAACTAGTGCGCTCCCGGTCATCTGCAACTCCTCGGTTATTGCCTGACTCCAATCTAAACCAAGAGCCATGAGCTACGATCCAACCTCCATTGCAAAAACAATCGACGTGTTTGCCACGATCCGCTCCCCCGGAATAAAGCCGGAGCGGCTGCGCAGGACGAAACGTAATCGCACCCTGAAATGAAATGTCTCCTAAGGAGTCTGTCGGACTTAGGGTAACTCTGCTGCAAATTTGTCTGGACGGTCCATATTCCGTCGCTCTTTTGGTCAACAGAACAACTATTGCCCTGCAAAACCGACAAAATCTGTCCTCGCCCAGCCGAATTTTCGCTTTGATCTCCTAAGTCCGACAGGCTCCTGACAAGGTGCGATCATGGTACCTTCACCGGTGCATAGAATACTTACTGCGCGTATAGGTCATCTCGGCCATTTTTTCTTCTTTACCGCTCGCGTTGGTAGTATACATTTCGAATTCCAGGGTATCCTCATCCACCAACCTGGTTACGGAGCGCCACTTCATGGGACCCTGGACAGGATCATCGTAGCTGCAGGTCTGGCTGATTGTCTTGCCCTCGGCGTCGGCGGTTCCTTCAAAATAATAGATACCGGTTCCCATGGTGTCCATCCAGGTGGAGACATACTTCCCCGTATGATTGTCGTACCCGCAATAGCCTATGCCGCTGAACGGGCTACCCATCATGTCACCGGAAAACACCTGCTGCAGGAATCGTCCATCGAGTACCATTTTCTGCACAGAGGTGCCCGTGGATTCCATCGGATTGCCGGGTTCCATCCAGCAGGTGCTCTTGACACTCCAGCTGCCTTCCATTTTGGCCAGCAAGTTGTGGGGAGCTGTCGGAGTGGCCAGTTCCCGGTATATGTTCATCATTGCCTGCATGTCTGTTTCTTTTCTTACCGTAGATTCTTTTGCCATGACGCATCTCCTTATCTTGTCACGGGAAGCTGCCGCCGGCATCGATCAGCTACCTGATCGCTCAAGGGAATGTATGGGTTCCGCAATCGTTGCCGCCTGATTGCCCATAGGAGCGGGCGAAAGTTTCGCGTGCGTCGGTAGATAATGAATTCTTACAATTTCCATCCTATTTTTTCCTGGAGACAGCTACTATGCTCTTTCGAGTGAAACTATTATACCAGCTTCGGTGATATTCCGGCAACAATAATGATTTTCATTTTCATCAGATTTCCTTGCGGCAAAGCGTTATTTAAGGAACTGCAAACAAATACCATGGGCATCTTGCATCTCATCTTCAGGCCATCTTTGACCGAACTTCAATCAGCAAATCCTCAACGTGGCCCTGCTACGTCTGCGGTTTGGTTCAATCAGTTCCGTCAAATCTGACCTAAATCCGAGCGCAATCTTGACCATGTTATTCATTTACAGCTCCTAAGCCGTGCCGAACATCAGTAATCCGGAATGCCAGAATTGCTATTCCCTGTATAATGAAAAGGAAGCAGTCATACTGAGGTGCACTGTATGAAACCCCTTTTTCACCCGAGTCTGGTAAATGATTCCTTTGACGACCCGGGTCTCTTCATCGATTTTCTGTTCGAGAAGCGCGCCATCCTCTTCGATCTGGGAGACCTGCATCTTCTGCCGCCGCGCAAGATTCTTCGTCTCAGTCATGTCTTCGTCTCCCATACCCACATGGACCACTTCAGCGGATTCGATCGGGTGGTGCGCATTCTCCTTGCCCGTGACAAGCGGCTGCACCTCTTCGGTCCGCCCGGCTTCATTGACAGGGTGGAGCACCGCCTTGCCTCCTACACCTGGAATCTGGTGGAGAATTATCCAGTAGACTTCACGATCATTGCCCGGGAATATGATGGCGAGATACTTCGTTCCGCTCGGTTCCGCTGCCGGAACAGGTTTTCCCGGGAACAGTCAACCGTGTCACCGGCCGCGGACGGGGTGCTTCTGGACGATGAGACGTTCCGTATCCGTGCCGTAATCCTTGACCATAGAATACCCTGCCTCGCCTTCACCCTGGAGGAGAAGAGTCATCTGAACATCATGAAGAACCGTCTCCTTGAACAGGGACTGCCGGTCGGGCCGTGGCTGACCGAGCTGAAGACGGCCGTGCTTCGCGGAGAACCGGACCAGCGGCTGTTCCGGGTCTGGTGGCGGGAAGGCGGTGCCGTTCAAGAACGTTTCCTGGAACTGGGTTTCCTCCGGAAGGAGATCCTGCGGATCGTGCCGGGGCAAAAAATCACCTATGTAACCGATGTCGTTTGCAGTGCGGAGAATGTTTCCCGTATCAGGGAATTTGCGGCCGGTTCCGATTATTTGTTCATTGAGGCGATGTTTCTGCAGGAGGACCAGAAGAGGGCGCAGGAGAAGTATCATCTCACTGCCCGTCAGGCCGGTTCTCTCGCACGAAAGGCGCGGGTGGTACGGGTAGTCCCGTTTCATTTCTCGCCGAAATATACCGGGCTGGGCGAGGAACTTCGCCGGGAAATGGAAGATGCTTTCCGGGGTCAGGAGGAGTAACGGGCCAGCTGTTTTTCCAAAAGGGCACCGAGTTCCTCGAACGTGTCGTACCGGAGTGTAACGATCTTTTCGTTGCCGGCTATCATGGCTGAAATACGATGCTCTGAACCGCGGTGGAAAAGTGCGATCACCGGGATGCCGATGGCCTCCGCGAGCCCAATTTCATACCCGACCCCGATGGACGGCTGTGACACTTCGGCGACTACCAGGTTGGAATGCCGGATGGACTCGGTTGCTCGGGCATAGATCACCGTATCACCCGTCTTCTCATCCTTTTCCGGAGAACCGCTGTCACTCAGGTGTTCCGAAATGACTTCACCGTGGGACGTGAGGAGTGCAATGATTCGACGGTAGACCTTTACGTATCCCCCTCCTCCTCTGATGGCGCCGGCGAAGAAAAGCTTCATGGGAACCCTCCTGTATGATAACAGTGCCTGTCAGAAGTGTACGATATTAGCTGAAAACCGCAAGTTCCCAAGCAGAATATCCGCGCAGGTCTTCCGCGAGCCGTTGGGGAGTATTTAGTGAAAATATTTTTATGAAGTTGTGGTTCCGAAAAATGGTGCTATTATTTGCTGATTATCGTTAGAATTTAATAAGGCATTGTTTCCGCACTAAAGGAGAAAGCATTCTTTCTTCAATTGCTTCCACTACTTGTCGCTTGACGTACCAGGTGGCACAAAAAAGGAATCCGGAAAAATACGGCAGATTGTCTCCAAACGTGATGCTTTCGCAAAAAGCTGAAATGTACGATGTACCGTCATTCCCGTGAAAACGGGAATCCAGGAATTACAGTGAGTTACAACTTCACTGGATACCCGCTTTGCTCCTTCGCTAGGGCTACTGCGCACAAGCCGCGGGTATGACGACTTTTGCGAGTTTATCAAACGTAATACCTGCAGGAACAGGTATCACAAGTATCTGCGGATCCTGTCAGTTTCCTGCCGGTTTGTTCGGGAAGAAAGTATTTTCGTCCATGAAGAGTATGTTGCACAAAATACGGGAGTTGTGTTTGTCCGGACCGACTCCTGCCGAAGCCGGTCTCTTCCGGGAGGTGGTTACGGCGGATAATATTTGCCGGGAGAGGATCATTGCCATATTTATCCTCTGTGCATCCGTTCTGCTGATGATTGGCGACTGCGGCGTCATGGCCGTTCGGCCCGACTCTTTCCGAGACCTTTCCATCGTGGCAGTTGTGTTCCGGTTTTCCTTCTGTGCATTTCTCGTGGCGTTTCTCCTGGGAACCCGTGGGGAACCGGACGAGGTTTCTTCACGGCAATTTTTCTGGGATGCCGCCATGGTCGGTGTTTCCCTCGCCTGGGTAGGCGCCTTTTCCGGCGCTCTCCTGGCGGTGAGGCCGGGGGTTGAACCCTATCTGATCGGGGTATTACTCACGGGATGCTTTCTTTTTCAGGAAACCGGTCGAAGTATTCTTTTCTTTGCCATCGGATTTTTCAGCTTTATCCTTTCCGCCCTCTTCGTTCGTCCCGAAATCCAGGTTATTCTTTCCTCGCTGGTCAGTGTGACCCTTGTCACGCTCCTTGCTTTCGTCACCTCTCGCATTGTCTTCCGGATGCGCCTGGAGAGTTTCCGGGATGCCCGGGATGTCGCCGGACAGCGGATGATCATGCAGCAGTCTGTTGAGCATTTGCAGAAGCTTTCCTACCTGGATCCCCTGACCGGGATCGCCAACCGCCGTTTTCTGGAAATGTCCCTATCGAGGGAATTGAAACTGGAAGGGTGTTCCGGCCAGCCATTGTCGGTCATACTGATCGACATCGATTGGTTCAAGCTCTACAACGACACCTATGGTCACATCCCTGGCGATGACTGTCTGCGGAAAGTGGCGGCGGCCCTCGAATCGGCGGTCAGACGGCCGAGTGATCTGGTCAGCAGGTACGGAGGTGAAGAATTCTGTGTTCTCCTGCCGATGACGCAACGGGAAGGTGCAATCTTTACCGCGAAACGGATGATGAAAGCAATCCATGCTCTGGGATTACCCCACCGCTCGTCTTTCTTTGGCCGGGTTACCGTGAGTATGGGGATTGCATCACGTCAGCCCCAGTCCTCCGAACATATCGATAGCCTGGTTCACTCTGCCGACACGGCTCTCTATCATGCCAAGGTTTCCGGCAGGAACCGGATTGCATGGTGCTGCGCCGTTGATTCCATTGAACAGTTTTCGGACGCTGATACCTCATCGATTCTTCACCACAAATCCATCAGCCTGGAGTGTTTCTCCGGTTCCGAAATGGAGAGCCTGGTCGGAGTCCCATGACCCGTTTTCTCGCAGAAGATTTCCTTGCTGTATTGACCTTTCCAATAAATACCTTTTCCGTTGATCACTCAGAAGAGTTTTTCCTGCTCTGTCCTGTTGCCATATGAAAAATGTGTGGAAGAATTGTCACAATTCGTACAACGCACGGTAGCTGAGGGGGGAGACCATGGAAGATGTCCGACGGATTCTGGTGGTGAGCAGATCAACGAAAAATTGTCGTTTTGCCGTTGAGAGCGGTGTTTCGCTTGCTCGCAGGTACCAGGCCGAGCTGTATGTACTCTATCTTAGCCCAGGACCGCTTGACCTGGACTCCTTGCATATGCCGGAGAGGTTTTTACCCGAGGAGTACGGGAAATACGAGAGCGGTCAACAGGCCGCGGAAATGATCGTGGACCAGATCATCAGACAGGAGGAGGAAAAGGGACTTCCGATCAAGAAACTCATCCGGCATGGGGAACCGGTTGCAGAAGTCGAAAAGCTGGTGGCCCATGAGAAGATTGATCTTATCGTCATGCCTGCCCAGAAGGAGGGGTTCTTCGAGCAGTTCCTTTTTGAAGGGGATACTCGTGGTATTATTCGTGCGATGCCCTGTTCAATTCTGCTGGTGAAGAAAGAATCCCCCTAATAACGCGTGCTGATCCGGGGCACCCTCCGCAACGAAATGCCGCTTATTCTGCAGCGTGGGATCCAGGCAGCAGCCTGTGTTGGCGGTGGGGCGCGCTGTGCCTGATGCAGCGGGCCGGATTGCCTGGTGACTGTTACACCTTGGGGGGCTTGAAAAGAAACAGCAGCAGTGCGACAACGGCGATAGCCAGGATGATTGCCCCGAAAAATGCCTCGGAACTGAAGTGTTGACCATGAAACCAGCTTCGCATGTTTGCAACCAAAAGATCCATCCTCATGTTCGTTCCCCCATCATTCAGTACGAAATGCACTCGATAATCATATTCCGTTAGAATTTTTTTGCACCTGAAGAACTGCAACAGGCTCCTAGACCCTGATCGTTTTGTAGAGGAAATTCTTGAACTTGAAAAATTTCTTCCGCTCCGAGGCATCGTCGTTGATGTCACCGCTGACCGCTTTCAGGTGCTGTGCGATCTGAGGCATGGTCCGGCCTGCTGCCAGCCGGGATTTTTCGATGATGAGCGCGACCACATCCTTCGGGATACGGTTTTTCGTATAGGGTTCGTACACTGCTTCCCAGAAACTTTTTCCGCCGTTGATTGCCGCCAGGATTTCTGTTGCGAGCTGATCCTGAAACCTGTCGTGGGTACTCTCCTGCAGTTCGTGCGAATTGTCCCCGATGGCCCGCAGAATGTCTTCTTCGGTAATATTTTTACCTTTGCGGAAGAAGAGCGCCCGTAGCAGGATGCTGCGAAGTTCGCGAATGTTTCCCTCGAAGCGGTGATTGATCAAGAGGCTTTTGGCGTCTTCGGTGAGCGTGGGGGCATCATCCAGGGGATCATCCTTGCCGCGATAGGTCCGGTAGAGTTTGCCGAGGAAATGGGTCGACAGGTCCGTGATGTCTTCGCGGCGTTCACTGAGGGAAGGGATCCGTACCGAGAGTTCCGAAAGCCGGTGGTAGAGGTCTTCCCGGAAACGGCCCGCTTTGATCTCCTCCTGGAGGTTCTTGTTGGTAGCGGCAACGAGGAGCACGCGGCCGTAGCGTTCAATGTTTTCTCCGAGACGAACGAAGCCGCCGTTGTCCAGGAAGCGGAGCAGCTGAACCTGGGTTTTCGGGTCGGCATCACCGATTTCATCGAGAAAGACCACTCCCCCTTGCGACTCCTCCAGGATTCCCCTTCGATCACTGTAGGCGCCGGTGAAAGCCCCCTTTTTGTGCCCGAACAGCTCGGAATAGGTTAGTTCTCCACTGTATGCGGCAATGTTGGTTTTCTTTACCGGCAGTTCCCCGGCCGGATTGATCTGCGCCCGATACATTTCATTGAGCTTGTTGTAGAGGTTGTTGAAGAAGAATTCCTTCCCGGAACCGGTCTGGCCGAGCACCAGTATGGAGGGCAGGCCGAGCGTGGCCTCATGGAGGACGTTTGAGCTCCAGTAGGCAAGGCGGTTGAAAATGGGAGGGGACACGGCGTTGATGAAATCTACCACCTCCTGGGCCTTGCGACTGTTGCCGATGATGTTGCCAAGCCGGTAGGAGGATACCAGGGGATCTTTGTAGGCGACATCGCTGGTGAGCCTGGCCACCTGGCTCTGGAGGGTTTCGATCTGCTGAATGTCGGAAATGTGGCGCGAGGTGAGGCTTTCGATGATCTGCAGCACGCGTTTGTGCTCTTCGGTGAAGTAGCCCGGCTGCAGGGAATTGAGACAGATCACTCCGAGTACCACGTCGTCGCAGATAATGGGCACGGCGATTTCGCTCTTTATAATATCGCTGATGGAGCGGTGGAATCCTTCCCCGTGGATTTCGTCCTCCACGTTCGCAAGAATTTTTGGTTGCTTTGCCCAGGCCACAAAACCGGTCAGGCTGCGATCTTCTTTTGGCAGCTCAGGGCCGCCAATCAGAAACGGAGGGATCTCTCTTTTCAGCCATTCCTTGTTTTTGGCACCGATAATCATGCCGGAACTGTCCTCCACGACCAGCCGTTTCTCCCCAGCCAACTCCTGGACAACAGCGATACTGCCGGTGTCGGCGCCAATCAGCTTGGTGGCCTTCGACAGCACTTTGTCGAGGAAGGTCTGAAGTTTTTCATTACGCTCCTGCAAAAGATCGGTAATTTCAGCAAGCACCCTGATTTCCAGGTGCTCATCCCCGATTTCGCGAATGACCCTTTCGACCATCTCGGCATGGGTTTGAAGAATCCCGGTTTCGAAATCGGTGAATTGATAATTTTCCCGGGTGTAGTAGTTCACCAGGCAGATGATCTTGCGGGTCTCGGGTTCGTAGCGCGGCACCATGTAGAGGGAGCGGAGGGACATTTTCTCGGTCAGGGCCCTTTTCTGCAGGGTCTGCTGGGTAAGATCCGAGATGAAGAGCGGTTTCAGGAGCTGATCGTCGGCGATGAGGCCGTCATCGCCCACGAACCTGGCTACCAGGGAACTGCCCTTCCCCAGCCTGAGGGAACCGAGATCGTCGTAGAGTGCCTTCAGCCTTGGATCCGCCGAATAACTGGCAAGAACCTCCATTTTCGTTGTGCCGTTGCTGTCGATGGTTGGAACGAGTACCGACGCCAAAGAAAGGCGGTCGATCAGTTGAACCGCCGACTTGACCATGAAGGCGGCTGCTTCCCGTTTTTTATATTCCTCCACCCGTCTCGTCAGCAGAATCTGCTGCTGATATTTCTTCGCCCCGTCCAGGCTGGCGGCGATGGCCTTGACAAATACCGTCAGAAGCTCCTTGCCCGATTCGGCCAGCACCTCTCCCGGGGCATTGTTGTCGATGCAAATGACACCGATGGAGCGTCCGTGACTAACAATCGGGAGAAGGTAACTGGCGGCGATGGAAAAATCTTCCGTGAGCTTTCTATCAAGGGGCAGGCTCTGTTGCCGAGTATCGGTATGCTCGATTGCAGATTGGTTCGCGAATACGGTAGAAACCAGACTTTGGTTGGAAACGATCGGAAAAGAGGTTTTCCTGAGCTGATCGGAGAGAGGGTCGGAGGCAAACACGCAGGAGAGTGCCCCGTTCGTCAGGTCTTCAAGGTAGATCCGTACCCGGTCCAGAGCGGATACGAGACTTATCCCCTCAACGGTTGCGAACAACATCTCTTCCAGGTTTTCCTTTCCGTACCTGCAGATTTTATCCTGAAGTCGGAGCAGCTGTTCTTTGATTTGTTCCACCGGAGACCCCTTTTGCTGAAATGAAGAGCCAGGCGCACCCGCCATACTCGCCTGCCGCTACGCGTGATTGTCACGTGTGAGTACATTTTGTACTCTGCTGAATATCTTAGATAGAAAGTGTCAACAAAGTCAAGAGAGTGTGTGGAATTGGCGGCAGGATGCCGGAAAGCGTCGGGAAGAGGGCAGGTGTTATGACTGGCCGCGGAGAATTCTGGCAAGTACTTCCTGATCGATACAGTTCAACTCGCAATATTCCCTCTCCAGCTCTTCCACAAAGAAGCGATCAAGTCCGGAGTTTTCCAGGAAATCTTCCCGCAGGGAGATGTTCTTGTCACTGATAATGGCCGGCAAGATGGTATGGAGATACATTGCTTCCTTCTTGATGGTGAGGATGGTTTCGCGGAACAGGTCGTCAGGGATATCATCTGTCAGGAGTTTTCGGGCGTGGAGCTCTTCGCTCACCTCCTGTTTTAACTCCTCCTGGTGTGCCCGGGTCGTGTAGCGGGAGTAGAAATTTCTGATCCGTTCCCGGACATAATCCCTCAACAGGAGGAACAGACCTTCTTCCCTGTCGATGGCAAGGAGTTGCTCAAGGAGGGCAGAGATGGTCAGACGGTTTTCCTCGATCTGCTTGAGGCCCTTGACGAGAGACTTTATCTTGCTTTTGCCGTATTTCCCGAGGTAGCGATTGGTCAAAAGACCGGCAACGAAAAGTTCTTCGAAGAGGCCCTCTTGCAAAGCATTGAACTCCCGCCTGCTGCCGAGAAAACTCCGGATCATCTCCTCGGAGATACGGACATTTTCCATGAAGGCTATCTTGTTGATGGTGGAGGAAGTGGAATCATAGCGGTCGAAGTAGGTGATGATCGACGAGAATTCTTCCAGCAGGGCCATGTCGGCGCCATCCCTGATTCTCTCGTCGCAACTTCTGCCGGCATCGAGGAGGATTTCTTCGAACGCATGGTCGCGGTTTTCAGCGGCTCGCTGTTTTGCCTCGAGAAGCTTCAGCATGTCTTCGCTGTTGATCCTGTTGTCGATATTCCGCTCCCGCAGGAACATTCCCTCAAGAATCTGCCGTACCTCGGCGAGATAGCCGTGCTCCTCCGCTGCCACGGTCCACTTGTCCTTTTTCAGCATTTCGTCCAACGGATAGAACAGGGCGTCGGGAATCTTGTTCCGTACCGCCAGGGTTTTCAGGCGTGTGAGGCGGGCGTTTTCCATCTTGTTGATCGAGCCCTTGAGATGGCAGGAGACGAGAATGCTTTTATAGCCTTCGACAACCGATTTGTTGTCCCGGTGCTTGTACATGACATCGACCCGGATGCGCTCCTGCTGGTAGCTGTCAATGCCGAGCGAATTCGCCAGTTCGGTCAATTTGGCGTAATCTGCATCGGATATTTTCTTATTTGCATAATAGAGGCTTCGGAAGAGGTCGCGATACTTGCGGTGGTTGCGGTTGATGAGCTTGAAGAGGAAAAGCTGCGCCTTCGGATCCTCGATGAGGTCAAGTATTTCTTCGATGATACGGTTGTCGTCTTCCTTGCCCACCGCTTCGGAGCGCTTGATCGTCTTTCCCAGGACGCGCACCAGCTCTTTCTGCTGTTTCCTGAGGGCACCGCTGAACAGGACTGAATTGGTGAAGAAGAAATAATTGCAGACGGCATTGCCGTCGAAGAAAATCTTGTCATAACTCAGGGAACTTTCCGTCCGGTCGGTGAACTGGAGCTTGCCGCTCATGTCACCGTAATGGGCCCCGTACATGGTGAGTCGGTTCAGGACATCCCCTTTCGCCAGGTCGGCCAGCGGCTGGTCGATTCCGAACATGTATTCGCAGAATGAGCCCCCGTTGCCGCTATGGCTGATAAATTTTTTCCCGATGACAAATTCGTTGCCCGGGGAAAAGAAGCGAACTTCGTCTTGCTCTCCATCACCGAAGCTATAGGAAAAACGCTCGCAGACCTCGGATCCGGCCAGGAAAACGTAATATTCGATACCATCTTCGGTAATTCCGTGCAGGCGAATGTCTTTTCGCATCATACCCTTCCGTTTTGTGCCGATCCAGCGGCTGGCTGCAGCAACCGTGAATCATTCAAGGATCATGCCATCATAGGCAAGCTCAACACCCGGGGGGAGTTTTTCGTTATCCCGATGAGCGACCTCGTGGGTCAGGTGTGTCAAAATGGTTCGGCGCGGTTTCAAGGCTTCCACCACCTTCAGCGATTGGTCAATATTGAAATGGCTGATATGGGGCGTGTAGCGGAGGGCATCAAGAATCAGGATATCCAGACCGGACAGCAGATGCATGGAGGTGTCGGGTATCCGGCTGCAGTCGGTGAGGTAGGCCGCTGCGCCGATCCGGTAGCCGGTGGAATAGGAATAGCCGTGTACCAGGGGAACCGGAAGTATTGTCTGCCCGAACAGCTGAAACGGGCCGCTGACCGGATGGGGCTCCAGCAGAGGAGTATACCCGCCCTGCGAGGCACCGGTGAAGATATAGGAAAAATTACGGGAAATCTGCTCGAGAGTATCTTTGGCGCCGTAGCAGGGGATGACACGTTTATGGAGCAGATGAAAGCCGCGCAGGTCGTCGATGCCGTTAATGTGGTCGGCGTGGGTGTGGGTGAAAAGAACTGCATCAATATGGGGAATGGCCTGTGCGAGTGCCTGTCGTCGAAGGTCGGGCGAGGTGTCGACCAGGATGAATTTCCCCGCAGTTTCTATCAGGATCGAAGCACGGGTTCTGGTATCCTTCGGGTCGGAGGAGGTACAGACCGGGCATTGGCACCCGACCATCGGAACGCCGGTGGACGTTCCGCTGCCGAGAATCGTTATCTTCATGCGCATCCTCTCTGGGTTGGGCAGTAAAATACCATGGGCTTTCCGTACAGGCAAGGCCTTTGTCCCCGCGGCCAGCCGTCCGGAATGCAGGAGGGCGGGACCTGATGTGGCTGTTTTGCAGGGATTTGCTATACTATGGAAAGGGAACGAAAAAATCAACCTCAGGGGAAAGGAGGCATCACTCATGACACGCCTTGACTTGACGGAACAGGAAACTCTCACCCTCATTGCGATCCTTGAATCGTCCCTTTCAGACCTCATAACCGAGACGGCTGCGACCGATAACAGAGATTTTCGCGCGATGCTGATGGAAAAGAAAAAATTCATCAGGGAGTTGCTGGCAAGGCTGGGGGGCAAGCCGTAACAGGTTTTCATCAAAGGTTTTCTGGTGGACTCTGATGCGGATTCCAGATGGTAAACGGACCAATCGCGCGGGGGGCTTTCGAGAGAGAACGCCCCCGCATCGGTTTGGGCAGGAAGATCAGGACTCGGCGTCAACGTCGAACAGTTCTTTCCGTAACTTTATGATGAAAGCAAGGGAGGGTTCGTAATCTCCGTAGAGAAACAGCTTGCTGCGGTCGGTGGGAGCAAGATCCTTCAAGCGCGTGCCGTATTTTTCCTTCAGGATGAGTGCAATTTGCTCGAAGCGGTCAAATCCCTCGTAGGTTACGGGTTCGCTCCAGATAACAGCCTCTCCGTTTCGTATCAGGGTTTGGTCCTGTTCCATGTCCCAGCTGAGGGTTATATCGCCATCCGGCAGAATCGGAAGCTGGTCGGCCGAGTTGAGACATTTCTCCCGGTACAGCCTTTCCTGCTCTTCCGCGTCTGCTTTTTCTTTAAGTTGTTCCTCGGAAAGCCCTTCCATGGAATGGGCACAACCTTTTTCCGCGGGAAGAATCAGCACGTCGAGTGATGCCGAACAGGTCGGGCAGGTGAGTTCGATGAACTTTTCACGATACAGTAACCCGCGTGCTGAATCGCCGCCGGTTCCGCTCCAGGAACAGCTGCTGCAGGTATACTCTTTTTTCATCCATTCTTCACTGTAGATAGACATGATTTCTCCTTATGGGTGCAGACGGTTACCGTAAAACGGGACCGGCTAATTGGTGAAATAAGAAACGGAGCAGGTCTCGCCGGCTCCTTTATACTTTCTGTCATCAGACGTTGCGTTGTCAAATATTTTTAACTATTCAGCATAATCTGAACCTTTGGTAAAAACGTCTGTCATCCCCGAGTGACTCTATCGGGGATCCATGGTTTTATAGTCTGGATTCCCGATTACACCCTCGGGAATGACAATTTTGAACCGAGCTGATTAGTTACAATATTTTTTCTTCCGCCCCAATGGCTGGGAGGTATTGACACACGTTCCCGAAAATGTGTGCCAGGGAAAAGTCCCGGTTACGCCGCAATGGCTTGGAGTGCCGAGATTATCTCCAGAATATCCTTGTCGGTTACGGTTCGCAGGTCGAGGAGAAAAGCACCCTGGGCAATCCTGCCGATGATCGGCAGCGGGCCTGTCCGCAGTTTCTGCTCCAGTTGCTGGGGAGACAACCCTGTCACGGAGACGGAAATCAGACTTGTGGGGATCTCCAGCAGGGGAAAGGTGCCGCCGCCGACCTGGGAAAATCCTGGCAGCGTCTTCAGGAAAACATTGGAGGGGAGCGCGCGGCGCATCCGCCGCGCGGCCGCCCTGGCACGTGAGGCAAGCTCATCGCCGGTCACCGTCATCAACCGGAGCGAGGGGATCTGCTCCAGGGCCTGTCGTTCGTCCCGGTAGAGGCGCAGGGTTCCTTCAAGGGCGGCAAGGGTTACCTTGTCGACGCGCAGCGCCCGAAGCAGGGGATGTTTTTTCATCTGCTCCAGGCAACTCCGCTTGCCGACCAGGATGCCGGCCTGGGGGCCGCCGAGGAGTTTGTCACCGCTGAAGGTTACCAGGTCCGCACCTGCTGCCAGGTATTCCTGAACGGTCGTCTCGCCGGGGAGTCCGTACGCGGAGAGGTTAACCAGGGTGCCGCTTCCCGCGTCTACCATGACCGGAACGGAAAATTCCCGGCCGATTGCGACGAGTTCCGCGGTGGAAACCTCAGCGGTAAAACCGACCACGGCAAAATTGCTGGTGTGGACCTTGAGCAGCAGGGCGGTTTCCTCTCTGACCGCCGAGCGGTAGTCCCGGGGATGGGTTCGGTTGGTGGCGCCGACCTCCCGCAGCAGTGCGCCGCTCTGTTCCATGACCTCGGGGATGCGGAATGATCCGCCGATCTCAACCAGTTCGCCTCGGGAAACGACGACTTCCTTGCCCCGTGCCAGAGAGGAAAGGGCCAGCAGCACCGCGGCTGCATTGTTGTTGACCACCACGGCTGCCTCGGCGCCGGTCAGACTGCAAAGAAGTTTTTCCACGTGGCTGGCGCGGCTGCCGCGCTCTCCTGTTTCCAGATCGAATTCCAGCGTACTGTAGCCGAAAGCGGCGTCAAGCATGCTGTCTCGAAGAGCTTCGGACAGGGGGGCTCGCCCCAGGTTGGTGTGGAGGATGACCCCGGTGCCGTTAATGACCCGTCGTAGGCCGGGAGTATTTGTTCGTGCCAGGGCGATGCGTACCCGCTCGACAATGGCCTCTTTCTGGAGGGATTTCATCGACGTTTCCCCGCGCAGGAGGTCGGCCCGTGCCAGGTCGAGCGTTTCTCTGACAGCCGTGATAACGACCGGCCGGGAGAATTCTTCCAGGAGAGACTTGATTTCCGGCCACTCCAGTACCTTGTCTACTTTCGGGATATTTCTAAGCACGGGCGATACCTTTCTTGATGAGTCACGTAAACTGCGAGGCTGAATCCGCTGTCCATAAATCATAACCGGTTGTTTTTGCGGCCTCATTGTATAGTGTGGGAATCAATTGTCAAGTACAGAACAACGTTGCAAGCGCTTTCCGCAGCAGTACTTTTCGCAAGTACAGTGATTGGTGTAGTGGAAAGTCTGGTCCGGTGTGGGTATCGCCTGTCATTTTGGGTTTTGTCGGATTTTCACTTCATGGTATCGTGAGAAAAAATCGGAGGTCATCATGTCCACAATACCTGTGGTGGTTCTGGCCGGCACATCCGGCACCGGCAAAACCACCTTCCTCGAGAAACTTATCAGGGAGTTGAAAAAGCGAAAGATTACCGTGGGGACGATCAAGCACCACGACCATGATTTTGAGATAGACAAACCCGGCAAGGATACCTGGCGTCACGCCCAGGCCGGCGCGGATGCCGTGGCACTATCGTCGCCGTCTAAAGTTGCCCTGATCCGGAAAGTAGAGGAAGAACTGAGTCTCGACCAGGTGGCGGAATTGGTCGGCAAGGTGGATATTATTCTTGTCGAAGGATACAAGCGGTCCGATAAACCGAAGATAGAGATTCACCGCACGGCCCATTCCCGGGAACTTCTCTGTGCTCCGGAAGAGTTGATTGCCCTGGTGAGTGATGCGGACTGGCAAATCGGTGTGCCTCTCTTCGACCTTGAAGACGCCTCCGGAGTGGCCGATCTGCTGCTGGAGAAGTTTGTTACCGTGTGCAGATGATCGACCCCACACCCACTTTTTTCGAATAGTGCCCTCAGGTATCAACCCGGAAACCACATTTACACCGACTTTTATCGAGAAATCGAAGGAGTGGCATTTTCAGGATAGGTAGTCAGGTGAAGGTCCCCCTAAAGTTTCTTAATTGAAAATTGCTGCGTTTTTCTGCAGTCTCCACGCTGAAGCCCCCCCTCATTGATTCACAACAAGAAATGTTGCCTGTTGAAATAGAAAAAGCCGGAGAAGCTGAACCGGTATGCTTGATGGTTCTGTAAATTGTCATTCCCCCACCCTGACCCTCCCCCGCAAGTGGGGAGGGAACTATTTGGAGAATTTGCGAGAGCATCATGCGTGTCTCCTGTATTCCTTTGTTATCGAAACTACCGATTGATAGCATTGATACTTTCGATATTATCCATTTGACTTTGTATCTTCCCCCCCCGTACATTAGTTCGTCTGTAGAATCATCCAAAGTACTAACCACTCACTACCTGTGGAAGAAATTGGTCTGTGTATGCGACGGTCAGCTTGGGCAGGGTGCCGTTGCGCTTGATTTCAGGGTAATTGAGATCATTTGAATAATGAAAGGAGGGAATGACTATGCCGAGAAGAAAGAACTGGAACGATTTTCAGTCCGGCAGTTGGGCTGAAGGCTTTGCTTGAATTCGATAAATCCATATTTCTCGTGTCGGAAATAATTAAAAATGAAAAGGGAGAATATCTGTAATGGTTAAATTGACGATTGATGGAAATGCGGTTGAAGTCCCGAAGGGATCGATGCTGATCGATGCCGCGAAGAAACTGGGGATCTTTATTCCCACCTTGTGTTACCTGGAGCTGCACAGTTCCAAGTCGGGAGATAACTCTTCCTGCCGGATCTGTATGGTGGAGGTTGCTGGAAGAAAGAATTTGGCTGCGGCCTGCTCCACGCCGGTAATGGACGGCATGGATGTAAAAACAGATACTGACCGGGTACTGAATGCACGGAAGCTGATGCTTGAGCTACTTCTTTCCGACCATAACCAGGAGTGTCTGACCTGTGAAAAAGCAGGAAAGTGTACTCTGCAGGATCTCTGTTATCAGTATGATGTGAAGGAGAGCAGATACCGCGGTGTCATGAGCGATTTCCCGGTGGACGCATCCAACGAATTCTATGTTCGCGACATGAACAAATGTGTCAATTGCCGGCGTTGCGTCAATGCCTGCAACTCCTTCCAATGCAGCGATGCGATCGATTTTGCCGGAAGGGGTTTCAATGCGCATCCGACCCCGCCGTTTGATGATCCGGTCCGTGAATCGGTCTGCGTCTCCTGCGGTAGCTGCGTTTCGGTCTGTCCGACGGCGGCCCTCATGCCCAAGTCTAAAGAGAAGTTTCGTACCTGGGAAGTCGCAAGAACCCCGACAACCTGCAGCTACTGTGGTGTCGGTTGCCAGATGAATCTGCTCGTGAAAAACGGCACGGTGGTCGGCGTCGAACCGGTAGACAGTCTCGCAAACAGCGGCCTGCTCTGCGTTAAGGGTAAATTCGGCTACAATTTCATCAATCATCCGGACCGTCTCAAAACACCACTCATCAAAAAAGACGGCGTTTTCGTGGAAGCAACCTGGGATGAGGCGCTCACCCTCATTGCCGACAAAGTAAAGTCGGTGAAGGAATCCCATGGCCCCGATGCGCTTGCCGGATTGGCATCGGCGAGGGTAACCAACGAAGAGAATTACCTGTTCCAGAAGATGGTTCGCACCGTGTTCGGCACCAACCAGGTCGACCACTGCGCCCGGCTCTGCCATGCCTCCACGGTTGCCGGTCTGGCCACCACCCTGGGCAGCGGCGCCATGACCAACAGCATTGCCGAAGTGGTGGACAGCGATGTCATCTTTGTCACAGGTTCCAATACAACGGAAACCCACCCGGTGATCGGCGCCAAGATTCGTCAGGCAAAGATGAAGGGCGCGAAAATAATCGTTGCCGAGCCGCGGTGCATCGATCTGGTGAGGGACGCGGAGGTCTTCCTCCAAATCACTCCGGGCACCAATGTTGCCCTCTTCAACGGCATGATGAACGTTATCCTGGCTGAAGGACTGCAGGACAAGGAATTTATTGCCGAGCGGACCGAAAATTTTGATGAACTGGTGGCGGTTATCAGCAAATATACTCCGGAAAAGGTTGCCGAAATCTGCGGCATCAATGCCGAGGATCTGAAAAAAGCTGCCCGCATGTACGCAAAGGCCGACAAAGCGTCCATTTTCTATTCCATGGGTGTCACCCAGCACAGCACCGGCGTCAGTGGCGTCATGGGCACCTCCAATCTGGCCATGCTCTGCGGTCACCTGGGTAAGGAATCCTCGGGCGTCAACCCGCTGCGCGGCCAGAACAATGTTCAGGGTTCCTGCGACGTGGGCTGTCTGCCCGGCGACCTGCCCGGTTATCAGAAGACGGCAAATCCCGAGGTTATCGCCAAATTCGAAAAAGCCTGGGGCGTCCCTCTGTCCGACAAACCCGGTTTGACCGTTACAGAGATCGTCGGCAAGGCGGGCAAGGGTGAGATCAAGGTTCTCTATATCATGGGTGAAAACCCGATGCTTTCCGATCCGGACTTGAACCACGTGCAGGAAGCACTGGAAAATACCGAGTTTCTGGTTGTCCAGGATATCTTCCTCACCGAGACCGCGGAGCTTGCCGACGTTGTGCTGCCTGCCGCTTCCTTCGCCGAGAAAGACGGGACCTTCACCAACACCGAACGAAGGGTACAGCTGGTCAGAAAGGCTATCGAACCTCCTGGCAAGGCGAAAACCGATTGGGAAATCCTGGTGGCGGTGATGAACAGGCTTGGCTACGCCAAGACCTACCGGAACGCCTCCGAGATCATGGATGAACTTGCATCCGTAACACCCCAGTACGGTGGAATATCCTTTGCCCGTCTGGAAAGCGGCGGACTTCAGTGGCCGTGCCCGACCGCGGATCATCCGGGCACCAAGTTCCTCCACAAAGGAGCTTTCGCCCGCGGCAAGGGTCTGTTCAAACCGGCGGAATACATTCCATCAGCGGAACTTCCGGATGCGGACTACCCGTTCATCCTGACCACCGGCAGGATCCTGTACCACTACCACACCAAGACCATGACCGGAAAAGTGGATGGCCTGAACAACCTGTTCCCCGGCTCGTTCATCGAGATCCACCCGGCTGCCGCCGCGAAACTCGGCATCAAGGACGGCGAAAAGGTAAAAGTGGCCACCCGCCGCGGTGAAATCCTTTCAAAGGCGAAGGTAACCGATAAGGTGGAAGAAAACGTTCTGTTCCTGCCCTTCCACTTCGTGGACGGTGCTGCCAACAGGCTGACCAACAAGGCCCTTGACCCGGTCGCGAAGATCCCGGAGTTCAAGGTCTGCGCGGCAACCGTCGAGCCGTTTGACCGGGTATCGGATTACGTGTAAAACGAAGCAGCATTTTCTGTGGTGAAAAAATCGGGGAGACGGGTACGGAGAAAAGCTCTGTCCCGTCTCCTCGAAGCCTTTATGCCGTCGCTGCTTCACAGCGGAAAAGCAGCAAGCTATTGATAAAATCAATCAAGCCCATCAGTTTGATAGAAATAATCG
>Ga0351902_1062_pt1 | contig 29522 bp, 26 predicted proteins | sample BONcelHT113001D5_FD_205828 | JGI IMG/M metagenome (GOLD analysis project Ga0351902, IMG submission 205828) | Enriched cells from coal bed in the Powder River Basin, Montana, United States - BONCAT cells T11 rep1 HSBNCT.T11.300.1.D5 ...
GGCAAAGAAACTGTTCATTGGCAGTAGCGGTATCGTATGCCTGTTGTTGGTTGTTCTGCTCCCCCTTCTCTCACCTGCGGCGAAAACAAATACTGCTGACCATTCCAGTGAAATTGACGTAGAAAGCTGTTACGGGTGTCATGACGAAATCCGGAATCTGAAGGAAAAATCGAAACACGCCAAACTTTCCTGTACTACCTGTCATGGGAAACTGCAGGAACATCTCGCCAACTTCGAGGATAAACCGGCGACCGATATTGATCAGAATCTCTGCGGGACGTGTCATGGTAATGAGCTTAAGGGCCTGATGTCCGTAAACTACAAGGCCCAGGCGCGGAAAGAAAAGGGGGTGCCGAACGGTCGCTCCCCGATGATGGATAAGCTGCTCGAACCATACGGGTTTACCTTTGAACACAATGAGCCGCGCAGTCATGCCTTCATGGTCACGGACCAGTTTGTCGTGGACCGTTTTGCCGGAGGCAGGTATCAATACAAAAGGGGCTGGCATGATGTGACATCGGTCGGCCGTACCTGGGACATTCTGGAGGATACCGGCAAGACTCTACCGGAATCCGCCAAAGCAGGGAATCCTACCTGTATCCAGTGCAAGACCAGCGACCATATTTTGAAATGGAAATTCATGGGAGAGAAAGATCCTGCCGCGAAATGGGACCGGACATCCGATATTCAGGCGGTTGCAAAGGATACTCACAATCCCGTTGGCTGCATCCATTGTCATGACCCCCATGGCACGCAACCGCGCATTGTTCGAGACGCGCTCATCAAACGGGTTGCCATGGATGGCTCTCCGATGTTTGCGGACAAGAATGGAAAAACCTCTCTCACAGTCATTGATTTCCGCGATTTTCGGAAGATAGGGATCCAGGCTAAGGCCGATTCTCGCATGATGTGCGCCCAGTGCCATGTTGAGTATGCCTGCGGCCCGGGCTATGAATTCAATAGCGGGAAAAAGATCGGTTTCGACGATCCGCGGACCAATCATTTTCCGTTGACCGGTCCCAAGGAGCTTCTGGCCCATTACAAAAAGCTGAATTTTTATGATTTCAAGCATGCCGTAACCGGAGCGCGACTGGTTAAACTGCAGCATCCCGAAGCTGAGACATTCCACGCCAGCATCCATGACCGCAACGGGGTAACCTGTGCCGACTGCCATATGCCGCCGGAAAAGGACGCAACGGGGCGAAGCTATCGAAACCATGGTGTGATCCGTCCGCTGCACGACGTGAAGGCTGCCTGCCTCGGCTGCCATCCGGATTCCACTGTGGAAATTAAGCTCAGTGAGATTGAAGCGATCCAGAATTACATCCGGGGTAAGATGCGCAAGTCAGAGTACTGGCTCGGACGGTTGATTGACACCTACGAAGTCGCACTGCGTAAAGGTGTACCTGAATCGATTCTTGCCAAGGCCCGTGAAAAGCATGAAGAAGCCCATGTGCTTTGGGAATGGTGGACCGCGGAAAACAGCGACGGTTTCCACAATCCCGAACTTGCCCGGGAAACACTGGCCGCTTCCATTACTGCGTCAAAGGCAGGGGTCGCCCTCCTGGGCAAAGCAATGGAAGGGAAGCCTCGGGCAGGACGCAAATAATATAACATTTTCTGCTCCCCCCAATGAGAAAAAGCCCCCGTTCACTAAAACGGGGGCTTTTTCTTTCTACAATGTAATGTATTATGGGATCAGCACGGTATTGTTTATTACGATATAAACAATACGTCTAGCGAGTGATCACCGTCTACCTCAAGCCAGGGAACCTTCAAAAACCATTTCCACTACGCCACCCATGACACCCCCAACGAAGAACGGCACATTAACGATGGTGAGAGTTTCTTCCGGTCCGTCCATGGTAAGATAATTGATCTTGATTTTTTTGTCAGCGAAATCCTGGTAAATGCCTTTCAATTTGACCATGGTTTCCGGTTTGTGACATGCCGCCATGTTCTTGCCTACTTCCAGACCGGCAATTTTCAACTCGTCAAAAAGCTCATAGGCTCTTTTGTTGGCGTAGGTCACATTGAAATCAGGGTCGGATACGACTACTGCAGTGTTCAGGTTATCCCATACCATGTTGACATCACTCATTTTTCTCTCCTCTCATAGACACAATTAAAGTATGTTGTCCTACATATCATATGGGTCCCCTTGATGGTACACTGCGACGCCATACAGTTTTCTTGGTGCAACCGGATCTACTCCTCAAACGGTGCCGTAAACAGCCTGCAACCCGGAAACAAACCTTATAGTGCAAAAATAAAATGCTGTTTGACTATTAATTAAAATAATGGGCTTGTCAATAAAATTTTGAGGGTTTTGCAAAGGCTCGTCATACCCATGAAAGCAGGTAATCAGACCGCCTCTCCTATACTTAAATTCCGGGATTGCTACGTTGCGCAAATTCGAATACTGGCTCGGAAAACACAGGTCGCTTCCATTTCCGCTGCCTTAGACCTGCCAGGTTTTGAAAACCTGGCAGGTCTTTGTATTTGTTGCACCGTCGTAAAGTTTCCCTTATAGTCGGTCCGAGCCTATGAGGATCAAGCTTTTGTAGCCTCCCCCAACCCTTCCCATCGGCATAGAGCAGTGAGATGGTGGGAATATCAACAGAATAGCAGTACCGGACCGTACCGAAAATATGTATGAATTAGGGGGGATCTGATGAAGTATAGTTTATGCAAAAATGTATTCGTAATTGGCGCTTTCGTTCTTGCCTTGATGCCTGCCATGACGAACGGCGAGCTGAGTGTGGGAACCGCTCCGGTCCAGTCACCAGACACCTTGAAGGCCGAAATGGAGGCAGCGTACGCCGGAAAGACCCCAAAAGAGTGGGGCGAGATGGTCACCGGGGTAAAGACTTCGCTGCGGACGGAGGATCGGGTGATCGCCCTGACTTTTGATGCCTGCGGAAGCCCGAAAGGGAAGGGGATCGACATGGAGCTCATCCGTTTCCTGGAGCAACAGAAGATTCCAGCGACCCTGTTTATCAACGCACGCTGGATTGACGCAAACCCCGAACTGTTCCTGAAGCTTGCAGCGAATCCCCTGTTCACTATTGCCAACCATGGCTATCAGCATCGCCCCGCCTCGGTTAACGGCAGATCGATCTACGGTATAGACGGCACGAAAGATGTGGGAGAACTGGTGGATGAGATCGAGTTGAATGCGCGAAAGATTGAACAGTTGACCGGCAAGAGACCCCGATACTACCGTTCCGGGACCGCCTACTATGATGAAATCGCCGTGCAGGTGGCCGAACGGCTCGATCATAAAGTGATCGGGTTTTCCGTGCTTGGCGACGCAGGCGCCACCTATACCAAGGAGCAGGTGACCGCGGCCCTCATGACCTCCGTACCCGGTTCCATCGTGATACTCCACATGAACCATCCGGAGAGCGGGACCGGTAAGGGGGTTATGGCAGCGATACCCCTGTTGATTAAGAAAGGCTTTCGCTTCGTAAGGCTTTCAGAGTATCCTTTACAGTAGGCGCGACCTCCGGTAGTCGCCCAACCGGACCAGATACAAGTTGTTACACTTTCCGCAACATCGACTTTTACCAGCAACCCCACCCCCCTGCTCTCTCGCGTTCGCTTCCCCCCTATACAATAGGGGGGACTGAGGGGGGTCACAGTTCATCTGAATAGATACATGAAACAAGTAAAGGTCGCCGATTGCATCGGCGGCCTTTTTTTATTTTCTCCACCAGCTAATTGTCTTGACAGGGATGGCCTTGTCAGTGTATTGAATATGAAAATCAAAATCGCAAAAAGGTCTGTCATGAAATTCCTCGACTCATCCAGAAAAAACACCAGGTACCAAAAGCCGGTCTGGATCGATATCGCCGACAGGTTTCCCGACGACCGGGATTGCCTGGCCGCATTTATCGCCTTCGAGGCGGCTGAAGTCTTGGACGGGGTCAAACCGTCGACTCTCATAAACTTGCCTGACAGGCCGCGCAGGTGCGGCAAAAACATGTTCAGAATCTGGAAGGAGCACGGGGAGGACATCATCAGGGAAAGTTCGCTGGAAGGGACTGTACTGGTGGAGCGAACCGGTTCCCTGCTGCTGCTTCTCTATGACCGCGCTGCGCTGAGTCGGTTGCTTTCAAACAGGGGGGCTCTCACTATTCTGCGCAGGGCCGGCTATCCTGCCATGAATAATGTTGCAGTTCTGCTGTCCGAATTCGCCTCCCGGTTTGCGTCCGGCGGGGTGCCGCACGAAATAGGGCTTATCCTTGGGTATCCGCTCAAAGATGTGGCCGGGTTCATGGGGTTGAGCCGACGTGAATTCAGTTGCCAGGGACCGTGGAAGATCTACGGGGATCCTGGCGAGAGCCTGATGCTCGCGGAGACCCATCGACAATGCCGCTGCCGGATGGCGGGGCGTCTTGTCTCCGGATGCAGGCCCTATGAATGCCTTGGTGTACCGAGCCGTCCGATCGCGCGGACAGAGCGTGGTTTTTTATCCATCTAATGAAAATGAAAGTCAAAATCCTTAAGGGGGGCAAGCGACATGTGCATCGCACTATTTGGCGGAATGGACCGTCTGGAAAGACATTACCTGGAGGAAGCAGCAAAGTTCGGTTTCGACCTAAAGGTCTTTAGCAGATCCGAAGCCAGGATCTCCTCAAAGATTCGAAATGTGGATGCAATGGTTATCTTTACCAACAAGGTTTCACATCAGGTGAAAAAACAGGCAGTGAACATGGCGAAGGCTCACCATATACCGGTTTTTATGCACCATTCATGCGGGATATGCACGCTCAGGGAATGCCTGGGCTGTCTTAACATCATACAGGGAGGAGTAAGGAATGCGTAAGATTGTAAAGAGGATACTTCCGGCAATTACTGTTGCGGTTTTGACCACGGGGACGGCTTTCGCTGCCCACCCGCTGATTACCGACGATACCGGTACCCAGGGAAAAGGCAAGTTTTCACTCGAGGTTAATGCTGAGATAGGCCGGGACAGCGAAAGCAACCTGCTCGTAAAGGCGCGGGAAAACGGCGCCTCCCTGGAGTCGGTGCTGTCAGCCGGTCTCTTCGATAGTGTGGACCTGGTTCTGGGCGTCCCCTATGAATGGAGCCGAAGTAAAGAGAACGGCATCGTGAGCTCGGACGTGGACGGAGTCGGGGATTTGTCTTTGGAGTTGAAGTGGCGGTTCTTCGAAAAAAGCGGGTTCAGCATGGCATTCAAACCGGCGGTGAGCTTTCCGGCAGGGGATGAGGACAAGGGACTGGGCGCGGGCAAGGTTGGATATGGCGCCACCCTGATTGCTACGCAAGAGTTTGATCCGTTTGCCCTTCACCTGAATCTCGGCTATTCCCATACCCGCTTCAAATTGCAAGAGGACCGCGATGCTAATCGTCGCGACATCTGGCATGTCTCCCTTGCCGGCACCGCCCAGGTAATGGAGAAGCTGCAACTGGCTTCGAACATCGGCATGGAGACAAATGCGGATAAGACTTCGGATACCCCACCGGTATTCGCTATCGCCGGGGCCATTTACTCGCTCACCGATAACCTTGATCTGGATCTGGGCGTGAAGGTCGGGCTGACAAAGCCCGAAACCGACGTTTCCCTGCTGGCCGGTCTTGCCGTGCGGTTTTAGAACCCTGTGAAGAGGGAGGGGGCAGGGGCTGATGGTATGTGTCCCGACACCTCTCTCTTCACTTCTCACACCATATAATAAAGGGAGTTCCCATGATACCACTCGGATTATTATGCCCCGGCGAACAGGGGGAGATAACAGAAATCCGTCTCAACACTCACCAGTGTAGCGGGCCCTGTTGCACAGGGGGTAAACAGGGCGATACCAGTTCGGTTCCGGCTGTCAAGCATGTCGAGCATCAGTGTTGCAAGGAGAGGGACAAAAGCGATGTCCGGGTGGAGGATATGGGCCTGAGGATCGGAAAGACAGTGGAAATACTGAACAACGGCGGTGGCCCGGTGCTGATAAGGGTGGACGAGTCGCGCATTGCTGTCGCCCGCGGCATAGCTATGAAAATAATGGTGAGGAGGACACAGTGACCAATCTGGCAAAATTGAAACCGGGTCAAAAGGGAAAGATAACCTCCATCGGGGCGATCGGTCCCTTGAGAAGGCGATTGATGGATATGGGGGTGCTGGTGGGTGAAGAAGTGCAGGTACTGAAGATGGCGCCCCTGGGCGACCCGATCGAGGTGAAGATCAAAAGCTACAACCTCTCGCTGCGCAAGAAAGAGGCTGAAGGGATCGGCGTGGAGGCGATGGGATGAGCATTCAGACGAAGGAAACAAGGGACGAAATTGCTGAAGTGCAGCGGAAGGCGGCACTCCATCCGGTGGAAAAGCGCAGTATCACGGTAGCGGTTGCCGGAAACCCGAACTCCGGGAAGTCGACCCTGATCAACGCCATCGCCGGCACCAGGCTTCACGTTGGGAACTGGGCCGGTGTGACGGTGGAAAAGAAAGAGGCTCTCTTCGAGTTTCGGGGGAGGAAGATCAGGCTGGTGGACCTTCCGGGCACCTACTCCCTCTCTCCTTACACCCAGGAGGAGATCATCGCCCGGGACTATCTGGTCAACGAGCGGCCCGATCTGATCATCAACGTGGTGGACGCCACCAACCTGGAGAGGAACCTCTACCTGACGGTGCAGCTCATGGAGCTGGGCATCCCGGTGGTCATGGCCCTCAACATTTACGACGAAGCTGAAGCAAAGGGGTACAAAATTGACGTGAAGGGGATCGAGAAGATGCTCGGTGTCAGCGTCGTCCCGACCTCGGCCACGAAAAAGACCGGTCTGGACTCGCTCCTCGAGAGGGCGCTGGCGACTGCCGACGACCCCGCCGGCCATGCGCCTCAGCAGTTGAACTATGGTGAAGACATCGAAGAAGCCGTCGGCTCACTAGAGTCATCGCTGAAGATAAGCCATCCGGACCTGCTCGGCAGGTACCCGAAACGCTGGCTGATGCTGAAGCTGATGGAAGGAGACAGGCATCTGGCGGAGGGGGTCATTATTGGCAGTGATGCTCCCATTGACCAGGCAATCAGGCACCTGAAAAAGGCCCACGGCGAGGATATCGAGGCAATCATGGCCGATACCCGCTACGCTCTGGCCACTGGTCTCACCCGCGAGGTTCTGCGCAAGCCGGAGTTGCGGAAGATGGAGATGACCGAGAAGATTGACCGGATCGTGCTGAACCGTTACCTGGGCATACCGATCTTCCTTGGCGCAATGTGGCTGGTATTCAAGCTCACCTTCGACCTCTCCGCTCCCTTTGCCGACTGGTTGGACGCGATGACCGGCGGTCCTTTCAAGCGATGGGCCGAAGCGATCCTGGGCGGTATCGGTGCTCCTGAATGGACGGTGTCGCTGGTGAACGAAGGAATTATCTCCGGGGTCGGTTTCGTACTGGTCTTCGTTCCGGTTATATTCGCCATGATGTTCTTCATTACCTTCCTCGAAGGAAGCGGCTACATGGCGCGGGCCGCCTTCGTCATGGACCGGGCCATGCACTCCATGGGGCTGCACGGCAAGTCGTTCATCCCGATGCTTCTGGGCTTCGGCTGCAACGTACCCGGCATCTACGCCACCAGGACCTTGGAAAACCCACGGGACAAGGTGCTCACCGCACTGCTGTTGCCGCTCATGTCGTGCGGAGCGCGACTCCCCGTGTATGTTCTGTTCGCCGGAGTATTTTTTGCGGCGAACTCCGGCACGATAATCTGGTCGCTGTACGTGATGGGGATCGTCCTTGCCATAATCATGGGGATTATCTTCAAGAAAACCCTGTTCCGGGGAGAGGCTCCCATGTTCATCATGGAGCTTCCTCCGTACCGGATGCCCTCGTTCCACAGCCTTTGCCTGCATACCTGGGAGAAAGGCAAGCACTTCCTGATCAAAGCGGGAACCTACATCCTGGCGGTGTCGATACTCGTCTGGTTCATGTTGAATCTCCCCTGGGGAGTGGAGAGCAAGAAGGACTCCTACCTCGGTCAGGCGGGACAGATAATGGCGCCGGCTCTGGCTCCAATCGGCTTCGGCACCTGGGAGGCGGCCTCGTCTCTGATAACCGGCATTATCGCCAAGGAAATAGTTGTCGGAACAATGGGAGAGATTTACGCTCCGCAGAGTGGCGGCGAGAAAAAGGAAGAGACAGTACCGACCCTTGGTGAAGATCTGAAAGAGATTGTTGTCTCCTTCGGCGCGGCTGCTAAAGGTGCCGTTACCACAACCCTTGGTATCCAGGGCGAAGCCGAAGAAGAGGAAGATCTGACATCGCTCAAGGCGGCGGTGCGCGGCGCTTTCACGCCGCTCACCTCATACGCCTTTATGGTCTTCGTGCTCCTCTATATGCCGTGCGTAGTGGTAGCGATTGCCATGCGCCAGGAGTTCGGCGGCTGGAAATGGTTCGGCGTCGCCTTCGCCTATCAGACGGTGTTGGCCTGGGGTATGGCATTCATCATCTACCAGGGGGGAACGCTCCTCGGATTCGGAGGTTGAACCATGGGGATTTCCGACATTGTCATTGCGGTTATAATCCTCGCCGGCGCCATATACCTCCTTTACCATTCCGTGTGGAAAAAGAAGGGGCACTGCCAGGGGTGCGACAGTGGCAGCTGCGATTCCAAGAAGAAATAACCCTAAACGTGCAGGGGCGGCCCAGCGAGGCCGCCTTGCCGATAGGGCACGTGTATGGGGCCGTAAGGACAAAGGTGAAACCGTTTTACTCACCCCGCTGAACTCAATAATCTTTTACATTACAGGGATAAAGGGGATGAATAGGATAAAACCATAAGAAACATGAAATCTGTTTTATTTTGAAATCCGAAATATTTTTAGCCATTGATGGTATCCCCGGTATCCCTTTATTCCTGTTATCAACGCCTTTCAATTTTTATGTTATTTGATTTAGTCAAGGAGGAACCTGTCCATGGTAATTTCTGTTAAGGAGATGTACGTCGGAGAAACCGCTGAAGTGGTCTTTCTCGACCCCGAGACTCCCGAGGTGAAGAGACTGAAGAGCATGGGAATCAGAGAGGGCAAGCTGATCGACCTCCTCCATTGCGACCTGTTCGCCACGCAGAAAGTGGTAATCGGCCTCGACAGCTCGCGAATCGCCTTCCATGCCGACCTGGCCGGAAGTATCGGGATTCGCCCGATCAAGAATTTATTCGAGTCGATCAGGTCGCAGGCCTATTACGACAGTCTGACCGGCTGTCTCAACCGGCACGCCGCCGACCGCATCATCGACAGCGAGATCGAGAAGTTCGCTGAAAAGAAGGTCCCTCTGGCGCTGCTTATGGTGGACATCGATCACTTCAAGAGAATCAACGACAATTTCGGGCACCAGTGTGGCGACTCCGTACTCAAGAAATTCGCCGAGGTGTTGCGCGGTGTCCTGCGGCGCTCCGACGTCCTGTGCCGTTGGGGAGGAGAGGAATTTCTCATCCTGCTGCGGGGAACCATCACTGACGAAGCGGCGCAAATTGCCGAAAGGATCCGGGAAAAAGTTGAGGATTTCATATTTCCGCCGTTTGTCGAAAGTGGTCTGGTCACGGTCAGCATCGGAGGCGCCGGCCTCCCCCCCGGAAGGGAGATCGCGCGGCTTATCTCCGACGCCGATGCTGCACTCTATCAGGCGAAGAACGGTGGACGGAACCGTGTGAGGATATGCTGAGACCGGCGCGCAGAGAAGTTCCGAGCCATTTCATCAGACCCGCGATCAATCCTGAATCTCCAGTTTTGCTGAAAGTGGCGGTGGGCCATTGGGCGGGTTTCTGCGCTGAACATTGCGAATTTTTCCATCAGTTCGCCGAGTCGCTGGGGAATACGGTCGATGCACGTGACTCGCTGACCTTCAATCACTCCCGGGAGGTGGCGGAAGTGAGCTATCTCCTGGCCCGCGCCATGGGGCTCCCGTCGGCACATGCCGAGGCGGTGCATATCGCGGGGCATCTGCACGACATCGGCAAGATAGGAATTCCCGACTCGGTCTTGAAGAAGGAAGGGCCGCTTAATGACGACGATTGGCACTGGATCAGGAAACACCCGGAGATCGGGGCGAAGATCGTCGAGCCGGTGCATGCGTTCAGCGGCACGGGCGGCATTGCCGAGATAATCAACTCTCATCATGAACGGTTTGACGGCAGCGGATATCCCAACGCCCTCAGTGAGGACACCATACCGCTCGGGGCGCGTATAATTGCGGTTGCCGACACCCTCTCCGCTCTCCTTCAGGACCGTCCTTACCGCAGGGGGACCAGCTTCGAAGCGGCGGTCGGGGAGATAGTCCGCTGTTCGGCAAGCCAGTTCGACCCAGCAGTCGTCAAAGTCCTATGGGCAATTCAGAAGAGCGTTGGAAACTACTTCCTGCGGAAACATTTCAACCTGGGGCACTACTAAAGAAGAATCATCCGCGCTGTCATTTTACCTCCCTCGCCCTCTTTTCAAAGGGTGACAATACCACCGTTCCAAAATGAAATTGAAATTTCCTCTCCTGGATAAGGAGGAGCCGGGGAAAGTTTTCTCTTCGCCGGCTTGAATGCAACTGAGGATACCAACCTGAAATCACGGAGGATATTGAATGGAACAGGAAGAAAAATATGACCAGTCAATAGAAAAGAAGATTGATGAGCTGGTCACGAAGAAGGGTGTATCCCGACGTGACTTCATGAAGTTTTGCGGTCTGATGGCGGCGACTCTGGGGCTGGAAGCCACATGTATCCCGAAGATTGTCCGAGCCCTCGCCATAGCGCCCCGGCCGCCCATAGTCTGGCTCCAGTTCGCCGAATGCACCGGGTGCACCGAGGCATTGTTGCGGACATCCGACCCTTTTATCGACGACCTGATCCTCAGCAAGCTTTCCCTCGAATACCATGAAACGCTCATGGCGGCAGCGGGCGATGCTGCCACCTCCTGCCTGGACAACGCCGTTGCCACGTACAACGGGCAGTTCTTCGCTTTTGTGGAAGGGTCCATTCCTACGGCAAATAACGGGATTTACGGGATGATCGGCGGCAAGACCATGCTGCAGATCGCTCAGGAGGTGCTCCCCAAGGCAAAAAAGGTGATCTGCGTCGGCACCTGCGCCGCGTACGGCGGTCTTCCGGCCGCGGCGGGCGGTATTACCGGCGCGAAGGGGGTCAAGGATGCCGTCGGCATCACCACCATCAACATGCCCGGTTGCCCGCCAAATCCGGTCAACCTGGCGGCGCTTATCGTCAATTACCTGTTGAAGGGCAGTTTTCCGAAAGTCGATTCCTACAGTCGTCCCACTTTCGCCTACGGCAGTTCGGTGCACTCGCAGTGCGAGCGAAGGGGTACCAGCTGGTGCCTGAAGGGTTTCGGTTGCAAGGGGCCGAATGCCAAGCACAACTGCCCGAAGGTCAAATATAACGATACCACCAGTTGGGACGTCCAGTGCGACAGCCCGTGCAAACAATGTACCTCGCCCGGTTACTGGGATATATCTGCGCCGTTTTTCAACTATTCGGGAAAATACTGACAATTAAAACTATTTCGTAACTATTCAGCTTATTCATCTGGCAAACAGTTTATCGCCTGGTTTTTGCCTCCCCTCCCTTGACGGGAGGGGATTGAGGGGTGGGTGAAACTGGCAATTGAGTCAAATGTGGCGATCTCCCCCACCCCCTAACCCCCTCCCGCCAGGGGATGGGGAACTGTATTACAAAATCAGAACTTATGTTGAATAGTTACCTAACTTTTACCTTTGCGAAAGGAATCAATAGAACATGGCAACTATTGTAATAGATCCGGTGACCCGCATCGAGGGTCACCTGCGCGTGGAAACCGAGGTTATAGGCGGCCAGGTCACCGGCGCCTGGAGCACCAGCCCCCTGTTCCGGGGGATCGAACCGATCCTGAAGAACCGTGACCCGAGGGACGCCTGGATGCTGACCCAGCGGCTGTGTGGTGTCTGCACCTACGTCCACGGGGTAACATCGGTTCGGAGCGTGGAAAACGCCCTAAACCTCACCATCCCCGACACCGCGCGGGTCATCCGCAACCTGCTCATGGGTGCCCAGTTCGTCCATGACCACATGGTTCATTTCTATCATCTGCACATCCTCGACTGGGTGGACATTACCAGCGCCCTTAACGCCAATACGACGACAGCCGTTACCGTAGACAGGCAGATTTACTCAGGACGCAGCCGCGACGCCGCCTATTTCGATGGCGTCAAGCAGAGGCTGCAGACCTTCGTGGGCAGCGGCCAGCTCGGCCCGTTCGCCAACGGCTACTGGGGGCACCCCGCCTATATCCTTTCTCCGGAAGAAAATCTGGTGATGATGGCCAATTACCTGGAAGCCCTGCGCATCCAGATCAGTGCCGCCCACATGCACGCCATTCTCGGCGGCAAGAATCCGCACCCCCAGACCATGATTGTCGGCGGGGTGACCCTGAACAAGGACTTTACCACAGCAAGGATCAGCGAATTCAAGAACCACGTGATCGAGGCGAACAGTTTCGTGACCGACTATTACCTGCCGGATGCAACCTGGCTGGCCAAGCGCTACAGCGCCTACGCAGCGATCGGTGGGACCGACAACCTGATGAGTTTTGGCGAGTTTCCCCAGACATCATCCGAACCGGCAAGCCTGTTTTTCCCACGCGGTATCATCTACAACCGGGCGCACAGCAACGTGCTGCCGGTGGATATTGCCAACATCACCGAGCATGTCAATCGCAGCTGGTACTCCGGTCAGAACCTGAATCCTGCCCAGGGACAGACGGTGCCTGACTATACAGGATTGAACACATCAGCCCGGTACAGCTGGATCAAGGCGCCGCGCTACCAGGGGCTGCCGATGGAGGTCGGCCCCTTGGCCAGGGTAATGATCAACTACGGCAAGGGGCAATCGGCCACGGTTTCGGTGGTGAACGCTTTTCTCCAGCAGTCTGGCCTTTCTCTCTCCCAGATGTACTCGACCATAGGCAGGACCGCTGCCAGGGCCATCGAGACCAAGGTCATCATTGATGCCATGGGTTCATGGGCAAACGAGCTTACGCCGAGTCCCCAGACGAAAACCATGCCGTTCCGCGAGACCTTCACCATGATCAGCGAGGGGAGCGGCGTGGCACTGAACGAGGCCCCGCGCGGCGCGCTCGGTCACTGGCTCAGCTTCGCAAGCACGAAGGTCACCAACTACCAGATGGTGGTGCCGTCCACCTGGAATTTCGGCCCCCGCGACGGCAACAACGTCCCCGGACCGGTGGAGCAGGCAATGGTGGGAACGCCGGTGGCTGACCAGCAGAAGCCGCTTGAGGTCCTGCGGGTGGTCCACTCCTTCGATCCTTGTATTGCTTGCGCTGTGCATGTGTTTGATCCTGAAAGACGGAGTGCCTATACGGTGAAAACCCTTTAATCGGCAGCCAGGGTAGTCAAGATCATCGAGGAGTCGGGATCCTTGAAGGCGGAGACCCAGAGCCGTAGCGAGCAGATGGCCGAACGTGGCGATCCGGCAGCAGAGAGAACTTGAAGTCTAGAGAAATTCCAGGGTCGGGGTGTTGGCGGTAAAGCCTGATTGCGTGGATTGACTTTTGACGCTGATTTTCCTCACGCTATCCGGTCTCTGGATCTGGTGGGTGCCGCGCAGAAAGCGGCGGGTTCGATAAGCTGTCAGCCTGTAATATATTCACCTTGCAGTTAAGGCAAAAGGCCGGGTTTTCAGACCCGGCCTTTTGCCTTTTGCAGTTCCCATAATTCCTTCAGTTAATTCTTGATGGTCTCGCAAATTCTCCAAAAAGCTCCTTTAGGCCCTGTGGGACCTCCCGTCAAGGGCGGGGGAATGACTTCTTGCAATATCATCAATTCTTGGAGGTATTTTCCAGAATGGCGAGCCGTTTCAAAAGTCCGCCCCGTTGAAGTTTTTCCCGGTAGTCGTTGCGGTGGTTTTCAAGCAGATGGCCCAGGTAGGAGATGTTGCTGTCTATCGAGTAGCCGTACATATCGTAGTCTATTTCCCAACGACTCATGAAGTGGTGACGGAAATAGATTTTTACATTCCCAAGGTCATGTTCCATGCGGTGTTGGGCTTGCCGGAAGGAGTCGAGAGTATTTTCCATCAGATCGAGCTCGGTCTTGAATCCCAGGACGTGAACCTCACTCAACTCCTGGAAAAGGAACAGGAGTTTTTCGAGGTAGGTTCGATCAGCGATCTGGCCGATAATATCGGCGGTGGCAATCATTTGCGCAAGCGTCAGTTCACCCTCTGATGAAAAAGGAATAGATTCGAGGTCCTCAGTCACGTCGGTGGACTTGATATAATTACAGCACAGTTCGCAATCCGTGGCATCGTAGCCATTAGTTGCGAAATACTGGTTCACGAATTCAAGAGTCCGCTCCAGGCGTACCATGGTATATTTCGCCCCAGTACCCGTGGAATCGTCATCCCGCTGGATGTATCCGGCTTCATGGAGCATAATGGCAATCAGTGCCAGAGTCACATCCCTTTCCCGAAAGGAAACACCGGTTGCGTGAGCGCCATGAATCAGGCTTGCCAGAGCCAGCAGTCCGTCAGTCATATGCTTCAGATCGTGGTAGGGGGTGGTGCACGCCCGGTAGCCGGGGTAGTTGCCGTTATAGAGGCTGATCACATCCTTGAATATTCTTGAAAGCCAGGTGGAATCGTAATCCAGGTAGATAGTTGAAATGAGATGCTGTACTTCTTCGAAAACGCTCTGGGGGAAATCCATCGTGATGAGGTCGGTAAGAAATAGCTTGTTCCGGACCGGATCCATACAATAATCCTCTTTTTGCGGCTGTTACCCGGTACATGTTTCCTTGCTGTGAAGGTGTTTACGAATAGATATTGATTATAGAACTTAATAACAACAGGACGTCGATTGTCAACTAGTTTTCATCCGGAAACTCCAGATAAAAACCAACTAAAATACCGGGGATTTACCGTATAGTGGCCCGAGTCATCGCTGTCCAGCACACCTGCCGGTGTAATTGGATGTCTCTCGAGGTGTGTATGACGGAGACGAAACAGTGTGACCTGCTGCTTGCCAAAGGCGGGTCCGAGTTGCTACACTATAGAAGGTTAATAATCAGTTAAAGAGTTAAAGGTTTTCCGCTGACAATATGAAAATCGGGCACGCCAAGGGGATACCACGAATGAATCTGCCGAAACGCGACGAGATGCTGCATGTAATCGAGACACTCACGACACGCCACCTGCGCGGGAAAGTCAGAGCGGTCAAGCTTTCGATGATTGCTCTCCTGACCGGCGGACATATCCTGCTCGAGGATATACCCGGACTCGGCAAGACCACCCTGGCCCTCGCCCTGTCGGGTGTGCTCGGCATGACATTCGGCCGACTGCAGTGCACCAGCGACCTCCTGCCCTCCGATATTACCGGCCTCTCCATCTTTAACCGGGAAGAGGGGAAATTCACCTTCCTGCGGGGCCCCATTTTCAACAATCTGCTGCTGGTGGACGAGATCAACCGCGCCATGCCCAAGACCCAGAGTGCAATGCTGGAGGCGATGGAGGAGCGGCGTGTAACCGTTGAAGGAGTTACGTATCCACTTCCTGCGCCCTTCCTTGTCATTGCCACTCAGAACCCCGTGGAGCAGGTCGGTACCTACCCCCTGCCCGAGTCCCAGATGGACCGGTTTCTGATCCGGTCCGGCATCGGCTATCCCCCGGAGGAAATTGAAAAGACGATCATCAAGGGTGGGAGTATTCGCGATGAGATCCAGAACCTCACGCCCCTGGTGAAGATCGATGATATCCTCGAAGCGCGCGCCGCGGTGAAAGATAAAATTTATCTTTCGGAAAAAATTGTCGATTATATCTTTAGCATTGTTGCCGCTACCCGTGACAACCCCTTCATTCTCACCGGCGTTTCCACCAGGGGCGGCATCAACATGGCAGAGGCGGCCAAGGCCCATGCCTATCTGGAGGGACGGGATTTCGTTATCCCCGAGGATGTGAAGGCGATAGCTGTTCCGGTCGGGGCCCATCGCCTGATCCTAGCCCCCGAAAACGAAGCTCTCGACAAGGAGGACCTATTCCAGGCGGTGCTCAAAAACATAAAAATACCGATCGTCTGACCATTACCAGGTCCGGCTACTGGTACATAGCCATTACCCTGCTGATGGGCTTTGCCGCGGTCAATACCGGTAATAATCTGCTGTTTCTGGTTGTTTCTTCCCTGCTCGGCTTTATGGCGGTTTCCGGTCTGGTCGGCTGGATAAATATCCGGAAAATTGGAGTTGTGCTCGATTTCCCCGATGAAATCTATGCGGGAAGGGATGTCTTCGTGCCGGTCCGCCTGGTAAACCGAAAGAAATTCATGCCTTCCTTTCTCCTCCGGGTTGATGCCCTGGGAGAGAGCCTCGCCTTTCCCGTGCTGGACAAAGTTTCCGGAGATACGGGTGCCTTGACCGTCAACTTCCGGCAGAGGGGAGAATCGGTGCTGGGAAAGATACTCCTTTCTTCTCCCTTCCCGATCAATTTCTTCGTCCGCAGCAGGACGATTGTCGTAGACTCCCGCTGCATTGTCTTTCCTGCTCCTCGTGAGTGTGCCCTCCTGGACGGTCCGGGCCAGAAAGAGTCACGGGGAGAGTCCTTTTCCTCCCGAAAGGGTTATGGTGGCGATATTGCCAGGATTCGCGACTATACCGGGAGTGACCCGCTGAAACTCATCCATTGGCGACTTTCCGCCCGCCATGAGGATTTGAAGGTTAAAGAGCTGACGGCTCCTTCCGAAACACCGCTTCTGATCGATATTCTCGCACTGCCCGGGGGAAGTCTCGAGGAAAACCTGTCGTGCGGAACCTTTCTCATCAACAAGGCTATTCGGGCCGGCCGTCCGGTCGGGTTGCGGCTCGGTGCCCTTTTTCTGCGGCCGGACCTTACTCGGGCGCACCGGTTGCAGATGCTGACGGAGCTGGCAGTGTATGGTAAACGTTAGCACGGTTCTCAACATACTCACCTGTTTGATCAGCCTCGTTGGGGTGGTGCCTCTTTTTGTCTATCTGGACAAGCTGCCGCAGATTGCCTTTCCCGCGGCACTGCTGGCGGCTTTTTTCATGGAGAAGAAAGCGCTTCGTCCCCTGCAGGGCATGATTCCCACGGTGCTTTCCATTATTCTTTTCCTCTTTTACGCGGTGCGCATTTCCCGGGAAAATATTCTCGACCCGGCAATCAATATTGTTGTCATCCTCCTGGCCGTCAGGTTGCTGAGCGAAAGAATTCCACGAAATTATCTGCAGATATTTGCCCTTTCATTGTTTGCCCTTTCCGCCTCTTCCCTCTACAGCCTGAGTCCGATCTTCCTCGTCTATCTGCTGACGCTGATCCTCTGCATTGCCTCTTCGCTCGTCCTCCTGACATTCTATACCGTTGATTCGCGGCTGGCGCTGAGCCGAAAAGCGATGAAGCGGCTGGTTACGCATGCGGTGGCCATGCCTGCGGCGGCTATGCCGCTGATTCTGGTGTTATTTGCCATCATGCCGCGTCCCCAGTTTCCCCTCTGGGATTTTCTGGCACCCTCAGCCGAAAAGGTTACCGGTCTCAGCGAACAAATCGAGCCCGGTTCGTCATCCCAGGTTCGACCGGTGAAGACTGCGGTATTGCGGGCCCAGAGTCCCCTCCTTGCCAGGACGGATCTGTACTGGCGCGGCATCGTTCTCAATACCCCCCTGGATAATGCCTGGGTGCGGTCAGCGATTACCGAGGGTGGTTATGTCCGGCTCGACCGGGGTGAGCAGGTCCGGCAGACGATTTTCCCCGAGCCGAATACCAGTCCATACCTGATCACCCTCGATACCCCGGCAAAAATAAGCGGAATACGTGCCGAGCAGTCGTCGGACGTGGTATTTACCCGCAGGAAAATTGCCGGAAGGATGCGGTATGACAGCGTGTCAGTCCTGAAGGGAGCTATTCGTGTACGCGGCGATATCGACCAGCAGTTTTACCTGAAGCTTCCCGACCAGGTGTCTCCCCGTGTGAAAGCCCTGGGAAAAAGGATCGCCGCGCAAGGAAAAACCGACCGGGAACGGCTTGTTGCCTTGGAAGAGTATTTCAGCTCTGCCCGGTTCCGGTACACGACAACCAACCTGCCACACGGCGATGCGATCGCCAATTTTCTTTTTGCCGGCAAGGCAGGCCATTGCGAGCTTTTTGCTTCATCCTTCATGACCCTCCTCAGGGTGGCCGGAGTTCCGTCGCGCCTTGTGGGAGGGTATTATGGCGGCGACTACAACGAAATGGGCGGTTACTACCTGGTGACAGAGGATATGGCCCATGTGTGGGTTGAGGTTTTTCTGGGGAAAGACGGGTGGGTAAGGAAAGACCCGAGTGTTTTTGCGGTTGATTTCACGGGGGTAAGGGCAGGGGAGGCAGACGATTTCGTTGCCCGGGTGCGGAAAATTACCGATTCCCTCAGCTATTTCTGGAATCTGACGGTAATCAGCTATGATCTCGAAAAACAGCTGCACCTCTTCCGTTCGGCCAATACCACAATGAGAAAAATATCGTTTCCGGCCGGGAACAAATCACTGTTCGCCGCATTGCTCGGACTCTGCTTGCTGATTGCGGCAGGGTGGTTCGCAAAGCGAACCTGGGTGAAATCTCCCGAAGAAAGAGTCCTCCGCAGGTTTTTTCGAAGAGTTGCCAAACATTACCCTTCGGTTTCCGTTTCCCCCTCCACCGGACTCATGGAGATTGCGAAGCAGACCGACGACCCGGTTGTCAGGGAATTTGCCGAACTTTATTGTGGTTCAGCCTATCGTGACCGTCGACCCTCCGCCAGTGAATTGATACGACTTCGGCTGCTTGTGAGAGCCATGGCAAACAGTTCCCGAAAAGATGCGAAAGGCCTGGGGACGCGGCATAAGTCATTGACTTGATTTTGTTTTGCTGATACATTTCAGGAGCTGCAGTGTGGTACCGTTGCTGATTGTCTAAGCAATTTCCTGGCCCGGTGTTGGTGTTCGCCTTTTCAGGTTTCCGGAAGTAAGAGCTGCAGCAACCACGATTTTATACAAAGAAGGTGCGATTTGAGTTCTCAAAAAGACAAGTTTCTGGCCAGTGCACAAAAATATATCCAAAAAGGGCAGTTCGATCGAGCCCTGAAGGACTATGAACAGGTTGTCACCGCAGATCCCAAGGATGTAAAGCTGCGTCAAAAACTTGCCGAGTTATTGATTCGCTGCAATCGCAAGGAAGATGCCATCCGGGAGTATACCACCATCGCCAAGTTCTATGATGAGAACGGCTACTATCTGAAATCGATCGCGGTGTACAAGCAGCTTCAGCGACTGGATCCGGCGAACATTGAGATATCCCTCAGTTTGGCCACCCTCAACGAAAAGCAGGGTATGATCGGTAATGCCCTGTCAGAATACAAGACTCTCTATGATCACTATCAGCGACAGGGGCAGACCAACGAAGCGATAGGTGTTTTGCAGAAGATGCAGGCGGTGGATCCCGAGAATGCCGATATCCGTCTCAAGCTTGCTGAAACGCTTTTTAGCGCGGGATCGAAAGAAAAGGCCTATCAGGAGTTCACTCGCGCAGCTCTAACCCTTAAAAATCGTGGTAACACGGAATTCTTTGATCGCGTCTGTCACAAAATCCACACGCTTTTCCCCGAAAGGACCGAATCCTCCACTCTCGATATCCTGGCGGAACAGCTGCAGAACGGAATTGTCGGAGATGCCGTACCAAAGCTGCTAAAAATTCTATCGGAAACTCCGGATCACCTTCTCGCCCTGAGCCTGCTGTCCGAAGCATACCGTGTGAGCGGTGACACGGAAAACCGGAAAGCTGTTTTGCAACGGCTGCTTGACTTGTCTCCGGAGGATATTGCGCTGAAGAAAAACCTCATCCTCTGCGTCGTTGAAGAGGGTGATCTGGAGGGTAGTATTGCACTCCTTGACCGATATCTTCCCGAACTGTTTTCGCATGGCGCCTATGGGGATGTTGAGCGCTACTTCACGACCCTGCAAAACCTGGCTCCCTATGATCTCCGTTTGCTTGAGGGCCTGAAAAGCCTTTATGAGCTAACCGGAGAGTCTACGAAACTTGCTGATGTTCAGGTCAGCCTCAATATCCTGTCCCAGAAAGAGGTTTCCAACAGCCCGAAGCCGGCGGTTGAGGTCGATAATCCCTCGGTGGAAGAAGCTGAGGCCGGTCCGGCCGACACTCCCTGGGGTGACGAAATCGACCTTACGCTGTCCGATGAAATATCGTATGAAAGCGGAGAACAGTCGCTGCCTGGCGATTCGTTGGATTTCGGTGCCATTGAGCTCGCAGAGGAGGATGTAACCGGCACGAATTCGAAACAAGGGGACTTTGATATCGATATTTCCTTTGAACTCCCTGATAACGATGTCGATTTCGCGTCTCAGAATACGGACGACGATGCGGATTTCCCGTCGCTGGATTCCGTTCCGCCGGCAAGCAAGGCAACGGAAGAGTTCTCGTTCGAAGATTTCGGTCCCGAAGAGCTGTCATTCTCCGAGATCCCCCGGGATAGTAAAGATACTGCCGCTGCTTTTTCTCCACACGATGATCTGTTCGGTCCGATTGAATTGGATGATCCCCTGTCACCTTTGCCCGAAGAAGAACTGCCCGATGCGTTTGCTCTTGCCTCTGATGATGAACTGTTTTCTCTGACGGAGGTGGTGCCGGACTCCCCCCCACCGACTGCATTCGAAATCCCTGTTCTCGGCCCCTCAGTCACTGAGGTCTCCCGGGAGGACAGCGAATCTCCCGTTGATATGTTTGCCCGTTTTACAGCTGTCCCGGATGATGACTACCAGCAGGACGAGGCGGAAACCCACTACAATCTTGGTATTGCCTATATGGAAATGGGGCTCCACGAGGAGGCCATTAATGAGTTCCGCATTTCGGCCAATGACTCGGACAGGAAGCTCGACTCCCTGACACTACAGGGGATTTGCTTCCGTGACCGGGGAAACCACGCCGAAGCCGAAGAGGTTTTAACGTCGCTCCTTTCCCTCAAGGAACTTGATTCGGACCGGATTCTTGCTCTCCGCTATGAGCTTGGCCTGTTGTATGAGGCTGCCGGTCGGAACGAAGAGGCTTTACAGGCATTCCGCGATATTTTCGCCAACAATCCCGGCTTCCGCGACACGATGAAAAAAATAGCCCTGTTGAGCGGCAAAAATAGTTCCTTCGATCTGACCGACCTGGATGATGCGGAGATAGAACTGGAAGAGTTGGTATAGTTCACCGAATCGGATGCCCTGGTGCTGAGCCTTTTGATCGTACCGTGTCCGGAAAGGATCGTTGTCATTATGGAAAGACTTTGGGCACCCTGGCGCATGGAGTTCATTCTCAACGAGAAACCATCCGGGTGCATTTTCTGCCTGGGGGAAGTGCAGAGTGAAGAACATGAGAAGGAACGCCTTATCCTGCGTCGGGATTCTCTCACCTTCGTCATGATGAACCGTTACCCATACAGTTGCGGTCATCTCCTTGTTTCTCCCCATCGCCATGTCGGCACAGTTCAGGACCTGCTCCCGGATGAGATGCTGCAGCTTTTCGAAAATATCAGTCTTGCGTGCCGGGTCCTGACGACGGCAATTTCACCTCAGGGCTTTAATATCGGCATCAACGTTGGAAAGGCCGCCGGGGCGGGGGTAGACGATCACCTGCACATCCACGTTGTACCCCGCTGGGTTGGTGATGCGAATTTCATGACGGTAATCAATGATGTTCGCGTCATGCCGGAAAACCTCTCGGCGACCTATGAGAAGCTCTTGCCGATTTCTCGAGAGGCCAGTGGCGTTTCAGATATCTGACCGGTGTATTCGGTTTCCGGCAGAGGAACTGATTCTGCTGCTGGAGAAGTCGGTGAAGAAACTGTTGCTGTATCTGCATACCAGAACTATCGTAGTTACGATGCAGGCGGTCAGGTAAGGCTACCCCTGAATTCCTGGGTTTGTAACGGAGAATGGAGTGACATGAACGCACAAGAAAAGAGGAGCCACAGCAGCCTCACATATGCCGCGGTCGGCTTTCTGACGATAGTGGTGGCGCCGACTCTCGGGGCGCTACTGCATACGATAGCTTTCTACCAGCCGAACGTCTCCCTCTGGGCGCAGGTTGTCGGAGAAATGACCAAAAGTCCGGAAAATATCCTTTTGTATGGTTATATGGGCCTGGGTGCCGCGTTGTCAGCCTCTGTTTTCGGCTTTATTGTCGGCAAGACCGGCGCCCAGCTTCGTGAGCGGGCTGGTGAGTTGGAAAGACTCAATGGCGACGTACTTATCCAGAAAGAACTTTCTGAAGAGCGCTATCGGGCTCTTGACGGTAACATCAGGAAATTCCAAAGGATCAGCACAAAAATTCAGAAGTCCCTCGATGTTACGGAAGTCATGAGTCTCTGCACCGAGGGCTTGCACGAAGTGCTCGGTTTCGAACGGGTCAATGTGCTGATGGCGGATCCGGAGCGCAAAAATCTGCACTTTCTGCTTGCCACCGGTAGTGAAGGATTCGATGTGGATGGGGTGACGCTCCCCCTTGACCAACGAATCGGGATCATCAATAAATGTTTCACCGAACAGAAATTTTTTCTGATCGACGATATGGGAAAGTGCCCCCAGGACTATTATCTCCAGGCACCCTACGATACGCTGAAACCACTTCGATCCCGCTCGTTCGTACTCTGTCCGATCGTTGTGAAGGGAGAATCTATCGGTCTTTTCGGCATTGACAATGCTTTCAGTCGCCGCCTGGCCAACGAGAGTGATGAAGATACGATCAAGTTATTCGCCGATCAGGCCGCTTCTTCCATCATGCGGATCAATCTGTTGAAGGCTATCGATACGCTCACGTCAGAACTTGAAGATACCTTCACTGGTTTTCTTCAGAAACAGGAGCTCTTTTCCCACACCGTCTATAGTCTCAAAGCGGCAATCGACTCATTGTTTGACGGCACCGCCCGCATCGCCCATGCCTCGGAAAGCGTCACGTCCTCGGTGGAAGAAACCAGTTCCGCCGTCGGCCAGATTTCCGTTTCCATCGACCAGGTCACCAACAATCTGAATTTTCTTGCCGAAGCTATCGAGAAATCCGTTTCAGCCATGGAAGAGATGCATGCGTCCATAAAGAACGTGGAAAAGAACGCTGCTGTGTCCCATGATGTGTCGCAGTTGGTACGACTCCAGGCGGATGCGGGAAAGGACAAGGTTGGCGAAACCATTGCCGCCCTTGAAGAGATCCAGCGCTCGGTCGAGATCTCCTTCGAAGGGATCATGCGCCTTTCAGAAAATAGCGGTCGTATCGGCAACATTGTAAAAGTAATCAAAGATATCACGAAAAAAACCAATCTTTTAGCCTTGAATGCCTCGATCATCGCGGCCCAGGCGGGTGAATTCGGTAAGGATTTCGGGGTGGTGGCCGAAGAGATGCGGGCGCTCTCCCACCAGACCAGCCAGATTGCCGGTGAAATTGCGGTAATCATTTCGTATATTCTCAATGATTCGGACACGGCCGCCCGGAACATTACCTTTTCCAAGGAACTGGTGCAGAAGGGTGTCGAGATCGGACATGCAACCGGAGAAACTCTCAAAATAATTCATGAGAGTGCGGTACGGTCCATGGATATGACGGAGGAGATCAAGACGGCAACCGAAGAACAGGTCAAAGGTGTCAAACTTGTCACTCACTCCATTGAGGATGTCAGTTCCATGGCATCCCAGATTTATACCGCTTCCAAGGAGCAGTCCGGGGCGACGAAAAACATCATCCGCTCCATCGAGTCCATCAAGGATATGGCCCTGGATATGGTCAAGGCGACCGAAGCCCAGGTGCGTGACGGTTCCGAGATTGAAGGCTCCGTGGAGTCCCATGTGAAGTCCAGCGAGGAAATTTTCGCAAGTATGGCGCTGCGCAAGCAGCAGAGTATGGCGGTAATGGAACAGTTGGAGGTCATGAAAGGCGTTTCATCGTAAAATCTGCTGGTTTTTTTTGCTTCGTTATGGTACAAATCAAAAATAATTGAGAAGAGCCGTACCACAGGCCTTTAACTTTTTACCGTGAATACCATTTTTATACCGCCTGGATTCTTTCATGAACCGGGACGGAAGGCGATAGCCGGACTACGACGACGAACTGTTTCCGGTTTCGTATCGTTACCCATACAACGCCCTCTGTCACCGGAGGGCGTTTTTTATTGGGGTCAGGTGTGAAACGCAAAAAAACAATCCTCGATATTCGCACGATGAAGAGTGCCGGCGAAAAGATATCCATGCTCACCTGCTATGATTATCCGACCGCGCTGATTCTTGACGAAAGCGGTATCGATATCCTGCTGGTCGGCGATTCGGTCGGCGTTGTTTTTTCGGGATACGACACGACGCTGCCGGTTACCATGGACGAGATGATCTATCATTCGCGTGCCGTTTCCCGGGCGAAGCCCACATCGCTTCTCGTTGTCGATCTTCCGTTCCTCTCCTATCAGACCGATATTCGGGATGCCCGTGTCAATGCGGGGCGCCTCGTCAAGGAGGGGGGCGCCGAGGCGGTAAAGCTGGAGGGTGGCGAAAATGTTGCGGATAGCATCAAGGCTATCGTCGACATGGACATCCCGGTGATGGGTCATATCGGCCTCACTCCCCAATCGATCCACCGGATGGGTGGCTACAAGATTCAGGGCAAAACGGAACGGGCAGGGGAACAGCTTTTGGCGGATGCCCTTGCCGTGCAGTCCGCCGGCGCCTTTTCCGTGGTGCTCGAGGGTATTCCCCTGAAGCTTGCCGCAAGGATTACCGCTGAACTGGAGATACCCACAATCGGCATTGGGGCCGGTCCCCACTGCGACGGACAGGTGCTGGTGATTCACGACATCCTCGGACTCTGCGAGAAGTATTCGCCCAAATTCGTCAAACACTATGCCGATGTGAAGGCGATTATTTCCGACGCTGCCGGACGTTTTGCCGCCGAAGTGAAGGCGGGCGATTTTCCGACAGACGATCACTCCTTTCATTGATATGGAAATCATTACTTCGCTAGCGGAAATGCAGGAAAGGGCAACAGCGGTTCGGGCTGCGGGCAAAACCGTCTCGTTTGTGCCGACCATGGGCTTCCTTCACCAGGGACATGCGTCTCTGCTGCGCGAAGGGCGTGTTCACGGTGATCTTCTTGTGCTGAGTATTTTTGTCAATCCGACCCAGTTCGGCGTCGGAGAGGATTTCGAATCCTACCCGCGCAACCTGCAGCGGGACAGTGAAATAGCCGCTGAATGCGGGGTCGATATCATCTTTGCACCGACCGCAGGCGAGATGTATCCGCAAGGATATCAGACCTACATAAACGTGGAAACGGTCTCTCTCCCACTGTGCGGCGCATCGCGGCCGGGTCATTTCCGCGGCGTGACCACCGTGGTCGCGAAGCTGTTCAATATCGTCAAGCCCACGTCCGCTTTTTTCGGTGAGAAGGACTTCCAGCAGCTGGTGGTTATCAGGCGGATGGTCCGGGATCTGAACATGGACGTGCAGATCGTCGGCATGCCGACGATACGGGAGGATGACGGACTTGCCAGGAGTTCGCGCAACTCCTACCTCTCGCCGGAGGAGCGTAGCGCCGCTTTGTGCCTGTCGCGATCCCTGGCAGCGGTCAGCGATCTTTATCGCAGCGGTGAAAAAGATGTCGGAAGGTTACGCGTCGAGCTGCATCGCATTCTCGACAGCGAACCGCTGGCACGCATCGACTATGTGGAGTTTCGTGACGGAGACTCTCTTGAAGAGAAGGAACAGGCAGATGAGCGGACGGTGGTTGCTCTGGCCGTGCGTATCGGGACCACACGACTGATAGATAATACCATGATAGGAAGGGGCGTCACATGGAAAGAAAGATGCTGAAAAGCAAAATTCATCGGGCAACGCTGACTGGAGCGAATCTTCAATATGAAGGAAGCGTCACCATCGACCGGGATCTGATGGATGCCGCTGATATTCTTCCCTACGAGGCAGTCTGCATCTGGGATGTCAACAACGGCAGTCGTTTCGAGACCTATGCCATAGAAGGTGAAAGGGGTTCCGGTGTGGTCTGTGTCAACGGTGCCGCGGCCCGTCTCGTCGCACCCCATGACCTGGTCATCATCGCCAGTTTTTCCTCCATGAGTGACGCTGAAGCACGCACTCACGAACCAAAGCTCGTTTTTGTCGATGATCAGAACAGGATTCTCCCCTCCCGGAAGGAAGTCGCCGGGCAGGGCACTCTGCGGAAGGTCACCTGGTAACCACGCTATCAGCATTGATGCCTGTTTCCGTGTTTCCGGTCATTGCTTTTCCGCCGTTCTTTGCTACAAGTACAGAATAGTAGCAGTTTTATAACGGATTGCCGGGACGACACTACCATGAAGATTTACGCCGCATCACATCTCTTTCCCGTTTCTTCGCCGGCCATCGAAGGCGGGGCGCTGGCTGTTCAGAACGGCAGGATTATGGCAGTCGGGACACTCGCCGAACTGAGCGCGTCCTTCTCGGTTCCGGTACTGGAATTTCCCGGCTGTGCCATTATACCCGGCCTGGTGAATGCCCACAGCCATCTCGAATTGACGCACTTTCCTTCCTGGAAGGTGCGCAAGGGGATTGATTACTCCCCCAGAACCTACACCGACTGGATAATCCAGGTTATTAAAATCAGAAAATCCCTCAGCCGTGAAGAGCGGGAACGCTCTGTCCTTGAAGGGATCCGGATCTCCCTGGAGGCCGGAACAACAGCACTTGGCGAGATACTGTCCGACCCGGAGCTTCTCTCCCGCTACCTCAGTTCTCCCCTTACCGGGAGGGTCTACCTGGAGGCACTCGGTCATGCCCCTCAGCGCTGTGCAGCTGTACTGACGGCTATTGCCGCTACCCTGCCGCTCTTTTCCGGTACTGATCTGCTGCCGGGCATTTCGCCGCATGCTCCCCATACCGTGTCGGATGACTTTTTCCGGGAATTGCGGGATCTTGCCGCCGAGAAAGCTCTGCCGCTCATGACCCATCTATCCGAGTCACGGGAAGAAGCGACCTTCCTCTTTGACTCGAGCGGTCCGATTGCCGAAAAGCTCTATCCCTTTGTGGACTGGAACGAATATCTGCCGCCGGCGCGACGAACCACGCCAACAGCCTGGCTGGACTCCCTGGAAATCCTGTCTCCCCGGACCACGGTTGTCCATTGCGTTCATATTACCCCCTCGGAGGCGGAAACATTGAAAAAACGGGGAGTCTCCGTGGTTCTGTGTCCCCGCAGTAATGAGAAACTGGACGTGGGAACTGCTCCGGTGCATCTCCTGAAAGCGGCCGGGATACCGCTGGCGCTCGGAACCGACTCCCTGGCCAGTAATGATTCTTTATCCCTGTTCGACGAGGCCCGCTTTCTGCTGCGGAAGTTTCCGGAACAATTCACTGCGAGCGAAGTTCTGCGCATGATGACCCTTGCCGGCGCCGAGGCGATCGGCAGGGGCACTGACATCGGTTCCCTCCAGCAAGGCAAGAGGGGCGACTTCCTGGTCCTTTCTCTGCAGGAAACTCCCGGCAGGGACCTCTGCCTGGAGATTATCGAAGAAGCAAAGATTCGGGAGGTTTTTATCAGTGGAACTCCGCTCCACTCTCCTGTTTTCCCTGACCAGTTTGTGCTGTGAAGTTTTTACGTAGTAATATGTTCCCCGGTTTGGTATCATAAAAACAATGAGCGAAAAGTTGATCTGCAATAACAAGAAAGCCTATCACAACTATTTTATCGAAGAGAAGTTCGAAGCAGGGATGGTTCTCACCGGTACAGAGATAAAATCGTTGCGGATGGGGAACGCCAATCTCAATGACTCCTTTGCAATAGTCAGAAATGGAGAAGCGTTTCTGAATAATCTCCATATTTCGCCTTATGATTTCGGCAACCGGGAGAATCACGATCCTGACCGGATGCGCAAGTTGCTGCTGCACAAGAAGGAAATCGGCAGACTGTTCGGCAAGATACGCGAACAGGGTTATTCGGTTGTTCCTCTCCGGCTCTACTTCAAAAACGGTCTGGCAAAAGTGGAGATCGGGTTGGCAAAAGGCAAGAAGCTTTACGACAAGCGTGAAGTGATGAAGGAAAAGGACCAGAAGCGCGATATGTCTCAGGCGCTGAAGGAAAGAAACAAAGGTTAAAAAGGCAGTTTTGAGTTTTGGGTTTTAAGTTTTACGTTGAAAAGCTAACCCGAACTCAAAACCATGAGCTAAGAGTTGATAGCAAGGCACACACAACTCAAAACTCAACACTAAAAACTAATAACTGATTTTAAAGTATGGGGGTGTCCAGGTTTCGACGGGGGTAGTAAGCAAAGGTTGCATGCCGAGGTCCGGGTGGCTCGTAAAACAATCCGGGACGCATTAAGCGCCGATAACTACGAATACGCTTTAGCAGCTTAATAACCTGCTAACGATTTGCCGACTCTCTCCCACGGGGAAGGACAAATCGTCATTTTAGTGGGATAGCCGAGGGGAGTGCCTGTGACCCGAAGCGAAATTGAAGCAGGATCGCCAACTGAATATCCCGGCCAGTGGAGCTTCACGCGGTTAAATCAATTACTGGTATAAGCATGTAGACGCCTTCTGTAGATGATCTTCGGACGCGGGTTCGATTCCCGCCACCTCCACCAGCCTTCGCCAAGGCTTCGGCTGGCACGCCAAGTGTCAGTCGGAGCCTTTTGTTTTTGGCGAAGGCTGTCCGCCGAAGCTGCCGTAGCTTGCGAAGGCGGTCAGCGAAGGAGGACTGTTCATATCACCAAAACTTCATCTAGTACCTCAATTCTCAGTTGAAGCCTTTTGTTTATAGCGAAGGCTGTCCGCCGACGAAGTCCGCCGAAGCCCGCAGGGCGAAGGTGGAAGGAGGCCTTTCCCAGTCGGCTAGCACCTTCTACGTTAAATCCACGCTATGTAACAGTTGAAGAATTGGTTTTTTTGTCCTTCTGGTATATTTGCCACACTCTGTCCAATCCAACCACCAAATAACCAAAAAAACACTTCCAAATTCCACTACGACAGGATATAAAAACAATGTTAAGCAAAACTAACACTGCCGGGTGGAACAATGAAATACGTCTACCTTATTCGCAGCAAACAGTCCCCAGGCCAGACCTATGTGGGACAAACGCACGACGTCCAAAAACGTCTTGCGGCCCATAATGCCGGTCAATCATCTCACACATCAAAATATGCACCTTGGGAGCTTGTGGCCTTTTTCGGTTTTGCCGAGAGAGTAAAAGCTGCTGCTTTTGAGGATTACCTCAAGTCAGGATCGGGAAGGGCATTTGCCGTTAAAAGGCTTTGGTAGTAATTTTTGGAATAATCACAGGAAAATGCAACTAAAAACAGTTGCATTTATTGTGTCCCCTTGCTAACCTTTTCCAGAGAGGATGCGGATGAGTAAACGAGAGAAACTGGTTCAGCGTTTTCTTGCCCTGCCGAGAGACTTCACCTGGCAGGAGCTCGTTACCATGTTGGAAAGTTTTGGCTACAAACTGTCTTCAGGAGGAAAATCGGGTGGTTCCAGA
>Ga0351902_1063_pt1 | contig 29473 bp, 27 predicted proteins | sample BONcelHT113001D5_FD_205828 | JGI IMG/M metagenome (GOLD analysis project Ga0351902, IMG submission 205828) | Enriched cells from coal bed in the Powder River Basin, Montana, United States - BONCAT cells T11 rep1 HSBNCT.T11.300.1.D5 ...
GGACTGCAATCGAGCCAATCTGAACATGACCCATTGCAAGAAATTCTTTCTTGTTTGAAACAACTTCAACTACATCACCTTCTTCAACTTTTCCGATGATTTCATTAATTGCTCCTGAAAATATCCACGGATGAAAGCGTTGCAACGATTGTTCTTTGCCGGATTTCAGTACAACCTGGCTATACTTCGACGGGGCAAAATTAGCACCTTTTAAGTCCATATATGTCTAATAATTAATTCAACAATACTTTAAATGCCCATATTTTGCCCGCTCAGCATAAATATTTTTCTGACATTTTTTATTGATTGAGTGATTCGTAAATGCGGTGTGAAATCCATGCATCGGTGGCGGCATAAATCTGCTGAGCTTCCGAAAGTTCCAGCGCTTCCCAGTTTGTAACCCGTTGTGCCTTCGAAATGCGGTAACCCAACACAATTGCCGATAATTTTTTAAGGCTGAAGTTTTGAATTCCGTAATCTTTTACCCTGTCCTGTAATTCGATAAAACCACCGGGTTTAAAATGGTTCATCTTCTGTAATCCTTTAATATCATCGCGGATAGCGACACCAATTTTTTCAATTTCAGGATTTGAAAGTATGTTTTTGAGTCCGTTTGGCAAACCAATTTTGTTTAACCTGAATAAAAACGCGCGGTCTTTGGTAGCCAGTTGCAGCAAGGCAACTTCGTAAACAACTCCTTTTTTAAAAGCTGGTTTGGTTTCGGTATCAAAACCCAGCACTTTTTGTTGCGCCAGATATTCAATCGAAATCAAATAGGCTTCTTTGGTCTCAACCAACATTATTTCACCTTCAAACTGAATCAGTGGCAATTCGGCCAATTCTTCCTTATCAATACTCTCTTTGTAAATCATTGCTAATCTCCCTGATACGAAAACCGGTCGTTCAACCAATCAGGTTTTCGGTTTGTGTTTTTTGATTCTGATTTTTGTTTTTTTGCAGTATCCGGCTCGTCCTGTGTGTTTTCAGCATAAATGAGGTTGTGTATTGCGCGCAAACAATTCACCAGCGATTGACCCCACAGTTGCGAAAAGTTATTTTTGCATTCCCATACTGCCTGTTCCATCACTTCATCGTTCATCATACGAAACGACATCACCAAATCTTTCATTTCCTGATAGATGTCAGCCACATTTTCAGAAATACTGGCGGTAAGGGCTGATTCGCTGAACTGCATTTCCGATAAAAATACTTCTTGGTAATCGTCGTTTGCTCCCGTATGGCGAAGTATTTTCTGCTGAATCAGGTTGTAATCCATTTCAGATACAAATTTTTCCAATCCGTCTTCAGCTTCGAATTCAAATTCGGGCAACAAGCTGGCTTTCAAATATAAAAGTGGAAGTATCTTTTGTAAACGTTCCAGAAAATCAGGAGTTTCGAGGCTTTCCGATCGTTCCAGAAAGCTGCAGAATTCGTTGGCTACGGTAATAAATTCAATTACATTTTTTGAATAGGCAATGCTGTTCAATTCTTCTTCTTCTCTCATGAAAAGTATATTTGCTGTGTAACCTTGTGTAAGGTTTGTAGATGATTTAATTATGGAAAAGTTTGTGAAAGTAGGCGAAGCTGCTAAGCTTTTGGGTGTCAGCAGCGAAACATTAAGGCGTTGGGACAAATCGAAGAAATTCGAGAGTGTGCGCCACCCCATAAACAATTACCGGGTTTATACCGAAAGCAATGTACTGTCGCTTGTAGAAGAGTTGCAGCTCGAATTGAAGTATTATAGCCCGAATTTATTAACATTGGAAATAGAACCTTTTTTTGAAACCAACTATGGCAAACTATATCAGCACGATGCGATTGAATTTTTAAAAACCTTAGAGAATGAGTCTGTTGATTTGATTTTTGCTGATCCTCCGTACAATATTAAAAAAGCTGAATGGGATACTTTTTCATCTCAGAAAGAGTATGTTGATTGGAGTATGGTTTGGATAAAAGAAGCACACCGGGTTTTGAAAAAAACAGGTTCGCTTTATGTTTGTGGTTTCTCTGAAATTCTTGCAGATTTAAAATGGAACGCATCTAGTTTATTTCAGGGATGTAAATGGTTGGTTTGGTTTTATCGGAACAAAGGAAATTTAGGAAATGACTGGGGACGTTCTCATGAAAGTATTCTACACCTTAGAAAAAGTAAGGAATTTATTTTCAACATTGACGAAGTGAGAATCCCATACAATGAACATACACTTAAATACCCTGAGAGAGGTCAGGCTGAGACTTCTCAATTTTCGAATGGTAAAAAGACGAATTATGAATGGACTCCTAATCCTCTGGGAGCTAAGCCTAAAGATGTTTTTGAAATTCCAACTATTTCTAATGGATCTTGGGAAAGAACCAGTCATCTCACACAAAAACCTGTTGAGTTATTACGAAAGATAATACTTTCTTCCTCAAACCAGGATAGCTTAATTCTTGATCCTTTTGGTGGTTCCGGTACTACCTATGCAGTGGCCGAAGCATACAAAAGACGCTGGATAGGAACTGAATTAGAGGATGAATATTGCTCGGTTATCAAAAATAGGCTTTCAGATAAGAGTCACATTAACAGAATATTAACTTGTAAGGATGAAGATGATTCTCAAAAAAGAAGATCAAAATTAAGAGGAGAGTAAAATCCAAATATCCCTGGTCACCAATTCTGAAAATGGCTTCATGTAATTGCTGTAAGGCATTTTTAAAGCATTTGGCGGAGGATCAAGATAGTAAATGCCCTCGAGTTCAGTCAGAAAATTAGAGTAAACCATAAATAATCCCGAAACCAAAGTGAAACTTATGTTGTCGTTCTCCTTCCGTTGAACATCATTTAGGAAAATTCCGATTACTTTTTGTTCGTGATTAACAAATCGTTCAAGTAAAATCTTGTCAATAAACATTTTACCCATTCTGTCCTTCGAAGTTGTCTTTACTGAAACCACAATTTCATGTTCGTCAAGATGTTTGCCTGTCGATTTTACTTTTTCAAAAGGTGAAAGAATCAGGTCGTTTTCACATTTATAAGTTTTTTCTCCTTCATCCGTTTTGTATGGAATTTGAAGAACCGTCCTTTTATTGGCAATTCCGATTTCTGTAAAAATGACCTTTATTAATTCTTCAAACCGGTTTCCAACATGTTTTCTTGCGCTGTTTGGATTTGCCAGTAAATCAAATCCGGCTCCAATGGATTGCTGAATTGTATATAAAACACTATCAATTATCTCTTTTTCGTAATCAGCCCAGTCCTCATTTCGGGTTTTCAATTTTTCAATTATTGTCCGAAAATCATTTATTTTACTTTTGAAGTCTTCCGGGGAATAAATAAAAAGCCTTTGATTGATAGGCCTGACATATTTTGTAGTTCCTGCTATTTGCGACGAATGAATGTTGTAACCACTCTTCATCATTTTCTCCATTCCATCCGGTTATCAACCCGGTAACCCAACTTTTCGTTTTCGAGTAGCCAGCGAACGATCTTTACCACATTGTCCGCATTTCCTTCGATTTTGGTTAAAAGTTCTTCATAAAAGCACGGCTGAGCCATCACTTTTTTGATCTGTTCGCTGATGTTATCAAATTCGTATTTGCTCACATTCAATTCGTTTCGTGCCATGCAAACATCGCATTTGCCGCATCTGACCGACTCCGTTTCGCCAAAATACTGAAGCAATAACTGGCTTCGGCATTTGTGTCCCGACGAGGCATAATGAATCATGGCTTCAATCCGGTTCAGGTAATCGCGTTTGCGGTCTTCGTAGTTTTCCTTGCTTATTCTTATGCGTTCAGGATCAATTCGTTCCTTGGCAAAAATGATGAATGGCGTTTTTTTCTGCGGAATGTAATCTATTACTTTTTGGGTTCTCAGTCGGGTTAAAAACTGATAGACTAATTCAGGAGAAATATTGGCTCTTTTGGCAAGCAATTGTTCATCAATAGAAACATAATTGGTAAACAAACCGGTGTACGATCGCAAAAGTAGTTTTACAAAACCATCGAAATCAGAGTTGGCCACCTGAAATTTGTACAAATCGTCGCGGTTAACCTGAAAATATACTTTCGATGGATTGTCAAGTTCATCGGTTAATTCAAGATAACCTTCGCGCTGCAATATTTTCAGACTGTTATAAACTTCGGTAATCTGAAGCGAAAATTTGGAGGCAAACATTCCCATGCTGAACTCAAAAATCTGATCTTTTCCAAAGCCAACTGCCAGTTGGAAAAAATTACAGATTGCTTCATAAATCCGCCTGATTACATCTGGTTCAGGAAATGATTTGGCTACATTTTTCTGCAATTTCAGCTTGTCGCTGTTGTTGAAAAGCAGCACCGAATAAGCGGTTTTGCCGTCGCGCCCGCCTCTTCCGGCTTCCTGAAAGTAGGCTTCAACCGAATCGGGCGATTCCAGGTGAATCACAAACCGCACGTCGGCTTTGTCAATGCCCATCCCAAAAGCGTTCGTCGAGACAATTACTCTGCACTTGCCGCTTTTCCAGTTTTCCTGTTTGGCTGACCTGATTTTGGAAGGCAATCCGGCATGGTAATAATCTGCGGAAATTTTGTTCTTTATGAAAAGCTCGCTGATTTCGCGGGTCTGTTTTCTGCTTCTGACATAAACGATTCCGGTTCCTTTGGCTTTTTGAACCGCCTTCAAAAGGTAATTCACTTTGTCTTCTTCGTTTCTGACCAGGTAAATCAGGTTACTTCTGTAATAGCTTGTGCGGAGTACATTTTTTGTCCTGAATTTTAATTGCTCCTGAATATCCTCGATCACCCGGGCGGTTGCAGTTGCTGTAACTGCCAAAACCGGAACGTCGGGCAACAAGTCGCGCAGTTCGGCAATTTTTATGTACGATGGCCTGAAATCGTAACCCCATTGCGAAATGCAATGCGCTTCGTCAACAGCAATCAGGTTCACATCCAGTTGATTGAGGCGTTCACGGAAACGTTCGGTTGAAATTCGTTCAGGAGAAAGGTACAAAAATTTGTAGTTTCCCCAGGCTGCATGGTCCATCGCAATTTTTATTTCCTGTGCGCTCATTCCTGAATAAATGGCCAAAGCTTTGATTCCACGCTCGTTCAAATTTTCAACCTGATCTTTCATTAACGCAATTAAAGGCGTAATAACCAGACAAATACCCGGTTTTGAAAGCGAATATACCTGATAAGTCACCGACTTACCGCCACCGGTTGGCATCAGTCCGAGTGTATCTTTGCCGCTTGCTACCGACTCGATGATCTCCTCCTGCAAAGGCCGAAAAGTTGAGTAGCCCCAGTATTTGGTCAGTATTTGTGTGAATTCGCTCAAAGGAAATCTACTTAACAAATTTTAATGAACATTAAAGTTTATAGGGTTGAAGCCACTAAAAAAATCAGGACATTTGTACCTGATTTTTTCGTAGTTTTGCCTTTCAACCAGAATCTAAAAATACACATAAATGTCGTTTTTTGCCGATAAAATTGTATCCGAAGGTTTAACTTTTGACGATGTGTTGTTAATACCCTCTTATTCAGAAGTTTTACCGCGCGAGGTTGATTTATCTTCGTGGTTCACCCGTAATATCAGGTTGAATACACCTGTTGTTACTGCAGCCATGGATACGGTAACCGACTCGTTGATGGCTATTGCCATTGCGCGCGAAGGGGGTATTGGTGTGATCCACAAAAATATGGGCATTGCCCAGCAGGCCAAACAGGTTACCAGTGTAAAACGTGCAGAAAACGGGATGATTTATGATCCGGTTACCATCTCGAAAGAGAAAACTGTTCGAGATGCCATCGGTCTGATGAAAACTTTTAAAATTGGCGGTATTCCTGTCATCGACGAACAGGGATGTTTGGTAGGAATTGTTACCAACCGCGACCTCCGGTTCGAATACGACATGAATAAACTGGTTTCGGAAGTGATGACCAAAGACAATCTGGTAACGACCAATGTTTCCACTTCGCTCGAAATGGCATCAGAAATACTTCAGAAATATAAAATCGAAAAGTTGCCGGTGGTTGATAAAAACAACAAGCTGATTGCTTTGGTAACTTATAAAGATATCACCAAAGCAAAAGACAAACCACTGGCTTCGAAAGATCAAAAGGGACGGCTGAGGGTTGCTGCAGCAGTTGGAATTGCCGGCGACACGATGGATCGCGTTGACGAACTGGTAAAAGCACAGGTTGATGCAATTGTAATTGATACTGCCCACGGCCATTCGATGTATGTTCTGGAAATGCTCAAAAAAGCAAAAAATAAATATCCTGAAATTGATTTTGTTGCCGGAAACATAGCAACTGCCGAAGCCGCCACGGATCTTGTACTTGCAGGTGCCGATGCGGTTAAAGTTGGAATTGGTCCGGGTTCTATCTGCACCACGCGGGTAATTGCCGGCGTGGGAATTCCGCAACTTTCGGCCATTTACAATGTGAGCAAAGCCATCAAAAAAACCGGAGTTCCGGTAATTGCCGATGGTGGAATCCGGTATTCAGGCGACATTGTAAAAGCCATCGCAGCCGGTGCCCACTCGATTATGGCAGGTTCGCTGTTTGCGGGCGTTGATGAATCTCCAGGCGACGCCATTATTTTCCAGGGACGAAAATTTAAAACTTACAGGGGAATGGGGTCGGTCGAGGCAATGCAGACAGGTTCAAAAGACCGCTATTTTCAGGATATGGAAGATGACATTAAAAAACTGGTTCCCGAAGGAATCGTTGCCAGAGTTCCGTACAAAGGTTCGCTTTACGAAGTACTCCACCAGCTTACAGGCGGAATTCGCTCGGGAATGGGTTACTGCGGAGCCAAAAATATAGAAATGCTTCAACATGCTAAATTTACCCGGATCACCAATTCAGGAATTCAGGAAAGCCACCCCCACGATGTAAGTATTACCAGTGAATCACCCAATTACAGTTCGCGCGAATGGCAATAATTAAACACTGTTTCTCAGCTGTAATAAATAACCTCATCTAGCAATAATTTAGCAACTACTTTTTAAGTAATATTATAACCATGATCAGATTATTTTACTTCGCAGTTCTTACTTTATTTACCATCACACTTTCGGCACAGAAAAAAGATCAAACTGTGATGACCATCGGTAAACTTCCTGTTTCAAAAGAAGAGTTTACTTTGAATTACCAGAAAAACAATACCAATATTCTGGACGAAAAGGACAAAAAAACACCTGCCGAATACCTTGATTTGTATGTAAATTTCAAACTTAAAGTACTTGAAGCTCAAAGTCTTGGTTATGATACCGTTCAGTCATTCATCGATGAATTAAAAGGATATCGCAAAGAGTTGGCGCGCCCTTATCTTACAGATGTTTCGTTCAACGAGGAAATGGTGCAAACAGCCTATCAAAGAACCAAATACGAACGCAAAGCAAGTCATCTGCTTGTTATGGTTACTCCTGAAGCTTCGCCTGCCGATACACTTGCAGCCTGGAACAAAATCAACAACCTGCGAAACCAGGTAGTTGCCGGTGCCGATTTTAACGAAATCGCCTTGCAACATTCTGAAGATCCTTCAGCAAAAGAAAACAAGGGATTGCTTGGCTATTTCAGCGCTTTCCAGATGGTTTATCCGTTTGAAGACGCTGCTTACCGAACACCCGTCGGGCAGGTTTCTGAAATTATCAGGACGCGTTTTGGATATCACATTCTAAAAGTTCACGATGAGCGTTTGACTCCCGGAGAAATAAAAGTTGCCCATATCATGAAAATGTTTCCGCAGCAAGCTTCCGAAGAAACCATTGCCAGCCTGAAACTGTCGGCTGATAGCATTTTATCGAAAGTTACTTCAGGTGCCGATTTTGCTGAACTGGCAAAAAAATATTCCGACGACAAACAATCAGCAGTTGAAGGTGGTGTAATGCCCTTTTTTACGCCAACCAACATGGTTCCGGCGTTTGCCGAAGCATCGTTTTTCCTGAAAAACGATGGAGATATTTCTCCTGTAATTCGCACGCCGTATGGCTGGCACATCATCAAACGCCTCGAACTGCGGACGACACAACCACTTGAAAAATTACGTACCGAACTGGAAACTAAAATCAAACAAAACCCTGCAATCAGTAAATACAGCGACGAATCGTTCGACCGTAAACTGAGGGTCGAATACCAACTGAAAACAAATGATGGGAATCTGAATAAGTTGATTGCCATTGCAGCTGATACCATTCGCCGAAAAGACTGGACAAACTCAGCCAATTCACTGAAAAGTGATGTGCTGTTTCAGTTCGCGAAAAAGTCAGTTACTACAGGTGATTTTATCAAGTTCCTTCAGAATCAGAATTTTTCGGCTGATGTTACCAATCCTGATGTGGAATTAAAAACGTTGCTGCATAAATTCATTAATCAGCAGTTGCTCGATTTCGAAGATACACAACTCGATAAAAAACATCCTGAATTTGGTCGGATAATAAAGGAATACCACGATGGCATCCTGCTTTTCAATATTTCAAAAGATAAAATCTGGGATGTTGCATCGACCGATAGTGTTCGCCTGCAAAAATTCTATGATACCACCGATAAAAAATATTACTATGGTGAACGCTTTAAAGGTTGGCTAATTCAGGTAAAAGACGGCGAAACCCGCACCAAAGTTGAATCTTTATTGGATCAAAAGGAAGTTGACAAACAGGAATTAACCGATGTTTTTAACACTTCAACAGAAAATAATATTCAGCTTACAGACGTTGCTGTTGAGAAGGGCGACAATCCTGTGGTTGATTATTACATTTGGAGCGGACCAAAACCTGAAGGTTTTGATGAAACAACTACCTTTGTGCACGGAAAAATTACCAGTAACGAACAAAAAATGCTGAAAGACGCATGGGGATTGTATTCATCCGACTTTCAGGAACAAGTTGAGAAAGAATGGATTGATTCGTTAAAAAAGAAATATCCGGTTAAAATTAACAAGAAAGTGCTCAATAAAATTCAAGCGGTTCAATGATTAAAACAGGGTTCTTCAGCATTATTTTCGCTTTGCTTCTAACAGCATGCCACCTGTTTGTTGAAACTGGTGAGCCAATTGCGCAGGTTGGAAATCATGTATTGACCATGGAAGAGCTTGCAAAGAATATACCTGATTACCTTGATGAAACCGACAGTTCGCTATGGGCCGATGATTACATTAAGCGATGGATACAGAGCGAACTCCTATTGCTGAAAGCGGAAGAAAACCTGAAAGCTGATATGAAAGATGTAAGCAAGGAACTCGATGAATACCGAAACTCGCTGATTGTTTACCGGTACAAAAACGAGTTGATAAAGCAAAAAATGGATACCGCTGTCAATGAAGCCGATATACTGAAATATTTCAATGAAAACCGTGAAAATTTTATTCTGAACAGGAATATTGTGAAAGCCATTTATATCAAAGTTCCGGTGGCGGTTTCGAGCCCTGAAAACCTGAAAGATCTTTGCATAAGCGATGATCCGGAGCAACTGGCCAAACTGAACGAGTATTGTATAAGTTATGCGAAAATTTATGATCGCTTTAATGATCAGTGGGTTGCTGCTGATATGGTATTGAAAAATACACCTGTCGAAATAACCAATCAGCAGCACTTTCTGGAAAGAAACCGATTTGTAGAAAGCAGCGATATGAATTATTACTATCTTGTCTGCATTCGTGATTATCGATTTTCCGGTAAGGTCTCTCCCCTTGAATACGTATATAACGACATCAGAAATTTGATTTTAAGCAAACAGAAAATGCAGTTTCTGAAACAAATAGAAAAAGATGTTTACAAAGAAGGAGTGGATAATAAAAAAGTAAAAATATTTAAAACAAAAAATAATCGTTTATGATCAGAAAAATAATTGGTTTATTTATCCTTGCCGGATTTGTGGCCTCAGGCAATCAAACCATTGCACAGGATAAAGTTGTTGACCAGATCGTGTCAGTAGTTGGTAAAAATATTATCCTGAAATCGGACATTGAAGGTATGTTTCAGCAACAACAGGCGCAGGGAATCACCACCGAAGGCGATATGAAATGTGAGATACTGGAAAATTTTCTGGTCGAAAAGCTATTACTGGCAGAAGCAGAAATGGATACAACCATAACAGTTAGCGACAATCAGATCAATCAAAACCTTGAACAACGAATCCAGTATTTTATTTCGCATCTGGGGTCAGAAAAAGAGGTTGAAGCCTACTTTAAAAAGTCAATCATGGAACTGAAAGCTGATATGCAGGAGGTCATTAAAAACCAACAGATGACCCAGCAGATGCAGGGGAAAATTCTCGATAAAGTTACTGTAACCCCTGCCGAAGTGCGCCTTCACTTCAGAAATTTACCGGAAGCAGAAATCCCGCAAATTGATGCAAAGCTTGAATATGCCCAGATTACCGTACTTCCTGTAATTAGTCTGGAAGAAGAAGACCGCATAAAATCAACCCTTCGCGAATTGAAACGACGTATCGAAAGTGGCGAAAGCAGCTTTGGCCCAATGGCAGTTATTTATTCGGAAGATGGAGCTGCCCGTACTGGTGGCGAACTCGACTACATGGGTCGTGGAAACCTCGATCCGGCTTATGCTGCTGCCGCTTTTAACCTCAAAGGCGATAAAATTTCAAACGTCGTGAAAAGTGATTTCGGATACCACATTATTCAGGTGATGGACCGAAAAGGCGAACAACTTAAAACCCGCCACATTATTATGAAACCAAAAGTTTCTCCTGAAGCGATGGAAAAAGCATTCAATCAAATCGACAGTATTGCCGATTTTATCCGCAAAGGAACATTCAAATTTGAAGAAGCTGCTTTGCGATATTCGTACGATAAAAACTCGCGAAACAATGGTGGGATTGTAGTTAATCCTGAAACCGGTGAGTCGAAATGGAAACTGAGCGAACTCGATCCTGATGTCAGTAAAATAATTACCGGGTTGAAAATAAACGAGATTTCGGAACCTTTCAAAACCCTTGATGACAAACAACGACCAGTATATAAAATTGTGAAACTTCTGAACAAAACCAATGCACATACCGCCAACCTACGCGACGATTACGTTGAATTAAGCGACATGTACATGGCTTCGAAGAAAGAAAAAAGGATGGATGAGTGGATCCGTGAGAAACAAATGGGAACATATGTGCGCATTGATCCAACTTATATGAATTGCAATTTCAAATACGCAGGTTGGGTAAAGTAAAATAAGGGAAAGATGACTTTTAAAAATGAGGTTGAAGCTGTTAACGCACTGAGCAATAAATTCGCTGAATTGCGTTCCGAGATTAAAAAAAGAATATACGGACAGGATGAAATCATCAATCAGGTATTGGTTGCCATGTTCAGCCGGGGACATTGTTTACTGATCGGTGTTCCGGGACTTGCAAAAACCCTGCTCGTAAATACCATTTCCGAAGTGCTTGGCCTTCAGTACAAGCGAATTCAGTTTACACCCGACCTGATGCCGTCTGATATTATCGGGACTGAAATTCTGGACAAAGACCGTGAATTCAAATTCATACGCGGCCCCATCTTTGCCAACATCATCCTTGCCGACGAAATTAACCGTACACCGCCCAAAACACAGGCAGCGCTGCTCGAGGCCATGCAGGAACATTCTGTAACTGCTGCCGGTCAGAAATACCTGCTCGACAATCCGTTTTTTGTACTGGCAACCCAAAACCCGATTGAACAGGAAGGTACCTATCCGCTGCCCGAAGCGCAGCTAGACCGTTTTATGTTCTCTATCTGGCTCGATTATCCCAAATTTGAGGATGAACTGACCATTGTGCAAAATACAACTTCCAACTTCGCCGCCCATTTGAATGAAATTATTTCGAAAGAGGAGATCCGCTATTTTCAGGATTTGATTCTGAAAGTCCCGGTGAACGAGAATGTGCTGAAATATGCCGTTAATCTTTCGTCGAAAACACGCCCGAATACTGAACTGGCAGCTCCTGTGGCCAATAAATACCTTAAATGGGGAGCAGGGCCGCGTGCCTCTCAGTATCTGGTTTTGGGCGCTAAAACCCATGCCGCTCTTCAGGGAAAATATTCTCCTGATATCGACGACATCAAAAAAGTGGCAGTGAGCATTTTGCGTCACCGTATCATTAAAAACTACAAGGCTGAAGCCGAGAATGTTTCGGTTGAAGACATTATTTCGGAATTGATGCAATAACCGGATGATAAATACAGGATTTTAAATGAAAGCAGATATACGGATACTCATTGTTTTGCTTTCTGCACTGTTCGCTTTTTCAGGAACAGGCTTTGCCCAGAAAAAAAGACGGGTAGAGATTGTTCATTGTGATTCGTTGGACTACAATGACCGCATTGTTGCAAATGCACAGCGGCTAATGGGCAATGTACATATAAAAATGGATGGTGTGCTGATGTGGTGCGATAGTTTGTATTCCTATACCAACAATAACATGGTGGATGCTTTCGGTAGGGTACACATCATTCGCGGCGATACCTTGGACATGTATGCTGATTTTATCAAGTACAACGGCGATACCAAATTTGCAAAAGCCCGCCGGAATGTAAAGCTCATAGATAAAAAAGTTACACTTACCACCGACTCGCTGGATTATACCATGATTACCGACATGGCTTCGTACAATTATTCTGGGACAGTTAAAGACTCTAGCAACGTGCTGAATTCGCTGATCGGGCAGTATTACGTAAACGAAAGGAAAGCTTATTTCAGGACTAACGTGGACGCTGTAACAAAGGACTACAAAATCAAATCGGATACCCTTATTTATTTTACCAATACCCAAAAAGTTTACATCGAAGGGCCGACCTATATTTTTAATGAAAAGGATACACTTTATGCCGAATATGGTTGGTACGACAGCAAAAAAAATCTGGCAAACCTGACAAAAAAGCCACGAATCTGGAATGAAAAACAGAACATAAAGGCAGATTCAATTTTTTATGACAAAATAAAGGGTGACGGGCTTGCTCAGGGAAAAGCGCGTTTAGAGGATATTGAAAATAAAATTATAGTTGAAGGGAACAGAATTGAATACAACGACATCAGCAAAATAGCCCTTGCAACCGACTCTGCAATGCTTATTCAGTATTCAGAAACGGATTCATTGTTTTTACATGCTGATCGCCTCAGAACAATGCCCGATACTACAATTTCAAAAAAAACAGTTCCGGTTAAAAAGATTCCAGCAAAAATAACAACCAGTCCCGTTGTTCCCGACACATTGACTTCGGTTGCTCAAGGTCTTGAAGTATTGACGAAAAAAGAATCTAGAACTGATACGTTAACTACAGGAGAACTACCAGGTGATAATATTAGTACTGACATACTGGATTCGGTAAAGTTGATAAGTGATACATTAAGTGCCGATACGCTGGGCATAAAGCCGCCAAAAGACGCACGCCTGGTATTGGCATATTACAATGTGAGGTTTTTCCGTGAAGATATGCAGGGAAAGTGCGACTCGTTGGTTTACTGGTCAAAAGACTCTACCATCCAGATGTTTACAAAACCTGTTGTGTGGTCGAACAAAAACCAGATAACAGCCAATTACATCGAAATGATTAACCGGAGTAAAGATCCCGATGAAGTGATCATGAAAGATGATGCTTTTATCATTTCTATGGAAGATGACAGTGTCAGGTTTAACCAGATTAAGGGTAAAAACATGACAGGCTATGTTCGCAAAAATGAACTTTACAAAATTGATGTAAACGGGAACGGGCAATCCAACTACTATGCCCGCGACAAAAAAGGTATTATCGGACTGAACAAGGCTGAAAGCAGCAATATTACTATTCACCTGAACCAAGGCAAGGTTGCGAGAATTGTCTTTATCAAATCGCCTGAGGGTGAGCTAAAGCCAATGGCCGATATAGACGAAGGTGATAAGATGTTACCTGGTTTCAATTGGCAGCAGGATATCCGTCCCAAATCGAAAGAAGATATTTTCAGAACCGAAGGCACTGTTTTGAAAAATAAACAAGGGCAGGAAATCCTGCCCTTGAAAGGTTCTACCGGGAATTGATTGATTAGTTCGGAACGCCGATAGATTTTTTTATGAATTACTAAAACTCAATCAGGAATAAAACTTTGTAAGAGCAGTTTTATTATTCAGAAACGAATAAAAATTTTTGTAAACTATATATTCCCCTTTCTTTTCCAACACAATTTATTTTCATTAAGCTCATTGACTGCCAAATAAAACAAGTATTTTTATATTCTGAATATCGCAAATTATAATCTAAAGACATGAACATTTCAGAACAACCTTTTTATTTTCGGGCAACAATATACCTTTTGCTGGCCGGTTTAACAGTGGCTTTTCTTATTCTTGCAAAAAACATACTTATCCCATTTACAATTGCGGTAGTATTTACCTTTTTATTATTGCCTGTTTCAAAAAGGCTTGAACATTGGCGAATCCCGAAGGTGTTGGCTATTTTAATCAGCATAATACTGGCTTTGGCTTGTTTTGTGGCTCTACTTTACTTTTTCTATTCACAGGTAATAAGTTTTGTAAACGACTGGCCGGCAATGCAGGAAGCATTAACGCTAAAGTGGGTAAGCTTCCAGCAGTTTATAAGTGAAACTTTTCACGTAAGCAAACTTGAACAACAAGTTTGGTTAAAAACAAAAATCCAGGAAAGCGCTGCTACCGGTGGAGTGCTTGTTCTTGGGATTTTTTCGGCAACTACTTCCTTTTTGGCCAGTTTTGCACTTATCCCGATTTATATTTTCTTCCTAACCTTGTATCAGGACAAGTTCAGGGAATTTGTCCTGCTGATTACCAAAGAAGATAAAAACGACCATGCATTAATGGTGGTGAAAAAAGTTTCTGTTGTTTCTCAAAAATACCTGCGAGGGATTTTTCTGGATGTTGTCATACTCTCAGTATTGAATTCAACCGGATTTTTAATACTGGGGCTGCCACATGCCATACTTTTCGGTGTGCTAGCTGCTTTGCTCAATATTATACCATATATTGGTGTGCTCATAGGTAGTATTTTGCCTATACTCATGGCATTCCTGACCAAAGATTCGATGACTTACCCTCTGGCAGTACTGGGTATCTGTTTCTTTGTTCAGTTTCTCGACAATAATTTCATCACTCCTTATGTGGTAGGAAGTAGTGTAAGCATCAATCCGTTAACTGCGACATTAGCATTAGTCGGCAGTTCGCTTATCTGGGGCATTCCGGGTATGATACTTTGTTTGCCATTAACCGGCATGGCCAAGGTCGTTTGCGACAATGTTGAATCCCTGAAACCATATGGTTTTTTGATTGGTGAGGAGGTTAATTACAGGGAACAGGAGCATGTTCAGGATAAACTTGTAAAACGGCTCCTGAAGCGGGATAAAAAGATTTCGGAGACATAAGTAAATCCCTTTTTCTTTGGTTTTCAGGCATATTTTTATTATATTGCATCTGCAGTAAACGTTCGGGAAATCGATCGATAAATTGCTTCAATAGTCATTAACAATTAAAATTTAGCATCATGAGTTCAGGAAAACTGTTATTGGGTGTATTGGCAGGCGCAGCCGCCGGTGCATTGTTCGGCATTTTGTTTGCTCCCGACAAAGGGAAAGTAACACGCCGTAAAATTGTTGAAAAAGGCGAAGATTATGTTGATGAGGTAAAAGGTAAATTCAACGATCTTATCGATGATCTGGGCAAAAAAATGGATGGGATTCAGGCAAAGGCAAAAAAGATGGCCGATGACGCCAAGTCGAAAGTGGAAGACATGAAAACTTCAACCAATTAAACCTGATTTATTCCACACTAAAATTAAGATATGGAAAACCAGCAAGGTTTAATTGAATCCCTTATCGAAAAAGGCGAGCAATACGGTAAAACAACCATTGAACTGTTAAAACTCAAAACACTCGACAAATCTGCCGATGTGGTTTCAAATCTGGTTTCGTGGTCAATTGTGATTGTTTTTGCCGTATTGTTCTTTCTAATCCTGAATATCGGGGTAGCCTTATGGCTTGGCGAACTATTGGGCAAATCCTATTATGGTTTTTTTGTAGTTTCGGGTTTTTACGCGATTCTGGTAATTGTATTTGCGATTTTCCGGAAACAATTGATTAAGAATCCTGTCAATAATTCCATTGTTACACAAGTACTCGAATAAAATCATGGAAAAACAAAACGCAGTTACTAAGCTGAAAGAATCCATAAGGATACTCGAGATCAGACAGGCCGAAGAGGGACAACAATTTAACGCGCAGTTGAGAATTACCTACGAAAGTTTAAAACCCATCAATCTGATTAAGAATTCAATAAAAGATCTGGCAGATTCATTTGAAATAAAAAATAGTCTTTTCGAAACCATCTTTTCAATTGTTTCGGGCTATTTTGCACAAAGAATGATTGTTAGTTCAAAGAGCAATATATTTAAGAAATTATTAGGTGTATTAATGCAATTTGGTGTTAATAACATTGTTCTAAGAAACATAGAAACAATCCGTATTTTCGTTTCCAACCTTTTCGAAAAAATTATCAATCCGAATGAAGAAGATCTGGAGGAAGAATTTGAAGAAGAAGTTCCAGAAACTGAAGTATGATATTTGTTTTCAAAATCCACTTCTTTTACATACCTACCTTCAGGAAACAAGTACCAATTTCTCGTTTGATCGGAAAGATAGAATTCTGGAAATTCAGCAAATACTCCGGGTTTGATATTGTCGGATTTGGGAAGTTTATAACTCATTTATGCACCTTATTTTTTGTACGTTTGCTGAATTCAAACAAAAATGATCATTCATGGCCAAACACCGCCCGCTTAATTCGGTATTGATTAAACCTTCAGGCCCGGATTGTAATCTGGATTGTTCCTATTGTTTTTATCTTGAAAAATCAGTTTTGTTCCAACAAAGCAAAGTTCACAGGATGAGCCCTGAAATTCAGGAGGAACTCATTCGGCAGGTGATGCAACAATCGGGCGATAACGTTTCGCTTGCATGGCAGGGGGGCGAACCAACTTTGATAGGCTTGGATTTTTACAAGCGTGCCATCGAACTCGAAAAGAAATACGGACACAACCAATCGGTCGGGAACGGCCTGCAAACCAACGGTACGCTGCTCGACAAGCAATGGGCGGCATTTCTGAAAGAATACGACTGGCTGGTTGGCATTTCTATTGACGGACCTGAACATATACACAACCGCTACAGGTTCGACAAAGGACAAAAGGGAACCCATCAAAAAGTGGAGGAAAACGCCATCATGTTACTGCAGGAAGGAGTTGCGGCCAATGCCATGTGCGTTTTGACTTCCTACTCGGTAAAGTTTCCCGATGAGTTGTATGCCTATTATAAAAACCTGGGCTATACATTTATGCAGTTTATTCCGATTGTTGAAACCGACAAAAATGATCCGACAAAGGCAGCGCCTTTCTCTGTTTCTGCTGAGGATTATGGCAAATTTCTGATCCGTATGTTCGATTTGTGGCTAGCCGATTTCGTGAATGGTGTTCCAACTACTTCGGTTCGGCATTTCGAGTCGGTTTTTCATACGTATGTTGGAATGGAGGCTCCCGATTGTACGATGATGAAAGAATGTGGTCCGTATGTGGTGGTCGAACACAACGGAAATGTTTATAGTTGCGACTTTTTTGTGGAACCCAAATGGAAACTGGGTAATGTGATGCACGACCGAATTATCAATATGCTGAACTCCAAAACCCAGCAAACATTTGGGGCTGCCAAAGCTGTTTTGCCGCGCGAATGCCGCACGTGCAGCTGGTTACGAAATTGTCATGGCGGTTGCACCAAAGACCGCATTAAAGATCCGGAAGATATGCGCAAACCACGATTCTGCACCTCTTATAAAATGTTTTTCAAACATGCCGATCCAACCTTGAAAAAGATGGCTGGGGACTGGAAAGAAAATCAGGCCATTCAATACGAAAAACAACGTTCGGGGGGAGTTTACAATGCCTTCGACGATTTTATGGGAAAACGTTCATAAACTTAGACGTTATGACAGAACAATTTGAGATTACGCTTCCCGCTTTCAAACGCGGTTACCACCTGATCACCGATCTGATTGAACGGAAACTTCCGCCACTTCCGGAGAAAGGCCTGGTAAATATATTGCTTCAGCATACTTCTGCGGGCATCAGTTTGAATGAAAATGCGGATCCGTCGGTAAGGTACGATTTTGAATCGTTTATGAACAAACTTGTGCCTGAAAACAATCCATCATTTATTCATGTTTTGGAAGGAAGTGACGATATGCCAGCACATTTAAAATCGTCGCTTATTGGCGCCAGCCTTACGATTCCGGTTACCAATCATCGTTTAAACCTGGGCACCTGGCAGGGAATTTATTTGTGCGAATTCAGAAATGCCGGAGGTTGTCGCCGTTTGGTGGTGACCGTCTTTAACTGAGGAAATCAGCTGTCAATGTTTTGTGCCGAATTGGTTCGCGTTTATCTAATCGGTTGATATCCATTGGGAACACCGTTTTTTGAAAGAACTATTTGCCAAAGCTGGTTTCTTCTGGCGCGGAAAGATCCGGCAAAGGAAAGCAAATAATACCTCCACATCCGATAGAACCTTTCATCGTAATCCGATTTTATTTCATCCCATGATTCTTCGAAATTTTCAGCCCAAACCATCAGCGTTTTTTCATAATCAACGCCGAAGTTGTGCCAGTCTTCCATTACAAATAAATTTTCGATCGAGGCGCCTAATTGCTTAATTGAAGGAGTCATCGAATTTGGAAATATATATTTGTCAGTCCACGGATCTGATGCTACAACCGAATTATTACGCCCAATTGTCTGAAGAAGGAACATGCCGCCCTCTTTCAGCGACCGGTGTATTATTTCCATGTAAGTCCTGTAATTCTTGTATCCAACGTGCTCAATCATTCCGACCGAAACAACCCGGTCGAAATAATTTCCGGCGCCTAATAACGTTTCCGTATTTAAATTTCTGTAATCCTGAAGTATAATTTCCACAGGCAATCCTTTGCAATTCTCCTTCGCCAATTCCGCCTGCTCCTTCGAAACTGTAATTCCAATCACATTCGCCGCATATTTTTCGGCAGCATATCTACAAAAACTGCCCCAGCCACATCCGACATCCAATACTTTCATTCCTGGCTGCAAATTCATCTTCCTGCAAATTAATTCAAGTTTTGCCTCCTGTGCCTGATCAAGATTTTGAGCATCTTTCCAATAAGCACAGGAATAAACCATTCTTTTATCGAGCATCTTTTGAAAAAGCGAATTTCCAATGTCATAATGTTTTTTCCCGATTTCAAAAGCCTTTGATTTTCTTCCGGAATTGAAAATTATTGCACCCCAGATATTTGGCAGTACTCTCCAGTTTTTGATTTTTTCATCAAGGGAAGCAGTAAGTACCCGATAAAAAAAATCATCCGGTTTTTTCACGTCCCACCAGCCATCCATGTACGATTCGCCAAGACCAAGTGCACCATACTGCAATACACGTTTGTAAAAATCAGGATTGGTTACCTGGATGTCGGCTTCACCGGTGCCATTTAATTCTATACCTGCTGTATGAAGCAGTGATTTAATTTCCTCTTCGATGCGGTACATAATTTCTGAAATTTGGTTGTAAATAAATATACCAAATTTTTATGAATTTATTGGCAATAAGGTTGTTCAGGTTATTCTTAATTGTTGACAAACTTATTCCTCGTTCCGTTTGCAATCTTAACAAGACTTAGCATCACAGGAACTTCGACCAGCACGGCCACAACGGTTACAAGTGTGGTGACAGATGTCGATACCAATCTCTTTCATAGCCTCTACGGCCTTATGATTGAGCTTGCCCGATGCTTTGGTTCCGGCGGAACATACCGTAATGGTTGGGTCAAACGACTGCAAAAAACCGTGAGCCATTTGGCTGCGGCAACTGTTGCCTGTGCAAAGAATGAGTACTTTCATTGTGATATGATTTGTAAATTATTAAATGTGACAATTTGCAGATTGTTGCTACTTACAGCAAAAATCATCTGGTAATTGAAATTCATTCAGAAAACTTCCCAACAGAGTTTTCATTTCATCCACCTTTTGGTAATCGAGGCAATAGTTCATTTTAACGCCTTTAACATGTCCCTGAATCAGCCCGGCATCTTTCAATTCCTTTAAATGTTGATTTACAGTAGTTCTGCTTATAAATTTTAATTTTCCTTTATTCGGTTGAATTGCTTTAAGGTAAATAATGCCTAATCAGTTAATCTAAGGTTCGCATGTGCTGAACAAAATTTGCCGGAAACAGTTTCAATAGGACTGATGTTTCAAATTGAAGTGCTACGTACGAAATTGGCTGATGAATAATTTTCATATTTTAATATTTATTGCAACGAATGTATCTTGAGAAAGCAGAACTTGTGGAAACAAAAGCGGAGCTGATAGCGACCGTATTACAAGATTATTACATGGTTTATTTGAGTCGGCAGTTAAGTCTGTTGGGACGAAAAGAAGTCCACAATGGACGGGCGCATTTTGGGGTTTTTGGGGATGGAAAGGAATTGGCACAAATTGCATTGGCCAAAACATTCCGGAAAGGCGACTGGCGCTCGGGTTATTATCGTGACCAAACATTTATGCTGGCATTGGATTTACTGAAAACGGAAGAGTTTTTTTCCATGATGTACGGTGATACCGATGTGAATTTCAATCCTTCTACCGGAGGTCGAAATTTCAACAATCATTTCAGCACAACAAATATAAATCCTGAAGGAAAAATTCACAACCTGATGGAACAGTTCAATTCTGCTGCCGATCTTTCGCCAACTGCAGGTCAAATGCCGCGGTTGCTGGGGCTTGCACAGGCTTCAAAAATGGTCAGGCAAAATCCGGAATTGAAAAAACACCTCCAGAATAATGTCGATGGAAATGAAGTGGCTTTTGGTTCTATTGGCGATGCAAGCACTTCAGAAGGAATGTTCTTTGAAACAATCAATGCCGCAGCGGTTATGCAAGTTCCGTTAGCCGTGGCTGTCTATGATGATGGGTTCGGAATTAGTGTTCCAATTGAACTGCAAACAACCAAATCGAGTATTTCAGAAGCATTGAAAGGTTTTGAAAACGATAAGGAGAACAACGGAATCTCAATTTATACCTGTAAAGGATGGGATTACCCTAAGTTGGTACAAACTTTTTCAGAAGGAATAGAACATTGCCGGAAAACACAAAACCCGGTTTTGTTTCATATTCAGGAATTAACACAACCTCTTGGCCATTCCACCTCCGGTTCGCACGAGCATTATAAAACCAAAGAACGGCTTGTATGGGAAAACGAGTTTGATTGTCTGGCACAATTCCGAAAATGGGTGCTCGAAACCGGCAAAGCTGATCAGGATACCCTCCTGGAAATTGAAAACAGGGCTGCAAAAACTGCCCAGGCTGCTCGCGATAAGGCCTGGAAACATTATGTGAATAGTTTCTCGGTGGAAACCAAATCTCTGACTCAAATTACTGATCAGATTAAACTAAAATCGCCCCAAAATTTTAATCATACAGAAGACCTTGAAGCCCTGAAAAGTAAGATATTCATGACAAGACGTTCTTTTTACAGTTTTGCCAAACGGATACTTTTTGAATTGCATGGCAAAATTGAATTTAAAGTTGAAAGGGAAAAACTTACTGAATGGACCAGAAAATTTGAGGAACGAAACACGAAGTTTTATAACACAAACCTTTACAGGGAAGGAAGAGATTCTGCACTTCAGGTAAAGGGTATTTCAGTCGTTTATCCAGACAATCCACTTCTGGTCAATGGTTCACAAATCATTAATCAGAACTTCGATGCACTGTTCGAAAAGCACCCGAATTTAGTCACATTTGGCGAAGATACCGGTATGCTGGGCGATGTAAATCAGGGCATGAAAGGCATGCAGGCCAAATACGGCGCCGACAGGGTTTTTGATACCGGCATCAGGGAAACAACCATTATCGGACAAGGAATCGGGTTGGCGCTAAGAGGGTTTCGTCCGATTGCTGAAATTCAATACCTCGATTATTTAATTTACGCGCAATCAACCTTAAGCGATGATCTGGCTTCCATGCAATACCGCTCAATAGGCAAACAGGCGGCTCCATTGATCATCAGAACCAGAGGACATCAATTGCAGGGAATCTGGCATGCTGGCTCTCCCATGCAGCTTATATTGGGTTCGCTGCGGGGGATTTTCCTCTGTGTTCCGCGAAACATGACACAGGCCGCTGGCTTTTACAACACCTTACTCGAAGCGAATGATCCTGCCCTGGTGATTGAACCACTGAAAGGATACAATGTCAAAGAACCGCTGCCGTCAAATATGGGAGAATTTAAAGTTCCGCTGGGTATTCCTGAAATTGTTTCAGCAGGAACAGATGTAACCCTGGTAACTTACGGATGGAATGTACATCATGCAGTAAAAGCAGCCCATTTGTTGATGGAAATAAAAAACATTTCGGTGGAAGTGATTGATGTGCAGACGTTAATGCCTTTTGATGTGACGCACGTCATCAGCAAATCAATTCAGAAAACGAACAAAGTGATTTTTATCGACGAGGATGTTCCGGGTGGCGCCACAGCATACATGATGCAAAAAGTAATGCAGGAACAACAAGTTTTTAATTATCTGGATACTGCCCCGCGCACATTGTCTGCCATGGAACACCGACCGGCTTACGGAATAGACGGGGAATATTTTACAAAACCAAACGTTGAATTGATCTTTGAAAACATTTATCAAATGATGCACGAAGTGGATGTAAATAAATATCCATCACTATAATTTCAATAAATCTAAAGGATGGCAAAGCACAAATTTCAAATCGGGTTTCTGTTTTTTTCCTGATGCGGATTATTCCTAATGCTCTGCATGTCCACCGCTGTGTTCAAGAATATCATGAATCGCTTCAACGGTATGTGTGTATTCAATATATGCCTCCACAAAAGCTCTGCCTTGAGCTGTTGAAACATCTTTTACCTTATTCAATTCAACCACTTTCTGATATTTTTCACGAACAGCTTTCTCTATATGTTTATTGAATTTCAGTAAAAAATCATCCGCATTTCCAGCTTCTATCGCTTCGTCCGTCATTTTGATAATCGGTTTTGTGGTTCCGACAGCCTTTAATCCGGTGTATGGTGCGCCTTCTATTTCCCGGTGCAAACGAACCAGGGTTTCAAAGAAATTTTTTTCTACGATGGCGTAAACCTCCTTATCCCCATTTTTAAGCTGATAGGTTTTATTAAACAAGGTGGTGATTTCTTTCTCCTGACTTTTCTCCAACCATTTAAATACAAGGTTCACATTGTTTGTTTCAAGCGCTTTTGTGGCATCCTGAATAACCGGCCCATCGAATGAGTCGCAATGTGCCGAGGCAGGAAGTGAACCGAATACAGTTAGCATAAATAATACAAAAGCAGTGCCTGCTACTTTAAATGAATTTTTTTCTGTGTTTTTCATTTTTCTCATTTTTAAATTTATTATTAGAATTTATTTCTGAAGCAAAAATACAGGTAGCAAACAACCTGTGCGACCTACTTTCTAAAGTGGCACTCATTTTCTGCTTCGGAAAGTCCCGGTTTATAAAGCGATACGTATGTATAGGAAGGGATTACTGAAATTTAAAGCGAACAGGATTTTTTATATTCGCCGGGAGTTTGTCCGGTAATATTTTTAAAAACCCTGTTAAAGGCCGATTTTGAATTGAACCCCGATTCAAAAGCAATCCCAAGGAGTGAATAGTTTTTGTATTGTGAACCCGATATTTTGGATTTCACATCTTCCACCCGCTGCCGGTTAATAAAATCGAAGAAGTTTAGACCCAAATTATCATTGATTACCTGCGATAAATAATGCGATGGAATATCCACCTCTTTCGCTAATTGTGGAAGGTTCAAGTCCGGGTTCAAGTAGGGCTTTTCGGTTGCCATGTATTTGTTTAGTTTTTCAAGGTATAATCCAGCTTCCGTCTCTTTCAAGGCAGAACCTGCGTATTTTCCCGGTTTCTGTTCCAAAACAAAGGATTCCTTTTCTGGCGGTGAAAACAGCTCTTTCTGTTTTAATCCGTAATACCCAATAAGTATGATGAAAATCGACAAGGAAAGGGAAATTCCATCGGTGCAAAAAATCCATGAAAACAGATGGAATACGTGGTGGATGGTAGCGGCAGCCATTAATAAAGTCCATACAGATCCAAAAATGTACACTAGCTTCCGTAACCAGTCGAGATTAAAATTCTCAGCGCTCGAAAAATTATTGAAGATTTGAATATCAAGTTTTTTAAATAGACGTGTTGAAAGCACGAAATAAGCAGGGCCGGAAAAGACAATAAGTATTAAAAATAACTGAAATAATATCGGCGATTCATGTTCACTTGCGGCATGGCTTAAGCTGATCCGCTCTGCTAATATCGGGAAAAAAGATACCACGATCAGATAAAAATTAATCAGGAGAAATGGCACAAAATGTAGCAGGTTTATGCTCTTGAATTTTGTTGAGTTTATTATCAGTGAAGCAATATAGACATACAGAAAAGGGCCATGTAATAAAAGCAGTGAGATAAAACTGACCGACAAAAGTGGAAAGTGTATAAATAATTCAAGGGAAAACAGTCCATAAATTCCGGTATAAAGTCCTAAATAGGTCAGCCAGAAAATAAGAATCTTATCGTGTACAGCCTTTGGTTTTTTCTGAAAGAGTAAAACCGAGAAAAAAAAGGCATTGAAAGCTGCTATTAAAAAAATAAATTTCATTCTCTGCCGGCTAAACTGTTTATGTGGAACCTATTTGATTTCGCGTGATAACTGATTCTTAATTCACCACAAACGTACTACTTTTAAGCATACGCATTTGATAGTTAATTTATTTCCTATTCGTTTCGTGAAAATCCTGATTTGTTTCACTTTGAAGAAGTATGTGTCATCAGGCCTTGTCCGAACCTTCTAACCAACAGCAATCCGATAGCCAGTAAAATAAAATTGCTGGTCGGAGATAAAACGATCACCGACACAATCAATCCTGAAAAGACAATCCATCCATATTTTTTGCATTATGGTATTAATCCAATCTTTTCGAGCCTTTTTCATAAGCTTTGCGTATAGTTGGAAAGTATTCAGTAAATTGTAACCAAATTATTAAAACTTTCAATCATGGAAACAAATGATAAACAACTAGTACGGAATGAAGTGAATTCTGAAGTAAAGAAAGAAGGCAAAGTCATGATTTTTGTAAAAAAACACCGACTTGTTTTTTCGCTTATTGCAGTTATAATAATTATACTTCTCTGGGCTTTTGTAAAAATGAAAATCGTTGAAAAACGTTTATCAAACGAAAAGGAACAATTGGTAAACCTTTACGAGCAAAGGATGGACAGTTTAAACCTTTCGAACATGGAGCTAACATCCAAAGTTTTTTCATGGGCAATCAGAAGTGAAATGACCCGACAGAACATGGAGCAGGTCAACCAGTTCTTCTCCGGTTTTGTGAAAGAACCAAACATCAGGAAAGTACAACTAATTGATCCTGTTACTGCAAAAGTTTTATTATCAAGCGATAAAAAAGACGAAGGGACGATCGTTGAAGATCCCATTATCCTTCAGGCAGAAAAGTCGGTGCGCATTATAGGCGAGACAGGAGATGTAATCATAAACCCGGTAATGGGGCTGGATACGCGGATAGGAGTTTTGGTAATCGAAGTGGAAAAGATTACTCACGAATAGTCCAAAAGAACTTATTGAATGGTTAAAAAGCACCTGAAATTTTGAATTGTTCCATTTGGGTGAGAACCCATTTACAACCAAGACTTTTCTTTTACTGGTACTTTCACTTTTTCTCTTGTTTTATGTATCCTCAAAGATCAGGAAGGTTTTGGTACATAAAATATTTCCCAGATATGATCTCGATATTGGCGTGAGCCAGTCGATCGCAACCATTGTGCGTTATTTGTTGATTGTTATAGGTTTAATTATCATATTTCAGACCACAGGTATTGATTTGAGCGCGATAGGTTTATTGGTAGGGGCGCTGGGTGTTGGTATTGGTTTTGGCCTCCAAAGTATCACCAATAATTTTATCAGTGGTTTAATTATTCTGTTCGAAAGGCCAATAAAAGTCGGCGACCGGATTGAAATAGACGACCTTGCGGGTAATATTGTTGATATTTCAGCCAGGGCAACTACTATTATCACAAACGACAATATTGCAGTTATTGTTCCCAATTCCGACTTTATCAATACGAGGGTTATTAACTGGAGCCACAATAATCGAAGGATAAGGTTGAACTTCCCGGTTGGAGTTTCATACAACGAGGATCCTGAAAAAATAAGGAATCTGCTTACTGAAGTGGCCAATGCTAATCCTGGCGTTTTAAGTTCTCCAAAGCCCTACATTCTTTTTGAAGGGTTTGGAGATAGTAGCCTGGATTTTAAGATGCTGGTCTGGACTACGGAATACATCGACCGGCCAAAGATTTTAAGGAGCGAATTGTATTATGAGATCTTCGCAAAATTTAAGGAACACAATGTGGAGATTCCTTTTCCTCAGCGGGATATCCATTTGAAATCGGGATTTGACCAAGTAATTGATCGAATTGAAAAATAACAATTAATTCATGGCTAAAGCTAAAAAATACGGTGCATTTGGTGGGGTTTTTACTCCCTCAATTCTCACAATTCTGGGTGTTATCATGTACCTTCGGTTGCCCTGGATTGTTGGGCAGGCAGGGCTTTTGGCCACTTTGGGTATTATATTCGTAGCACATATTATTTCCGGAAGCACGGGACTTAGCGTTGCATCCATCGCTACCGACAAAAAGGTGGAAACCGGTGGAACTTATTACATTATTTCCCGAAGCCTTGGCCTTCCCATTGGCGGAACGCTGGGCTGGGCGCTTTTTGTCGGGCTGTCGTTCAGCGTAAGTTTGTACCTGATCGGTTTCGCGGAGGTATTTCTCGGGTATTTTGGCTTTGAAGTAAATTTAACGACCATTCGTATTGCCGGATCTATCATCCTTTTGTTGGTTACCATCCTTACTTTTATCAGCACTTCGCTGGCCATTAAAACACAGTACATCATTCTCACAATCATGGCGCTATCGCTGTTATCGGTATTTCTTGGCAAACACGATTTCCCTCCTGTCGTTCCACAGTTGAATGCCATTCCATCCGCACTTCCCTGGATAACACTGTTTGCGATTTTCTTTCCGGCAGTTACCGGGTTTGAAGCGGGTGTTTCTATGTCGGGCGACCTGAAAGATGCCCGGAAAGATATACCACTCGGAACTATTGCTGCCATTCTGGTTGGCCTGATAGTGTATATTGGTTTGGCTTTTTTCTTATCTTATACAGTCAATAGTACATTGTTGGTCAACGATCCCAATGTGCTGTTCAAGATTTCATGGATTCCGCAACTGGTAATTGCCGGAATTCTCGGAGCAACACTTTCGTTGTGTGCAAGCTAAAGAAACGACCGTACAAACATTAAACAACTTGAACAAAATGCATACTTTTGCTAAATGAAATTAGATTTGAAACTATTATATAGAATTGCATTTTGGTTTAGCCTAATTGGTTTGATTGCTATAATTTCGAACTTCGGTTTTTCGCAAACCGACATTTCTCAATTACTATTAGATAGTTTTTACTTTATCGTACTCGGAACTGGTATAATATCAACTTTTGCCCGATATATTCATAATCCCAAGTTATTTAAAAGGAAGGTTTTTGTTTTTGACCTTTTATCCATTGCATTTTCGCTATGGATATTTTATAATTATCTCTTTGTTGGTGTGCCATTTGAAACCGATTTACTTCTTGAAAATCCCATTTGGATAAAGATTGCTGTGTTACTTACTTTCATTCGAGAGTCTTCCGAACTCAAAATAAACTTCAACAGAACTGTTTTAAATCCTGCACAACTTTTCATACTGAGTTTTTTGGTTATAATTTTTATTGGCTCGTTCTTATTGATTTTACCCAATGCTACTTATGAGGGCATTTCCTATTTAGATGCTTTATTCACTTCAACAAGTGCTGTTTGTGTAACTGGTTTGGTAGTTGTTGACACAGGTACTCATTTTACATTGTTTGGTCAAACTATCATAATGATATTAATTCAAGTTGGTGGATTGGGTATATTAACATTTACAAGTTATTTCAGTTACTTTTTTAAAGGTGGAACATCATACGAAAACCAACTTGCTTTGAGCGATATGACAAGTGCAAAGAAGTTAGGAGAAGTGTTTTCGACTTTAAAGTACATCATTCTCATCACTTTTGGTATAGAACTATTTGTAGGAATTTTAATTTACACAAGTATAGATTCAAGCAACTTTGGTTCTCAATCAGAACAACTATTTTTCTCTGCATTTCACTCCATTTCGGCATTTTGCAACGCAGGATTTTCAACATTAACCAACAGTTTGTACGAGACAGGTTTCAGATTCAACTATTACCTTCAATTGGTTATTATTTTCACGTTTGTACTTGGTGGTTTGGGCTTTCCAATAATAGTGAACATTCTTAAATACTTGAAATATAAAGTTGTCTCTTTGTTTTCGTCAAAAAAAAGCAAGTACAGACCTTGGGTGCTAAACCTAAACAGTCGAATTACTTTGGTTACAACCTTTTCTATTTCGTTGGTGGCTTTTGTTATTTTCTATTTTCTTGAATACAACAACACCTTAGCCGAACACAATGGGTTTGGGAAAATAGTAACAGCACTTTTTGGGGCAACAACACCAAGAACCGCTGGATTTAATACCATTGACACAACAGCAATGGCATTTCCAACCCTTATGATGGTTTTCCTCTTGATGTGGATTGGAGCTTCGCCCCAATCTACAGGTGGTGGTATAAAAACAAGTACGTTTGCCATTGCAACGCTCAACATTTTGAGTCTGGCAAAAGGAAAGTCAAGAACAGAAATTTTCAGAAGAGAAATAGCAGATATTTCGGTACGAAGAGCATTTGCCATAATATCATTATCATTAGTTGTTATAGGATTCGCCATCATGTTCATTTATATGTTTGACCCCGAAAAAGAGCTTATGGACATTGCATTTGAGTGTTTTTCGGCATACGGCACCGTTGGTTTGAGTTTAGGAATTACAAGCGACTTGAGTAGTGCCAGTAAATTTGTAATTATAATTGTAATGATTGTTGGTCGAATCAGTATGCTGTCATTGGTAATTGCAGTGTTTAAGAAAATAAAACTTAAAAACTATCGCTATCCGACTGAAGAAATAATGATTAACTAAAAAGATAGATTTATGAAATACATTGTTGTAGGACTTGGAAATTTTGGAGCCTCACTATCGCAAAAACTCACAGCACTAGGCAATGAAGTTATTGCTATAGATACCAGAATGGAGAAAGTTGATTTGTTCAGGGAAAAAATTTCCCACACTATTTGTATGGATGCTACAGACGAATTTACAGTTTCAGGGCTTCCACTTGAAGACACAGACGTAGTAATTGTAGCAATTGGAGAAGACCAGGGAGCAAACATTATGGCAACAGCACTACTAAAAAACTTGCAAGTAAAACGT